>Ga0302320_10014117_pt1 | contig 16558 bp, 3 predicted proteins | sample Bog_T0_3_FD_202130 | JGI IMG/M metagenome (GOLD analysis project Ga0302320, IMG submission 202130) | Peat permafrost microbial communities from Stordalen Mire near Abisko, Sweden - Bog_T0_3 | ecosystem: Environmental > Terrestrial > Soil > Wetlands > Peat | place: Sweden: Abisko, Stordalen Mire... | reverse complement strand
GCCCCGTTCGTCCCGCTCAGCGTGTTCGTGCCCAGCGCCACCACCCGCGCCGGCTTGTTGCTCCACGTAATCGTCGATTCCTGCCAGCTCGTGTTCGTCACCGAATACACCGCCGCGCTCACCGCCCCGGTCACGCTCAAACTCGCATACACGCTCAATTTCGCGCTGGTCACGTTGGTCAGGCCACCCAGATTGAACTTGAAATACGCGTCCCGGTTCGTCCCCGTCCCGCTGCTCTCCACGTTCAAAATCGTGCTCCCCCCAAAATTCGCGTTGCTGTTCACCCCATCCCATACATAGGCGTTCGCATTCGCCGCCAGATTGCTGCTGGGATTAACGGTCAGCCAAACCGGGCTCGAAGTCGCGCTGAGCCCCAGGCTGTCCTCCGCCACCGCAGTCAGATCCCAACTCCCCGGCGGCACATTGCTCCAGGTCAAAACATACGGTGGCGCCGCCGCTCCGATAAACACGGATCCGGCATAAAACTGGACCTCCGCAATGGCCCCCTCGCCGCTAGCCGCAACCGCACTAAGGCTGACATTCGCGGGCGCAACCACGCTGCTATTATTGGCGGGAGCCGTAATGGCAACCGTGGGAGTTTGATCGACCGTAATGTTGACGGTTTTGGATGCGGCCACGGAACCAAGACTGTCCACCGCCCAGGCGGTCAGGACATAATCACCCGCAGTCACGTTGGTCCAGGTAAACGTGTAAGGAGCCACCGTGCTCATTCCCACCAGATAGTTCCCGCTATAGAACAAAACGCCCGCCACCTGGCCCAGGCCGCCGACCGCTGTCGCCGTCAGCACGATGTTGGTTGGGTAGCTGGCAAACACCTGGCCATTCGCCGGCGCCGTCAGGCTGACACTCAGCGGTGTCGGTGCCGACCCAGCATGCGCGATCGGCGAACCCAGCAACTCCAGCAAGGCCGGCGCGCTGTTGGTTACCCCCGCAATGTTGGCCACCACGGCCGTGTAAACACCCCCCTCAGCATCCTGCACATCGGACAGCGTTAAGGAAAAATTGGTCTGCCCAAACAGGTTGGTGCCGTTGAACTGCCATTGACAGTTCATGGGCTGCAATCCCGTGGCGGCAACGCGGAACGTCACATTCTGGCCATCATTCACCGCCTGACTGGCCGGCTGCCACACAATCGTCGGCGACACCCCCACCGTTACGTTGACCACCGAACTGGTCACACTGCCGCAGGGGCCGGAAACAATGACTTGATAATTCCCGCTGGCCGTGCCGGTCATTTCCGGCAGGCTGAGCGTGCCGCCTCTGCTGGTCGAGTTCCCGGTGGCAACCACTTCGCGGATTACGTTGTTCCCGGAATCGGCAATAAATAGATCCCCGGCGGCGTCCAGCACCGCGGCGGCCGGCCCGTTGAAACTGGCATTCGTCGCCGCGCCACCGTCCCCCGCATAGGCTCCCCCCATGCTGTTATTGCCTGCCACCGTCGTGATGTTGCCGTTGGTGTCCACCTTGCGGATGACATTGTTGCCCGTATCGGCAATGTAAAGATTGCCAGCCGCATCCACGGTGACTCCTTCGACCCCATAAAGTGCGGCATTCGTCGCCGGTCCGCCGTCGCCCGCATAGGTTCCCCCCACGCTGTTATTGCCCGCCACCGTCGTGATAATGCCGTTGGTGCCCACCTCGCGAACCACATTGTTGCCCGTATCGGCAATGTAAAGATTGCCAGCCGCATCCACGGTGATGCCTTCGACCCCATAAAGCGCGGCATTCGTCGCCGGTCCGCCGTCGCCCGCATAGGTTCCCCCCACGCTGTTATTGCCCGCCACCGTCGTGATGATGCCGTTGGTGCCCACCTCGCGAATGACATTGTTGCCCGTATCGGCGATGTATAAGTTGCCCTCCGGGTCAAAAGCCAATCCGCTGGGACTCGCCAGACCGGCATTCGTCGCCGCCCCGCCGTCCCCGACATACGTCCCGCCCAGATTGTAATTCCCCGCCACCGTCGTGATGATGCCGTTGGTATCCACCCGGCGTATGACATTGTTGCCGGCGTCGGCAATGTAAAGATTGCCCGTAGCATCCGCCAAGGCCAGGCTGGGATAAGCAAGACCGGCGCTGGCCGCCGCCCCGCCGTCCCCCGCATACGTTCCGCCCAGGGAGTAATTGCCCGCCACGGTCGTGATAATGCCGTTGGTATCCACCTCGCGAATGACATTGTTGTAATCGTCCGCAATATAAAGCTGTCCGGCGGCGCTCACCGAGGCGCCCATGGGGTCATCCAGGCCGGCGTTCGCCGCGATGTTGAAATCCCCCGAATACGTCCCCCCCAGACTGTAATTCCCGGCCGCCGTCGTGATGAAGTTTACCATATTGGTCCCGTCATGCTGCCATTGGTACGTGAATGGACCGCCACAAGTACTGCTGGCCCCAACCGAAAATGTCAGATCCGCGCTGCCACCCAGCCCGACCTCCAGGTTGGTCGGCTGCAGCCCGATGCCCGGTGGCACCAGCACCGTCAACACCGCCACGGAGCTGGTCACGCTGCCACACGGGCCGGAAAGTATGACTTGATAATTCCCGCCGACATTGGCGGTCACATCGGACAGGATGAGGGTGCTCGCATTACCCAGGGCGACCACCTCGCGAATGACATTGTTGCCGGAATCCGCAATGAATAGATCACCAGCGGCATCCACCACCGCACTGGCCGGCCGGTTAAAACCGCCGTTCGTCGCCGCGCCTCCGTCCCCCGCATACGTTCCCCCCAGCCTGACATTGCCCGCCACCGTCGTGATAATACCGTTGGTATCCACCTTGCGAATGACCGCGTTGCCCGCATCCGTCACGTAAAGCTCGCCTAGGGCGTCAACCGCCACCCACCGTGAAGCACCCAGGCCGGCATTCGTCGCCGCCCCGCCATCCCCCCAATACGTTCCCCCCAGATTATAATTGCCCGCCACCGTCGTGATGTTGCCGTTGGTATCCACCTTGCGAACAACCTCGTTGCCCGTGTCGGCGATGTATAGATTGCCGACGGCATCCACCGCGACTCCGTTCTCCCCATCCAGCGCGGCGTTCGTCGCCGCCCCGCCATCCCCGGAATACGTTCCCCCCAGACGGTAATTGCCCGCCACCGTCGTGATAATGCCATTGGCACCCACCTCGCGAACGACATTGTTGCCCGTATCAGCGATGTAAAGGTTGCCCGCGCCGTCAAAAGCCAATCCACTGGGACTCGCCAGGCCGGCATTCGTCGCCGCCCCGCCATCGCCCGAATACGTTGCTCCCAAACTGTAATTGCCCGCCACCGTCGTGATGATGCCGTTCGTATCCACTTTGCGAATGACATTGTTGCTGGTGTCGGCAAGGTAAAGATTTCCCGCCGTGTCAACCACGGCCCAAAGCGGATAAGCCAGGCCGGCATTCGTCGCCGCCCCGCCGTCCCCCGCATACGTTCCGCCCAGACTCACATTGCCCGCCACCGTCGTGATCAGGCCGTTGGTATCCACCTTGCGAATGACATGGTTGTTTTCATCCGCAATATAGATCTGGCCGCCAGCAGTCACCGAGGCGCCACTGGGATCATTGAGTCCCGCATTGGCCGCCACCCCGCCGTCGCCCGTATAAGTTCCTCCCTGACTGGCATTGCCCGCCACCGTGGTGATGAAACTGCCCAGATTGGTGCCATCATGCTGCCATTGATAGGTGAACGGACCGGCACAGCCACCGGCAGCACTGGCGGAAATCGCCAGGACCGCCGTGCCACCGGACAGGATCGTCGGCGAGTTTATCGTCCAACGGGTGACGGTCAATCCGGCCACCTTACTGGTAACCGCCCCATAGTTGTTGGTCACCACCACCGAATAGTTTCCCTCGCTGGCCGCCTGGATATTGGTGAGGACCAGGGTCGAACCGTTCGCCCCAAACAAAACGTTGGTGCCGTTGAAATACCATTGATAGCTCAATGGCGCGGTTCCCGTGGCGGTGACGCTGAAGCTGGCGCTGCCCCCTTGCACCCCAAACCCGTTGGCCGGCTCCGCGGAAATGACCGGCGGCCCCAACACGGTCAACGTGGCGGCCGAACTCACGATGCTGCCACAGGCGCTGGAGATGATCACTTGATAGGATCCAGCGGCGGCAGTGGTTACATTTGACAGGGTGAGGGTGCCTCCAACGATGTTTATGTTGGGTACCGCAACAACCTTGCGAATGACATTGTTCAGTGAATCGGCAATGTAGAGATTGCCCGCGGCGTCCGTGGCGACTGAAACGGGAAAATTAAGGCCGGCGCTCGTCGGTGACCCGCCATCCCCGGAATACGTTCCGGTATTTGAGTTGGTCGCGAACAGATGATTGCCGGCATAGGTCGTAATGATGCCATTGGAGTTAACCTTGCGTATGACATTGTTACCCACATCGGCAATATAAAGATTGTTGGCCTGGTCAAATGCCAGACCGCTCGGCCCGTTAAATTCAGCCCCAGTCACCGGGCCGCCATCCCCCGTATAGCCATATTCGTCAACGCCGGGGCCACTAAAAGTCTCGATTATACCCGGCGTGTTCGCGAAATTGGCTGAAAATTGACCATTGACCCAACCACCTCTGATTTCAACCTGGCGGATGTTATTGTTGCCGCCATCGCTGATGTAAAGATCAATCGCGCCTGAATTCGTCTGAACCCTGACATATCCCGGCCATTGCATGGCCGCGTTGGTCGCCAATCCGCCATCCCCCGAATACCCGCCATTCAGATCGTAATTGCCCGCTACCGTGGTGATAACGCCCGTTGTATCCACCATGCGCACGACCCCGTTGTTGGCGTCACCAATGTAAAGATTCCCGGCGTAATCCACCGTGACGCCGAGGGGATGACTTAGTTCGGCATAAACGGCCGGACCGCCGTCGCCCGCATAGGATCCTCCCGCTGCATCGTATCCCGACTGGCCGGTCGCACTGTAGTCGCCGGCCACGGTGGTGATGATGCCATTGCTGGCGTTCACCATGCGAATGATATTGTTGCCATAATCAGCGATATACAGATCGCCCGCGTTGTCCAAGGCAATGGAAGTGGGCGAGCTCAGACCGGCGGAAACCGCCGGACCGCCGTCCCCCGCATAGGTTCCACCCAGACTTTGTTCGCCGGCCACCGTCGTTATCCTGCCGCTGGCATCCACTTTGCGAATGACATTGTTGATCGTGTCGGCAATGTACAGGTTTCCCCCCGCGTCCACGGCAACGTCATTGGGCGAATTCAACCCGGCATTGACCGCCAGACCGCCATCCCCGGAATAAGATCCCCCCAGACTGAAATTGCCCGCCACGGTCGTAATATAGCTCCCAATATTAGTCCCCTCATGCTGCCATTGATACGTGTACGGACCACCACAGGCAGCACTCGCGGATAACGTCAGGACTGCGGTGCCACCGGCGATCACCGCCGGTGGGCTTATCGACCAGCCAGTGACGGTCAATCCGGCCACCGAACTCGTAACCGCCCCATAGTTGTTGGTCACCACCACTGAATAATCGCCCGCGCTGGCCGCCTGAACATTGCCCAGGACCAGGCTCGAATTGGTCGCCCCCACCAACGCGTTGGTGCCGTTGAAATACCACTGATAGTTCAAGGGCGCCGTTCCAGCAGCGGTCACGCTCAACGTCACATTGCTGCCCCATGCCGCCGTCACACTTTGCGGGGCGGAGGTGATAAAGGGCGGGCTGAGCACCGTTAAACCCGCGCGGGAACTCAAGACCGCCCCCTGCGCATTGGAAACCAGCACCGTATAAACACCCGCTTGGCCAAACTGGACGTTGGTCAGCCCAAGCGTGGCATTCGTGGCCCCCAAAATATTCGCCCCGTTAAACTGCCATTGATAAGCGAGCGGGGCGGGCCCCACCGCTACCACGCTGAAGTTCGCTTGCGCGCCGGCGTTGACCGTCTGATTGAAAGGCGGCCGAAAAATGACCGGTGACCCCTCATTCATCAGCGCGAGACTGTGACTGTTGCCGCACGCAACCGCCACCACGTTCGTCAAACCCCATGGGATATTGGTCTGGCCGGCCGAATCACCGCCCCAGGCCGCCACCGTCCCATTGGCCTCCAACACCAGGTTGTGATAGTAACCAGCGGCAACCGCCACCACATTCGTCAAACCCGCCGGCACATTGGTCTGGCCAAAATTATTCCATCCCCAACCCACCACCGTGCCATCCGCTCTCAACGCCAGATTGTGATAGCCACCCGTGGCAATGGCGACCACGTTCGACAGCCCCACCGGCACATTGGTCTGACCGAAATTGTTGTACCCCCACGCCGTCACTGTCCCATCGCCTTTCAACACCAAGTTGTGATAGTACCCGGCCGCGATCGCGACCACGTTCGACAGGCCCGCTGGCACATTGGTCTGACCATACTGGTCATTTCCCCAGGCCCTCAAAGTCCCGTCGGCTTTCAACGCCAGGCTATGATATAAACCGTCCGCGACGGCCACCACATTCGACAGACCCACTGGCACATTCGTTTGACCGTAGTTATTAAACCCCCAAGCCGACACCGTCCCATCGGCTTTTAACGCCAGGTTGTGCAAGCCACCCGCGGCGATGGCAACCACGTTCGACAGGCCCGCTGGCACATTGGTCTGCCCAGTGCTGTTCATTCCCCAAGCCAACACCACCCCGTTCATTTGCAAGGCGAGGCTGTCATAATAACCGGCCGCGATGCCTTCCACGCCGGTCAGTCCACAAGGAACAATGGTCTCGCCAGCAAAATCGCTCCCCCAGGCAGCGATAGCGGACTGGCCAACCGTCAAGGTCGCCGCATCGAAAGCCTCACCATACGCATTGGTGACGAGCAGGCTGTAACTGCCGGCTTGTGCTGGCTGCACGTTGGTGAGCAACAGCGTGGCATTCGTGGCGCCAGTAATGGCCAGGCTGTTGGCGTACCATTGGTAGCTCAATGGCGCGGCGCCAGTCACCGTCGCGCTGAAGCTGGCGTTCCCGCCGACCACTCCCGTCGTGCACACCGGCGCCGTCCGGATCAGCGGCTGCAACAACACCGTCAGGGTCACGGTCGAACTCCACATTTGCCCCACATCATTATAAACCAGCACCTGAATGAAATTGGTGGGGCTCCAGGTCGGGTCAGGATTCACAAACAATTCGGAAGCGTTGCCATATAGTGCCGGGGTGCCATTGATATACCATTGGTAGTACAGCGGTGTGCCCGCGGCAGACACAAAGAATTGAGCGTTATCTCCCGCCCAAACCGTCTGGCTTGAAGGCCCGCTCGTGATCACCGGCGGCTGTTCCACCGTCAGCACTGCGGTGGCGCTGGTCACGCTTCCCAACCCATTGGCAATGACCACCGAGTATGTCCCCGCCTGGCTAAACTGTACGTTGGGCAACGCCAACACGGGGTTGGTTCCCCCGGACAAGGCATTTGTTCCATTATAGTACCACTGGTAAGACAAGGGAGCGGTACCGGTCGCGGTGACACTAAATATTGCGTTGCTCCCTTGAACCGCAAATAAGTTCGCCGGCTGCGTGGTAATGGCCGGCGGCAACACCACCGTCAGGGTGACGGGAGTGCTAATGATGCTGCCGCAGGGACCAGTGACGGTGACTTGGTACGTCCCGGCCGCGTTGACGTTTACATTCGACAAGGTGAGTGTGCCTCCCGCAAAGTTCAAGTTGCGCGGGGCCACCACTTCACGGATGACACTGTTCCCATTGTCGGCAATAAAAATATCGCCCGCCATGTCCACCGTGACACCGGTGGGATAATTGAGACTGCCACTCGTTGCCAGGTTGCCATCGCCCGAATAGCCCGGGCCTAGTTGATAATCGCCGGCCACCGTCGTGATGTTGCCATTGGTATCCACCTTTCGAATAACATTGTTGCCACTATCGTCGATATAAAGATTACCGGTCGCGTCCAAGCCAACCCCTATGGGAAGCGCCAGCCCCGCATTCGTCGCCGCCCCGCCGTCGCCAGAATAGCTCCAGGCCAGACCATGATTGCCGGCCACCGTCCTAATGATGCCATTGGTACCAACTTCGCGAATGACACCATTCCCACTGTCCGCGATGTAAAGATTACCAGCGCCGTCGACGGCGATCCCGGCGGGAAAAAGCCCTGCATTCGTCGCCGCCCCGCCATCGCCCGAATAGGTCCCGGCTAGTTGAAATTTCCCGGCCACCGTCGTGATGATGCCATTGGTATCCACTCTCCGAATAACACCATTTCCACCATCAGATATGTAAAGGTTGCCGGCGGAGTCCACGGCCACCTCACCGGGTCCATTAAAAACGGCATTGGTCGCCGCCCCGCCATCGCCCGAATAACCGTTGCCCGGATTGTTTCCGGCCAGATAATTGTTTCCCGCCACCGTCGTGATGATGCCATTGGTATCCACCCTGCGAATGACGGCATTGCCCAAATCGGCTATATAAAGATTGCCTGAGCGGTCCAGGGCGACGCCGTAGGGAGAGGTTAGCCCCGCATTCGTCGCCGCCCCGCCATCGCCCGAATAAGTTCCCCCGAGATTATAATTGCCCGCCACCGTCGTGATGATGCCACTGGTATTCACTTGCCGAACGACATTATTCCCATAGTCGGCGATATAAAGGTTGCCCGTGGCGTCCACCGCCACCCCGGCCGCAAAGGCAAGATAGGCATTCGTCGCCGGCCCGCCATCGCCCGAATCGACCCCCAGATCGTTGCAGACGCCGGCCACGGTAGTGATAATACTGCCAATATTGGTCCCATCGTGTTGCCATTGATAAGTAAATGGACCCTGGCAGGAACCCGCGGCACTGGCGGAAATCGCAATCACTGCCGTGCTCCCCCCGACGTTCGTCGGCGTGGTGGTGTTCCAGTTCAGCGTCGTCAAACCGGCCACACTGCTCGTAACCGCCCCAAAGCTGTTGGTCACCACCAACGAATAATATCCCGCATTATTCGTCTGCACGCTCACGAGGGTCAGCGTGGTATTTGTCTGCCCGACTAACCGGTTGGTGCCGTTGAAATACCATTGATAGCTCAGCGTCGGCAGCCCCGCCGCAACCACACTAAAGGTTGCCGCCTCGGTCACCATCGCCATTTGGCTCACCGGCTGGGCGACAATCCCCAGGGCCCAATTCGTCTCCCCGTTGTCCACCAGGCCATCCCCGTTGGCATCCTCCAGATAATCCGGGATGCCGTCGCCGTTGGCATCCAACGGATTCCCATACGCATCCGTCGCCACGTAATGATAGCCAATGTCCACAATGCTGTTGGTTTCCGGCACCTGAGTGGTCTGCGTCGTGAAGTGATACAGGCCAAGCTTGTCGGCCGTGGTGCTGCCAGCATTGAGCAGCAGACTGTTCGGCGGCAGGTAAAAATTGCCAAACCAGCCGCTTTGCCAGTTGTAATTGCTGATCGTGGTCAGGTCATGCGCGCCAATTGCTTCCAGCGTGCCGACGCCGGACATCCCCCATTCGGAATCGAAATTCAACCAATTGGTGTCGGCCGCATTGTAGGCGTTGTAATCAAACCGCGTCGAATTCGTGCTGCCGTTTAGACCATCCTGCGTCACGAACGCAGTCCCATCAAAGGCACAATTGAGGATCCGCCAGATGGCGGCCGACTGGCCGGCGCTGCGATTCAGGCTTAACAAGCCGTTGTAGAACGTGCAGTTTTGGTAGGTTGCGCTCGTCGTCAGGCTGTTGGCGAAGCCCTGCCACGAACGCCAGATCAGGCAGTTCGTAAACGAGTAGGAGCAACCGTACGAACTCAGTCCGTTAACGTATAATTCACAATTGGCCAGCGCGCCGATGCCATAATCCCAATTATCGCGTAGCGCGTTGTAAGCCACTGTCGCGCTCCATTTGGTGAAATTGGCCGTCAATTGCGGCAATGGCAATTGGCCGCTGCCATTCAACACAAATCCCGCCATCCAGCCATAAGTGGTGCAATTCCCGTTGCCTTCCTGCACCAGATTATACAGCGCCACATGACACGGTTGGGTGGCCGTGCCCGCCAGCGTCAGATGGCCCCCGTCATCGATGGCCATGCCGTAGGGCTGGCCGCCAAAATAACCGTTGCCAGGCTGGCCCGCATTGTCACTGCTGCCCATCGCCTCATACCAGCCAACCGCCGTGCCCGCCGTAAACGTCAGGTTGGTGGTCAAATCAACCCCGCCCATCAAGTAGTCCAGCGGATCATAATGATAGCCCAAGTCAGGAGCACCGCTGTTGTCGCGACGTGCTTGTGGTCCAAGGGTGCTGGCCGTCGCCAGGATGGTACCCGTGTAAACCACCGGCGGATACGTCGTCCGCGCGGCGATATCCGCCAGCACCGCAGGATCAATGCTCCTTGTGCCGGCATTGTGGAACAGGCTGTTCGTGGCAAGGTAGAAGCTGCCGCCGCCCACGGCCTGGTAGGGGTAACTGGTATTGGTGAAGGCATTGTCCCCAAATTCAGGCGTGTTATAAAAACCGTTGTGGCTGCCCGCACCGGAGGTTAAACCCGTGTCATTGCAAAATACCGAATTGGTCACCTGGAGGTAGCTATTCTGAATAAATGAATTGATCACCGTAAGGTGCTCGCCCACCACCACGGCCGGCAACACCTCCCGCTGAGCCACGAATACTCCAATACCTTCCGCGGCACTCCGCGCCACCAGCACATTGTGCACCGAGGCCGAGGGATTCACATTCGCCGTCACTGCCACGGGCCAGAAACAGTGGTTGAACTGGCAATTCGTCAGACAAGGGCTATAGTCCATGAACGCAATCGTGGCATAGCTAAACCGGAAGTTGCTGAGCGGCGCATTCGTGCCCAATTCAGCATCCATTAAATATTCGCCGCTCACGGTTGGAATGCCCGTGCTGCCGGAAATTCCATCCCCCACCGTGTTGTCATTCATCGAGGTCAGGATGGCCGGACGATACGGGCTCGTTTGACAAACAATATTGCTGCTGACAGTTATGCCGAAAGAATTGGTCGTGAATTTGAGCACGGTTCCCCCCTCAAACGTCACCGTTCCGCTGAAATTATTGGCTCCGGATATCAAGTAAGTGGTGTCACCCTGGAAAGTAAAGTTCGTTTGACTGGAATGAATCTGCAGGTAATCCAAGACATAACCCTGGTTGGGCGGGGTAACGGAGGCCAGCTTCATCGGTTGGCCCTGCACCCGCGCCATCGGCGTCTTGGGAATCAGCGGCAACTTCGCCGCCGTCTTGGGCAGTTTGCCCGGGCGGCTCGCGTGCAGTGGCAAATGTTGCAGATCAGAGCCAATCTTGGACAACGGCACCGCTTCCACCAAAATATGCCGGCCCTGAACCGTCGCATACTCGCGGCGCACCCGCACCTGAGCCACCGGCCCGGCGGATTCCTCTTCCTCCCCCAACGCAAAAGCCCGGCCCTGCCCAATCCACGACCCGCCCCAACTGATTTCATGATCCGGCAGCGCGCTCTCCGTCTCCCGATGCTCCTTCACCCTCGCTTCCGGCGGATTCAAAAACTCCGTCAGCACTTCAATCTCCGTCGTTTCGGCATTTAATCCCAAGGATTCCGGCGTCGGCGGCTGCTCGCGCAAAATAACGTCCTGCTCAAATTGGCCCCTTCGATAAGTATAGCGGACATCGGCCCGTACGCCGGAGAAGGCGTCGGGATACAGCACCTGATTGGACGCGATCAATTCGCCCTGCGAATCCTGAATCTGACCAATCAGCACGCTGTTGCCCGTGGCCCTGTCGTAATAGGCCAACCCCAAAATGTTGCTCCGAAATCGCTTCCCCTCGGGCGACTGAAGATCAACGGCTCCTTCCGAATTGAGATTATTCCCGAAAACCACTTGATACGGCCCCGCCTGCGCCAGCGCCCCGCCCGGATAGGATTCAATTTCCTCCTTGGATTCGGTCCATTGACCATTTGCTTGATAATACAATCCAGCGGCAAGCTCGATATACTTGGAGACGTTCGTCACCACCTCGCCGTTAGGGCCGGCCGCGTAAGTCTCCCGCTGCCAGATCCGATGGTTGGCGCCAACTTCCACAATATGATAGGGTTTGGACGGCGGCGTAATAATGCTGGCTCCGGCGGGAGCGCTCGTGGATTGCGCGTGCAATCCCGAAATGGTCAAAGCCAGAAGCCACGGCACCATGTTGGAAGTTTTCATAAAATAATCTGATTTGAAATAATTGTGCCGAAGCAACTCCGGCAGCCGTCCAATGGTGACACACCTCCGCCCAGCCTGGTAAATTCTCCTCTGGCTGTGTCCAGCTGATATGTCCACCCAACAAACATATAAATCCCGCACCTCAAATAAACCTGTTTTTTACCAACCCTAACCCCCGGCTGCATTGATAAAAGAAGGCCACATCAATGCGCTCGGTCGGCATGATTTCTCGGGAAATCACGCCCCCTCTAGGCCCAAGCCCTCACCGGTCAAATTTTTCAACCGGCGACCCACCGTCGGACTGCTGTTCAATGCCAACTCCAATGCAAATCAAGCGGGAAATCAACCCTGGCGGGCTGCTTTCTTCCTGACTTAATTGCGGTCGTCATGGGCGCACAGCGCCACACTCCTTGGATGAAAACGCCATACCAAAAGGCGTTCAAAACCCTCTTGCATCGCTTGGAGGAAAAGCTATCTTTGTTACGCTACTTTTGTACTATAACTAAGAAATATTGCAACAAGTTTTTTACTTTTTTTCAACAATGAAGATATTTTTAGTCCCATCTTAAGCATCTCTGTTATGCCCGCTTGATGGACAAGCACTTGCAACCGCGCACCCGCGCGCGCAACGAACCGGTACGCCAGACCATGGATGCGGCTGTCGGTGAATGCAGCCGTCGCGGACGCGTTGAGTTGGAGGCAACCTTCATCAACCCGTTGACCGGGTATAACCAATCAACCGCGTGCGCAACCCAGGGCGTTGTGATGGAGCCGGAAGCGTATCAACCCTTCCTGCTGCGTCGCCATCCAAAGACACATGGCCGCACGCCCAGCCGCGTCTGGTTCCTCCGCGCCCTCCGCAAGGAAGCCATTTTCGCCCTCCTGCTCGGCGGCACCTGCGGCCTGACCGTTGCCCTGGTCGCCTGGTTATGGCGCGGCCAGCCGGCGGCGGCCCTCGTCATCGGTGGCAGTATCACGCTCTCCATGCTGCTGGCGTGTCTCATCGGCTTAACCGTGCCCACCGTGTTGCACCGCTTCAAGCTCGACCCCAAAATCGCCGCCGGCCCCGTCAGCCTCGCCCTCCCCGACCTCTCCACCCTCCGGATCTACCTCAGCGTCGCCACCGCCACGCTCCGCTGAATAATGCGGGCCTGCGTCCTTTGCGAAGTAGCGAAGCGACCGCGGATCTTTGCGAAGTCGCAAAGCGACCAAGGATAATAGCCAGCTACGAAGTGGCTGGTGGTGCGATCAAAAAGTTTTTGCGTCCTGGAGGGACGTCGGGTTTCCGCTGTCCGTCGGGACGGATTCGGTTTTGAAACCAACACCCGGCATGGGCTGCCGGCCTCATACCTCACACCTGACTAAACGCGAACCGTCCCCAAATCCCCAACCAGCATCGTGCCGCACTCCAGCGCCAGCGGCGCGGCATCGTTGTAGATCACCCAAACAAACTAAAATCCTTAGCCCCGTCAGGGGCGACATCTTCCGGGAAACACGCCCGCCGCTATCACCCTCGCGCGAACCGGTTTTCCGACCGGCTTAAATCCCAGCGCACCATCTTGTCAGAACGTGCCCAGCCCTTCTCCCTTGTCGCCAAACGAGGACATGTCAATGCTTATATGACCACAGATATTGCGCTTTTCTACCATTTGTCATACGCAAAAGGGGTCTGTCGCGAAGCGACCACGGATATTAGCCAGCTACGAAGTGGCTGGTTGTACAATCAAAAAGTTTTTGCGTCCTGAAGGGACGTCGGGTTTCCGCTGTCCGTCGGGACGGATTCGGTTTTGAAACCAACACCCGGCATGGGCTGCCGGCCTCATACCTCACACCTGACTAACCGCGAACCGTCCCCAAATCCCCAACCAGCATCGTGCCGCACTCCAGCGCCAGGGGCGCGGCATCGTTGTAGATCACCCAAACAAACTAAAATCCTTAGCCCCGTCAGGGGCGACATCTTCCGGGAAACACGCCCACAGCTATCACCCTCGCGCGAACCGGTTTTCCGACCGGCTTAAATCCCAGCGTACCATCTTGTCAGAACCCGCCCAACCCTTCTCCCTCTCCTCGCCAAACGAGGACACGTAAAGGCTTATATGACTACGGATATTGCGCTTTTCAACCATTGGTCATGCGCAAAAGGGGTCTGTCGCGAAGCGACCACGGATATTAGCCAGCTACGAAGTGGCTGGTTGTGCAATCAAAAAGTTTTTGCGTCCTGAAGGGACGTCGGGTTTCCGCTGTCCGTCGGGACGGATTCGGTTTTGAAACCAACACCCGGCATGGGCTGCCGGCCTCACACCTCACAAAACGCCTCCAAATCCCAAACCAGCATGGTGCTGCGCTCCAGCGCCAGGGGCGCGGCATCGTTGTAGATTGCCCAAACAAACTAAAATCTTTAGCCCCGTCAGGGGCGACATCTTCCGGGAAACACGCGCCGCCGCTTCTCCCTCTCCTCGCCAAAACGAGGAGCGGGCCGGGGTGAGGTGAGCCCAGCCGCAAATGGAGCACCACCTGTGACTATTCGCGATTGATTAAACGTCTCTATCAGCACGATTATACCATTTTGTGACGGCTCAAATATCAATTCCTTTTACGAACAACCGGCGCCTACATTATCTCGGTGACAATTTTTATGACCTCTTTCTCAATACCATGCTGCTTGGCCAATCTGAGGGCGTTTGGAACAATCCAAAACGGCGCGTCTGAATCAAAAGGCATCCTCGTGTCGGTGAGGTTGTAAATGGCCTTGGCACAGGATTCCTCAAAAAGATATTGGCGCCAATCCAGCGCATCATTGGGTTCTTTGGCGTCAATCGACTTTTGGCGAATCCGCCTAAACAAGTCGTGAGCCTCGCGCCAGGTTTTCGGATCGTCAATCATCAGATATAGCTCATCTAAAATACTTCGGTCGCTACAATGTCGCGCGAAAAGCTCTATCAATTTCTTTATGTATTTGAGCATATTAAATTGGGTGGGCATCGTTCCGCCAGCCGGCTCTCTGGCGCGCCTTACCCGGCGGATTCAAATAACTCAATCATCTCATGGTTGCGACCAGGAATCAACGCCCAATAGCTACCACAGCCAGTTCCCGCGCCGGGCGCCAGCTTCAAATCCCAACGGGATTTTGGCCCAAAGCCCAAGGTTGGCGCGCCAGCGCCTACCTTGGGACCTCATCCCACAAATGTTTTGAACCGCAACGCGGTTACGGCCATACGACAGAAGTTCCTCATCGTTCCGACCCCGAGCAAAAGCCAGGAAAACAGGATAGTTTGCTTGGCTAGCTGCCAAGGCGAAACAATTGTCTGGCTTCCTTGTCTACAAGAACCACCGGCTTCTTACATTTGATCAAGAATTGCCCTAATTGTTCAATGCTCTGAACCTTGTCGAAGAATGCGCATTCCGTTCGCTTAACCGCAGCTGTAATGATTTCAGTGCGTTCGGTCTCATCCATTCGGTACATTTCCTCATCGAAAAGAGCATTATATAGATTTCCAACCTCCAAACCAAAAGTTGCGTCAAGTCTCAACCGTACGTGACATTCATTAAACTTGGGACGTTCATCCGGCCCAAAAATCTTAAGCCAGATTCCCGCCTCCAGGTAATTTTCTCCACCCCAGCGCGACTTTTGGAGGCCAACGACCTGGATCAAATCAGGAAAATGTTTATACCAATTATTGTATGTCCCGCGCCTGTATCCAAGGCGAGTAACTGATTCGGAAACAACTTTCGTTATGAAATCAGGCATACTATTCAGGGCGCACCACTTTTCCTGTCCGAAAAAGCTCAGGCCATGGAACCCTTTTTCTTAAAATGGTTGGCTTTCATTACAAGTGAATATTTACTTTAATGTCTCAATGAATCTTTTCAAACTTTTCCACTGCCCGCATCAAGATTTTTTCGCCAGGAAATCTGCCCTTGAAAACGTCTCCCCAACAAATCTGGATTTGTCTCTTCACAGCCAACCAAAATACCGGCCGACCTGGGATTTGAGCAATTCTTATTATCGCGCCCTGTGGTCGATCATTGCTTCAAATTAAAACAGCGCCGGCTTGACCTCCTGCACGACCTGAACCCGTATGTGCGGTTATCAATTCCTTTTGTTTGCATCGAGGACGACCATTATCTCAGTGACAATTCTTGTGACCTCTGCCTCAATACCATGCCGCTTAGCGAATATGAGAGCCCTTGGAACAACCCAAAACGGCGCGTCTGAATCAAAAGGCATCAGCCCCTCTTTCTGCGTCGCCATCCAAAGGCAAATCCGCCTGCGCCACTAACTAGAACAATCCATGGTAGCATGCTGGTGCGCATTCCGATGATTTCGGACATCCAATCCGAAATTATCGGACAGCGATCCGATAATTGTCGGACACTCGTCCGGGATTGTCGGACAGTTGTCGGAGCGTAGCGACGCTCTG
>Ga0302320_10014116_pt1 | contig 16558 bp, 17 predicted proteins | sample Bog_T0_3_FD_202130 | JGI IMG/M metagenome (GOLD analysis project Ga0302320, IMG submission 202130) | Peat permafrost microbial communities from Stordalen Mire near Abisko, Sweden - Bog_T0_3 | ecosystem: Environmental > Terrestrial > Soil > Wetlands > Peat | place: Sweden: Abisko, Stordalen Mire... | reverse complement strand
CCCGCCGTCGGCTGCGCCCCCTTCCGCCCCCTCGACCCTCCCCAAAAACGGCCCATCGCCTCCCAGGGACCTCCAGGAGCCTGATCTCGGGTTCAAACGAAAACCCGCAAGAAACGTACACCACCCGCGTCGAGTAGCCCCGGAGGATTTCACCCCGAGGCCCTCACGGAACCGTGCTGGAACCTCTCGATTCACACGGCTCCTCGATGCTCACCTGACATCTTGAACCGTGCCTTTTCCCCGGTCGTTCACCACCACGCCTTTTCGACGCAGCAGCACCGGGCGGCTTGAAGCCAACTCCTGCAAGCCGGCTCCGGGGGGGCCCCGCCCACCTTCGGTACAGCAGGAAGCGCCTTCGCTTTTGTTCGGGACACATTGCAGAAAATTACCTCCGCATGTTGCATCATGGTGAGGTAAGGTCAGGCAAAGAACCGCCCCACAACCCGGCTCAGGAGTCCCCGGCGCTCCAAAAAGCGCCGTAACTCCTTTGCTGTCTAGATTCTGCGGCCAACCCAAGCAGAATCAAGAATTTGCAGCGAAGGTACCGCTGCATCTGTCTGAAAACAGGGAATTTCCTTACAGAGATAGGGGGGGGAGGGGGCGACAACAAAGTAAACCTCCCGGCACAGGCGAGCCACGCCTGCCCCACCGCAGGTGGCATGTAAACTTGAGAGTTCCACCCGGCGACCCATGCCCACCCCCGACCAAGACCGTACCTGGATGCACCGCGCCCTCGCCCTCGCCCGCCGAGGCATCGCCCTCACCGCGCCCAACCCCGCCGTCGGCTGCGTCCTGCTCGACCGCGACGGCCAGCTCGCCGGCGAGGGCTGGCACCAGTACGACCTGAAAGACCACGCCGAAGTCGCCGCCCTCAAAGCTGCTGGGTGCCCTGTCATCCTGAGCGAGCGCAGCGAGTCGAAGGACCTGCTTCTTCCCTCTCCAGATAGGGCGGGAAGCCTCCGCGGCGGCACAGCCTACGTCACCCTCGAGCCCTGCAACCACACCGGCCGCACCCCGCCCTGCACCCAGGCCCTCATCGCCGCAGGCGTCGCCTGCGTCGTCGCCGCCACCATCGACCCCAACCCCGCCGTCTCCGGACAGGGCCTCGCCGCCCTCCGCGCCGCCGGCATCCAAACCGAAGTCGGCCTCTGCCAAGCCGATGCCCGCCGCCTCAACGAGCCCTTCGCCCGCTGGATCGTCTCCCGCCGCCCCTTCGTCCTCATGAAGGTGGCCATGTCCCTCGACGGCCGCATCGCCCCGCCCCCCGGCCATCACATCCCCCGCCAGCCCTACTGGATCACCTCTGAAGCCGCCCGCGCCGCCGTCCAAACCCTCCGCTGGCAGGCCGACGCCGCCATGGTCGGCATTGACACTGTCCTCGCCGACGACCCCCTCCTCACCGACCGCTCCGGCCTCGCCCGCCGCCGTCCCATCCAGCGCCTCGTCCTCGACTCCGCCCTCCGCATGCCGCTGGATTGCAAGCTCGTCGCCACCGCCAACAACGACGTCCAGATCTTCACCGTCTCCAACGACCAGGCCCGCATCCGCGAGCTAACCCAGCGCGGCCTCCGCGTAGAAGTCCTGCCCGCGGAGCATGGCCGCGTCCCCCTCGATCAGCTCCTCGCCAAGCTAGGCGAACAGGGCATCCTCACCCTCCTCACTGAGACCGGAACCCGCCTCAACACCGCCCTGCTCTCCGCCAACCTCGTTGACCGCATCCAACTCTTCGTCTCCCCGCAGATCATGGGCTCTGATGCCGTCCCCGCCTTCAAATCCATGCCCGCCCCCCTACCCCTCGCCGAAGTGGAAGTCGAGCGCTACGCGAACGACCTGAGCCTGAACTCCCTCCTCAACAACCCCTGGCCGCAAGAAGCAGCGAACAGGGAATAGGGAACAGCCGGGTGCTCCGGTCCAACCTCGCCGCAGTCGCCCGTCCCTGATCCCTGATCTCTGTAAAATGAATCCATGTTCACCGGCATCATCGAACAAACCGGAACCCTCGTCAGCCTCGAATCCCGCGGCGGCGTCCGCCGCATCACGGTTGCAGCCCCCGGCATCGCCCAGCGCCTCCGCGAAGGCGACTCCCTCGCCGTCTCCGGCGTCTGCCTCACTGCCCTCGACGTCGATCCCAACCTCTTCCACGCCGACCTCGCCCAGGAAACCCTCGACAAGACCTCCCTCGGCGCCCTCGCCCCCGGAGCCAAAGTCAACCTCGAACTGCCCACCGCCGCCGGCAGTCCCCTCGGCGGACACATCGTCCAGGGCCACGTCGATGGCTGCGGGGAACTCCGCTCTCTTGATCCTGTCATCGATCCGGCAAGTCCGGACTTCGACCGCCAAACCACCGACTGGACCCTCAAAGTCCGCGTCCCCCAGAACGTCCGTCCCTGGATGGTCCACAAGGGTTCGGTCGCCGTTGAAGGCATCAGCCTGACCATCGCCGACTTCGACGGCGAGGCAATCACCATTGCCATACTTCCTCTGACCTATTGGAGAACGAACCTCCACACCCTCGCCCCCGGCGCCCCCGTCAACGTCGAGGCCGACGTCCTCGTCAAACTGGCCCACGCCCAGCTCCTCGCCCAAAAACCCGAGTCCGGCCTAACCGAAGCCTGGCTGGTCGCCAGCGGCTATTGACTTTAGCCGGCACTCAGAGCCAGACTTGTTGCGGAGAGAACCATGATCTGCGTCAAGTGCGGTGAACAGATGCGGATGACGGAGAAGGATACCTCCTCCGGCCGCGATATTCGCGAATACGTGTGCGACGGCTGCGGCCACGCCGACTGGGAAGTCTACGGCACGGCCCTCTGGCAGATTCTGCACGACGACCGCAAAGAAGCCGAAAGCAGCGAAATAACCGACGAAGAATAAGCCCTAAGGCTTCGCCGCCAGCTTCGGCGGATCGGTCACATACTCATCCCCCGTCCGCGCCAGCAGCAGATTCCGGCGATCGCTTAGAAGCTTCAACCGGCTCGTCACCTCGATGAATTCCTTTTGCTGCTCCGCGCTTAGCGACGTCGCCGGCGCGCTCATCTTGCTCAGTTCATCCAGCCGCGCCTGCAACCGCGGCATCTCGCGATCAATCAGCACCGGGTGAATCACTGGCGTCTTGGCTTTGCCCGTCGCCAGTTCGTTGCGATTGTTTTCGCCCCACACCGGCAGAATCCCCACGTGCCCCAGTTCCACCCGCACGCCTGCCGGCCCGTAGTCTTTCCTCAGCGCCGAAAACAACCCGATCATCGAGTCCCGCGGATCGCCATCCTTGTCTGGCATCAGCCCATCCACATAACTGCGCGACTGGTTCGACAAAAAATTTCCCAACGAATAGAAGATCACCGCATCCCGCCCATCCGTCGTGCGGTAGGTCTCCACCGGCTGCAACACGTGCGGATGGTGCCCCACGATCACACTCGCCCCAGCCTCCAGCATCTTGTGCGCCGTCTCCACATCTTCCGGCCGCGGCGCAGGCGCATACTCAATGCCCCAGTGAATCGAGACCACCAGAAAGTCGCATTGTGCCCGCGCCTGCTTGATTGCCGCCAACACGCCCGCCTCGTCCATTCCCGGCGCGCCGCCCGCCTCGCCCGGATACGGAAAGAAGTTCACATGCGGCTGATCGTCTTTGTCAGGATTGCGGTTCCCGTTCAGCCACCGCGTCATTCCCAGCCAACCAACCTTGATCCCGTTCGCCTCCGTAATCACCGGCTGCCAAGTCTGCTGCGCCGTATCCCCCGACCCTGCGAACAGCATCCCTAGCTCGCGCAGGTGTTCGCGCGTCTCGGCAAACCCCGCCCACCCCTGGTCCATCACGTGATTATTCGCAAACGAAACAATCTTGATGCCGTTCGCCTTCAGCGCCTCCACCAGCGCCACCGGCGCGTCGAACATGAAGGGCTTCGAACCCTTCGAGTGCGCCGGAGCCACCGGCGTCTCCATGTTCACAAATCCAAAATCCGCCCGTCTGAACACGTCGCTCACATCGGCAAACAACGATCCCCAACCCTGTGCGCCGTCCCCCGCCGCCGCCGCAGCAGCCCGCACCGGCTCATGCGGAATCACATCGCCCGCCACGGCAAAACTCACCTGCGCCAGTTCATGCGGATAAGGAACAACAACCGCCGCCGAGCGGCCGCCATGCAGTCCGGCAACCAGCACTCCGGCAAGGGCCAAAATCGCGCAGCCTATCGCCGTGCGCCAACGCCTGTGCAGTGCGGCAACAACGCCCACGCCAAGTGGCCTCTTTTGCGGTGCCAATTCCATTGCCTGCGCCAAGCGGCTCTCCTTCACTCCCCATCTGGAGGGGAACGCACTCAGGATACATGGAGGACAGTTGCTCAGGTTGGCAGATCGTCCCTGGCGAGCGAAGAACGGCCTACAACAGCTTTTCCGCCGGACAAGCTTCCAGTGCGCGGACCTTCGCGACGAAGTACCGCCCGCGGATCCAGAACGCGACGTTGACCAGGCCGATCAGCGCCGGCACTTCAATCAGCGGACCCACCACGCCTACAAACGCCTCGCCGGACTTGAGCCCGAACACGGCCACGGCCACCGCAATCGCCAGCTCAAAATTGTTGCCCGCGGCAGTGAACGAGAGCGTAGCCGATTGCGCGTAATCGGCGCCCAGCCGCTTGCCCATCCAGAAACTCACCAGGAACATAATGAGGAAATAGATCACCAGCGGAATCGCGATGCGCACTACATCCAGCGGCAGGCGCACAATCAAATCGCCCTTCAGCGAGAACATCACCAGAATCGTGAACAGCAACGCAATCAGCGTCAAAGGGCTGATTCTCGGAATGAACCTCGTGCGGTACCACTCCTCGCCCTTGATGCGAATCAGCACAAAGCGAGTAATGAATCCGGAAGCAAACGGAATACCAAGATAGATCGCAACGCTCTTGGCAATCTGCCCGATGCTCACCTGCACCAGGCTTCCCTCAAGCCCAAACCACTTGGGCAGTACGGTGATAAACACCCAGGCATAGAGACTGTAGAAAAGCACCTGGAAGACGCTGTTGATCGCCACCAGCCCGGCCACGTAGTCCCTATCGCCATCCGCCAGCTCATTCCACACCATTACCATCGCGATGCAGCGAGCCAGGCCAATCAGGATGAGTCCTCGCATGTACGCCGGCTCGCCGCGCAGGAAGAGGATCGCCAGCAGAAACATCAGAATCGGCCCGATAACCCAGTTCTGCACCAGCGAAAGCCCGAGCACCCGCTTGTTGCGGAAGACCTCGCCCAGTTTTTCATAGCGCACCTTCGCCAGCGGCGGAAACATCATGATGATCAGCCCGATGGCAATGGGAATATTCGTCGTCCCGCTCTGAAAGTGGTTCACGAATCCGGCCGCGCCGGGAACAGAGTGGCCCGTCGCCACACCAATGGCCATCGCCAGAAAAATCCACAGCGTCAGGTAGCGATCGAGAAACGACAGCTTCTTGCGAACAAGCGGGGCGCAGGTTTGGCCTTGCGTGTAGGGTGCGCTGGACATTCTTTGAACCTCATGTGCAATGGAAGATCCGCCCGCGACGAGCGCGGCCAGAAGGGATTTATTGCTTGCCGATGCTGTCAATCTCTTTCTTGATCGCAAAGCTGTCCAGCGTCGCCAGCGGCAACGACAAGAACAAATTGATGCGCCGGTCGAGAATTGAAAATGCGTCCCGAAACGCCCGCTCGATCTCCTCCGGCGTGCCCTTCACCGCCGCCGGATCGGGAATGCCCCAATGCGCCGTCATCGGCTGCCCCGGCCAATACGGGCACACCTCGTTCGCCGCGTTGTCGCACACCGTGAAAACAAAACTCATCGGCGGCGCATCCGGGCCGGAAAACTCGTCCCACGACTTGCTGCGCAGTCCGTCAGTGGGAATGTGAGCAAGCTCAAGCTGCTTCAGCGCCTCAGGCCGCACCACTCCTGAAGGGTGGCTCCCTGCACTGTAAGCCGTGAACACGCCCTTGCCCTTCTTGCTCAAAATCCCCTCCGCCAGAATCGACCGCGCGGAGTTGCCGGTGCAAAGAAACAGTACATTGTAATGCGCCATTCTCTCAGCCCTTCCCTTCTGAATCGGCAGCGCAGCATCCCGGCGCGCAGCATGCGCCCGACGCTGCCACCACCGGCTTTGTTGCACGGATAAACGCGCTCATGAACTTGCCCTCAACCAGCGGCGCAATCTCGTCGACCGCTACCCCGGCCTCGGTGAGAAACTGCCGCGCGTCTTCAATGTTGTAGGTCCGTGTCGGCTCAAACTCCACATCGCTGAAGCCCGCTGCCAGCAGCTTGCCGCGATAGTCCTCCACCTCCAGCGCCCCCGCAATGCAGCCCACCCACAGCAGCATGCTCTGCCGCACCACATCGGGAACTTCGCCGCGCACCACAACATCTGAGACGGCAAACCGCCCGCCCGGCCGAAGCACGCGAAACGCCTCGCGCAGCACCCGGCTCTTGTCGACTGATAGATTGATCACGCAATTCGAAATCACCACATCCACTGAGTTATCCGCCAGTGGTATGTTCTCCATCTCCCCCTTCAGAAACTCCACATTCTCGGCGCCCGCCTGCCGCTGATTCTCGCGCGCCAGCGCCAGCATCTCGTCCGTCATGTCCAGCCCGTAAGCCTTGCCCGTCGGCCCCACCCGCCGCGCCGAAAGCAGCACGTCAATCCCGCCGCCGGAGCCCAGATCGAGCACCGTCTGGCCCTCCTTCAGTTCAATCAGCGCCGTAGGATTCCCGCACCCCAGCGAAGCCAGCGCGGCCTTGGCCGGGATCGATCCCATCTGGTCGGCGCTGTACAGATTCGTCGTAATCGGGTCGCAGCACCGCAGCCCCGGATCGCAACACGCCGCCAGGGCTCCCTCTTCGCGGATGGCGCGCGCCGCGCTGCCGTATTTCTGCTGCACTTCTTCCTTCACAGGGGTCGCTGGATTCATTTGTTCACTCCTCACATACGCCAAAGCGAATATATACAGCCCTGGACATATCTGTCAATGCGTATATAATTCCAGTATGCGCCCCCGCGCCCAATCCCCCGGCCTGCCGCCTCTCTTCGCCGCCCTGGCCGATTCCACCCGCCTCCGCCTGCTCAACCTCATCGCCGGCCACGAGGTCTGCGTCTGCTACCTAGTCGAAGTTCTCGGCCTCAGCCAGCCCAAAATCTCCCGCCATCTCGCTTACTTGAGAAAAGCCGGCGTCGTCGCCGCCCGCCGCGAAGGCAAATGGATGCACTACCGCCTCGAGAAACCAGCGGACCCCTCGATTGCCTCGATTCTCGCCGCGCTGCTCGCTTCCCTGAAGACAAACAAGGAGATGCAGGCCGACCTCGCCCGCCTCAACCGTGCCTGCTGCCAGCCCCGGCGCTTCGTCACCCTCCAGGGAGCCCCCGTCCCAGCCCGCGCCGGAACAAGACTCGCCTGAGACGCAAACCACATTCCCACCCCGAGCGTTGCATCCCCCAATCGCGTCTATCTGTTACGAGAACTGCGGGCGGGAACTGGTACCCTGAGAGTTGAGCGGCAAAAGCCGCATGAGCCGGCACACTTCATCCGGCGGGCAGAGGCATGGCAGAGTTCGTAATCAAACTGGCCGATGAGCGCGGCCGCGTGATGGAGCAGGTGCAGACAGCTGCCACCGCCGAGGAGCTGCGCGCCCGTTTTGCCCATGCCGGCTACCACGTCTTCAGCGTCAAGGCCCGCGGCGGCATGGGCCTGCGGCGCGGCAAGGTCAAGCTCGAGCCCTTCCTCATCTTCAACCAGCAATTCCTCACCCTCATCCGCGCCGGCCTGCCCATTCTCGGTTCGCTTCAGATGCTGGGCAAAATCCAGAAAAACGCCCAGTTCTCTGCTCAGCTGGACGACGTCTCCAACCGCGTCAAAACCGGCGAAGCCCTCAGTTCGGCCTTTGAAGCCCAGGCCGGCTTCCCCATCATGTACACCACCACCCTGTTGGCCGGCGAACGGTCCGGCAACCTCCAGGAAGTGCTCGAGCGCTATGTCAGCTTCCAGAAAGTCTCGCTCGCCTTCCGCAAAAAGCTCATCGCCTCGCTCATCTATCCCGCCCTGTTGATGGCGCTGGTCATCGGCCTCATGGTCTTTCTGCTCGCCGTGGTCGTACCCCAGTTCGCCGTGCTTTATGATCAGATGGGCTCCAAGCTCCCCGCCATGACCGTCGGCCTGCTGGCCTTCGGCAAGTGGCTCCAGCACAACTTCATCTGGCTGTTTCTTGGTGGAGTGGTGGCGGCCATCGTGTTCTACCGCTTCGCCGCTACCGATCGCGGCAAAGACGTGATTGACGGTGTCCGCATCGGGGCGCCGGTCTTCGGCAACATCTGGCGCAAATACCAGGTCGCGCTCTTTGCCCGCACCCTCTCCACGCTGCTCACGGGTGGCTTGCCGCTCGTTCCCTCGCTTGAAACAGCAGCCCGCTCCATCTCCTCGCGCAAAATTGCCAAGGCCGTCTTTTCTTCCATCGGAACCGTGCGCGAAGGCAAGAGCCTCGCCGAGTCGCTCACCAAAACCGGCGTCTTCCCTGACCTCGCTGCGGAAATGATTACCGTCGGCGAGCAGACCGGAGCCTTGCCCCAGATGCTCAACTCCGTTGCCGAATTCTTTGAGGAGGACGTGGCCACCGCCCTGGCCGCCGCTCTGGCTCTCATCGAGCCCGCCATCCTCATCATCATGGGCGTGGTCGTGGTCTTCATTCTCATCTCGCTTTACCTGCCCATCTTCTCCCTGGGCCAGGCCGGAGGTCAGGGGTAATCCGCTATGGCTGACGCGATCATCACACCGCTTCCCACTGCCCCGCTCTCGGCGGGCCCGCTCGCTGCCGGCCTCGACGAACAGGGGCAAGCCGAGCTGCTTGCCGCGCGCTATCACGCCGAATTTGTTGACTTGAAAAACTTCAAGATTCAGCACGACCTGCTGCGCACCGTCCCGGTCGAGTTGATGTTCCGCTACAACTTCGTGCCCATCGAGCAGCAACAGGACGCGCTGGTGATCGCCGTCAGCGACCCGTCGCGCCTCATGGTGCTCGATGAGATCAGCGGCCTGCTCGGCCATCGCATCATTCCCCGCGTCGCAACACTCTCTCAAATCACTGACCTGCTCAAGAAAACCGAGCAGTCGCAGCGCGTCCTCGACGAAGCCAGCGAAGGCCTCACCTTCGACGTGCTCACCGGCGACGAGAATCAAGACGAAAACATCTCCATCGAGAAGCTCACCAGCGAAGAAGACATCAGCCCTATCATTCGCCTGGTTGACACCACCATCTTCACCGCTCTCGAACGCCGCGCCTCTGACGTGCACATCGAAACCAATGACGACTCGGTCGTCGTCAAGTACCGCATCGACGGCGTGCTCCAGGCCGCCATGGCGCCCATTGCGCGCGAGCACCACACCACTATCCTCTCCCGCATCAAGATCATGAGCGAGCTCGACATTGCCGAGCGCCGCGTTCCCCAGGACGGCCGCTTCCGTGTCCGTTACAAGGGCCGCCTCATTGACTTCCGCGTGTCGATCATGCCGACAATTCATGGCGAAAACGCCGTGCTCCGCGTGCTCGATAAAGAGTCGATGAGCGAGAAGTTCCACAACCTCACGCTCGACGTGGTGGGCTTTGCCGAAGAAGACCTCAAGCGCTTCCGCCGCTACATCCGCGAGCCCTACGGCATGGTGCTGGTCACGGGCCCCACCGGCTCCGGCAAAACCACCACCCTCTACGCCGCCCTCAACGAGATAAAAAGCGACGAAGACAAGATCATCACCATTGAAGATCCTGTCGAGTACCAGATTCGCGGCATCACCCAGATTCCCGTCAACGAGAAAAAGGGGCTCACCTTCGCCCGCGGCCTGCGTTCCATCCTGCGCCACGACCCCGACAAGATTCTCGTCGGCGAAATCCGCGATCAGGAGACGGCCCAGATCGCCATCAACTCCGCGCTCACCGGCCACCTCGTCTTTACCACCGTCCACGCCAACAACGTGGTCGACGTGCTCGGGCGCTTCCTCAACATGGGCGTCGAGGCTTACAACTTCGTCTCCGCACTCAACTGCATCCTCGCCCAGCGCCTGGTGCGCACCAACTGCGAGTACTGCACCAAGACCGTCACCTACGACGACGACGCACTCCACATCAGCGGACTGGACCCCGCCGATTGGCGAGGCTTCGAGTTCCGCGAGGGCCAGGGTTGCATGGAGTGCGGCGGCACCGGCTTCCGCGGCCGTACCGCGATCCATGAACTGCTGGACCTGACCGACCCCATTCGCGAGCTGATTCTGGAAAAGAAGCCCACCTCCGAGGTGCGCAAACTGGCCCAGAAAGAGGGCATGAGCTTTCTCCGTGAGTCGGCCCTGGAGCGCGTGCGCCGCGGTTTGACCACCCTCAAGGAAATCAACAAGGTTACCTTCATCGAGGCATCAAGATAGTGGATTCGCTCTTAAGCAGGATCAAACTCGGTTCGCAAACCGGCGGGCGTCCGCCGGCCGCGGTAGAGATCTCGCCAGAAGGCGTGCTGGCCGCCGCATTGTCCGGGGCCGGCGAGGCTGCCTTCGCCTTTGAGGCCCTGCCCGCCGGCGCTTTGCTGCCCGGCATCGGCGAGCCGAATCTGCGCGCCCCCGAACTGATCGCCAACGCCATCCGCAATGTTCTTTCCCAGGTCTCGCCCCGCACCCGATCCATCACCCTCGTCATCCCTGACACCGTGGTCCGTGTCTTTGTGCTCGACTTCGATTCGCTCCCCGGCAAGCCCTCTGAAGCCTTCCCGGTTCTCCGCTTCAGACTCCGCAAAATGGTTCCCTTCGATGTGGAGCACGCCGGCTTGAGCTACCAGATTCTCGTCGAAAACAAGACCAACTGCCGCGTGCTCACAGCCCTGCTGCCCGGCGCCATCCTGGCTGAATACGAAAGCGCCGCGCGCACAGCCGGCTACGAACCCGGCGCGGTGCTGCCCTCCAGCCTCGCGGCGCTCGCCGGTCTCGATGTGCAACAGCCGGTGCTGGCCGCCAACCTCGGCCGCGTGGCCCTCACCACCTCCATCACCAACGGCGATGACCTGCTGCTCTATCGCACTCTCGACCTGCCTGAAGATTCCGCGCTTCATCTCGATGAAGTCCGTCGCGGAATCGCCGTAGCCGCGGCTTACTTTGAAGACAAGCTCGGCGTCCGGCCCACCCAGCTCCACTACGCAGGCATCGGCACCGCGCAGGAGTTCGCAAGCTGGGTCAACGATCCCGAGCTGACTGTGGTCGATCTCGCGGCTCGCCCTGCGACCGGTGTGATGACGGCCCTGGGAGATGTAAGCATCGCCGCTCTGGCCGGCGCACTGGCGGGGGCACGCTGATGAGAGTCATTCTCAACCTGGCCACGCGGCCTTTTGCCGATCTGGGACCGGCCCTCAAACGCCTGCGCATTGCCATGGGCATTCTAGTTCTGGTTTCCGGCCTGTTGGCTCTGGGCCTTCACTTCTTTCACCAGCGGGCTGAAGACGCCCGCGCCCGCGACCACTCGCTCGACGGCCGAATCGCCGCCATCCAGCAGGAACGCCAAAACTACGAGCAGATGATGCAGCAGCCCGCCAACGCCCAGTTGCTCGCCCAGGTCGCCGTGCTCAACCGCCTGTTTGAAGAGAAAACCTTCTCATGGACACTCGCGATGGAAGACCTTGAGACCGTTCTCCCCGGCGGGGTGCAGGTGTCTACCCTGGAACCGGTTCGCGCCAAGAACGGGACAATCACCCTCCGCCTGCGCGTTACGGGGCCCCGCGACCGCGCCGTCGAACTGGTCGCCAACCTCGAGCACTCAAAGTACTTCCTTCTGCCCCGCATCGTCGGCGAAAATGCTGAGTCCAGCGGCGCTCCCGGTGAGCGCGTCGAGCCGGTCAGCGCGTCAAACCGGGTCAACTTCGATCTGCTGGCCGACTACAACCCCGCCGCCGCCGCCGAGCACAAGCCGTCCCACAAGCAGGAAGGTGCCTCTGCCATTGCCGCCGAGGCTCCCGTCGCTCCGGCTCAGCCCGCCGCTCCGGTTCCAGGCTTCCGCCGCCCGCCCGGCTTTGGCCAGCGGCCCATGGGCGCAGCCCCCGTGCGGCGGCCTTTTCAACCTGTTCAACCCGTTCCCCAGCCCATTCCAGGAGATCAGCCATGAGCATCCGCCCAACTGCACAGTGGCGTGAGCGCCTGACCTCCCCGCTGACCTGGCATTACGCTGGATTTGCGTTGCTTCTCGGGTTGACGATCGTTCTTGCCGTTCGATTTGCTCTCGACTGGGTTGCCACCAGTTCCAGCCACTCTGACGCTTTGGCCAGCAAGCAGATTGAGCTCAAGGCCCTCGATCTTGAAACCGCTCCCCTGCGCGGCCTGGGCAAGCGCGTTGAGGAATCCCGCGAACAGGTCAAGGCGTTTTATCTCAAGCGCATTCCGCCCAACTACTCCTCCATCGCCGCGCGCATCGGTGAGTTGCAGGTGTCTGCGGGAGTGCGTCTCACCGGGGTGCAATACTCGCAGGGGTTGCCCGGCTCCGACCTCACTGAGATCTCCATGGAAGCCGGCATCAGCGGCGGCTATCCCGAGATCATGCGCTTCGTCAATGCCCTCGAGCACGACAAAACCTTCTTTGTCATCCGCGCCATGTCTCTGACCGGCCAGCAAGGCGGTTCGGTCAAACTGCGGCTCCGCGTTTCCACCTGGCTGCGCCCCGCCGACGCTGCCGCCAGCGGCCTGCCGCCCACGCCCGTCCCGGGTCAAGCCTCCGCGGCCGGTCCCGCAAAGGAGGGTGAGTAGCCATGGCCATCGCCCTCGGAACCGAGAACAAAAAGCAGGTCTACATTGTCGTCGCGCTCTTCGTGGTCATCCTGGGCGTCGGCGGCTACGAGATCTATGGCTCGTTCTTCAGCTCGCCCAAAACCTCCACCCCTCCGCCGGTCCCAAAGGTCGCATCGACCGCGCGTCCAACTCAGTCAGCCTCCAGGGCCACCGCCGCATCCACCACAGAAGCCGCCGGCCCCGATGCCCAAAGACTGACCGGCGACAGCATCGATCCCACGCTCCATCTCGACAAGCTGGCCCAGAGTGAAGATGTGGAGTATTCCGGCACGGGCCGCAACATCTTTTCTGCCGATTCCGCTCCAGTCCAGATTGAAACGCCGGCCAAAAGCGCACGCGAACACGAAGAAGCGGTCGCCGCGGCGGCGGCAGTCGCGGCTGAGCCGCCCCATCCGCCCGCCATTGACCTGAAGTACTTTGGCTACACGCAGACCAAAGACCGCAAGCTCCAGGCCTACTTCATTCACGGAGAAGACATCTTTGCCGCAAGAACCGGCGAAATCGTCGACCATCGCTACAAGATTGGCTCCATCGCCCCGGGCAGCGTCCAGGTCACCGACCTCAGCTACAACAACACCCAGACCCTGCAACTGTCGCAGAGTGCGGGGCAGGATCAACATTGAAGCCATGAGCCCACGCCTCCCAATTCGCCGTCAGCCCACACCCTCTGAAGAGGGCTACATGCTGCTTGCGGTTATCGTACTGTTGGCTCTCATGATGATTGCCATGTCTGTCGCCCTGCCCAAAATTGCCAAGGAGATTCAGCGGGACCGCGAGGTCGAGACCATGCAGCGCGGCAAGCAGTATATCCGCGCCATCAAGATGTACTACAAGAAAAACGGCGCCTATCCGCCCAACATGGACGCGCTCGTCAAGCCCACCGGCATGGCCAACGTCCGCTTTCTGCGCAAGAAGTACGTTGACCCCACCACCGGCAAGGACGAGTGGAAGCCCATCCATTTTGGCCAGAACAAGGCACCCACCGCCATGGGATTCTTTGGCCAGCCCCTGGCCGGCTCCTCGATTGCAGGGGTCGGCCCGGGAGCCGGAGGCGGCATACCCGGCGCACAAAGCATCGGCGGTGGCTCTGGGTTCGGCTCCAGTGGCGCGGGCGGATCAAGTTTCGGCGGGTCCGGCATGAGCGGCTCTGGCTTCGGCGGTTCCGGTCAGGGCGCAATGGGAGGAATCGGATCCGGTTCAGGCACAGGTGGTGACCCCACCAGCGGAGGCGGTTCCGATAGCTCCGGCCTGACAGGCCAGACCTTCGGCGGCCTCGGCATCATCGGCTTCTCCCCCGGCAGCGATAAACCCTCCATCCTGGTCTACAAGAAGAAAACCCACTACAACGAGTGGGAGTTTGTCTATGACCCGCTCGCCGACCAGATGATGAGCGGTGTGGGCGGCATGGGCGGCGCGGGCGCCATCGGACAGCCCGCTGCCGGCATCTCCAGCGGCATCGGCGGCAATCCCGGCAGTGGTGGGTTTGGCGGTGGTGGCGGCTTCGGAGGTGGAGGCGGCGGTTTCGGCGGTGGCGGCGGCTTCGGAGGCGGTGGTGGTGGTTTTGGCGGCGGCTTTGGCGGGGGCGGCGGGGCTGGTGGAACAACGCCTACTCCTCCGGCTCCACCTTCGCAGTAAGCAACACCCCCATCCAGACTGCGCCGGCGCCCGCCAGAGTTGGATCCCTGGCCCCTGTCGTGGCAACACAATTCTCGACCCACCGGCCATCCATGCAAAAACAACAAGGCCCGCCTCCGTGCTGGAGTCGGGCCTTGGCTTTGATCGGGTGGCGCCGCGGGTCGCGGCGGTTTACACGCTGAAAGACGAACCGCAGCCGCAGGTCGACTTTACCTGCGGATTGTCGAACTTGAACCCGGCCGCTTCCAGGGTCTCCACGTAGTCCACCGTGCAGCCGTTCAGGTACATCAGCGAGGTAGCGTCCACAAAAACCTTCAGGTCTTCAAAACTGAAGACCTTGTCCATCATGCCGCTCTGGTTCTCAAAGGCCATCGAGTACTGGAAGCCGGAGCAGCCGCCCCCGACTACGCCAATGCGCAATCCGGCGGGCAGCGGGTCCTGGGTGGCCATGATCTCGCGCACCTTGGCAATTGCCTGAGGGGTCAGGTCCAGCGGTGCCTTCTTGACGGTTTCCTGCGTGGGTGCGGCGGTAGTAGTGGCCATGGTTTCTCCCAAACGTTGAATTGCGTACCGTTAGTGCCGTTATTCGTAACTCTACCGGTCTCGGGGCCCGGATTCAAGCCCCGCATCCGGCTTTCCTCTCATTCGATGCCGCCCGCACTGCCAAAGTCGCACAATATGGGCCGCCTCCCTGCGCTCCGGCGCCACCAAATCCCCGCCTCCAGAGCCGCCAGAGTCCCGCCTCGCCCCTGCAAATCATCGGCAGTGATATTTGTCACCACAAACCTGAGGCTCCGGGGCTATTATGGTCAACCGAAAGGCTTCTGGCCGTGCAAGGCCGCTCTAATTTCAAGCGGTCCGGCCGCTACCGGAAGTCGAGAAAGACTTTTGGAGGTGGAGATATGACGTTTGTGCCTGTAATGTGGGGAATTTGGGGCGGTTTGGTGGTGCTCCTTTTCGCAGTCCATCTGTATCAATCCAGACTGGCCCGCGACGAAGACGACGAAGTCTTCCTGGGTGAAGGCTTTGAGAATGAACGCGCCGCCCAAGCTGAGATTACCGCGAAGGTCAACAAGGTCGAGCCCGTGCTGAAAGTACTCAAATGGCTGGTGGCCCTGGCCACGGTGTTCGTCATCGGCTACTACATCTGGGACATCATCAACCAGTTCAAATAGAAGCCTGTCTTTCCACCTCTCGACCCCCGGCTGGCGGCTGCACCCTCTCAACCGCCGGTCGGGGTGTGTTTTCCTCTTCCTCTACTCCACTTCCTGCCGCGCCCGATACCCATCCCGCGCGACGATCTCGTACTTGAGCAGCTTGTGCTTCTCGTCCTGGATCTTCAGCGGTTGCCCCTCCTCGTCCACCAACTCCACCCGCAACTTCCTGAACGTGCCATCCTGCTTGGCATTGGTCGGGTGGTAAACCAGTTGGTACTTCGCGCGAATGCTCTCGTTAATCGACGAGAAAATGTCGGGCATCTCCCCGACAAACCGGGGGAAGAACGCCAGCCCGCCGGTGGCGCTGGCAAACGACTTCATCTCGTTATCCGCCTGCAGGTAGTCCATATCCCGCATCTGGTTATTCCACCCTGGCCGGTCTTCCGTCATCACCCGGAATGCGCCTCCGGTCGACACCGCAAAGATTGTCACGTCGGGCGTGGCCTTTACCTTCGCCAGAATCTTGTCATAGTTGATCTTTGAGAAGGTATCGCGCCCTGAAGCAATGAGAATGATGTACTTCCGCCCCTCGATCCGATTCAGCCGGTCAAGCCCCTCATAGAGCGCATCAAACAGGTTTCGCTCCCTGAAGCCAGGCATGCGAAGCGAATTGATGGCCTCTGCCAGTTGCTTCTTGTCCTGGGTGAAATCCATCACAATCCTGGTATTCATGTCGAAGGTCATCAACGCCACATAGTCCTGCGGCCGTAACTGCTGCGCAAACGTAAACGCGGCGTTGCGCATGTCATAGATGAAGCTGTAATTCGTTGAGGCAAACTCGCAGATCATCAGCGCTGTGATCGGCGCCTCGACACGCTTGAACCCCATCACCTTCTGCTGCACCCCGTCCTCATATACGCGAAAGTTCCCGGGCCTCAGGCCAGGCACGAACTGGT
>Ga0302320_10014115_pt1 | contig 16559 bp, 16 predicted proteins | sample Bog_T0_3_FD_202130 | JGI IMG/M metagenome (GOLD analysis project Ga0302320, IMG submission 202130) | Peat permafrost microbial communities from Stordalen Mire near Abisko, Sweden - Bog_T0_3 | ecosystem: Environmental > Terrestrial > Soil > Wetlands > Peat | place: Sweden: Abisko, Stordalen Mire... | reverse complement strand
ATAAATAATTTTTAGAGAAAAACAGAAAACAATAAATATAAGACTTTAAAATTTTTCCAAAAAATCTTTTTTAATTATTTTTTAATTATAATAAATTTATATATTTTCGTTAATTTTGGCAAAATTATAAATTTGAAAACTGTTGAAATTTTTAAGCATTATTTGTTAATAAATCGGATTATAAAAGAATTAATTTCGCAAAAATGGAAAAATTTATTAATAATTAGCAATGCATTTTCCATTTTCACAAATAATAATCTTTCTTTTTATTTTAATATTCTTTTTCTTTGGCTCATAAGTAACAATCTGCTGATCTCCTTGAATAAAACACTTCTAACGATCCAAAATAAGTCATAATTATTGCAATAAGCACATTTAAATGCCAAAATTGATGGCTTGAACCCTATTACAAAAATGGAATAAAAAAATAGTAAAAATAAAAACAATTTTGATACCCATATATCAAATTTTCCAGGTTTAAATCTTTCTGGGCATTGGGCAACGTAAATAACAAGTCCAGCCAAATAGAAAAATCCGACCAACAAATAATATCCACAAGAATTTGCTAAACTAAAACTATCATCTTCATTTTTTTGAAACCTATTAAAAAATTAATGTTTAATGTTAAAAACAAATTGTTAATAACAACTCATTAAAAACTAAATGAAGACTGGGCAAAAATGCGAAAATCCCCAAACTTCCATATAAAATTCCTTTGACCTTCCTATATTCTGGTTTGTGGATAGTTTCAAATAATGAAACAATGAAAACCACTATGCAAGCGGAACAAATGATTGATTCATAAATAATATAATTAATAGGAGTGCAATAGAAGCCATAAACTAAAGGAGGAAACGTTGATCCTGATATTAAGAGGCTAATTCCAGCATAATCTAAGTATTGCATTTTAGTGCAAACAGTAAAGCTCATTGAACAAAAGAGATGGAAAGCTGAACTAAAAAGCAAGCAAAGGATTGCAGACACTAAGAATATGAAAATGGGCCATCTTGAAACCAAAGAAAATTTGTTTGAACTCAAAATATCCGAAGATTTATATAAATCAATGAAATCGTATTCTTCTGAATCAATCTAAAAAAAAACAATTATTTTTATGAAGACAAAAAAATTTACTTTATTGATTAAAGATTTCTTGGTTTCTTCTAATTTTTTCAGCATTATTTCAGAATAATTTGAAAATGAAGGTTCCTTTATAAAATAACATATTATAATTATTTTGCGTATAATTCTTCTTACCAAATTCGGGATTCCTGAGATTTGTTCTGAAACTTCATTAACAAATGAATTTAATTTACTTCCCAAATCGCTCATTTTCTTTTCCAATTCTGAAAATGCTTGTTGAGCCGATTTTTGACTAGAAAAAAATTTGGATATTGAAAAAAGAAAAAAATTAACCTGAAATTTTCTGTAAAATTTTGAATCTCTGCGATAAAAGTATTGAATTTATCCCTCATCATTTCATTCAGATCATTATAATTCCTCGTAAAGTCCTGATTATACTTTGAAATATCTTCCTTTATCTCGTGGACTTTCTGCATGGTGTTTATGTTCAAAGTATTCCTAATTCATTTATATATCAATTATATTAAATAATGAAATACTCTAAATTTTGTATTCCTTCATATATTGGTGAAAAATATTGGTTTACTTTGCCTTGAAACTCTTGTTTTAGCTCTGGAAATCTGGGTTTCAAATAAACAGCAATATAAAGGACCAAAAACACAATAAAAAGTGCCCCAATCAAATGTGTCCAAATGTTCACTAATTCATTGTGCAACATAAATAGACTACATTCATTTTATAATGAAAATTTGCTTTAATTTTCAACCTTCTCAATATTGATTTAGGAGTGTGAAAATTTATCCGATATCCATTTAAAATGAATCTGTTGTCTTTGAGGAAGGAAGGTGCTTGGGTGAAAGAGCCGACATACTGGTAAATTTTATCTTTTAAATTCTGTTCTTCGATTTCAAAACATTCTATACGAGATTCTAGGACTTGGGCAATAAAATAAAATGATGTGATTTATCAATTTAAAAAAACCTTCATTTGGTACAATTTTGAGATTTTGGTCGGTTGTTCTCTCTGTGAATCCTGATAAATCGTTTTGATTAGAAGATATCACAATTTTATCTCTGGAACTCATTTTTCTTTATTATTTTTTTTTAAATTATTTATTTCTGGAAAAAAGTTATTAATATATTTAAAATTAAAAAACGCATTCATAAAAAATATCTTAAATCAAAATCAAGACGAATTTATGAAAGGGAAGAAAACCAAAAAATGAACTTAAAACAGAAATAAAGTCCGGTTGCTAATTCTGGATAAGCTTGCTTTTAATAGCATGCTATTTGAACAGGAAAGTTCTTTTCCTAATCAAAAAAAATGAATTACTACCGAAAAATATTCAAAACTTCATAGTGCTTCTTAATAATCGATATTTTGATAGTCTCTACTAGTTTTTACATTTTTTTAAGTTTTCCCCTTTAAATGCGCCTAAAAAGGTTGAAAACCAAATTTAAATCAACCTTGAATATATTAATCCCATTTTTTATTGGACAAAAATAACAAAGTTAAGGAAAAAAAACTATAATATAAAAGAAATTTTGTGAAGATAGCACTTTTATTTTTCTTCTAAAAAAGGAATAAATTTTGCATATCGATTCCCTTTCTTTTAGACTTATTTTTTTTTTTTCAGTTTTTTTTTTTTATATTTTTTTTCATGTTGCTAAATTTTTTCCTGTTTATTGATTTTTTCAGTTTTTTAAAATTTTTCTAATCCTCTCACCAGAATCGAATTTGAGATGCATCTCTATGTTTTGGATCAGCTAATCTCAAAATTGGCATATTCATGGTGCCGTCCTGTTAAGCATTTTATAAATGATAGATAATATAAAAAAATTTTCAATACCCATTGAGCTTCATGTCTTTTTTTGGATGGTCCTCCAATCCATTGACCAAGGTTATACATATCTGATCTAACCAAATGGGCTGGTTGCTTGTTGAACCACTTTTTCGATTCTCTTATTCTGAGCAAATAAATAATCTTTGACCATTTTTTTAATTAGGAAGATTGTACTGATTGTTTGAATTTGGGATTTCAACGAATTGCAAAGCATTCATGGCATTATCGAAAACTTTGACGTTATCGCTTTATTTTTTTTATAACATTGAGAATTTCTTTAATTTTTGATATTATTACAAAGTCCAACGATCTCGTTCAACACTCAATGTTCCTTGAGGATACAATTGTGGCAATGGACTTCCAAAATGATCCATCAATTTGGCTGCAAAGGCCCACATAACCAGACAACGAGCATAGAAGTTTCTAATAGGCAGCTAAAATATTTGATAATTTTTATAAAACTAAAAATTTCCTCACTTCTCTCAACACGATATAACCAAAAGCGAAACCTGACAAAAATTTCTCAATAGTGAAACTTCTCCAATAAGTGTGATTTGGAGGAATCAAAACATATCTGTCGATGATATCGTCATGAGAAAGAGCTCTCAAAGGGCTCATCCTCTAGTTAATATTTGGTTTTAGTTAAAACAAAAAATATTTTTTTGCCTTTTGGAAACTTTCGATAAATTTCTCACCAGGCTTCAAAAAGAACTCCTGCTTAGCACGATCAAACACTGGCGAAAAGTTCTCATCGTCATAATTCAATGATTTCAATTCGATGTTCGAAATCATTTTGTCATCATAGGCATCCTGAATGAAAAGATAAATGGTTAATGAATTAAAATTAGAAAAAGTGGACACCTCTTCTTCCTTGGTTTTGAACCAGAGAGGGGCTCCTGTTTTATTGATTGGCATTGTGAAGAAATTTTGGAAATTAATAAAATGATTTTTCCTGTTTTTTATTTAAAAAAATTATTTTTTAATCAAGATTTAATATTGTGTTTTTTTAAAATTCTTATGTTTCATTCATCAAACAATATTTTAATGGAATTTCTTTATGATTTGTTCCTTTAGGGAAAAATATTTAAAATTTCTATGTTTTTAAATTTTTGATTTCTATTTACATTTTTTACTTAGAATTATGAGAAAAAAAAATAAGGTTTTATAAAAATTGAAGCTCAAAATGAAATATTTAATCAATTTTTGAGTTAAAATAACATCTCTCATTAAAAATCATTCCTTTTATAAGCAGCTTCAATTTTTTCGAGAATTATATCATGAATAACTTCCTAAAAAGTCACTTAAAATAGATAAGAAAAAAACGTTATTTACCAAGGTTTCTTCATAATTATTAATATTACAAGGGATGATTGTACATAAATTGGATGAATGTTCAATAAAATATTTTTGAATGTTTTGATATTTCGCGAATTTCCTATCAATGAACTCTTTTTTTTCATCTTTGGACTTATTTTCAATAGATTTCATGAACTTGTTTTCAATACAAAAGAGATGATCTCTTTTGTTTAGAATGAGCAATAATGGAATGATCAACGCTCCTTTTTGATCAATCTTATTGATTTCATTTTTTAACTTTTCATTTTTTTGTTTTTCCTTTCATAATATATATTATATTTATTTTTCTAAATAATTTATGAGTTACTTTGATGGTGTCATCATTTATTGATGGTGGAACTATTATTTTAAATTTGTCTTGTATATGTTGACTAATGTTCATTTCTTTTATAGTTTCGCAAGTTAATTTGATGTCTATTTCATTTTCCAAATATTTTGTCAAAATAGTTTGTTGGCGATCCAATTCCTCTGGACTCAATGAATCTCTCCCTTCAGTTTTTATCACGTAATCCTTCAAATTCACAGAATCTCCTTCAATTATCACCGGCTTTCCTTCATTTAGACATTTCATTATGTCGATATTTACGCCTTTGCGAACTAGATTGCAATGCTTTTCGAATTCCAGAATTTCAGAGGAAGATTGAATCAGGGAAGATTTATTTTCTTCTGGAATCAGATCTTTATCAAGTTTCTTCATGATCATTTCTACAATTTCTGTTTGTAAAACATTTGAGATATTCATTCTTTCAGCGAGATATGTGGCGAGATTTGATTTGCCTTTTGAAATTTAAGTTATAATATATAAAATTAGCAAAGAATACCAACACAACTCGTTCCTGAAAGGATAATAATCAAAGGGACTCTTTTTTGATAAAATCTAAAATAAGCAAAATTAAATCAAATTAAATTAAGCAAAATTCAAATTTGAATTTGTTACCTTGAAACCATTAGATATCTATCAATATGGTTTTCAGGATACTGATGAGCCCTCTAATAAGAATAAATCTATAAAAACTCAAAACAAATTTGCAACGATCAAATTGAAAAGATTTTTTTCCACATCCTGTTGGATGACTTCTAATTTATTTTGCTCAACAAGTTTTTTTTTTAATTCTCGAGCGATCATCACTGCATATAATTTTGGAATCTACAATAAAAAAATATTACAACATTATTTTCATTATATCAATGAACTTTGCATAAAGTCAGCATTCTGCATATGAAAAATCTTGATAGAATATAGAAATGATTATCTAAATGCACTCTAATTTTGACGAAATCATAAATGTAGTCAGCTTTCTTCTTTTTCAACATTTTGGGAGATGCATTTAACTCCAGAAAATTCTTCTTTTCCGAACTATTATTCATTGTGTCCTCAGCAAATTTCTTGTTGTTCTGAATATTTGGTGTATTTTCTGTAAGAATCTCGTCAAATTCTTCAATCTCTTCTTCTTTTTTCAAAGTTTTATAATTTTTTTCTTCTCTTTCCAGATGGGAGTCTTCCACAAACCCATTTATTTTGATTTTTTTCTCAACGATGTAAGACTCTTTTAATAAGAATTATAATTTTTAAAAAATGGTTAAACCTTGAGGGATTAATGTTTCTTTATTGGAATTCATTTGGGGGAACTTTGGAACAAAATGCAAGATAGGAGAAAACAAAAAAAAACTCAATATTCAGCTGAAATATGAATCAAATATTTAGCAAACTTTCAGATTTTTGTTTTGTTTTTTGTTTAACCAAAATAAAAATTTTTTTTAAAAGTGATATATAATAAACAAAACAAAAAAAAAACCTTTAAATATGTTTCGGAATTTTTTTAAGATATACCAAAAGGTGATTTCTGCTTTTAAATTATTCTCATCCATCAAAGCTTCTTTTAAATTACCTCATGGGAATTTCTCCAAATATTTTTTTTATTTTTAGCTTAATTTTTTAAATTAAAATTTTTTTTGTTGGAAAAAATGATCGGAATTTATTTTTTTGCAACAAAAGAAATAAAAATAAAAAAAAATTCAAAAAGAAAAATGTTCAGCCCCTTTATTTCTAAATTTTAAAATGACAATAGTATTCATAATTTTAAAATATTTTTCTTTTTAAATTTTAATCAATCAAAAATCAATTTTTTTAAAAGGACTAATGAATTACATCAATGAGGTATATTACTATCGATTAAGGTTGGAGTTTTTTAATTAGTCAATTTTTCCTCCGCACTATTTTATTTTTCCTTGTTTTAATATTCAATAGTATTTAAACGCCTTCCCCCAAAAAAATATTAAAACTCAAAAACACAAGAAAAAACAAAGAATTTACTTTCTGTTCATAATTTGAAACATTTTTACTTCCGGATGATAAACAAGCTCTTTCAGTCATTATCATCAAATATCACTTCATCTACTGCCAGTTCCAGAGTTTTTCCTTCCTTTTCGCAATTCATCATTGAAATCTATTCCAAAATTTCGGAGGCCATTCTTCAAATGCGTTTCGATCGAAATAATCCAAAGCAATTCTTGTGCAAAACTGACGTAACATCTCAACTTTTCCAGATTTCCCTCAAGAAAATTTACAAGACCCAAGACTCGATCCTCCAAAATTTGAAGCTAAATTCAAAACATCAAATTTTCATTGAAATCTTCATGCAAAGCAAAACCAATAGTAATAAGTATTTGATAGAAAGATGGTCTTTGTTCAATGAGGGGTTGACTCCAAATCATGAGAGTTTCATTTTGGCATCTGAACAATTGATTTGGAAGTCGTCGATTTTTATGAGAAGTCTGCTTTGTATGATATGCACCACTCCTCTTTGGAGCCTTTATTCAACAAAAAACTCCCAGAACACAGATTTATTAAAAAAAATGTTTCTTGATTATAGCATTTTTTTTGAAGTAAAAAAAAAGAATTCCTTCGGGAATCTTTCTCAAAAACCGTTGGAGAAAGAAATTTCCTTTGATTCCGGGGAGTTCCGGTTGAAATTAAAGCTGGAATTCCTCAAGGACTTTTCCTCTTTGATTGAATCGAATAGGCCAAAACAAATTAATTTGGAAGAAAAAGGAATGAATAGAGGAAGGTTTTTATCAGAAGGGTTCCCTTACAATTTGGAAAATAACGCCAAAAGTGATAACTCAACGAATGATTCTGGCGTGAATAATTCAGGAATCATGAGATGGGACTCTGATAATGTTTGTAATAAACAAAGCATGTATGACGAACCAAGGCCAAAAAATTACCAGGAGAACAAAAATAGGTATTTATTAAAAAAAAATTTTCTCTCTGAGAATGTTTTATAGAAAAAATGGGGAGAAACATAGAAACTTGATGTCGCGAAAAGATTCTTTGATCCTTCAATCAAATAACAACGAGAAAAACATCAAGGTGCTTGATGATGAAGGGGAGGAAATCGAGGTGGAATATGTGGATGAACATAAAAAAGAACATAATAATTTCATAATGCATACGATAAAAGAAGACAATGAGTTTGTTTTGAAGGAAAAAAATTTCAAGGCTGATACTTTCGACCAAGAAGATGATTATGTGGTTTTGAAATTTAGCGCAGAACCCAAAAAAGATCATTTTATTGAAAATATGATAAAGAAAATTGGAGAAATGAAGAAAAGACAAGAAAAAAGTTGGAAATTGGAAAGTCCTAAAAATCTGAAAGAAGAAATGGATGAAATTTCGACATTTTATCTTTCCTTGATGAAGGAAGAAAAAAATGACAACTAACAGTTATATTAACCTTGTTTAAAAATGAATTTAGCTTAATTTTATCTCATTTTACTATATAAATATTGTCGTTATTTTTATAAGAATGTAAAAATAAAAAAACCAATAAAATAATCAAAATTAAAAAACTATAAAAAATAAGTTGTTTTTCAAATTAAAGCGAATTTTAGAAATATCAAAAAATGCCAATTAATAAAAAATTCATTTTGATAAATTAAAAAAAATAAAGAATTACAAATTAAAGCAAAAATTTTTTAAAAAATCCTTTAATATTGAAACAAAACTTTAAAAAATCAAATTACAAACAGTAAAGACATTATAAAAATAACAATTTTTTTATTTTGTCATTTGTCTTTAGAACTCAAAATTGGTTCATGAAGAAATAAAATTAGTAATATCAGAAATTTTAAATCTTCAGTAAAAACTAACTCAGGCGTTTTTCTTATGAATAAAAATTAAAAACTGCTCAGAATTCCCAATAAATCCATGAATTTTCCTTAAAATTTCATTAATTATTCACAAATTTCCAAAAAAATGAACTTTCAATTAACTCAACACCTATTCCATATTAGCTTCTATATTCTAATGTTATTATATTTGCTTCTTAAGGCGGTTTTTCTTCCTTCTCTCGTTATAATGATAATCTGTGCTGTTTTTCTATTTTTCATGATCATCCTGTTAGTTTATATCCCCACAAGGCATACAGGAAAATCTATGATCTTAGCTCTTATAAACATTGGAGTGTCTATCATAATGGTGGAATTGTTATTGGCTTTCTCAATGGAAGATGTCAGTCAGAAAACTTATCTCATTGGAATTCTGATCTCTCAGACATTTTCTCTTGAATATCTTCACAAACCTATTTATAACAAAATCATTCTTTTGGGTTTTTATATATATTTGGGTGTGCGTTTTTGGGAAAGTTCCTTGGATCACATAATTCAGTTTTGTTTGCTTTTTTTATTATGTGGAGTGAAGTTTTCTCAAAGTTTTTTTGTAAAAACACAAAACTTATCGAATTTTCAAAGAAATGATTCTAAAACAGAGATGGTGAACTATTTTTTAGAATTGTACCCAACTTTTACTGTGTTAATAAGAGAGAAGAAGAAGAAAACGGATGACCTTTTTAATGATTTCCCATTTGAATTAGTTTTTTCAAATGAAAATGCCACCAAAGAGTATGGTATTATTGATTCGAATTCATTGGTGAAGGTTTTGGAGCAAATACAATTAAACAGCAATGACATTTTGAATTCTGAGCAATCGCCTAACTACTCCCCGAATTTGAAGTCGAAGAAATTTGGCAAACTCTCAAATTATTTTCTAGGTTTGACAATCAACCGAATGAAAAATTTGCCCAAATATCAGAAATTCTTAGTGACTTATACGAAGAAAACCACTTCTTCGGTAGAAAACATCCAACCTATAAACTCCACGAGGCAATTTAGGGTGATATTGATTTTGTTTGAATTTAACGGAAAATTATCAATTTTGATGAATATGGAGGATTCAAACATAGAGGATCAATTGAAAAAATTAAAGGAGATGGACCTTTATAAAGATCAGATGTTGGCTTCAATAACCCATGATTTGAAATCTCCTTTGTCATCTGTTTTGACTTTGATAGGCAATGCTAAAGGAATATTAGATAATGAAGAAAGAGGAAAAAATCTGGATTATGCAATCGTGAACGGAAATTTATTATTAAATTTAATAAATGATATTTTGGATTACTCTTTGATGAGAAGAGGGAAGTTCAGCTTGTTTTTTACACATTTTACTTTAAATCAGATCTTAGATGATGTGATAAAATTAATGAAAATTCAGGCGGATTTGAAGGGGATTGAACTCCGAGTGGACAATCAATGCAATTTCGAGAAAAATCTGAACTTTTTTTCTGATTTCCGAAGAATCAAGCAAGTATTGATCAATTTGATAGGAAATGCTTTGAAATTCACCATAACTGGTAAAATCATCGTTAAAGTAGCCAACATTGAAGTCTCAAACATTGTCAAATTTGAAGTAATAGATACAGGAATAGGTATTGATGAAAACATCATTAAAAATATAGGTAAACCCTTTCATTCTTTCATGCATGAAAGCACCTTGAATTATGAGGGGGTTGGTTTAGGCTTGCATATATGCAAAACCATCATTGGACAATTGGGTCCATTTGAAAAGATGCATATCAGTTCTCATCTCGGATCTGGATCAAAATTTGGATTTCTGATATATTTGGCTTGTGATAAGAAAAACCAGAAATTTCAAACTGCGGATCAATTGGATGACATAAAAAAACATCATCCTTTTTATTTCGATGATATGAGAAAAAAAAGTCTGGGTAAATTGGATGAAGAATTTTCTGCGTTTTATTCCAAAGAATTTTGTAATAGTGATTTCGACGAAAAGAAAACATTGATTGAAACCAGCAACTATCTCTTCACTAAAAATACCAACGATTTGAAGAATTACCATTCCTCCCCAAAAATTCTTCCCAAAAAAGACTTGAAACTAAAAATTGTAAAATCAGTATCTTCAGAGAAAAATCTCGGATTGGTCCCTTTATCTCCAATGAAGAAAAGTCCAAGCACTAGAAAGAGCGCTTTTTTCAATATAAAACAAAGTGTCACTCATGAAACTTCATTAAATGAACTTGTTCTAAAAAAACATGCCAAGGTTTTCAGGTTGCTTTTAGTTGATGATGATCCATTTCAACATTTCATTCTCAACGGATATATAAAACAAATGCAAGATAATGTGCTTAATATGAAGATTGAATATGATGGAGCTAGTCATGGTGTAAAAGCATATGAATTGTTTAAACAAAAAAACGTCCTGGATTCTCCTATTCCTTATAACCTCATTTTTATGGACTGTCAAATGCCCATACAGAATGGATATCAAACGGCTGAACTTATTAAAAAAGCAATAAAAGAAGAAGGGTTCATTAATTGCAAAATTGTGGGCTGCAGCGCTTTAAATGGAAACAATGAAGAAATTAAATGCTTTGAAAAAGGAATGGACTTGTTTCTTCCGAAACCAATAAGTTTTGAAAATTTCCAAGAAGTTTTGTCATCTCAAATGAAAGTGGGTATTTAAAAAATTTCGAAATGATTAATTTAGTTTTTGTATGTTCTCAGAATCTTCGTAAAAATTGGAAAAATTTCCTATATTAAATTATGTGGTGTTCTTTTCAAACGATTGATTTTCATTTTTTATGTTTAAGAGCCAAAAAAAAAACATATTAATAATAAAAAAATAAATCTATACACAAAAAAAAAAAATGGGGAAACAAAGAAAATCAAAAAAATTTGCCGCTGTCAAAAGAATTATCAATCCCAAAGATTCAAGAATGTACATTTTTAACCCCCTTTAATTTTTAATCTAAGTTTTACGATAGAAAGAAGAATCAAAAAAAAGCTCCTCCAAAGATTATAGATCAAAGCAAAAACCCAAATGAAATTTCCATTAGAGAAATGTACAGCTTTTAGAAAATTCTAAATTAATTATTAAAAAAAGTCCCCAAGAACCATCTCATTTATTCTTCAAATATAACCCAGCTCTTGGTCCTCCCTATCGAATTCTGCTCGATACAAACTTTATCAATTTTTCCATTCAAAACAAATTGGATATTTTTAAATCATCGATTGATTGCCTATTGGGAAAATGTGTTCCAATAATATCAGAATGCGTGACTGCAGAAATGGAAAAATTGGGGCACAAATACCGATTAGCTTTAAAATTATCGAAAGACCCAAGATTTGAAAAATTAAAATGTGATCATAAAGGAACTTATGCAGATGATTGCATTGTAAACAGAGTGAAACAAGTTGAAATTAGAAAATTTAAAGAGAGAGAAAAAAATCATTTTTTAGAATCGATGTTTTATTGTTGCCACTTGCGACAAAGACTTAAAACGCAGGATCAGGAAAATACCAGGAGTGCCAATCATGTATATTTCATCACATAAATATACAATTGAAAGAATGCCTGAAGCTTATGGGGGTTAGTTTATATTTTATATCAGGAATAAAATCTTTGTTTTAAGCTCCGAGATAATGAGAACGAAAAGAACAAAAGAAAATTTTGATGAAATTTTTATTTAATTTATTTGAAAACCTCAATTTCAAAAACCATCAGATCTCTAATAAGCATTTCCTCTTTATCAATAACCGCCATTTTGACTGTTAATTTGCAGAAAATGTCTGGCGCCATGAATTTTAGCCTTATATAATTTTTTCCTTTTTTTTTTTCAATTAATTTTCTGTATTTTTTAGTCTTTTTTTTTTACCTCTGGGGTCAATTTCAATGTTTTGAGATTTTATTTTTAATATATTTGGTAAGTTTGTCTCCAGGGCCAAATAAAGTGTTTTATCGAGGAAATTGTTGTAAGAGATCTTTTTATGAGAATTCAGCCCTTTTTGAATTCTCACTTCAAAGTTCTAAACATAAATCATTTTTAAAAACATTTTTTTCTCAGTACTTTTTGAGCAATTTGGCCGCTGTTTTTATCAAATTGTTTCTGAATTATTACCCAAGTTGGATTTGCACATTCCTTTAAAGGTTTTTCTTCAACCTCTTAATAAAACAAAACAATGTTTTTTTTTTATCGGCATAAATCAATACTTAAAAGTCCCTTAATATTGCTGCTCATATTACAAATTTTCAAATTTAAATTAAAAGGAAATTTTATTAGTTTTTTTCTTCTTATTTAATTATCAAAAAAAAAAAAAAAAAAAAGACATTTTTATTTCGATTTAATGACATTTAAAAAAAAAAAATTAGATCAATTCAACTTTGACACCGTTCCATAGCAGTCGAATTGCCTGATCCCTATAGTTAATCAAAGCTTTTCTCAAATCTTTGAATTTTTTCTTGGAGAAATGCGTTAACAAAAACCCTAAATTGCTTAAACTGTCATCATTTTTATCCTCTTCATTGATATCCCATTTTTTAATAAATATTCCGTTCTCTTGCTGCAATTGAAAGTTCTCCACACAGAAATCAACACAAATGGTTCTCTTTAAATCTCTGCCCAATAAATTCAGATCCTTGACGAACCCATTTTTAATTTTTGAATTATGATCTTTATTCAATTTATGTTGGATGAGACCGGATTCGTCAATGAAATCGACTGCTTTATCTACAAATTCCTTTGAAGCGACTGAGTATATCACAATTTCATAAGATTTGGCCATATCCTTTAAAAAACCATCCAACCCAGGTCTTTTTTTTAAACATAAATCGTTTTCCTCATTTATAAAAGAGTTCACCAAAACTCCTTCCAATTCTAAAACAAGTGTATATTCATATATATTCTTAATTGGAGGAAGGAAAGGCAATTCCAAAATTTTTTGAGAGTGTGCTTCAAAATCAAGATTTTCTATGTTTAAAGTTGCAAATGTTCCGGTTAAGAAAATTTCTTTCATTTGATCCCGTTCAGTGAAAAAGCCTGATGGCTTCAAAATTTTGGTTATGGCTTGAATTGTCTGCACTTTCAAATCTCGTATTTCAATGTTATTTGTGTCTGTGGCTAAAAAATACTCCAAAATTTGAAAAAAATCAGTTTTTTGCAACAACTTAGTTCTAGAAAGCAACAAAGTATGGAAGAATTCTTTATTATAATTTTCTAAAGTTTTATTATTGTATTTCATAGATTTGATGGTATCATCAAAATTATTTACTAGAAGTTTTTTTGACACGATTCCATGCAAATTTTGGAACTCGAACATTGTGACTGTCCTTGGAATATGTTTTATCAAATGGTAAGTTATTGACAACATCAACAAATAATTTTGATGAATGAAATGAAAGATTTTCTTTATTTGATTGAGCAAACTTTCACTTTCCAGAGATTTTTCATTGTTTTCCATCAAGATAAAATAATGAGTCAATGCCAAATAAATAATTTCATAAATAAGAGCCTTTTTCAAAATATTCTGATGTTCTTTCACGAGAAATACCATTAAGAGTCGCTCAAGCCCAAGAGTATGAATAAATTCCCAATAATCATGAAAAATATTTAAATTTGCCGTGTTTTTTTCATCTGGGCTCTTAATAATGTTGAAAATCTGGGAAAACCGTTCCCAATTTTCCAATAAATTAAACAAATTTGATAGGATCCGTTCATAGCAAGCTCTATAATCAATTTCACTTTCCTTTGAGATAGGTAATATATTGCGACCTCTGAATTTAGATTGACTTGTTCTGCTTCGAGATGATTGAGAAGACGCTGGTTTTTTATTGTGTTTATGCCCAATGTAATTATCCAGGAAAATCTCTGTGTTTTCAACTGGCAATTTCAAGGAGTATGCAGGTTTGTCTGAAAGCTTCAAACCGAGGAAACTTAAATTTGATAAGGTTTTTTGAAAGTCATGCAAAATGGTGCGTGAATTGTGATATTTTTGGTGGAAATATGAAGTAAATCTTTCGTCATGGGTGCCATTTTTGTTCCTTTGAAAATAAACTTCTTCTCGCTTGTTTTCATTTATGTTAGGAAGACGTTCTGATTGAGTTTTGGGCTTTAATTTGAATGGGTTCATTTTTATTAAAAGTTATAGATTTCAATAAAATATGTTATTTTTTTGTATTATAAATTTTCAAAAAAAATATGTTGGGAACTAATATTTTTTTTTTAATTTATAAAAATACACGTAAAGAGAATTTTAAAAATTTGGAAAATTAATTTGATTGAATAAAATAAATTTTACCATTTCGAAAAAAAAAAATAATTTCTGAGGTTTTTTAAACTTTTGAATTGCAAAAGAAATTTAATTTGCAAAAAAAATAAAAATTATGACCAATGGGAGATATTTTTTTGCATTTGCTGTGATTTTATGGATATTTATCCCAATCGTTCTCAACACAGCAAATTATTACGATGTTTTAGGAGTGCCTAAAAATGCAGACATTTCTACCATTAAAAAGGCGTTCAAGAAACTTTCGTTGAAATTCCACCCAGATAAAAACAAGCAAAATCCAGACAAGGCAAAGGAGAAATTCACGGAAATTGTGAATGCCTATGAAACCTTGAAAGATCCTGAGAAACGAAAACAATATGACCTCCTGGGCCAAGATGGTTTCAAATATGGTTACCAAAAAGGCTCTAAAAAGCAAGGGAACTCCAAACAAGATTTTAAATTTCAAGATTTTAATTTTGATGATCTCTTCGGCAGTTTCTTCGGAACTGGGAACCGAAAAAAGAAACAAAGAGAAGATGATATGTTTGAAGATTATTTCAAAGATCATGAGGAAGAAGAAAAGGTGAAGGATCAGGATTTCTTCAGTGAATCGTTGGTTCTGGAGCTGGATATGGCCACATTGAAATACTTTTTCAATAGAAAAGAAGTATGGGTGATTTTCTTCTATAAGTCGAACCAAAAAACTTCATTAGAAATGAAAGAAATATGGCTGGATTTGTCGACAAAATACAATGGTATTTTCAGAGTCGCTGCGATAAATTGCCTCAAGGAAAAGGAAATTTGTGTCAACCAGTTCAAGGTCAAGTCTTATCCAACAATCAAAGGATATGCGCAAAGCAAAAAAAGCAAAGGCGAAATATTCACAGATCAATCAGTCAGTGTGGAAAGAATTGGACATTTTGCCAATACTTTATTGAAAAATAAGGTGAAAAATGTGACTAAGGAAAATTATGAGAGTTTCATCAAGATTCAACCTGAGAAATTTAAAATTCTCATTTTCTCGAAAAAAAACCATCCTTCCATTTTATTGAAATCTTTAGCCTTAAGTCTGTCGGAAATAATGAACTTTGGCTTAGTTACTCTAAATGAAGACTTTCTCTTCCAAAAATATAAAGTTCATGTTTTGCCAAGTCTTTATTTAGTGCAAAATCCATTGGAATATAAAGGATTAAAATATGAAGGAGAATTCACCAAGGAAAAAATCATGATATTCCTCAGAGATAATGCAAGAGGAATTCCCGTGAAAATAAAACCTTTCGCTGGTAAAGCGTTGCCTTTTAATCGAAAGACCTTTGATATAGGAATTTGTGGAGAAAACAACCCATATTTATGTTTTCTTCTATTAACCACACAAATGAATGAGAAACAAATCAATTTTTTGAGAGATTTAGCTGAATTTTATAAAACCGATCCCATTCATTTTTTATTTGCGAAATCAAATGATATATCTTATGAATTTTTGTTTCCTGAAGTAAAAAGTTTACCAACATTCATCATCATCAAAGGAAAGAATCATAAATATGCAGTGATTGAAGATTTTTCATTTGATGTGGAAACTGTTCATAATTTTATTGAAACAACGTTGAGTGGAAGTAGAAAATTTTATTCTTTGGGGGCATTGCTGAAAAACGCGTTTGGATCAAATATTAAAACAGAGTTATAATTTGTATCTGTAGTAAAAAAAATATTTGTTTTACAAAAAGAAGAATAATTTTTTTATAATTTGGTTATAGTTTTTATTAGCTTTTATTCTTGATCCATAAATTCCAAGTTTTCCTTAAGAAATTCTTGAATTTCTTCATTTTCAAATTTTGATAACATATTAATTTTTTTTAATAAAATTGTTTTCCTTGCT
>Ga0302320_10014114_pt1 | contig 16563 bp, 10 predicted proteins | sample Bog_T0_3_FD_202130 | JGI IMG/M metagenome (GOLD analysis project Ga0302320, IMG submission 202130) | Peat permafrost microbial communities from Stordalen Mire near Abisko, Sweden - Bog_T0_3 | ecosystem: Environmental > Terrestrial > Soil > Wetlands > Peat | place: Sweden: Abisko, Stordalen Mire... | reverse complement strand
GCCACGCCTTCGGCTACGGCGGTGCAAAGCTCGGCCACGCCCACGGCTACTGCGACCGCAGAGCCGACCAGCACTGACACAGCGACTGCCTCAGCCTCGCCCTCCGCCTCAGCCACGGCGGCGCCCTCGGGCGGGCCGCTGCGCATCTTGGGCGCGGTGCCGGTGCCAAACCCCAACCCGGCCTCGCTGGAACTGGACCTGGAAGGGCCGGCGGACAGGGTGCTGCTGGGGGTGTTCACAGAGGCGCTGGTGCAGGTGCGCCAGGCAGATATCCCGGTCCGGATGAATGCCGGATGGAACAATGTGCCCTTGGGCACAGCGCTCAAGAACCTGCCCTTGGGCCTCTATTTTGTCCGAATTCAAGCCACCCGGGCCGGGGCAGCTAGCCCTGCGGTGATCGTCAAGGTGCTCATCACTAGGCGATGAGAGGCCTGGCTTAAGAGGCGGTGCATGAAGTTGCCCTTGAGGTGGAGATGAGGAGCAGAGGTTCCCTAAAGATAGCGGCCCTGTCGGCATGCACCCTGCTGGCGCTGGCAGCCTGCCCGCCTGTCTTCGCCAATAATCCGTGCATCAAAGACGCCTATACAGCTGACCCGACCCCCCTTTGGGTCAATAACACCATGTACGTCTATTGCTCGCTCGACGCCAATTTCGCGAGCGGGCAGACGGGCTACAACATCCCCAATGTCGTGCTGATGTCCTCGACCGACCTGGTCAATTGGGAGGACGACGGCGTGGTCGTGACCAGCGGGGTGAGCAACCCCTGGGCGCCGGCTGTGGTCTATTTGAATGGCACCTACTACCTCTACTACACGGCTGGCGGCGGGGCGGTTGGCGTCTTGACCAGCACCAGCCCTTTCGGCCCCTTTGCTGGCGGCAACAAGTCGCTGGTCACTGGCAGCACCTCTGACCCGGGCATGGGCGGGAACCTCTTGGACCCGGCTGTCTTCATCGACACCAGCGGCCAGGCCTACCTGTATTTCGGGGGCGGCGGGCCTGGCAGCGGGGCAGGCAACTGCTCGCGCGTCATCGAGCTCAATGCCAACATGATCAGCGTCGCAGGGTCGGGCAGCGGCGTGCCCGCCCCCAACTTCTTCGAGGCCTCCGGCATCAACGTGCGCAACGGCGTCTATTACTACTCGTATTCGTCAGACCCGGCGTACGGCATGAACATAGAGTACATCATGGCGAACAACCCCCTGTTCACCAACCCAACCATCCCGGCCCAGCCCATCGCGGTGGCCAATGGCGGGGCTTCGAATTGCTACAACAACCAAGGCGGGGGCTTTGTCAACATCGGGACCAACTGGTACGCCGCGTACTTCAACCGGGCCTTGGCGACTGCCAATGGCTTGGCCTGCTCGGAAGGGGATTACCAGCGGAGCGTCTGCTTTGACAAGATGAGCTTCAACTCTGACGGCACGATCCAGGAGGTGACCCAGACCACCTTGGGGCCGACCGCGCTGCAGAACGTCAACCCTTACGCCACGCAGGCGGCCGCGTGCATGGCGGATGAAGGCGGGGTGGCGCCCTCGGGGCTGACGGAGCTCGGCATCCAGACCGAGGCCTGCTCTGAAGGCGGCAGGAATGTCACTGACATAGCGCCCACGGACTGGATCGAGGTGAGGAACCTGGCTTTTGGCAGCTGCACCTCGGCCTTCACCGCACGCGTGGCGAGCACGGCTGCCGGTGGCAGCATAGCCATCCACCTTGACAGCAAGACCGGCACCCTGATCGGCACCTGCAGCGTGCCGGCCACAGGGGGAACGCAGGCTTGGGCCAACGCGACATGCAGCATCACGGGCGCCACGGGCCTGCATGACATCTATTTCGTGTTCTCGGGGAACACGTTCAATTTTGAATCCTATTCATTCACTGCCTGCGGCACGCCAACGCCCACCTCAAGCGTGACGGCCACTCTGACGCGCACCGCCTCTCCCACCGGGGCCTCCACAGCGACCCGCTCTGCGACCCCCACCCCCACGCGCAGCGCCACCGCCACGCCCAGCTCGGCGGCCACCTTGAGCGCCAGCCCCACCTCCACTGTGAGCGGCAGCCCCACCTCCACTGTGAGCGGCAGCCCCACTTCCAGCAAGAGCCCCAGCCCTACCCTGAGCGACAGCCCCACTGGCACCGCCTCGCCCACGGACAGCCCCACCCGGACCGTCACCGCCACCGCCACTGAGACCAGGACCGAGAGCCCCTCGCCCACGGCCAGCCCCACCCGGACTGCCACCGCGACGGCCACGGGGACCGGGACCTTGAGCGACTCTCCCACCCTGAAGCCCACGGGCTCGGCCACCGGCACGCCCACCGCCTCCTTCACACCCAGCATCTCGCCCAGCTCAAGCGCCTCGCCCACGGTCGCCGACAGCGCCACCTTGACCGCCACGCCCACTGCCACCGCCTCTGCCACCCCGACGCAGACCGCCAGCCCAACTGCCACATCGAGCGCCAGCCCCACTGAGATCGACACACAGACAGCCATCGACTCGGGCACTCCCACCTTCAGCCCCACAGCCACGCCTTCGGCTACGGCGGTGCAAAGCTCGGCTACGCCCACGGCTACAGCGACCGCAGAGCCGAGCAGCACTGCCACAGCGACTGCCTCAGCCTCGCCCTCTGCCTCAGCCACGGCGGCGCCCTTGGGCGGCCCTCTGCGCATCCTGGGCGCGGTGCCGGTGCCCAACCCCAATCCGGACTCGCTGGAGCTGGACTTGGAAGGGCCTGCTGACAGGGTCCTGCTGGGGGTGTTCACGGAGGCGCTGGTGCAGGTGCGCCAAGCAGCGATCCCGGTCCGGATGAATGCTGGCTGGAACCATGTGCCCCTGGGCACAGCGCTCAAGAACCTGCCCTTGGGGCTCTACTTCGTCCGGGCGCAAGCCGCCAGGGCCGGGGCAGCTAGCCCTGCGGCGATCGTCAAGGTGCTCATCACAAGGAATTAGAGCGATGAAAGACCCTGGGCTGCCACAGATCAGCTGCAGGGGATAGTTATGCAATTTAGATAGCACTTTTCTTTCAAAATAATATACATTTTTTGTTATTATGTGGGCTTGAGCCATTCATGGCTAAAAAGACGCAATCAACGGGCAGGGGCATATGCGATCGAGCAAATCCTCAATTCAAATGATCCCATGCTTCGCCTTGGCCGCGCTGGTCAGCATGCTCCTCTTGCTTCCACTGCCCGTGTCTTCAGCGAGCTACACATGGAATAACGTTGCCATCAACGGCGGAGGGTTCGTCCCAGGCCTGGTCTATAGCCCGGTCCAGCAGGGCCTCCTCTACGCGCGGACTGACGTCGGCGGATTCTATCGCTGGAACAGCTCTACCAGCGCTTGGAGCCCCCTCATTGACATGTTCGGCCATGCTCAGGGGAATTACTTTGGCGGCGAGAGCATCGCGCCTGATCCTGTGAACCCCAACATCGTTTACGCAGCAGCAGGCTCTTCGGGCCCGGGCGCCATCCTCAGCTCCACGGACCAGGGCGCTACGTGGACCGTCAATCCGGTCTCCTTTGCCATCAAGGGCAATGACGACGGACGGAATGCCGGCGAGCGCCTGGCCGTGGACCCCAATCTCAACTCCATCCTCTATTTCGGCTCGCGATCGGATGGATTGTGGGTGAGCACCAACTCGGCTGCTTCCTGGTCGCAGGTGACATCCTTCCCGGTCACCGGTGACTCGGATTATGGCCTCTCTTGGGTCATCTTCCCGCCCCCAAGCGGCGGCTACGGCCATCCCTCCGGCTCAGCCTCGCCCACCATCTATGTCGGGGTCTCGGCCATGAGCTCGGGCAACAGCAACGTGTACTATTCCAGCAATGCTGGGGCCAGCTGGAGCCTCGTCAAGGGCGGGCCCTCCAACATGGTCACGCCCCACGCCAGCCTGGGATCAGATGGCAAGCTCTGGATTGTGTACGACAGCGGTGGTTACGGCCCCAGCGCCATCACCGCAGGCCAGGTCTGGAGGCTTGACACCTCCACCATCACGAATGCCAGCCCGACCTGGGCCAACGTGACCCCGTCCAACGGGCCCTGCAGCACCTGCGGCGGCTATGGCGGCGTGAGCGTGGATGCGAACAACCCCCAGCATGCCCTGGCCTCATCCTTGGACTGGTGGTGGCCCGGGGACGAGATACTCTCGACATCCAATGGCGGCACGTCTTGGACGGCCATCGCTGGCGGCTCTGGCACCGCCGCCAGCTCTGCATGCACTTACAATGACAATGGAGCCGGCTGGGCGGAGGGATGCCCTGCCGTGGCAGGGGTGGGCGGCGTTGGCTGGGCTGCCTGCGTGGCCATCGACCCGTTCAATGGCAGCAACGGCGTCTATCCCTCCAGCGGCAATGCGCCGGGCGGCGGCATGTGGAGCAGCGCCAACATCCAGGGCAGCACTGTCAACTGGGCCTTCACCGACCACGGGATAGAGGAGATGGTGCCCATCTACATGCCGCCAGCCGCAGAGGGGGGCATACTTCTTTCCTGCATGGGGGATGTGGGCGGCATGCGCCACACCAGCCTCACCCAATCGCCGGCAAGCATGTATTGCAACCCTCAATTCAGCAACACCAACTGCCTGGATTTCGCTGAGGCCAACCCCAGCATCGTGGTGCGCGCTGGGAACGCCAATGCCACGACGAGCAGTGATGTGGCGTATTCCACCAACAACGGCCAATCCTGGACTCCCTGGGGGAGCGCCCCCAGCGATTACACCACCAACAACAACATGGGCTCGGTGGCGGTGGCTGCTGATGGCTCCCGGGTGGTGGTGGCGCCCTATAGCGGGAAGGGGACCCCGGCCTACGCCAGCTCACTGGGCGGCTCATGGACCACCTGCACTGGCCTCCCCAGTGGCGCCTATGTCGCCGCTGACCGGTCCAATGCCAGCCTCTTCTACGCCACCTCCCCTGCCAATTGGGTCTATGGCGGCAATGTGACGATCTATGAGAGCACCGATGGCGGCAAGAGCTTCAGCTCGGTGAACACCATCCCGGTGACATGGAGCGACGCCAACGGCAATGGGCAGTGGGTCATGCCCCGCCCGGTCTTCGGCCAATCCGGCGAATTCTGGGTCTCCACCTACAATGCCCTCTACCGCTTCACCAATGGGGGCACCAGCGTGGCGACCATCTCCAGCGTGTATGAGCCCATGGGCCCGGTGGGTTTCGGAAAGGCTGCGAGCGGCCAGAGCCATCCAGCGGTCTACCTGGCAGGCACGGTCAATGGGGCCTTCGGGTTCTGGAGGAATGACGATGGCGTTGGGACGGCTTGGACCCCGATCTTGGACACCAACCACCAGTATGGCGGCGGTTCGGGCTGGATGGAGGGGGATGAGTCGGTCTATGGGCGCTGTTACATGAGCGCCGGGGGCCGGGGCATTGTCTATTGTGACCCGATCTCTGGTACCCCTACCATCACGCCCTCTCCCACCCCTTCGCGCACGCCAAGCCCCAGCCCAACCCGCAGCGCCAGCCCGAGCGCAACCTCGAGCTGCACTGCGAGCCCCAGCCCCACGCGCAGCGCCAGCCCCAGTGCCACGTTCACGGCCTCTGTCAGCCCTAGCGCAACGCCCACCGCCACCGCCACAGCGACCCGCACCTCTTCGCCCACAGCCTCGCCTACGCATTCAGCCTCGCCTACGCCTTCAGCTACGGCGGAGCCTACCGGTACAGCAGCGCAGAGCAGCGCCACCAGCACCTTGAGCGCGACAGCAGCTGCCACCGGCAGCCCTAGCAGCAGCGCCACGCCCTCCCCAACGGGGACGATGAGCCGCACCCTCAGTCCCAGCGGCACAGCCAGCCCCACGGGCTCTCCCACGCGCAGCGCGACATTGGCGCCATCGCCCACCTGGACCAATCCGCCCACGGGCAGCACCCCCACAGACACGCCCACGCTCTCAGCAACGGCGACGGCTTCATGCACGCCAAGCATCTCGCCCACGCTCTCCATGACCCCTTCGCGCACAAGCACAGGCACAGGCACGGCTACGCCTTCGCCTTCGGCTACGGCGGTGCAGAGCAGCCCCACCGCCACTGAGAGCATCACGCCCGTGGCCTCGGGCACCGGCACAGCCACGCTGACAGCCACAGCCACGCCTTCCCCGAGCGGCACGCAAGAGCCCAGCAGCACCCGGACGAGCACAGGCTCCCCCACTGCCACAGGCACCCCCAGCCAGTCAGCTTCACCCACGCTCACAGGCACGCCGGTGCCATCTGCCACCGCGGAGCCCAGCGCCACCTCTTCGGCCACAGTGGCACCGGGCGGCTTGCGGCTCCTCAGGGTCGTGCCTGTGCCCAATCCGCAGCATGGGCCTGATGTGATCCTGTATGTGCAGGTGCAGGGCCGCGCGGACAGCATCAAGGTTCGGCTCTACAGCCAGGCGCTCAATGAGGCGGCTTCCTTCACCGCCCCTGGCGGCAGCGGCTGGGTGCAGGTGAAGGGGCATGTGCCGAGCCTGCCGGCCGGCGCCTACTTTGTGGTGGCGCGGGGCTTGAGCGGCGGACAGGGATCCACCGCCAAGGCCGTCACCCTGCTCTGGCTGCCCTGAGGGCGGCTTGCGGAGTTCAGCGCTGCTCGAGATGCTGCCCATTCGAAGAGCCCCGGCATTTCTGCCGGGGCTCTTCGAATGATCCCAAGGATCGGTGAGGCCTATTTGGCGCTCTGCAGGTGGCCTTCCAGGAACCAGAGCAGCTTGTCCGCCTCGCGCACAGACTGGGTGTAGAGGTCGGCGGTGGCGGGGTCGCCCAGGCCATCGGCGTGGGCGATGGCTGCGCGGGCCGCGTTGGCATAGGCTGCCACGCTGGCAGCCAGGGCAGACACGGTGGCCAGGCCCTCAGCGAGGTCGGTGGGGAAGGGCTTCAGATGGGAGGCCTTGGCCACCTGCTGCAGGGTGCCCTCGGTGCGCCCGCCCAATTGGACAGCCCTCTCGGCCAGGTTGTCGCCGTGCTCGATGGCCATGGCGACCACCTGGTCGAAGAGCTCATGCAGGGCGATGAAATGAGGGCCTTTGATGTCCCAGTGGGCCTGCTTGGCCTGCAGGGCCAGGTCGATGGCCTCGGCCAGGCTGGCGTTCAAGAGCTTCACAAGGCCGGTCCGCTGCGCTTCGGGTATCCCAACTCCTGTCGTGTACATCGATCCTCCGGGGTTCGTGGTGAGTGGGTGGTTCTGGGCTATTCCTGCTGCATCCTGCCGCTCTCTCGCATGTCAGGGGAAGATCCTCTCGGTGCCAGAATCGGACCAGCCCTTGCGCAGCCAGTCCGCGGCCAGTCCCACAGCGCCCCGAGCGGCGGCTGAGCCGGCCAGCGCGTCCAGCATCACAAAGTCGTGGATGGTGCCCATGAAGCGCACCGAAGCGGCCCGCACGCCGGCCTCGCGCAGCCTGCAGGCATAGGCCTCGCCCTCATCGCGCAGCACGTCGGCTTCAGCGGTGATGACCAGGGCTGGCGGCAGGCCGCTCAGCTCATCCAGGCTGGCCCTGAGCGGCGAGGCTGTGGCCTTGCCCCGGTCCTCAGGGTCCTTGATGTACTGGTCCCAGAACCATTCCATGGCATCCTTGCGCAAGGGGTAGCCCACATCGAATTGGCGGTAAGATTCGGTGTCAAAGGCGGCATTGGTTACAGGATAGAAGAGCAGCTGCTGGCGGATGGCGGGGGCTCCCCGCTGCTTGGCCAGCAGGGCGACCGCGGTGGCCATGTTGGCGCCCACGCTGTCCCCGGCAAGGGCCAGATTGGCGGGCTGCATGCCGAGCACGGCGCCCTGCTGGGAGACCCACAGCGCCACTGCATAGATCTCCTCCAGGGCGACCGGGAATCTTGCCTCTGGAGAGAGGCTGTACTTGGGGAAGACCACCGCGGCCTGGGCCCCCGCTGCCAGCTCACGGATGAGCCGGTCATGGGTCTGCTCATTGCCGAAGACCCAGCCCGCCCCGTGGGCATAGATGATCACGGGAAGCTGGGCTGGAGCGCCCTTGGGCCTGAGTATCCTCACCGGGACATGGCCGTGAGGCCCCCCAGGGAAGCGGGTGTCCTCGATCTCCACCTCGGGCCTGGGCACTGGGCCTGGCCCCGCCTGGGCCTTGTTGAGCGCCAGGCGGCCCTTTTCGGGCCCCAGCTGGAAGAGAAAGGGGGCTACCGTGGCCCGCATCAGGGCTTGAACCTCTGGTTCCAGGTGCTTGGGGTCCATAATGGGTCCTATTGAATGCCGCGAGCCATTCCTCGGGGCGGCTATGGTGTGCGTGGCGCTCCTATAAGGAATGGAGCTCAGGCCCGGTATATTCCCGGTTTCAAGGGCCCCTTTTAGCCCCCATGCGGCATGCCGGCCTGGCCTGCTTGGGGCCCTGCGCTGGGCCTTGCGAGGGCAGACATCTCTGGGCTTGTAAATAACAGGGGATTTTGACAGACTTTGAGATGCACGCTTGTTCAAATGCCCGCGGGCGGATAGCCCGCATCACCAGCTGAGGTGGGTCGCGTGAGCGCACTCGGGATCATGGCTACAAGATCGAAGGGCAATCTTTGCCGCGCGGCGGCCCTGGCCCTGTGCCTCTGCCTGCCGGCCCAGGCCCGCGCGGCGGCGCCGGACCTGCTGGCCCATTCCCTGGTGAAGATCTTCACCACCTCGCAGGCGCCCAATTATTATGAGCCTTGGCGGGTCGATTCGCAGAAGAGCAGCAGCGGCAGCGGCTCCATCCTGCCGGGCAGGCGCATCCTGACCAACGCGCACGTGGTCTCCAACAGCATCCTCATCCAAGTGCTCAAGGAGGGGGACAGCCGGCGCTACACCGCCACCCGCGAGTTCGTGGCCCACGACTGCGACCTGGCCATCCTCAGGGTCGATGACCCCAGCTTCTTCGATGGCACGGTGCCGGTGTAGCTGGGAGGGCTGCCCTTCAAGCGCGACAAGGTGGCGGTCTATGGCTTCCCGGTGGGCGGGGATGAGCTCTCCATCACCGAAGGGGTGGTCTCTCGCATCGAGGTATCCACCTACGCCCACTCGCACCGCCCGCTGCTCAATGTGCAGACCGATGCGGCCATCAACCCCGGCAACAGCGGCGGGCCGGTGTTCATGGGCAACAAGATGGTGGGGGTGGCTTTTCAGGGCATGAATGCCGTCATGGCGCAGAACACCGGCTATTTCGTGCCCGTGCCCATCATCCGCCGCTTTCTGGATGAAACGGCGCAGGGCCGCTATCGCGGGGTGCCCTCGCTGGGCATATTTGTGCAGGCCATGGAGAACCCCTCGCTCAGGCGCTACTACGGCCTGCAGGATGAGCAGCCCGGCATCCTGGTCACCAGGGTGGCCTATGGCTCCACGGCCTGGGGCCAGCTGCAGGAGGATGATGTGCTGACCTCCATCGCGGGCTTCCCCATCGCCAGGGACAAGACCATCTCCTTCCGGCCTGGCGAGAGGGTCGACTTCAACTACCCCGTCAATCTGGGCCATGTGGGCGGCCCCCTTCAGGTGGGCATCCTGCGGAAGAAGCAGCCCATGGAGCTGGCGCTCACCCTCAAGCCGGATGTGGAGCTGGTGCCCCTGCCGGCCTATGACCAGGCCCCCAGCTACTTCATCTTTGACGGGCTGGTCTTCACGCCCTTCAACATGAACTATCCCGGGCTCTCCAAGGACAACCACCCAGAGCTGAGGGCCATCTTCTTCCACGGGCTGCCCACCCCAGACCAGAAGCAGGTGGTGCTGCTCAACCATGTGCTGGCCCATGAGATTAACAAGGGCTATGATGGGCCCTTCAACCTGCTGATGATCACCAAGGTGAATGGCCACAAGGTCACCGAGATGGCCGACCTGCCCGCGGCCTTCAAGGACCCGCATGACGGCCTGCACACCATCGAGTTCGACAAGCCCAAGGAGGCCGGGACCATGATCGCGCTGGATGCAGCAGCCTCGCCAGCAGCCTCCGCGGAGATCCTCCGGCAGTACAACATCCCCTCAGACCGCTCAGCCGACCTCGCTCTGGAGGCCCGATGAGAAAGCAGAGCCTTTGGGCTGCGGCGGCCGTGGCAGCCGCTGTGGCGGGCCTGGCCTGGGCCCTGCACAAGCCAACGGCGGCTGACATCCACAGCAAGTGCGTGGTCCGTGTGAGCATGGCAGGGGAGAACGCCGACTTCTATGAGCCCTGGAAGCCCGGGCCCACCTTTCAGCTGGAGGGCGCGGGCTGCATCGTGCCGGGCTATAGGATCCTCACCACCGCGCGCATGGCCAACAGATCCACCTACATCGAGGTCAAGAAGTACGATGAGACGCGCCGCTTTGTGGCCAAGGTCGAGGAGGTGGACCAGGACCTTGACCTGGCCCTGCTGAGCGTGGATGACCAGTCCTTCTTCATCGGCACCGTGCCGGTGGAATTCGGCGGCCTGCCCTCGCGGGGCGATAAGCTGCTCATCCAGGGGGGCGACAAGCTGGCCATCAAGGAGGACAGCGTGGCGGCCATCAGCCTGGTGCGCAGCGAAGAGTCCATGGGCAATGTCCCAGCCGTGCTGACCAGCCAGGAGATCGAGGCCAGCAACAACGGCTGCGGGGTGTTCTGCAAGGGCAAGCTGGTGGGCATCCCCTTTGACTCGCAGGAGAAGCCCGACAAGACCGGCTCGCTGATCCCGGCCCCGGTCATCCAGCGATTCTTGCGGGGCGCGCAGGCTGGCCGAGGCCATGGCGAGGTCCCCAGCCTGGGCATCTACACGCAGGAGCTGGAGAGCCTGGCGCTCAAGGCCTACCACAAGGTGCCGGCCAAGGGCTCGGGGGTGCTGGTCTCGCGGGTGCTCTCTGGAGGCTCAGCCGAGGGACTGCTCAAGGAGGGGGATGTGCTGACCGCGGTGGACGGGCATGCCGTGGATGGCGAGGGCTCGGTGAACCTGGAGAGGGTCGGCCGCATCTCGGCGAGCTACCTGATGGTCTACCGCCTGCCGGGCGAGGAGCTGAGCCTCGACATCCTGCGGGATGGCAGGCCGCTCAAGCTGAGCGTGCCGCTCAAGGCGGCCAAGGGCCTGGTGCCCTATGATGAGGGCGAGCGCCACCCGCCCTATCTCATGAAGGCCGGCTTCGTCTTCGTGCCGCTCACCGCCAACTACTTCGCCAACGCCAATTGGGAGTTCCTCAAGCCCATGGTGCTCGACCTCTACTACCATGGCCTGGTCTCAAAGGACCGCAAGCAGGTGGTGCTCATAAGCCACGTGCTGCCGCATCCCATCAACATAGGCTACGGCAAGCTGAATGACCTCATCGTGAGCAAGGTGAATGGCCAGCCCATCACCGAGATGGCTGACCTGGCGCCCGCCTTTGCCAAGCCCATGGATGGCTTTCATGTGATCGAGGTGGAGGACCATCCCTGGTATGGCACCAAGGTGGTCATCGACGCGGCAGAGGCTGAGACCGCCACAGCCCAGGTGATGCAGATGTTCGGCATCGCCAAGGACAGGTCAGAGGGGCTTTGAGCCCGGGTGGGGATGCAGGCTCGCCTAAAAGCGCGCGGCCAAGGTCAGGCGCAGGGAGCGGGGCTCGGTGGGATGGCCGTTGATGCCTGCCACGCCAGCGCTGGGCTCGCCCTTTAGGCGGGAAATATAATAATAGGAGACGTCGTAAGCCTGCTCGTCAAAGAGGTTGAAGGCATCCAGGCTCAAGGTGGTGGCGCTGGTGAGCGGATGGCTCAGCCGCAGGCTCACCAGGGTCGAGGCCGGCGAGCGCACCGCGTCATCGGCGGTCAGCGCCCGGCTGCCGAAATAGCGCAGCCGCGCATCAGCGCTGAAGCCCAGCACCTTGCTCAGGCCCAGGGTGGCGGTGCCCACCTGCTCGATGGCCTCGGGCACGTAGAAGCCCGCATGGGCGGGGTCCTGGGCGTTGAGGGTGTCGAAGCGGGCCTGGGAGTAGGCATAGTCCAGGTCCAAGAAGAAGGGCGCCCAGCGGAAGGTGTTGGACCATTCCACGCCCTCTCGCGTGGAGGGGCCGTTGACCGCGCTGGCCCCGGCGTCGCCATCAAAGGTCAGCTCCGAGTCCAGGTGCAGGCTCCATAGCGCCAGAGTCCCCTCATAGACGCCAGCCTGGGCATAGCGCAGGCCCAGCTCCTCGCCCTTGGCCTGGATGAGCGGGGAGCGGGTGGCTTGGCCATCGGCCAGCCCGCTGAGCGACGAGGGCGTGATGATGCGCTCATCGTTGGTGTGGAAGCTCCAGCCGTAGTTGAGGTAGAGCTCTAGTGGGCCCTCCCAGGGCCGCAGGCTAAGCCCGGCCTTGGGCTCGGGCAGGCTGGCATCCGCCGCTCCGCTGGTGGCGGAGGCGAGCCCCATCACATCGAAATGATAGAAATCCTGCCTGTAGCCCAGCTGGCTGCGCAGCCAGGGCGCCCATTGCACGCTGCTCTGCGCATGGGGCGCACCGCTGGTCTCGATGCCATGGTCCAGCGACACCGGCGGGCCCCATTGCGCCCGCGCCTCGGTGTTGAAGAGGCCCAAGGTCGTGATGTTGTCGTTCCTCGCTTCCAAGCCCAGCTCATTGGCGCCCTTGAGGCCGCCCGCCTGCCAGGGCAGCACCCAGCTGGCTTTGCCGCCGATGATGGCCCGGTCATCCTCCTGCTCGAACTGGTCGCCCTGTGATGGATGGTTGAGGAAGAAGGTGAAGTCGTTCCATAGCTGCAGGTGGGCATCGGCGGCGTAGGCTAGAGCCTGGGCGCGGCCACCGGCAAAGTCCCCGGACCAGGAAGCCCACAAGCTGTTGCGCCAGGTGTTGCCGCCGTCCGTGGGGTCAAGGCTGCCAAAGGCCGGGATGATGCCTTCGCTGACCGCCCGTTCAGGGGTCTGGTTGGTGGCGTTCCACGAGGCTGCATAGGATGAGGCCGTGAGCACCCAGCGGCTGGCGTAGTCTCCGCGACTGTAGCGCAGCAGGCCGTTGAGCTTTTTGTTGTCTTCGGGAACCGCCCAGGGCCCGTCGTAGGATGAGGCTTCGAGGGCGAAGAGGATGTCGCCCCCGGCCAGGGGAAGGGAATCTGCCATGAGGCCGCGCTGATAGCCGTATTGGCCCAGGGTGAGCGAGGCCAGGCCCTGTTTGAGCGTGAGCGGGTAGCTGAAGTCCACCGAGCCGGCCGTGGAGTAGTCGCCCACCTCGGCATTGAAGGGCCCCTTGCTGTAGTCCACCTGCTTGATCAGGTCGGGGATGAGGAAGTTGAGGTCCGCGTAGCCCTCGCCATGGGCGTTGGAGGGCTCATTGACCGGCACGCCCTCCAGGGAGAAGGCCAGGTCCGTGCCGTGGTCCAGGTTGAATCCGCGGGTGAAGTACTGGTTGGCCTTGCCATCCCCGCTGTGCTGGGTGATCAAGAGGCCCGGCACCGCCTCCAGCACCTCGGCAGGCCTCAGCAGGGGCCGGTGGCTCAGGTCCTCCTGGCTCACGCTGCCCGAGCTCGCCGAGTCGGCGCGGCCCAGCAGGTTGCCGGCCCGGCCGTGGATGGTGATCGGCGCGCCCTCCAGCACGCCTGCGCTGGGGCTCAGCAGGGCAGGCGCGGCGCTAGGGCTGAGGGCAGCGGGCACCGCGCGGGCAGGCTCAGGCGATGGGCTTGGGCTGGCAGGCCAGGGGTCGGCGCTGGCCGGCGAGGTGAAGTCTGGGACGCCGGTGGTGCTGCCTGGCGTGGGTCTGGGGCGCATGCGGCCTCCCAGGTCGCCATCAAAGTTGTATATGTCCATCGGGATGGCGATGTGGGCTGGCGCGGCCACGGACAGGGCAAGCAGCAGGGCTGTGAAGAGGGATGTCATCCAGGTCCTAGGCAAGGGTCGACACGGTTTGGTACAAAGCCGCGCTTGTGGCCATGGTAATGGCTCTGTTAGCATCGGCAAAGGGATAAACGCAAGCAGCCTGGGCTGGGCCTGTGCAAAACGCCATTCTCCCACGGAATGGCGTTTTTTATTGGCCCGGGTTCGTGATAAAGTCATGCCCATGGCCCCCAAACCCGTCATTGTCGCCCTAGATTTTGAGACCGCCAACAATAGCCGCAACAGCGCCTGCCAATTGGGCCTGGTGCGCCTGGAAGGCTGGCGCGTCACGCTGGAGAAGGCCTGGCTCATCCGGCCGCCCACCGAGCTCTTCATCCACAGCGGCATCCATGGCATCACTTGGGAGGATGTGGAGGCGAGCCTGGATTTTGCTGAGCTGTGGCCCGAGGTGGCCGCTTGCCTTGCGGGCGCGGACTACCTGGCTGCCCACAATGCCCCTTTTGACAAGGGCGTGATGGATGGCACCTTGGGGCATTACGGCTTGGAAGGCCCCAAGCAGAGCTATCTGGACACGGTGCAGATAGCTCGCCAGGTGTGGAAGATCTTCCCCACCAAGCTGAACCTGGTCTGCGAGCATCTGGCCATCCCGCTCAAGCATCATGAAGCCCTCTCGGACGCCCGGGCCTGCGCGCAGATCCTGGTGAGGGCCCAAGAGCAGGGCTGGCGGCCCTAATCCCTTTTGAAGGTGATGCATGCCCCCAAAGGCCAGAGTCAAAGCTCCCAACAATGCCAGGCCCAAGGCCAGAGCCAAGGCCCAGGTCCCGGCCCCGATGCCCCGCCGCAAGGCTGAGGAGCGCGCTTGGCGCGGGTGGGCCCTGGCAGGCTTGGCCCTGCTCATCCTCGCCGCGGGCCTGGTGCGCGCCACCGATCCCGTGGTCTCTAGCGCCTATTTCGCTCCCTGGCCCCAGGATGGCCAGCCCTTGCCGGCAGGCGTGCGCAGCCTCAACTTCTCGGGCGAGGATGGCAATTACCTCAATGCCTGGGTGCTGCCGGCGCAAGGGGAGCATCCGGACAAGCCGGCCCTGCTCTACCTGCATGGCAATTCTGGCAACCTGCAAGAGCAGCTTGCGCAGTTCAGCTACCTGCCGCAGTGGGGCTATGACACCCTGGCCCTGGATTACCGCGGCTTCGGCAATTCGCAGGGCTCGCCCAGCCGCAAGGGCGTGCTGGCTGACTGCCGCGCCGCCTTCCGCCAGCTGCAGCAGGAGTTCCCGGGCCGGCGCTACGGCATCGTGGGCTTTTCCATGGGCGGCGCCTATGCCCTGATGATGGCGCCCTGGGTGCCCAAGGACACGCGCCTGGTGGCCTTGGCGCCCTTCACCAGCTTCCGCGGCATCGGGGTGGAGGATCTGCAGCGCATGGGCTGGCCCGGCCCGCTGGCCGAGGCTCTGGGCTGGCTGCTGGTGCCGCAGGGGCTGGAGCCGCTGGCCTCGGCAAGGCAAGCCGGCCTGCCCCCCATCCTCTTCGTGCATGGCACGGCGGACTCCGCCATCCCCTTCGGCATGGGCCGGCAGGCTTATGAGGCTTATGGCGGGCCTAAGGCCTTCTTGGAGATGCAGGGCTACAACCACGGCGACTACCACCGGGGGCCCCTGGCCAGCCGGTACCAAGAGGCGCTTGAGGAGCAGCTGCGCTGAGGAGCGGAAGATCGTAAGATAAAAGAAGAGCCCGGCTCGCATGAGCCGGGCTCTTCTTTTATCGGCTTGGGTCCGCTCAGCGCAGGATCATCATCTTGATGACCCTTGAGCTGGCTTGGAACTGGCCTCGCCGGGCAGTGAAGGTGATGAAATAGACGCCGTTGGCCAGGCTGTGCAGCAGGGGCTTGGGCAGGGCCAGGCTGGCCCAGCCAGGCCGCAGAGCGCCGGTGGGCTCCTGGTCCAGCAGCCTAAGGCTGGCGCTCCAGACCCTCAGCCAGCCCTCATCAGCCGGGCCGCTGAGCTCCACCATGACCTCGCCCGGGTTGGGATTGGGCACGGGCACCAGCTTGAGCACTGCGAGGCCTGGCCTGGCCTGCGGGGTTGTGGTGATGCTGGGCGAGGCGGTTGGGCTGGGATTCGGGGTCCCGGTCAGCGTGGAAGAGCTGGAGGGCGTGCTGCTAGGTGAGGCCGTGGCTGAGGCAGTGCCAGTGGTCGAGGCCGTGGAGCTGGGGGTCCAGGTGCGGGTCGAGGAGGGGCTGTCTGTGGCGGTGCTGGAGGAGGTGCCGCTAGGCTCCGCTGTGGCTGTGGAGGAGGGCGTGTCGCGGAAGGTGGGTGAGGCTGTGGGGGTGCGGGTGGCCGAGCCCGTGGGCAGCTCGGTGAAGCTGGGGGTGCTGCTGGGCTCAGATGTGGATGAGGGCGTGGCCGTGGCTGTTCTGGTGGGAGTCACCGTGCGGGTGAAGGTGTCCACGCTGGTGGCAGAGGAGGTGGGGGTATTGGTGGCCGAGCCTGTGGGGCGCTCTGTGAAGCTCTGCGTGGGCGAGGCTATGCCAGTGCTGGTGGCTGTGGAAGTGCGGGTGAAGGTGCTCGCGCTGGTGGCAGAGGAGCTGGGCGTGGCGGTGCTGGTGAAGGTGCTGGCCGGCGCATTGGTGCGGGTCGAAGTGGCCGTGGGCGTGCGGCTGGGGGTGATGGTGAAGGTGGGGGACGAGGATGAGCCGGTGATGGGGCAGAGGAAGGTCACCACGCTCATGCTGGGCAGGGTGTATGTGAAGCTGCCTCCAGAGACGGCTTGCGAGGCCTGCTGCACCAGGTTGCGCGAGCTGTCGGTGATCCAGGGATACACCGTGGCGACATTCAGGCTGCCGCCCAGGCTGAAGGCCTGGCTCACCGAGG
>Ga0302320_10014113_pt1 | contig 16563 bp, 11 predicted proteins | sample Bog_T0_3_FD_202130 | JGI IMG/M metagenome (GOLD analysis project Ga0302320, IMG submission 202130) | Peat permafrost microbial communities from Stordalen Mire near Abisko, Sweden - Bog_T0_3 | ecosystem: Environmental > Terrestrial > Soil > Wetlands > Peat | place: Sweden: Abisko, Stordalen Mire... | reverse complement strand
AGCGCATGATGCCGCGTTTCGTCGAAGTCGCCATCTTCCGCGCCATGCTCGAAACCGGCGCCTCCGAACACGCCGCCCGCATGACCGCCATGGACAAGGCGTCGTCGAATGCCAAAGACGTGATCGAGTCTCTTACGTTGTACATGAACCGCGTGCGTCAGGCCGCCATCACCAAGGAAATTATCGAAGTAGTCAGCGGCGCGGCGGCAGCAAGTTAGAAGCCGCAGGCTCCAACAGGAAAAAATATGGCAACATCTTCTACAGCAACCGACGTCATCGGCACCGTAGTCCAGATCGCAGGACCGGCCATCGACTGCCAGTTCCCCGAAGGGCAGATCCCGGAAGTCCACACCGCCATTCGCATCGTCAGCGATGGCTTCGACGTTCCTCAGCGCATCGACATCATCTGCGAAACCGAGCAGCACATCGGTGAAGGCCGCATCCGCACCATCGCGATGCAGCCCACCGAAGGTCTGGTTCGCGGCATGAAAGCGATCAGCCTCGGCGGCCCCATCACCGTGCCCGTGGGACGCGAAACGCTCGGCCGCGTTCTTAACGTCCTCGGCCAGCCCGTGGATCAGATGGGCCCCGTCAACGCCAGCGTTTTTTACCCCATCCACCGCCCCGCGCCGTCTTTTGAAGACCAGTCCACGCGCCTCGAAATGTTCGAGACCGGCATCAAGGTCATCGATCTTCTCGAACCCTATTTGCGCGGCGGCAAAATCGGCCTGTTCGGCGGAGCCGGCGTCGGCAAGACCGTCATCATCATGGAGCTGATCAATAACATCGCCATGAAGCACGGCGGCGTTTCGGTGTTTGCCGGCGTGGGCGAACGCACGCGCGAAGGCAACGATCTTTGGCTCGAAATGCAGGAAGGCGGCGTGATCGACCCGAAGGATTACACCAAGTCGAAAGTCGCACTGGTGTATGGCCAGATGACCGAGCCGCCCGGGGCGCGTCTGCGCGTCGGCCTGACCGGTCTCACGGTCGCCGAATATTTCCGCGATGAAGAACATCAGGACGTTCTGCTCTTCGTCGACAACATCTTCCGCTTCACGCAGGCCGGTTCGGAAGTGTCGGCGCTGCTCGGCCGCATGCCCAGCGCAGTCGGTTATCAGCCCAACCTCGCCACCGAAATGGGTGAACTTCAGGAACGCATCACCTCCACGAAGAACGGTTCCATCACCTCCGTGCAGGCCATCTACGTGCCCGCCGACGATTACACCGATCCCGCGCCCGCTACGGCCTTCGCTCATCTCGACGCCACCACCAATCTCTCGCGTAGCATCGCGGAATTGGGAATCTATCCCGCCGTAGATCCGCTGGCATCCAGCTCCCGCATTCTCGACCCGCGCGTCATCGGCGACGAACACTACGGCACCGCGCAGGCCGTCAAAGGCGTGCTCCAGCGCTACAAAGATCTCCAGGACATCATCGCGATTCTGGGCGTCGACGAACTCGGCGAAGAAGACAAACTCATCGTTTCCCGCGCGCGAAAAATCCAGCGCTTCCTTTCACAGCCTTTCCATGTAGCCGAGCAGTTTACCGGCATCGCGGGCAAGTATGTGAAGCTGAGCGATTCCATCAAGGGCTTCCAGGAAATCGTCGATGGCAAACACGACGATCTCTCCGAACAGGCCTTCTACATGGTTGGCACCATCGAAGAGGCTATCGAAAAGTCTCGTCAGATGAACAAGTAGTTAAGGAAAGCCATGGCGGACACTTTTCTTTTCCAGTTAGTCAGTCCCGAGCGCCTGCTGGTCGAAACGCAGGTGACGGAGGTGCAGATCCCGGCGCGCGAAGGCTACATCGGCGTGCTGCCGGGCCACGCGCCGCTGCTTTCGGAACTCAAAGCCGGCGGCGTCCTGACCTACCAGGCGGGCAGTGAGCGCAAGGTGATCGCGGTCTATGGCGGTTTTGTCGAAGTGCTGCCGGATCGTGTGCGCGTCCTGGCCGATATGGCCGAGCGCAAAGAAGAGATCGATGTGGCCGCCGCGAAACTCGCCTTCGAGAAGGCGAAGCAGGCGATGGGCAATCTGGAAGGCGGAGCAGCCGATCTGGCTATCGCTCTGGATGAAGCCATGCGCGCCGAAGCCCGCGTGGCAGCCGCCACTGCTCAGTAATTACTTCGTCAGTTTCAGCAGCACGACGCCGTGCGGAGGCACATTTGCCCACACCGCATCCGTGCCCGCCCCGCGATCCGCATGAGCCCACAAATCGCGCGCGTTCCATGAGCCTGTGATCTTCAACGCGCTCCACGCAGCGGTAACCGGGATCGGTGTCGAGCCCAGATTGAAAAGCCCGACTGCCATGCTTCCATCCGCCAGCGGACGATCCCACACCTGCGCATCGCCATCCTTCGAAATCTGAACAGCCTGCCTGCCCAACGCATCCTGATCGATCGCGATCACCTCTTTGTTCGTCAGAATCTCCAGAATGTCGGGCGCCACGCTGCGCAGATCGTTACCGGCGAGCAGCGGCGCCGCGAGCAGACTCCAGAGACTCATGTGCGTCCGGTACTCGGTATCGTTCATGCCGCCGTTGCCGATTTCCAGCATGTCGGGATCGTTCCAGTGCCCCGGCCCGGCGAATTTCTCGCGGCCGAGCTGCAGGTTGAAGCCGATATTCGACATCGACGCCCAGTTATCGCTAATATCGCCCGTGGTGCGCCAAAGGTTACCGCCCGCGTTCGCGCCCCACGTCCCGACATCCACCTGCCCATACTGGCAAAGGCTGTAGACCATAGCGTGTCCGGAAGCCAGCCCTGCATCGAATAAAGCCTGGCCCATCTTCGCGTAGGCGCCGGGTTGCGAATCGGGCGTATAAACCTGCGTGGCCGAGCACCAGTCGTACTTCAGATAATCGATACCCCACGCCGCCCACGTCCTCGCGTCCTGCGCTTCGTGCTGATAACTGCCTTCATAACCGGCGCATGTCTTCGGACCGGGCGACGAATAGATTCCAAGCTTCAGCCCCTTGCTGTGAACGTAATCGGCCAGTGCTTTCATGTCCGGGAATTTTTCATTGGAGCGAATATTGCCCTGCGCATCGCGCGTACCTTCCCAGGTGTCGTCGATGTTGACATAGAGGTAACCCGCGTCACGCATGCCGGTCTTCACCATAGCGTCGGCAACGTCACGGACCACCTGATCGCTCACGCGCGCCTGGAATTTATTCCAGCTGTTCCATCCCATCGGCGGAGTCTTCGCCAGGCCGTCGTATTTTACTCCGGCAGCGGGAGGCATCAGCGTCTCCTTTGCGGGCGGAATCGGCAGGGGCGGAGGCGCCTCGGCGGAAACGCGGCGCGCGATCTGTTCCGTGAGTTGAGCCGGTGCGACATTGGCGGCGGGTGGCGTACCGAATCCAAAAGCCGGCCCGCGTCCGCGTCCACCGCCGAAACCACGTCCACTGCCCGCGGGCAACGTGATCGTCAGCGTATCGCCTGCGAGTTTGCCGGTGTAAATGGTTTTCACATCGCCGCGGACTATGGCGAACGTCACGTAATCGCCATCGACTTTGCCATCCGCGATGGCGGAACTATTCTGGCCCTGCTTCAGGTAGCCCGTGAAGGTATTTCCCGTCGCCGCGATGTAATAAGCGGTCTCATTATTCGCGGGAGCAACAGCTGCCGTCACCACCCATTTTCCGGTCAGATCGGCAGCGCACAGCGAATGAACGGCGATTAAGGCAACGGTTGCAGCAAGGCAAAATCTCATATTCAAACCCCACACGAATTGTATATGAACCCGTCCGGTCAGTTTTTGCGAACGATTCTTGTCCGGTAGTGCGTGCCGTCATTATAGAGACGCAGCGTTGAGCCGCTTTCCATATCGAGATCGAGCGCGGCCTTCGCGCCGGAAACCAGATGCCAGCCGGTGAAGCATCCGTAGAAGATGGTCTTCCGATCGGGCTGCATCCGATCCAATACCAGCAGGCCAAAACAGAAGTGCTGCTCGTTATCGGGCCGCATGGGAGCGAGCGACGGGCTCTCCAGATTGTGTATCACGACGCCGCGTTTCAGCCACGCCGCGAGCTTCTCGTTGAAGTCAATCACCACCGCGAGATCGGGCTCTCCTTCGCCATGAAAATCCGCGATCACTGGCCGCACCGCGGCATAGGGGACCACACCATCGCCGAGCGCCTGTTTTACCAGTCGGCCGATATCGGGCTTCGGCTGCGCAAACAGGCACGACGCGGCAAACATGACGATCAGTGCGCGGACGCGTCCCATCATTCCCATCAAGGGCAGTGTAGCGAAGCGTCGGTCATCCCGCGCGGGCCCGTTGCCACGCGGCAAGGAGAGGCTTCGGGTGTTGTTCGCCGGTCCGGTGTGCGACCCGCGGATAAGAGTGGCTGGCGCGATTCCATGCCAGGCGCGTTTTACAAAACGGACCCAATTCCGCCATTCGGCTCAAACGCTTCTTTCCCGGAATGGATACGCCTCCGGTGGGCGCAGACGAGAACACCACCCATGGAAGATTAGAGCATGCGCGCGGGAAGCTGGAAACGCAACCGACTGATTACGCAGGTGAAGATTGTTGTGACTGAAGTTCGAGCTCGAAGCAGATCGCTTCCGCCGGGTTATCGCCATAAGGGAGAATCTCACGGAAACCGAGCGCACGATAAAGCGCAATCGCGCGTTGCATGACCGGCAGCGTATCGAGGCGTAGCGCCCGGTAACCCGCGGCTCTGGCTTCCTCGACGACCCGCTCCACGAACGACCTTCCCAGGCCGCTGCCCTGAAATGCCGGGCGAACGTAGAGCCGCTTCATTTCGCCGATGCCATTATCGATCTGCCGAAGAGCCACGCACCCGGCCAGGCGCCCTGCGTCGAACGCCAGCAGCACCGGCGCATACCGGCCCGGCAGTTCTGCCATTTCGCTGGCGAAGCTGGCGAAACAGATCGGACTCCCGACCCACTCGGCGTATTCGCGAAACAGTTCGCGAACCGCATCCATCTCGTCAGCTTGCGCGCGGCGGATCACGCCGGTAGTTTTGATGTCCCCATCAGATATTCATCCACGCCGCGCGCGGCCTTGCGGCCTTCCGCAATGGCCCACACGACCAGCGATTGTCCGCGGCGCGTGTCGCCCGCCGCAAAGACGCCAGGCACGGAGGTCATATAGTTCGCATCCGCCACTACATTGCCGCGGCCGTCGATCGCCACGCCCAGATCGTCCAGCAACCCCGTCCGCACCGGGCCGGTGAAGCCCATTGCGAGCAAGACAAGATCGACATCCAGTTCAAACTCAGTCTCTGGCTGGGCCTCGAACTTCGGAGGACCGCCCACACGGATGCCGTGCAGCTTCCTGACGTTCCCATCGGCGTCGCCGGAGAAACGAACGGTATTAACGCTCCAGTCGCGGATGCCGCCCTCTTCATGCGAACTTTCCACGCGCAACTGCATCGGCCACATGGGCCACGGCGTTTCGGGCGAGCGTTCGTTGGGCGGTTTCGGCATCAGCTCGAACTGCGTGATGTGTGCGGCTCCCTGGCGATGCGACGTACCCAGGCAATCGGCGCCCGTATCGCCGCCGCCGATGATGACGACGCGCTTGCCGGTGGCCAGAATCTGATCCGGCACAGAATCGCCTTCGCACACTTTGTTAGCCTGCGGGAGGAAATCCATCGCAAAGTGGATACCGTTGAGTTCGCGGCCCGGAACTTTCAGATCTCGCGGATGTTCGGCGCCGCCAGCCAGCACGATGGCGTGAAAATCATCCCGCAGGTCGCTGGCTTTCTTGTTCACGCCGATGTTCGCGTTGACCACGAAATCCACACCTTCGCGGCGCATCTGTTCCATACGCCGGTCAATCAGGTGCTTTTCCATCTTAAAATTCGGGATGCCATAACGCAGCAGGCCGCCGATGCGATCCGACTTTTCAAAAACGGTAACGGCGTGACCTGCGCGCGCCAGTTGCTGTGCCGCCGCAAGGCCCGCCGGTCCCGACCCAACCACCGCGACACGCTTGCCCGTTTTCTTCGTGGCGGGCTCGGGCACGATCCAGCCCTCTTCCCACGCGCGGTCCACGATTGTCTTCTCGATGTTCTTGATGGTCACCGCGGGCTCGTTGATCGCGAGTACGCAGGACGCTTCACACGGCGCAGGACAGATGCGGCCGGTGAACTCCGGAAAGTTGTTCGTCGAGTGCAGCACGCGGATGGCTTCGCGCCAGCGCCCGCGGAACACCATGTCGTTCCAATCGGGAATAATATTGTTGACCGGGCAGCCGGTATGGCAGAACGGCACGCCGCAATCCATGCAGCGCGCGCCCTGTGCCCTGATGCTGGTTTCCGGAAACGGCTGATAGATTTCGAGCCAGTCTTTCACGCGCTCGGCGGGCAGGCGCCGGCCCGGCACCTCGCGCTTGTATTCCATAAAGCCCGTAACTTTACCCATGAACGGCGGTCCTCGCTTCGCTTGGCACAGGCAGCGGCATGACGCTGGCGGCCTTCTCCGCTGCGCGCTTCAGCATCACCCGCTTGAATTCGTGCGGATATACTTTGACAAATTTCGGCAGCATGGTGGTCCAGTTTTCGAGCACCCAGCGCGCCCGCGGACTCTTCGTGGCATCGAAATGGCGGTAGATCAGAGTCTTCAGCGTCTGTTGATCGTCGGGATCGAAAACCCGCTCCAGATCCACCGAGGTCTTGTTGCAGCGGTCGGTGGAGAACTCGCCGTTTTCATCGAGAATGTAAGCGATGCCACCCGACATACCCGCCCCGAAGTTACGTCCCGTCTTGCCGAGCACCACGACCAGGCCATTCGTCATGTATTCGCAGCCATGATCGCCCAGCCCTTCCACTACCGCCGTCGCGCCGGAATTGCGCACCGCAAAACGCTCGCCCGCCACGCCGTTGAAGAAGGCTTCGCCGCTGGTCGCGCCATAAAGCACCACGTTGCCGATCAGAATATTCTCTTCCGGAATGAAGGTAGCGCTGCGCGACGGATAGACCACAATCTTGCCGCCGGAGAGCCCTTTGCCCACGTAATCGTTGGAATCGCCTTCGAGTTCGAGCGAAACGCCCTTCGCGAGAAACGCTCCGAAACTCTGCCCCGCCGAACCGGTGAATTTGCAATGAATAGTGCCGTCCGGCAAACCGGCCGAACCGTATTTGCGCGCAATCTCGCCCGAGAGCATGGCGCCGACCGTTCGATGCACGTTGCGGATCGGCAGCTTGATTTCCGTCACCGTCTGATTCTCGAGTGCGTCCTTGGCGAGATCGATCAGCTTGTAATCGAGCGCCTCATCGAGACCGTGATCCTGCTTCGTGGTGCAGCGCCGCGCTACGCGTGACGGCGCAGGCGGATTGTACAGGATGTTCGAGAAGTCCAGACCCTTGGCCTTCCAGTGCTCTACGGCGTGCCGGGCGTCGAGCTTATCGACGCGCCCGATCATATCGTCCATCTTGCGGAAGCCCAGCTGCGCCATGATCTGGCGAACCTGTTCGGCGATGAAGAAGAAAAAGTTGATGACGTCTTCGGGCTGGCCCTGGAATTTCGCGCGCAGTTTCGGATCCTGCGTCGCAATTCCCACCGGGCAGGTGTTGAGATGGCACTTGCGCATCATGATGCAGCCCATCGCGACCAGCGGCAGAGTGGAGAAGCCAAACTCTTCCGCGCCGAGTAACGCAGCAATCGCAACGTCGCGGCCGGTGGCCAGCTTGCCATCGGTCTGCACGCGGATGCGGCTGCGCAGATCGTTCATCACGAGAACCTGCTGGGTTTCGGCAAGGCCGAGTTCCCAGGGCGAACCCGCATGCTTGAGAGAGGTGAGCGGCGAAGCGCCCGTGCCGCCATCGTGGCCGCTGATGAGCACCACGTCCGCGTGAGCTTTCGCCACGCCGGCGGCAACAGTTCCCACACCGACTTCGGCGACCAGCTTGACCGAAATTCGCGCCTTCGGATTGGCGTTTTTCAGATCGAAGATCAGCTGCGCCAGATCTTCGATGGAATAAATATCGTGATGCGGCGGCGGAGAAATCAACCCTACGCCAGGCATGGAATGCCGCACTTTGGCAATCACTTCGTCGACCTTGTGGCCGGGCAACTGGCCGCCTTCGCCAGGCTTGGCGCCCTGCGCCATCTTGATCTGCAACTCGTCGGCATTCACCAGGTAATTGGCGGTGACGCCGAAGCGGCCGGATGCCACTTGCTTGATCGAACTGCGGCGCGAATCGCCGTTGGCATCGGGAATGAAGCGGGCTTCGTCCTCGCCGCCTTCGCCCGTGTTGGAGCGGCCGCCAATGCGGTTCATGGCAATCGCCAGAGTTTCGTGCGCTTCCTTCGAGATGGACCCGAACGACATTGCGCCCGTAGCGAAGCGGTGCACGATTTCAGTGGCCGGTTCCACATCGGCGATCGGTACCGGCTTGCTCTTCTTGAACTGGAACAGCCCGCGAAGAGTGCAGAGATGGCGACTCTGCTCGTCCATCAGATCCGTATACTCTTTGAACGTGGCAAAGTTATTCGTGCGGATGGCATGCTGCATCTTGGCGATGGTCTGCGGATTCAGCAGGTGGTACTCGCCGCGCAGGCGATAGGCGTAACTGCCACCAACGGGAAGCTCGGTATCGGCCTCCACGGGATGAAACGCCGCCTGGTGCTTCATGATGGCTTCGCGCGAAAGTACGTCGAGGCCAACGCCTTCGATGCGCGACGCCGTGCCGGTGAAGTATTCGTCAACGAGCGCCTTGTTGAGGCCGATGGCTTCAAAGACCTGCGCGCCGCGATAACTCTGTAGCGTGGAAATCCCCATCTTCGAAAAGACTTTCAACAGTCCTTTATTGACGGATTTCGTGTAGTGATACAGCGCCTTTTCGGCGGTCACGGTTTCCGGGAGGAAGCCGCGCTTCGCCATATCTTCCAGCGTTTCGATGGCCAGATACGGATTGATGGCGCTGGCGCCGTATCCGATCAGCAGCGCGTAGTGCATCACCTCGCGCGGTTCGCCGGACTCGATGATCAGCGCCACCTGGGTGCGCGAGCCTTCGCGGATCAGGTGGTTATGCACGGCGGTGAGAGCGAGCAGGCTGGGGATGGGCGCCCAGTCGGGATCGATGCCGCGGTCGGACAGAATCAGAATCGTGTAGCCGGATTGAATCGCGAGCGAAGCGCGGCGGCACAGGGCGTCGAGTGCGCGGCGCAGGCCGTGTTCGCCGTCCGCGGTCTGGAACATGGTGGGCAGCGTCATGGCGAGAAAATCGCCCACCGCGACGCGACGCAGCTTTTCCAGATCCCGGTTGGTGATGATGGGATGCGGCAGTTTCAGGGTATGGCAGTGGCGCGGCGTCTCCGCGAGAATATTGCGCTCGGTGCCGATGTAGCTCACCATCGACATCACCATCTCTTCGCGGATGGGATCGATGGGCGGGTTGGTGACCTGCGCGAACAACTGCTTGAAGTAGTTGAACAGAGGCTGCGGCTTATCGGAGAGACAGGCGAGCGGCGTATCCGTGCCCATGGAACCGAGCGGCTCTTCGCCGGTGGTCGCCATGGGAGTCATCAGGAAGCGCAGATCTTCGTCGGTATACCCGAAGGCCCGCTGCCGCTGCACGATGCTGGCGTGCTCCATGGCATGAACGCGCGCCGGTTCCGGCAGCGTATCGAGCGTGATCTGGTTTTCCTTCAGCCACTGCGAATAGGGCTGGCGATTCGCCAGCTGATCCTTGATTTCCTTGTCGGAAACGATGCGGCCCTGTTCGAGATCGATCAGGAACATTTTGCCGGGCTGCAGGCGGCCCTTCATTTTGACGTCTTCGGGCTTAATCGGCAGCACACCGGTTTCCGATGCCAGCACGGCGAGACCGTCGTGCGTGACCACGTAGCGCGCGGGCCGCAGACCGTTGCGATCGAGCGTGGCGCCGATCACGCGGCCATCGGTAAACGTGATAGCAGCGGGGCCATCCCACGGTTCCATCAGCGAGCAATGGTATTCGTAGAACGCCTTCTTGCTCTCTTCCATGTTCGGGTTGCCGTCCCAGGCTTCCGGTATGAGCATGGCCACGGCATGCGGGAGCGAGCGGCCCGACTGCACCAGCAGTTCGAGCGCGTTATCGAACGCCGCGGAATCGCTGCCGCCCGGCTGAATGATGGGGAACAGCTTCTTCAGATCTTCGCCGAATAACGGCGATTCGAGAATCGACTGGCGCGCGTGCATCCAGTTCACATTGCCGCGCACGGTGTTGATTTCACCGTTGTGCGCTACAAAGCGGAAAGGATGCGCCAGTTGCCAGGTGGGAAACGTGTTCGTCGAAAAGCGCTGGTGCACCAGGCATAGTGCGCTCATGAGTTCCGGGTCGCTCAGTTCGGGATAGAACTTCGCAATCTGCGGAGCCAGCAGCAGGCCCTTATAAACGATGGTGCGCGAAGAGAGCGAGGGCAGATAAAACATGCTCTTGCTGTTGATGCTTTCCGAAGCGGGGACTTCGGTTTCCGCGCGTTTGCGAATGATGTAAAGCTTACGTTCCAGTTCGTCGGAGGTGAGCGCTTCTTCGTGGCCCACGAAAATCTGCTCGATATAAGGCTGCGAGGCGCGCGCTACGCGGCCGATGGAGTTGATGTTGATCGGCGTATCGCGCCAGCCGAGGACCGTCAGGCCTTCTTCACGTACGATGCGTTCGAGAATGCCTTCCGCTTCGAGGCGCTCATGCGGTTCGACGGGCAGAAAAACCATACCGACGCCATATTCGCCAGGAGCGGGGAGGGTGAAGCCGAGTTTCGCCGTTTCGCGCGCGAAGAATTTGTGCGGGATCTGAATCAGCAGTCCGGCGCCATCGCCCGTTTCCGCGTCGCAGCCGCAAGCGCCGCGATGCGTCAGGTTGATGAGGATCTGGATGCCTTTTTCGATAATGTCGTGCGACTTCTCGCCCCTGATGTTGGCCACGAAACCAATGCCGCAGGCATCGTGCTCCTGTTCCGGATGGTAGAGTCCCTGGGCTTCCGGGAGTCCGGATACAACTCGACCGCTGGCGAATTTGGGTTGACTCATTGTTGCAGCTCTCTTTAAGGTGAACAGCGAATTGCGCGAAGCCGGGCGAAATGGCAACACCTGGCTACCGATACTAAGCTTCCGACACTACGGACAGGGTAGTTTACCAATATTAGCAGGAATAGCGAATATAACGCAAACGAAATTTAGCACATTGACAATATCACGATTACTTATGATACTGGAGAAGTGATATTTGAGGAATGCAAATTGTTCCGCGATGTCGCGCACTTGCGGAGCCTGAGTCGCGCGGCGCAGCTGAATGGCATTAGCCAGTCGGCCGCGACCCAGCACATCCAGCAACTGGAAGGCAGGATGGGGGTGGAACTGCTCGACCGCACCACGCGCCCTCTCGGTCTGACCGCCGCGGGTAAGCTTTATGCCGATCTTTGCCGCGACGTTCTGCGGCGCGAAGAAGATTTCACGGCATCCATGGCGGACCTGAAAGGCGCCATTGAAGGCACGTTTCGCGTAGCTTCAATTTATTCCATCGGGCTTTCGGAAATGCCGCGTCTGCGCGAGGAATTCGCGCAGGTTTGTCCGGACGTTCAGCTCCATGTGGAATATCTGCGGCCGAACAAGGTTTACGAAGCGGTGTTGGGCGATCAGGCCGATATCGGTTTCATCAGCTATCCGGAGAGCAATCGCGACCTGACGATTATTCCGTGGCGCGAAGAGAGAATGATGGTGGCGGCGCATCCTTCGCATCCTTTCGCGGGGCGCGTCCTGCTGCAACCGGGCGAGTTGAACGGCCAGAACTTCATCGCCTTCGACGAAGAAGTGATCATTCAGCGCGAACTGGACCGCTTCTTCCGCGATAACCAGATCGAGGTTGCGATCACCATGCAGTTCGACAACATCCAGTCGATCAAAGAAGCGGTGGCGCTGGGTTCGGGGATCAGCATTCTGCCGGAGCGGACCATGGCGGCGGAAGTGGAGCAGCGGCGACTCGTTGCGATACCGCTCGATGCAGCGGAACTGGTGCGGCCGACCGGTATTATTCATCGCAAGAAGAAAAAGCTAACCCGTGCGGGCCTGGAATTTCTGCAACTGGTGCGCGGCGGTCTGAGTACAGCCGCAGTTGTGGCGTAGCGCGATCGATCGTCTTTATAAACGAGGGTGGCCTACGCTGCGTTTAGGACCGCAGGAGCGTTTCTGCCGCAGCAACGCTTGTGCTTTTGGCCCGATCCGCAGGGGCAGGGGGCGTTTCTGGCCGCTCCGGCCGGTTGCGATTGGGTTTCTTGTGTCACGGGCTTTTTCGTCGACTTTATTGGGGTCGGCGCGGTCCCGGCTAGCTCAGGTTCGGCTGCTTTGCGTTCGGCCTGGAGTTTGCGGAGTTCGGCAGTGCTCTTGTGGAGCAGTCGATGAGCCTGCGAGCGCGCGCGGTCCACGGATTTCTGGATTCGTGCGGCGTTTTCGTCGGAGGTTTCCATGGGATCGAAGATGTACTTCTCGCGGTCGTCGGGACGGATGACGAGGTGGGACTCGACTTCGCCACAGCGTTGGAGCCGCCAGGTGGCGCGATGCATTTCTTCTATTAGGATGGCTTCGAGGAGACTGCCCGGGGAGAATTGCCGGACAAGCCCGGCGTGAAGGGCCGCGTAGCCTTCTTCTTCACCGGGCCGGATAAAGTCGCCGGAGAAGAGGCCGAAGGTGACTGCGTTTTTTGCGGAGGTGGCTTTTCCGGCCTCACTGGTGGGGCCCGTACTGGATTGCGCGTTGGCTATATTGGCTGCGATCTGAGCTGCTGATGACATGTTTTTTCTTCCTTTTCATTTTTTGGCTTTGAGCGGCGGACGGCGCTGCTCCTCAGTCTGAGAAAAGCACTGCGAGAACGCGGATTTCGCCTGGGAGCTGCAAGTAGCTGAAAAGGTTCGGAAGAAAAGTGAGATTTCGTTGTGACTGTGTGGCTGCGTGCGGTCGGCCCGGCGTTATGATCGGATAGACTACAGACTCGGTTCCACGGGAGGTCATGTGATCCGATCCATTTTTCTGCTATTGCTTGCGATGGGCTCAGCTATCGCTCAGGACGCTGCGCGAAATGTGCAGAAACAGGTGGATGCGGTCTTTGCTAAGTGGGATTCAGCGGTGTCGCCGGGCTGCGCGCTTTCCGTGATTAAAGACGGCCAGATCATCTACAAGCGCGGATACGGCGTGGCTGATCTGGATCACGACGTTCCCATTCAGCCCAATACGGTGTTTCACGTCGCGTCCGTTTCCAAACAATTTACCGCGATGGCGATTTTGCTTCTGGTGCAGGCAGGAAAGCTTTCGCCTGACGACGACGTCCGCAAGTACATACCGGAGGTACCCGACTTTGGCGCGCGCATCACCATCCGGAATCTGATTTATCACACGAGCGGTCTGCGGGACCAATGGGATTTGCTCAATCTGGCGGGCTGGCGCTATTCGCTCGATCTCATCACCGACGACGATGTGCTGGGCCTGATTGCACGTCAGAAAGAACTCAACTTTCAGCCTGGCGAGAAACAACTTTACAGCAACACGGGCTATACGCTGCTCGGGCTGATCGTAAAGCGAGTCAGTGGGCAATCGTTGCGCGAATTCACGACAGAGCGCATCTTCAGGCCGCTCGGCATGTCCAGTACACATTTTCGCGACGACCATGCCGAAATCGTAAAACACATGGCGTATGGCTATGTCGAAGGCCCGGCCGGGAAAGGATATCGGTTGAGTGTAACGAATTTCGATACCGTGGGACCGACCAGTCTGCTCACTACAGTGGAAGACCTCGCACTTTGGGATGAGAATTTTTATCATCCGCGCGTCGGCGGAGCGGCAGTGGTGGGGCAGCAACTGGAGCGCGGGAGGCTGAATAACGGAAAAGAACTGAACTACGCTTTTGGCCTGGTTCCCGACACGTACCGCGGGCTGCCGACCGTCCATCACGGAGGTACTGATGCCGGGTATCGCGCGGAGTTGCTTCGCTTCCCCGAGCAGCATTTTTCAGTGGCTTGCCTATGCAACGACCGTGCCATCTTTCCCGTAGAACTGGCGCGGAAGGTCGCGGACATATATCTGGCGGGACAATTCCACGATTCGGCGGAGGCAAATCCCGCGTCGTCAGCGAGTGCTGTCGCTGTGCCGCTTCCCACGCTCACGGAATACGCCGGATTGTATTGGGACCAGGAAGATTTGCAGGTTCACCGCGCGGTACTGAGAAACGGAAAATTGTTTGTGGCCGGGCTGGAACTGACGCCGCTGACCGAAAGCCGTTTCCGGCTGGCTATAGATGCCAGTGAGACCTATACATTTGAAAAATCGGCAGATGGAACTCATTGGCGCATGACGATCGAGGACTCCGGAGATCAGCCTGAAGTCTATGAGCAGACGGCCGCGTTTCATCCTTCGCCCAATCAACTGGCCGGATATGCCGGTTCCTATGCAAGTGAGGAGATCGATCCGGTTTATCGGATTGCCGTGGAGGATGGCGGGCTGGTGTTGTGGCGTCTGAAGGCAAGCCAGCAGAAGCTGCGACCGATCGTCGTCGACTACTTCCAGGGGCTGGATACGCTGGGTGGGGTCATCCACTTTGAGAGAGATGCAGCCGGCAAGGTGACCGGTTTCGTGGTGGATTCCGACGGCGTCAGCCACTTTCGTTTTGCGAAGAAGCCGATGTGAGTCATGCCGCGCCGAGGCTGGGCAAGCCCGTTGTCATATCGTAAGAGAACGGAACGATACATGGCCATAGGATCGGCATCGACACGTTTGCTCAGACCCAACGGAAGCAAACGTGGCGATGCCCGGCTTGCGTGAGGCTAACGCCTTACTTCGTCGCCAGCGCGTCGGCGATAGCCTTATCCGCGAGCGGCGCCATCAGGGCATAGGCGGCGTCGTTGGGATTGACGCCATCGCCGGTCAGTTCCTTCTTCATTTGACGAGTTCCGGCGGCTGTGTCCACTAAGACCGAATAATAGTTGAGGTAGACAGAGCCCGTGCTCTTGGCCAGATCCCGCAGGGTTGCGTTGATGGCCGCGATTTTGCCTACCGGCCTGAGCCTGGTCTGCGTGTCGTAACAATCGCAGACCGGCGTCAAGGAAGCGATCACCACTTTGATGCCGTGGAGCTTCGCGAGTTCGATCATGGTCACGAGGTTATCCGAAATGGTGCCTTCGCTGCCCGGCCCCATCACCATGCCGATATCGTTGAAGCCGCCTTCGATCACAACCACCTTCGGCTGCAGGTCGATCACGTCCTGACGAAAGCGAACCAGCATTTGCGGGGTTGTCTGCAAAGCGATGCCGCGATTGAAATACGGCTTGCCGGAAAAAAACGGCGTCTTGCCTTTGCCCCAGTTCGCGGTGAGCGTGTCACCGAGGAACACGACGCGATTCTCGCCCGGCTTCGGCGCCGGAATCTCGCTGTCATCGCTGCCGTAGACGTTCAGGCCGCCCCAATCGACCAGCTTTTTGCGCGCCGCGTTCAGCTCTTTGGTGAGCGATTCGACTGTGGGCTCCTGCGCCACGAGGGTGGTACCGAGTAACGCGACCAACGCAACGCCGATGAGCCGTTTCATGAAGCTATTCTATACTGCAGAGGTGGCAAACATCGCAGCTTCGCACGCGGTGAGACTGGCTCCGAGACGCAGCAGGAATTCATCCACGTCGCCGCGGCCGATGTTCATGGGCGGTGAAAGCCGGATGACGTTGCCATAGAGGCCGCCGCGGCCGATCATGACGCGATTTTCGCGCGCGCTTTCCATCAGCTGAAGCGTGGCGTTGGTTGCAGGGGCTTTGCTCCTGCGGTCCTCCACCAGTTCGAGCGCGAGCAACAGGCCTTTGCCGCGCACGTCGCCGATGATCTGGTGTTTGTCTTTGAGATCGAGCAGGCCGTTCATCAGATACGCGCCCACTTCTTCGGTGTTGCGCAGGATGTTTTGTTCTTCGATATAGTCGAGCACGGCGTTGGCCGCGGTAGTCGCGATCGGATTGCCGCCAAAGGTGGAGATGGTGAGACCTTTCACCGCGTTGGCCACTTCGGGGCGCGCGATGGTGACGCCGATGGGCATGCCATTGGCGAGGCCTTTGGCACTGGTGATGATATCCGGGACCACATCCCAGTGTTCGATGCCAAACCATTTGCTGCCGGTGCGTCCCCATGCCGTCTGGACTTCATCGGCAATGAATACGCCGCCGTATTTGTGCACGATATCGGTGACGATTTTGAAGTATTCTTTGGGCGGGGTGATGAAGCCGCCGACGCCCTGAATCGGCTCGGCGATCAGGCCCGCGACTCTGCCGGAAGTGCTGGAGCGGATCACCTGTTCCATATCCTGCGCGCATTTCAGCTCGCAGGAAGGATATTCGAGGCCGAACGGGCAGCGGTAACAGTAGGCGTTGACGGCGTGCACGATGCCGGCCTGCGGGGGCCCGAGTTTCCATTGCGACTGGCCGGTGAGGCCCATGGTGCCCTGTGTGCGGCCGTGATAGGAATGGCGCAGCGCGATAATTTCGGTGGAGCCGGTGAAGCAGCGCGCGGCGAGGATGGCGGTTTCGTTGGCCTCGCTGCCGCTGCTGGTGAAAAACGACTTTGTCAGTGCGCCGGACGGGGT
>Ga0302320_10014112_pt1 | contig 16564 bp, 14 predicted proteins | sample Bog_T0_3_FD_202130 | JGI IMG/M metagenome (GOLD analysis project Ga0302320, IMG submission 202130) | Peat permafrost microbial communities from Stordalen Mire near Abisko, Sweden - Bog_T0_3 | ecosystem: Environmental > Terrestrial > Soil > Wetlands > Peat | place: Sweden: Abisko, Stordalen Mire... | reverse complement strand
AACATGTCGCCCGAATACGGCGCCACCTGCGGCATCTTCCCCGTCGACAAAGAAACCATGAAGTACCTGAAGCTCACCGGCCGCAGCGCCGAGCAAGTCGCGCTGGTCGAGGCTTACTGCCGCGAGCAGGGACTCTTCCACGACGACAAAACTCCCGAAGCCGAATATTCCGAACTCCTCAGCCTCGATCTCTCGACCGTCGAGCCCAGCCTCGCCGGTCCCAAGCGTCCTCAAGACCGCGTCATCCTCTCGCAAGCCGCCGACTCTTTCCACAAAGCTCTCCCGTCGCTCATCAAACCAAAATCCACAGCTAAGACGGTGGGTGCCCCACTTCCCGCTTCTGTTGCGGGAAGTGGGAACGTCGCACCAACCAGCGCTACGAAGAACTGGGAAGCCGAAGGCGGCAGCCCCGCAAACATCGGCGTCGAAGATCCCAACATCCACGAGCACGTTCCCGCAAGCGTGAAAGATTCTCTGAAGCACGGCAGCGTCGTCATCGCCGCCATCACCTCCTGCACCAACACGTCGAACCCCTCGGTCATGATCGGCGCCGGCTTGCTCGCCAAGAAAGCCGTCGAAAAAGGTCTGTCCGTGCCGCCCTGGGTAAAGACTTCGCTCGCTCCCGGATCGAAAGTCGTCCACGATTATCTGGAAAACGCCGGCCTCACTCCCTATCTCGAAAAGTTGAAATTCCACATCGTCGGCTACGGCTGCACCACCTGCATCGGCAACTCCGGCCCGCTGCCCACCGAAGTCTCCCAAGCCATCGACGAGAAAGATCTCGTCGTCGCCAGCGTCCTTTCCGGCAATCGCAACTTCGAAGGCCGCATCAACTCTGAGGTTCGCGCCAACTACTTAATGTCGCCGCCCTTGGTCGTCGCCTTCGCCCTCGCCGGACGCATCGACACCGACCTTCGCAAAGACGCTATCGGCAAAGGCAGAGACGGCAAGCCCGTCTACCTCGCCGACCTCTGGCCCACCCAGCGCGAAGTTGAAGAAGCCATCCAGCAGTCGGTCACCTCTGAGATGTTCGCCAAGAGCTATGCGGAGGTTTTTGAAGGGGACGAGCGCTGGCGCGGCCTGGTTATTCCCAAAGGCCAGACCTACGCCTGGGAAAAAGATTCCACCTACATCCGCCGCGCCCCCTACTTCGAGGGCATGAAGCTCCAGCCCTCGCCCGTCGAAGAAATCAAGGGCGCTCGCGTCCTCGCCGTGCTCGGCGACAGCGTCACCACCGACCACATTTCTCCCGCCGGTTCCATCAAGAAAGACGGCCCCGCCGGAAAATATCTCCAAGAGCACGGCGTCAAGCCCGCCGATTTCAATTCCTACGGCTCGCGCCGCGGCAATCATGAGGTCATGGTTCGCGGCACCTTCGCCAACGTCCGCCTGCGCAACAAACTGGTAAGCGTGGAAGGCGGCTTCACCCGCTACCTGCCCACCAACCAGGAAATGTCGATCTTCGACGCTTCTCAGAAATATCAATCCGAACACACGCCGCTGATCATCCTCGCCGGAAAAGAATACGGCTCCGGTTCCTCCCGCGATTGGGCCGCCAAAGGCCCGCGCCTGCTCGGCGTTCAAGCCGTCATCGCCGAAAGCTATGAGCGCATTCATCGCTCGAATCTGGTCGGCATGGGAGTTCTACCCTTGCAGTTCCTTTCGGGCGAAAATGCAGAATCGCTCAAACTGACCGGGGAAGAAATCTTCGAGATCACCGGAATCTGCGAGACGCTCGAACACTTCGCCGCGGGATGCCACGTAAAGGTCCGCGCAACTCCCAGCGGCAGCAGCGGCGGAGGTGGGAAGGACAAGCCAATCGAGTTCAACGCTCTGGTCCGCATCGACACGCCGCAAGAAGCCCTCTACTACGCTAATGGGGGGATTTTGCAGTATGTGCTGAGGCAGTTGCTGGCGGGGAAACCGCAGCCGGTAGGGGTGTAGCAATTTATGCGGGGTTAAGAGGTACAACGCTTCCGGAGGAGCTCGACGAGGGCCCTGTTGCCCTGATGCTGACAGTCACTAGATGCGTCCGCCGCAGCGCAGGAATGACATTTTGCTTGAAAATGTGATATTGCATGCAATATCATAAATTAGTGGCAGATTCTTACGTGCTCGACACGGACGTGCTGGTTGCGGCCTTGCGGAGCGACCGAGGTGCTTCCCGCCAGCTTTTGCTGGCCGCTTTGAATCTGCAGTTTGAGTTATTGCTCTCGGTTCCGCTCATGCTCGAATATGAAGCGGTGCTAACACGGGCGCAGCATCTGGCCGCCTGTGGACTGAGCAGCGCCGAAGTCGGGCGCGTACTTGATGACCTGGCGGCAGTGGCGAGGCCGGTCCGGCTTGCCTTCCGATGGCGGCCAAGGCTGCCTGATCCGGACGACGACATGGTTCTGGAAACCGCAATCAACGGGAGCGCCAGCGCAATCGTGACGTTCAATCAGCGCGATTTCGCCCACGCTGGCAAGGAGTTTAACTGCGCTGTAATTCTGCCGGCTACGGCGCTTCAGCAGATTAGGAGTTGATGCCATGAGACGGAGTAATTTCGCGTTGCGGCTGCAGCCTTTGCTACTGGAGGAATTGAGGAAGGCTGCGGAACTGGAAGGAGTAGCCCTGAACCAGCTCATCAACGTGGCCGTGGCGGAGAAGGTTTCTGCCTTGCGGACGGAGGAGTATTTCCGGGAAAGAGGCAAGCGTGCGGATCGCTCGGAAACCTTGCGCATTCTCGAACGCGCTGGGAAGGGAAATGCTCCTGTCGAAGGCGATGAACTTCCAGCGGAGTGGCGAAAGAAACCAGGGCGCAGAGCCGCGAATGGGAGAGAATCGGTGAGCAAGCGGGGACAAAAGAGACGGACTGCCAGCAGGTAGCCGGGAAAAGCGGCAGGTTCCTTTAGGCTTCGCTTAGGGTCCGGCTCCGATCGGAATGACAAAGTGGTGAGGCGGATCACCGGGGCTGAAGCCCGATTCATTTCGGGGCGGCTATCGCGGCGCTGAAGCGCCGCTCTTCCACGGTTGCTCTCGTGTTCCATCTTCCCTCGGTGCAAGGGCAAGAAATGCAACGTCAAGGGCAGCGGACAGGAGTGTTCGCCCCACATGGGCGCATCAACCCGGGAACGGGAGAGATTCCTGGGCGTCGTTTTCAGGCTTGGCTGCGGAGGGGTGTTCTCGCTTGTCGCGGATGAAACCGTAGATGACCAAGCCAGCTAGGGTGGCCGCAATCAAGAGGAACTGCAATAGTCGAGTTATCATCTTCGTCTTCTCTCCACTTCGATGCCAGTCAGCAATGCCGCGACACCGATCAGCAATCGAGGCTAACTATCTGCCACTGCGGCGGATGCGGCTCAAACAGTTCATAAAGTGGCGTAAACACAGATGATCAGCGTCCCCGCCTCGCGAAGCATCTCCCCTACCATTTCAGGCGTATATTTCTTCTCTGCCAAGATTACCTCGGTTCCGAAAGAAAAGCGTTTATATCATGGTTCTCTGTGGCCTCTGTCTGCTGGTTGATCCAGTGTTCTCGGAGAGTTCCCAAAACAGGAATCGACCGTCGCTGGCGCTCCGGCTCCGGTCGTCCGCGAAATCCCCACTTCTCGCAAAGGACGCGAGAAATGGGGCACCCCGGTCGTAGAGATTACTGACGTTTGAAGAACCAAAGTCAAAGGCGACGGACAGAGGCTGCGCTGAGCTTGCCGAGGGAGTGTCCGTCCCACACGGGTTATTTTTTCCTGCTGGGGCGGAGTAGGGGCCAGGCTTCGCGGTACGCCTCGTAGCTGTAGCGATTTTTCTTTAGGGGCTGCATGGGGAAGAGCATTAGGCCTTGTTTTAGGGCTTCGCCGCCGAGGAGGACTCGGGCGGGGATTAGATACCAAGTATCCCGCATGATTACGTAGGCGGCGAAGAAGTCGAGTTGGTCGAGGGTGTAGGGGTCGCTCAAATAGTTGGGCTTGAACTGGCAGAAGTATCCGGTGCCGGTGCGGCAGGACGTGGACTTGACCTGGACTCTTACGATGCGGCTGCCGAAGGGGATAGCGACGTCAAAGGGAGAGGAATCTCCCCAGGGCTTGAGGACTTTGAAGCCGTGGCGCAGGGCTTCGGCCATGAAGCGGAGTTCGACCCACTCGCCGCGCTCCTTGAAATTCTTGAAAACCTTGAATTCGTCCATCCCACTCCTGACTGAAGGGCGGCGGGATTTCCGGGGAAATCCTAGCCCCAAAAGAAAAGGCGCGGCCCATGGGCCGCGCCTCGTTTTTCCTAAAGTTTTACTCTATGTTTACATTATATCACATTGGAGAGGGTAAATGCATCATTTTCCCCAAATTATTTGCTCAATGTTGTGAACAACTTAACCCCGCCAAGGTCGTTCTTGCCTCTTGACAACTTTTCGCGGTGTCGTGTGGGAGCGGGCGACTCGCCCGCTCGGCCGTCGGCGAAGCGCCGCACCATTCCCCACTCGCTGTCACCACGCTAGCGGCACCTTCCACGCTGCTATAATCAAGAATTGCGCCCATGTCCACGAAGCGACTGATCCGTTCCACCACAGTTCTCTCCATCCGCCGCAACGGCAGCGTGGTACTTGCCGGCGACGGACAGGTTACGCTCGGCGAGTCCGTCATCAAACATACGGCCAAGAAGATTCGCCGCCTCTACAACGACAAAATCCTCGCCGGATTCGCCGGTTCCACCGCCGACGCCTTCACCCTGTTCAGCCGCTTCGAATCGAAACTCGAGCAGTACCATGGCAACCTCGGACGCGGCGCCGTCGAACTCGCCAAGGATTGGCGCACCGACAAGTTCCTCCGCCACCTGGAAGCCTTGCTGCTGGTCTGCGACAAAGAACAAACGTTCCTTCTCAGCGGACAGGGCGACGTGATCGAGCCCGATAGCGGTGTAGCAGCCATCGGCAGCGGAGGCCCCTACGCGCAGGCCGCCGCCGAAGCCCTGTCCCGTCACACCCAGCTAACCGCCCGCCAGATCGCCGAAGAAGCCATGAAGATCGCCGGCAAAATGTGCATCTATACCAATGACGTGGTAACAATTGAAGAACTTTAGACTTCAGACGCCGGACCTCAGACCTCAGCAAGACAAAGCCGAGGTCTAACGTCGGAAGTCGGAAGTCAGAGCTTACTATGGCCATCTACTTACCCAGCAGCTCCGAAGAAGAACAACTCGCCCTCGACGAACTTACTCCCCGCGAAATCGTCGTCGAACTCGACAAACACGTCATCGGCCAAAAGGACGCCAAACGCGCCGTGGCCATCGCCCTGCGCAACCGCATGCGCCGCCAAAAGCTAACCCCCGACCTGGCCGAAGAAATTATTCCCAAGAACATAATCATGATAGGGCCGACGGGGGTGGGGAAGACGGAGATTGCGCGGAGGTTGGCGAAGCTGGCGAATTCTCCGTTTTTGAAGGTGGAGGCTTCGAAGTTTACCGAGGTGGGGTATGTGGGGCGGGATGTGGAGTCGATGGTGAGGGATCTGGTGGAGATTGCCATCGATAATGTACGAGAAGAGAAGTTGGAGGATGTTGCCGACAAGGCGGAGTTGAATGCGGAGGAGCGGCTGCTGGATATTCTGCTGCCGCCGACGCCACCGGCGCGGCCGGCGGAGCCTACTACCGCGGGCGGAGTGGTGATCGATGGCAGCACAGCGCTGACTGAATCTTCTTCGCGGACGCGGGAGAAGTTGCGTCAGCAACTGCGCGAGGGGAAGCTCGACGAGCGGCAGGTTGAGATTGACGTGCGGGAGCGGAATTTTCCATCTTTTGAAATTATGACGAACCAGGGCGTCGAGGAGATGGACATCAATATCAAGGACATGCTGCCGAGCATCTTCGGGCAGCGGACCAAGAAGCGGAAGATGAAGGTGAACGAGGCTTTCGAGTATCTGATTCAGGAAGAAGAGCAGCGGCTGATCGATATGGATCAGGTTACGCGGATGGCGATCGATCGGGTGGAGAACTCGGGGATTGTGTTTCTGGATGAGATTGACAAGATTGCGGGGCGCGAGGGCGGGCATGGTCCCGATGTTTCGCGGGAGGGCGTGCAGCGCGACATTCTTCCGATTGTCGAAGGTACTACGGTGAACACGCGCTATGGGATGGTGCGCACGGATCACATTTTATTTATCGCTGCCGGAGCGTTTCATGTTTCGAAGCCGAGCGATCTGATTCCGGAGTTGCAGGGGCGGTTTCCGATTCGGGTGGAGTTGCAGTCCCTGACCATGGAAGATTTTGTGCGGATTCTCACGGAGCCGAAATCTTCTTTGGTGAAGCAGTACACGGCGTTGCTGGAAACTGAAGGGGTGAAGCTGGAATTTACTCCGGAGGCTTTGTCGGAGATTGCGCACTTCGCGTTTCGGGTGAACGAGAGCACGGAGAATATTGGAGCGCGGCGGCTGCACACCATCATGGAGCGGGTGCTGGATGAGTTGAGCTTTGATGCTCCGGAGAAAAAAGGGGAGCATGTGACTATCGACGCCGATTATGTGCGGAAGATGTTGACCGATATTGTTAAGGATCAGGATTTGTCGAGGTATATTTTGTAGAAGAATCGTTAACACAGAGGACGCGGAGGATCACAGGGTAGAGCTTTTTGGAGACGATCTCAAGGCTATGGCCCGGCTGAGGCCGCGGACTTTCGAAAACGTTCTATCGGGGCTGGGAGCGCTGCGCCACCCAAAATCGGGCGAGGAGACCAAGCCCTAGAAGAGAACTTCTGTCGTCCCTACGGGACTTGGTTCCTATTTTTTGGGCTTACCCCGGACTTACGTCCGGGGCTATCGTATGCCGCCCCTGTCGGGGCTGGGATGTGGTGGTGCGTTTTGTGTCGTCGTCCCCACGGCCAGGGCATGGCGCGGCCGCCCGGCGGGTCGTGGCGGAAACTGCTGCGGCCCGATACACCTGGGCCGCCGGACAGCCAGGGCGTTTCCCCACACAAGTTGTGGTACCGCGAGCGAAAGGCAGGTTCTGCAGCGGCTGAAGGCCGCGCGCTTTTCAAAACGGAGGGACTGATCGCAGCGCTGAAGCGCTGCGCCACCCAAAATCGAAACGGCTCAGCAGACTGCCAAAACTGAGCGAGCGTGTCGCCCACTCCCATACGGTTCATTTCTGGCGGGCAAATTCGTATCTGAGGTAGATCATTTGGCCGATGTGGTGCTGCATGTGCGCGGCGCACTGTACCACCATGGCGAGGCGATTGGCGGCATCGGTGCCAACTCCTGAGTAGTCCGCCGACCAATCTTCAGTTGACTGCGTTCGCACGGTTTGCAGAACCATTGCGCCCGCGTCGTCGAAGCGTTTGAGGGCCTCGTCTTTGGATGGAGGGGTTGGGTCATTGAATTCGCGCGGGCGGTCGCGAACGTAGCCGGTCTGCGCGATCTGCGCGCCGATGTAGTAATTCAGGTTGCCGGTGAGGTGCAGGACGAGGTGGCCGAAGCTGTTGCCGTAGGGGAATGGCTTTTGCCAGAACTGGGCGTTGGTCAGGGGCGCGGAGAGTTCGCGGATGCGGGCGGCGTTGGCGGTGTAGCGGTCGGCGAGGACCGAAGAAAGAGTCGCGTCAAGATCGGGCATGAGATTCTCCTCGGCCGGGCTTCGCCCTGGCTGGACAGCCCCTTCGGCTCCGCTCAGGGCAGGCTGAGGCGGCTGTCCCTACATGAGTCATTCAGACTGCGGTGGTGGCTTCCTGCTTCAGCTTCTCCGCCTGATAGTGCGTGGTGAGAGCCTCGATCAGGGGCTGGAGTTTGCCGTCCATTACTTGTTCGAGCTGGTGGACGGTGAATCCGATGCGGTGGTCGGTGAGGCGATTTTGCGGGAAGTTATAGGTACGGATCTTCTCGCTGCGGTCGCCGGAACCGACCATAGCCTTACGCTCTTTGGCCAGAGCCGACTGTTGTTTCTCCATTTCGATTTCGTAGAGGCGGGAGCGCAGCACGCGCATACCTTTTTCGCGGTTCTTGATCTGCGACTTCTCATCCTGGCAACTGACGACCGTGTTGGTGGGAATGTGCGTGATGCGGACGGCAGAGTAGGTGGTGTTCACGGACTGGCCGCCCGGACCGGAGGAGCAGAAGGTGTCAATGCGCAGGTCTTTGGCTTCGATTTTGACATCGACATCTTCGGCTTCGGGCAGTACGGCGACGGTGACGGCGGAGGTGTGGACGCGTCCCTGCTGCTCGGTGGCAGGCACGCGCTGCACGCGATGCACGCCGCTTTCGTATTTGAGCTGGGAAAACACGCGATTGCCTTCGATGATGGCGATGACTTCTTTCAGGCCGCCGGCCGACGACTCCGAGGACGAGAGCACTTCAACCTTCCAGCGCTGGGTTTCGGCGTAGCGGGTGTACATGCGGAAGATTTCGGCGGCGAAGAGAGTGGCTTCGTCTCCGCCGGTACCGGCGCGGATTTCGAGGATGATGTTCTTCTCGTCGTTGGGATCTTTGGGCAGCAGCAGGACTTTCAGTTCTTCTTCGATGGCAGCGACGCGCGGCTCCAGCTGGCTGAGTTCTTCCTGCGCGTAGGCGCGCATCTCAGGATCTTTTTCGTCGGCGAGCATAGCGCGGCTATCAGCTATGCCTTTTGTTAGATCTTTGTACTCTCGATATTTCTCGACGATAGGCGCAATTTCGCTGTGCGCTTTGGCGGTTTTCTGGTAGCGGGAAGAGTCGTTGACAATATCGGGCGAGGCGAGAGCGCTGGTCAGCTCTTCGTAGCGGGCTTCGATTTGGTTTAGGCGGTCAAACATGAAAATCGTCGTTGGTCGTTAGTCGTTGGTCGTTGGCTTTTCGCTTCATGCGGCTTTCTCGCGCATCGAGTTGATCAGACCGCTCAAGGCACGGCCCACCCCCTCGGCCAATGTCAATAGGCGTTGCGCCTCTTCTTTCCGGACATATTGTAATTCCTCAGAGATCAATAACTGAGTTTCAAGCTCCAAAAGTGATCCCCGTGCGTGCAGCAGGAAATGCACGAACTCTTTGTCGGAGCGGTGCCCCTTGCCTTCTGCGATGTTGCTGGGGACGGATACCGCCGCACGGCGAATCTGCTGACTTAATCCGTACAGCTCGTGCTTCGGAAAGGCCGATGTACTCTTGTAGATCTCTGTTGTCAGTTTCATCGCTTCTTGCCAGACCCTTAGATCCCGAAAAGATGATGCTGCCATGCCACACCTCCGGAATTACTCTTAGCGCACCATCCTGCGGCTGTATGTGACGGATGACCGGAGCGGAGGGCCACCGACCAACGACGGACGGCCAACGACGCTTTCCTAGGCAATCACCAGTTCGCCGCCGCGCTCTTTTTCGAGGGCCATGGCGTGGTCGAGGGCGGTGATGGCGCATTGGGCCATTTCGTCGGACGGCGGCTGCGTGGTGATGCGCTGCAGCCAGAGGCCGGGAGCGGTCATCAAGGCGAAGAGCGAGCCGCGATGCTTGGCGGCGAAGCGGATGATTTCGTAGGATACGCCGGCGATCACGGGCAGTAGCGCGAGGCGCGAGGCGAAACGCGCCCAGAATGTGGTGAACGGAATCAGCATGTAGAAGCCGATCGAGATGAGCATTACCGTCATCAGGAAGCTGGTGCCGCAGCGGGGATGAAAGGTGGAATACTTTTGCACGGCTGCAGTGGTGAGCGGGTCACCGTTTTCGAAGGCGAAGACGGTCTTGTGCTCCGCGCCGTGATACTGGTAGACGCGGCGAATGTCGGGAAACAAGGAGACTCCCCAGATGAACAGGAGGAACAGGATGAGGCGAACGGCGCCGTCGACCAAGTTGAACATGATCTGGCCGCCGAGCGCAGGATTGTACTTCTTGAGTTCCGTGGCCGCCAGCAGCGGCAGGTACTTGTACATGAAGATAAAGAAGGCGAGTGAGAGGATGACGTTGCCGGCGGCGAGCCATCCGCTGATGGTGGCGGCTTTGTCGCGGGAGTTCTGCTGAGAGGATTCTGTAGCGGCGGCGGTCGTGGAAGGTTCCGTCTCGCTTCGCTTCGCCGGGACGGGCGAGGCGCCCGTCGCCACATGGTTCATCTCCACATGAGTCGAGGTGGCTCCGTCGTCTTTCATCACTTCTTCGATGGCGACGTTGGCGGAGAAGCGCAGGGCGCGGTAGCCGAGGGACATGGCGTAGCCGAGCGTCATGACGCCGCGGACGATGGGCCAAGCCATCCACTTGTGTTTTTCCGAGGGACGATCGAGTGGTTCGCTCAGGGTGACCACCTCACCGGAAGGCTTGCGGCAGGCGATCGCCCAGGCGTGCGGAGAACGCATCATTACGCCTTCGAGCACGGCTTGTCCGCCGACCAGGGTTTCTTCGCCACTTTCAAGAGCAGGCAGAAGCTGCACGGCCACCAGGAAACGTACGAGATTTCGTAGAGAACGCACGAGTGTTAGATGCTCCGGGCGCGGGAAAAGCGCCAAGTAGTAGGTTACCACAGGGGGCTGCGGTGGTCCTCGGCAGACTGGGGCCGCGTAAGCCGCTAAGTAATAGAGGCGGCGGCATTTAAGCGGAGAATGTGAGCACGGAGGAGCGGCGATCCGCAGGTGTTTCGTCTATTCTCAGAAGGTACCGTTGAACGACATGCGAAAGTTTGCCGAGAGTTGTGAAGCGATCGCAGCCACGACGAAGAAGCTGCAGAAGACGGCGATCGCTGCTGAGTATTTAAAGTCACGCTCCACGGACGAGGCCGTGGTGTCAGCGGTGTTTCTCTCCGGGAGGGTGTTTCCGGCGTGGGAAGAGACGACGTTGCAGGTTGGCGGCTCGCTGCTGTGGCGTGTGGTGGCGGAGCTCTCCGGGAAAGATGAAGCGGAACTGACAGCTGCTTATCGCAAACACGGAGACTTGGGCGCGGTGGCTGGGGAAGTTCTGGAGGCGCGAGCGGGACAGGGCTTAGGGATTCTCGATGTGGGTGAGGCTTTTCGGGAGATTGCGGCGGCGCGCGGGCCGGCGGCGAAGACTGCTCTGGTCCGCGATTTGCTGGCGCGGGCGACGCCGCTCGAAGCCAAGTACATGGTGAAGATTGTGACCGGGGATTTGCGGATTGGGCTGAAGGAAAGCATGGTCGAGGAGGCGATTGCTAAAGCGTATGGCGGCACGCTCGCCGGTTTGCTGAAACAAGTGCAGCGGGCGAACATGCTGCTGGGCGATATCGGAGAGACGCTGCGGATGGCGTCGGAGGGTAAGCTGGCGGAAGCGAAGATGCGGATGTTTCATCCGCTGGGATTCATGCTCGCCAGTCCGATTGAGTCGGCGGAAGAAGGGCTGAGTTATTTCGCCGAGGCTGAGGTGGAAGACAAATATGACGGGATTCGAGCGCAGGCGCATGTTTCGGACGGTGAGGTGAAGTTTTTTTCGCGGACGCGGGATGAGATTACGGAGTCGTTTCCTGAGTTGCCCGGCGCGCTGGCGGGATTGCCGCAGGATGCGATTCTGGATGGCGAGATTGTGGCCTGGGAGTATGCGGAGGGGCGGGCGCGTCCGTTCAGCGTGCTGCAGCAGCGGCTGGGGCGGAAGAAGGTTAGTGAACGGATGTTGCGGGAGATTCCTGTGGCTTATCTTGTGTTCGATGTTCTGTATGCGGGAGGAGAGTTGCTGATTGATCGTCCGCTGCGGGAGCGGGAGCGGGTGCTGGATGAGGTGCTTGCGGCAGACAGAACCCACCACGGAGGCACAGAGACACGGAGAAAAGCGCTGGGGGCTTCCGGCGCACAGGCTAAATTGATGTTCGGGGAGGACGAAGAGACGTCGCCGTTAAGTGTCGTTCGCGCACCGGTTTTTCACGCGACTTCGCCGGAGCAATTGGAAGAACTTTTTGCGGCGGCGCAGGAGCGGGGCAACGAAGGGTTGATGATCAAAGACCTTGAATCAGCGTACACGCCGGGGAAGCGTGGGAAATCCTGGCTGAAGATGAAGCGCGAGCTGGCCACGCTCGACGTGGTGGTGACCGCGGTCGAATACGGCCACGGCAAGCGGGTGGGCGTGCTTAGCGATTACACGTTCGCGGTGTGGGATGAGGGTAAAGACCGGCTGGTGAATATCGGCAAAGCGTATTCGGGACTGACCGACGTGGAAATTGCGGAGATGACGCGGTGGTTTCTCGAACACACGATTGAAGATCAAGGATTTCGTCGCACAGTCGAGCCAAAGATTGTGCTGGAAGTGGCGTTCAATAACATGATGCGCTCGGATCGGCACGATAGCGGGTATGCGCTGCGGTTTCCGAGGATTGTGCGGCTGCGACCGGACAAGTCGGCGGAGGAGGCGGATGGGATTGAGCGAGTGCGAGATGTCTACTCCAAACAGAATGGGATCCTGTAGATATTCAGTGAAGGACTGGGGTCGCTGAGGCGGCTACGCACACCCAGGAGCCATTCCTGCTGACCCAGGTATCGACAAACCGATTTCGTCTCACGTAAGGCTTGCCGTTTTCAACGCCTTTTTCTCGAAAGACTCCCGTCGCAATCGCGACGTCCCCGAATACACGCACGGAGATTGACTCGGGCTCGGCCTGTTGCTCCTCGGATGGCTTCGCCGCATCGACGCCGGCGAGAAACGTAGTACGGGATTGCAGGCTGCCATCGTCATTGACCAGTACCATCGAGTCGTGGAGGATTCCGCTCAGAGCCTTTTTGTCTCGCAACTTATAGGCTTGATTCCAAGCCTTCTCAATCGCAATGATCTTGGATTCGGTGGAACTATTATTCTCTTGGGCGAAAAGCGGTACGGCCAGGACACCGACTAACGCACAGAAACATAGCACTTTCATTGAAGGGCCTCGCTATCCGATCTATTACCGCTTTTGAAATATTAACAACCGCGACCAAGAAAAAGGTTGGCCGCGCGGGTTACCACAGCGCGAGCAGCGCGATAAGCTTCTAGTGGCTGTGGTGGTGATGCTCTTCGCTCTCGCCCACCGGAATCACGCAGCCATGGGCGACTTCGCATTCCACATGCTCGAACTGGATCGTAGTGTGGTCGATGCGAAAATCGTGGTGTAAACGGTCTTTCACGTCGCGCAGGATGCGCTCGCTGACCGAGGGTGGGATGTCGGCAATCGCGATGTGGCAGGAGAGAGCGCGAGTTTCCGAGCCGATGCTCCAGCAGTGCAGATCGTGAACGTCATTGACGCCTTCGATAGAGCGAATGGCGACCTCGACCGATTCGAGCTTCACTCCGCGTGGAGTACCTTCGAGCAGAATATTCAGGGTCTCGCGCACGATGCCGAAGCCTGACCACAGGATCAGCGCACCGATTCCGAATGACAGCGCGGAGTCGATCCAATAATCGCCCGTAACCAAAATGGCCCAGCCTCCGGCGATGACGGCGGCGGTGGAAAGGGTGTCGCCGACTTCGTGCAGCAGGGCGCTCCGGATGTTAACGTCGTTTCCAGAGCGCCGGCCGGAGCGGTACAGCAGCAACGCGATCACTCCATTCATCACCACGCCAGCGGCCGCGACCCACATCATCACCGAGGCCTGAACGTGCTCGGGATGCTGCAAGCGGCGGAAAGCCTCGTAAAAGATGAAGAACGAAACCGCGACCAGGGATACGGCATTGACCAGCGCGGCCAGCACTCCGGCGCGATGGTAGCCATAAGTCTTGGTGGAACTGGCTGGGCGCGACTGCAAATAGACCGCAACCAGGGACAGGAGCAAAGCGAGAAAGTCCGAAAGATTGTGCCCAGCTTCGGAGAGCAGAGCCAGCGAATGAGCGCGGATGCCGGCCACGACCAGCAGCACGATATAGGCGAGAGTTACCCCGAGCGAGATCTTGAGCACTCGCTTGGGACCGCCTGCGCCGTGAACGTGGGCGTGCATTTAATCAGTGTACGGGCGGTAGAGGCGGGCTTCAAGAGCAGTGGCCAGTGGCCAGTGGTCAGTGGCCAGTAAAACCAACGCGAGGGCTGGGCGCCGATCGCTGGCCACTGGCCACTGGTCACTGATCACTGATTTTTAGCGCTTGAAGAGATTCTGCAGGTAGCGGTCGTTGTAGACAGTGGTTGAGTTCTGCACGAACTCCAGAATACGATACATTTTTTCGCGCGAGTCGCGGCTCATCTCCTTGAATTGGATCGCCACACCCGATCCGGGATGGATACGGGCGACGATGCCTTCCGCGCTCAAGGTGCCGTCATCGATGGAGAAGACCAGCTTGACATTGGAACTGGGGGCCAGAATTTCGCTGGTTTCCACGTAACAGCCGCCGAGGCTGATGTCGATCAGGTTGCCGAAAATCGGTCCATTGCCAGGCTGAGGATGTAGTTCGATCGTAAGCCGGCATTTCATCCGCGTGTGCAACCGCTGATCTTTCTGCGAAGGTTGTTTTTGTTTCTCCAGATACATGCGGCGGTCGGCCTGGGTGAGGAGTTGCTCGGCATCATTGCCATCTTCCGGAGAAACAGCCAGACCCACGCTCAACGAGAGCATATCCTCTGCGCAAACATCGAAGCCCGCCTGCTTGGCGAGAGCGCGAAGCTGCTCAGCCTTCTTAGCCGCGGCGTCGGAGGCCAGTCCCGGAGCGATCACCACAAACTCGTCCCCGCCCATGCGGGCAACGTAGTCGTATTCGCGGCAGCTGTCTTTCAGCGCCTGGGCAAATAAACGCAAGACGCGATTGCCTTCCAGGTGCCCGAAGCGGTCATTGATCTTTTTGAAACCGTTCATGTCGCAGACCATGAGGGTGAGCGAGGTGTTGTCGCGCTTGCAGCGGGCTAATTCGCGGTCGAGCTGCAAGAACAGCGACCGGGCATTGGGCAGACCGGTAAGGTAGTCGGTGGTGGCGGAGCTTTCCGCCTGTTGATATTTCAGAGCATTTTCAATGGCCAGAGCCATCTTGCCGCTCACCGCCAGAAGGATGCGTAAATGATCGGAGGTAAATGCATCTTTCTCGGCGCGGTAAAGCGCGAGAACGCCGATTACGCCAGACACACCCTCCAGAGGCAAGGCCAAGGCTGAACGCAGAGTGCTGAATTTTTCGGGATCGTTGAGGTATCCAGGTTCCACCGAAGGATTCCCATTCACAATCGGTTTCTTGTTCCGCGCCACCCAGCCGGAAAGGCCATCGCCCACCGGAATCCTTAACGAGGCAAAGAGGCGGTAGTTATCGCCATTGACATATTCCGGGATCAACTCATCGCCGCGCTGGATGTAGATGGCGATGGCGTCGTAAGGAACCATGGGCTTGAGTTTTACGGAGAAAACGGAAAGCGTTTCGCTCAAGCTCAGCGATGCTCCCAGATCCTGGCTCAACTCAAACAAGGACTGGGCCTCCTGCCGGGCGGCCGCAATCGAGGATAGAAAGGTTGTTTCTCGCCCCGCGGAATCGGGAGCGGTCGCGTTTTCGAATCCGGCAGCCGGGGCCGGGCCGCGTGTAATCTTGAGCTCCGCCGGGAGCGCCAGGTTACCGTCTTGTGCCGATTTCGCACGCGAGAGATTTTCCAGAGAGCGGTAGCGATTCTTGAGAACCTCCACCACCTTCGGATCGAACGACTTGCCCGACTCTCCCAAGAGTCGCTGCATGACTTCATCGAGTGGCATGGCCCGCCGGTATTGCCGATCGGAAGCCAGTGCGTCCAGATAGTCGACGGCGGAAAGAATGCGGGCCCCGATGGGGATCTCCATGCCTTTCAGGCCGTAGGGATAACCGGACCCGTCCCATTTTTCATGGTGGGCACGCACGATCGGCACCACGGGATAAGGGAAGCGAACTCGTTCCAGAATTTCGGCTCCCACCACGGTATGAATCTTCATCTTCTCGAACTCTTCCGGAGTGAGCCGGCCGGGTTTCGAGATGATATGTTCGGGCACCGCGAGCTTGCCGATGTCGTGCAGCAGCGCGGCGGCATGCAGAGCTTCCAACTCGGCTCCCTTTATGCCCAGCTCTTTGGCTACTTCGATGGCATAGACGCGAACCCGCTGCAGGTGATCGTGGGTGGTCTGGTCCTTGGCCTCGATGGCCAGGGCCAAGGCTTCAATGGTTCGCAGATGCAGGTTCGCGATTTCTTCCACGTGGCGCTTCTCGTCTTCCAACTTGCCCAAGTACAGGCGGTAAGAACGGTAGATGAGATAAATTGCGGGGACGAACAGCAGAGAAGTTTCCCAGTTGAACGCATGGTTGAACCAGGAGATCGCGCCCGCAATCCCGGCACCGACCAGGTAGTAAGGGAAAGACCAAAAATAACACTCCACCAGAATCTTCTGGAGCGGCTTGCCTTCGCTGAACGAGATGACGATGGCGATGCATCCGGCATTGACAATGAAGTAGATCGAAGCGGTCAGGCACAAAAGCAGCGGGTGGCTAACGATGAGTGCGTTGCACAGAGGGTTGTGATAAACCAGATAGGCCAAAGCGGTGGAGAGGGTGCCCGCACAAACGTTGAACGTCAACTGCAAGGCGGAGGGCCGGCCTGGGTACAAACTCTGAGCCAGCATGGCGACTGCGCCGAGAGTCAGGGCCTCAGAGTAGCCCAGCTCCGCAATTCCCACCAGGATGAAGAGAAAGTTTACGGAAAGAGTGCCGGTAATGCCGGGAAGAGTGACGCGGAGCCTTGAGGCCAGAATGACGATGCCCAGGTAGCA
>Ga0302320_10014109_pt1 | contig 16566 bp, 12 predicted proteins | sample Bog_T0_3_FD_202130 | JGI IMG/M metagenome (GOLD analysis project Ga0302320, IMG submission 202130) | Peat permafrost microbial communities from Stordalen Mire near Abisko, Sweden - Bog_T0_3 | ecosystem: Environmental > Terrestrial > Soil > Wetlands > Peat | place: Sweden: Abisko, Stordalen Mire... | reverse complement strand
TCAAGTTGTCTGATCGTCGGGCGCTTGCAAGGGAGCTACTCCTTGGGTGCGGCGAGCTCTCCCGCCAAGCTGGCGGCGACGAACCATACGCCTCGAACCTGGGCACGACGCTCGCTGGTCTGCCATAACACGGGCGGGCGGCGGGCGGCTGTTTGGTCCGTTCGTGCCGTGCCGTATGGCAGTCGAACGCCAATATCTCGCCCTGTCGGGGCAGTGTGGGCTTCAAACGGCCTGGATTCGACCAGGTGCGCGATCAATGGTTACACTCCGTTTAGGACCGTGTGGATACCCATCCAGCCGGTGAGACATCACGGAGGTGCCGACTGTGAGCGCTGCTATCGAGACACTGGCAGCCGTACTCGAAGCTCCGGGCAAGGACTTCGTCGTCGAGACGGTACAGCTAGTCGCACCGGGCCCGTCCGAAGTGCTCGTTCGCATTGAGGCAAGCGGTGTGTGCCACAGCGACTGGAACGCCGCGACTGGTGCCTCGGCAACACCAATGCCAGCCGTTCTTGGCCACGAGGGCGGGGGCATCGTCGAAAGCGTTGGTTCGGCCGTCACCCGTGTGTCTCCCGGCGACAAGGTCGTGCTGTCGTGGCTCCCGACGTGCGGCGTCTGCCCGGCCTGCATGCGAGGGGACCTTTCCCTTTGCGCCAACTCGATGACCGAGATGGGGCACGGCGCCCTTCCGAGTGGTGCGATTCGCCTGTCGAGGAACGGCTCCCCGCTCTATCACTACTCGTACCTTTCAACCTTCGCACGCCACACTGTTGTCGACGAACGGTGCTGTGTCGTGCTGGAGAAAGACGCCGACCTCGAAGCCGCCTGCCTGGTCGGTTGTGCGGTGACGACCGGAGTTGGCGCCATATTCAACAAGGCGAAGGTGGGCCCGGGGTCATCAGTGATCATCTTCGGCGGGGGAGGGGTTGGCCTTTCTGCACTGATGGCGGCCCGATACGCCGGTGCAACGACAGTCATCGTCGTCGACCCCGTTGCCTCAAAGCGTGAGCTTGCCGTAGAGCTGGGTGCCACGGCGACCGTCGAAGGACGAGATGCCGACCTCGCAGAGCAGCTGCGCGAGATGTGTGGCGGCGGCGCCGATTACGCCTTTGAGGCCGCCGGCCTGCCATCGCTAGCGACCATCGCCTTTGACTCGATACGTCCAGGCGGCATGGTTGTGCTCGTTGGAGTGCCCGCCGACGGAGAGATGGTTTCGTTCACGGGCAATGTGCTTGTGCGCTCGGAGAAGATCGTCACCGGGACCTTCTACGGCTCTGCTCGGCCGGCGCTCGACATGCCCTTGATCATGCGTCTCTACGCGGAGGGCAAGTTCCCCCTCGACCGCTTTATCACCGAGCGTTACCCGCTCGGCGGAATCAACGAGGCCTTTGCAGCCATGCTCGAGGGCCGGGTAGTGCGTGCGGTTCTAAAGCCATGGGAAGGAGACAGCTGATGCTTATTGGAGAGTCTTTTGTCGGGGACGGTGTCAATGCCGCCCATATCAACGTTGTGCTCGGTCACAGGGACGGCCCTGTCGGTACGGCGTGGGCGAGCGCCCTTGCCTCCCCGAGTGCCGGTCACGCTCCGTTCGTGACGGTCGCGGCGCCAGGCGTGCCTGTCGTTCCGCCGACGCTGTTTGTGAACAAGGCCGCCATTGAGGGACCCGTGCACGGGAACATGACCTGGGGCCCCGCCCAAGCCGGTGTCGCAAAAGGTGTCGGACAGGCAATTGAGCAGGCCGTGGTCGACGTCGACGACGTCGACAACCTTGTCCTCATTGCGGCCGTCTGGGTCAACCCGAATGCCGACAACGAGGCCGAGGTGTTCCAGAACAACGCGACCGCCACGCTGGAGGCACTGCAAAAGGCCGTTAAGCACCTACCTATCGCGTCTGAATTCGTCAGCGCTGCCAAGGCTCCGTTCAACCCGTTCTACACACCCGCCTGATCAGCACTCGCGCGGGTGGCTCGAGCCTTCGAGCCTTGCCCGTATAAAAAAGAGAGCAACCGGTGCGGCCGTCAATGGTGATAAGTCGGACTGTTGGGTGCGTTGGGTCAGTCGGCGACGGGGCTTCTTAGTGGCGGAGCATTGGCGTACCCACAAGGGATCCAGGAAGCGATAGGCGGTAGGACATGGATATTCGTGAGTTCTCGATGGACCTGTTCTCGCTCAAGGGCAAGGCGGCCATTGTCACCGGAGGCAACACGGGCCTCGGTCAGGCATTCGCCCTCGCTCTTGCCAAGGCGGGAGCAAATATTTTTATCCCGACTGTCATGGACGACGACGGCGAAACCGTAGGACTTATCGAGGCCGAGGCTCAGCGAGGCGAGATTTTAGAGATCGACATCACAAAAGTTGGTGCTCCAAAGGCCGTCGTAGATGGTTGCCTAGAGGCCTTCGGGGCTGTCGACATCGTCGTTAACTCGGCAGGGATTTGCACCATAGCCTCAGTGGACAAGTTCGGCCGCGCCGAATGGGACCCAATGATCGCTCTGAACCTAACGGCGGCGTTCGAGCTGAGCTACGAGGCGTCCAAGCTGATGGTCGAGCAGCGTTCAGGCAAGATAATCAACATTGCTTCCCTGTTCTCCTTCCTCGGCGGCCAGTGGTCGCCGGCCTACGCCACTACCAAGCACGGTCTTGCAGGCTTCACCAAGGCGTATTGCGACGAGCTAGCGCAGTACAACGTCCAGGTGAACGCGATCGCCCCTGGTTACTACGCGACGGCGATCACCGAGGTGACGAGGTCCAATCCGGAGACGAACCAGCGCGTGCTCGACCACATCCCAGCCGGCAGGTGGGGTGACGTGGCAGATCTGATGGGAGCCACGGTCTTCTTGGCGAGCCACGCTTCTGACTACGTGAATGGTCACGTGCTCGTAGTCGACGGTGGCTACCTCGTCCGGTAATAACACCGGGAAGCAGACTCGACAGAGGAGAATGGGTTCATGGTGCAATCGGTTTCCGATCTGAGTCGCGACGACATCAGGCGAGGACTAGCAGCGCTCGTTGGAGAAGAACAGGTGTGCGTGGACGAAGCCCTGCTACGGGCCTCCAGCGTCGACCGCTTCAAGAAGTATCCAGCCGTCAACGGCATCTTCGAGGGTCCGATTCCCGCCGCGGTCGTGTCAGCGCTCTCCACAGAGGAGGTGGCAAAAGTGCTGCGCTTCGCGAACGAGCACCGGATAAACGTCGTCCCACGCACTGGCGTGACCTCGACCGAAGGTGGACTCGAGACGATCGTGGAGGACACGATCGTTCTCGATGGGTCGGCGATGAACAAGATCCTCGAAATCGACCCAGAGAACATGATGGTGACGGCGCAGTGTGGCGTGCCTCTCGAGGTGCTGGAAGACGCCGTCCGCGCCCATGGGCTCACGACGGGGCACTCGCCCCAGTCAAAGCCGCTTGCGCAGATGGGCGGCTTGACCGCCACGCGCTCAACGGGGCAGCTGTCGACACTCTACGGCGGCATTGAGGACATGGTCATCGGTTTGGAGGCGGTGTTCCCTGATGGAACGGTCTGTCGTGTCAAGAATGTTCCCCGCCGGGCGGCCGGCCCCGACATACGCCACATCATCATCGGCAACGAAGGGGCCCTCTGCTTCATAAGCGAAGTGACGGTCAAGCTCTACAGGTACAGACCGGAGAACTACCAGCAGAGGGGTTTTCTCGTCGACAACATGGAAGACGGCCTCTCGGTCATCCGCGAGGTAGTGACCGACGGTTTTCGACCTTCGGTATGCCGGGTGTACTCAGAGGAGGACGCGCACCAGCATTTCGCCGACTTCCACAAGGACAAGTGCGTCCTCATCTTCATTTGCGAGGGACCGAAGGCCATCGTGGACGCCACGGTTGCCGAGATCGACCGGGTCGTCGTGGCCTATCGGCACGAAGAGGTGGATCCTGCTCGGATCGCAAGATGGTTCAACGACCTGAACTGGGGCATGGACAAGATCATTGCCGAGCAGGAGTGGATGCTGAAGGAGCACAACCTCGGCTATACGACGGAGATTTCGGCCAACTGGTCGGACATCGGCGAGATCTACAGGGCGGTAATGCACCGGATACGCACTGAGTACCCATTCGTGTCCGATCTCACGATGCTGGGTGCGCACTCGTCGCACAGCTATCAGACAGGCACCAACCTCTATTTCGTTTATGACTACAACATCGACTGTGAACCGGAGCAGGAGATCACGAAGTACCATATTCCGCTCAACGCGATCATCGTCGAGGAGGCTCTCAAACACAAAGGCTCAATGGTCCACCATCACGGGATCGGCAAGTACCGTACCGACTGGACCGAACAAGAGCATGGCAGCGCCTACTACATGTTGCGCAAACTTAAGGACGTGTTCGACCCTAACGGGATCATGAACAGGGGCACGATCTTCAAAGTTCAGTGAACACCGGCCGCCGTGTTTGGAGACAACAGTGAAGCGCTACATAATCGGCATAGACAACGGCTCGCAGAGTACCAAGGTCTCGGTGTTCGATGAGCGAGGCAATGTTGTTTGTGAGGGGCGCCAGGCGCTGCGGCCTAATGACACACCGCGGCCCGGTGTCGTCGAGCACCCCGATGACGACATCTGGTTCTCGATAGGCGAGGCGAGCCGTCGTGCCATGGCGGCCTTTCCGGGAGACGTGGAAGACATCGTCGCCGTAGGGCTATGCACCATCCGTTTTTGCCGGGCGCTGCTGCGAAGCGACGGCACCCTCGCTAGCCCGGTGATGAGCTGGATGGATGCACGGGTGTCCCGGTTCCACGAGCCGGGGAATCCGGAAGTCGCATATGTCACGACGTCATCGGGTTACATATCGCACCAGATGACCGGTCAGTTCAAGGACACGGCCGCCAACTATGCCGGCGTATGGCCGATCAACTCGGACCGCTGGGAGTGGTTGCGCGACGACGAGGGTTTCTCGAAATTTCAGATCTCGCGCGAGATGCTCTTCGAGCTGGTGATGCCCGGAGACCTCCTTGGATCTGTGACGCAGGAGGCTTCCCGTCAGACGGGCATTCCCGCCGGGCTGGCGGTGTTTGCTACGTCTAACGACAAGGCCGTCGAAGCTCTCGGCTGTGGGCTGCGTTCTTCGGACACGCTCTTGGTCTCGCTCGGCACGTACACGGCCAGCATGACCACGGGGCAGCGCAATATAAGTGATGCTTCGAGCTTTTGGTCGAACTTTGCCTCCATTCCGCACCGCTACCTCTATGAGAGCTCCGGCATTCGTCGCGGCATGTGGACGGTCAGCTGGTGGCGCGACCTGCTCGGCGAAGAGGCCAGTTCTGCCTCGCAGCGCCAGAACATCTCCGTCGAACGGTATCTCGACCTCGAAGCCGAAAAGGTACCACCGGGCTCCGACGGTCTCATGGTGATCCTCGACTGGTTGGCGCCGACCGAAGCACCTTTCAAGAAAGGCTCGATCATTGGCTTCGATGTGCGTCACGGACGGTTCCACATCTACCGGGCCATTCTCGAGGGGATCGCTCTCACCATCTATCGCTGCGGAATGGCGATGGGCAAAGAGACGGGGGATAGCTACGACCGGATAGTCGTCTCGGGCGGCGGCTCGAACTCAGACGTGTTCATGCACATCTTCGCCGACGTCTTTGGGATTCCAGCTGTCCGGAGCAAGATGAACAACGCCGCTGGTTTGGGCTCGGCGATCTGCGCTGCCGTCGGTCAAGGTCTTTATGGTTCGTGGGACGAGGCCATAGAGAACATGGTCACCTGGGAGCCGGCCTTTGAGCCCGATGAGACGAACCACGACCTTTACCAGGCTATGTCGGCCGTCTACGACGACATCCCGGGCCTTACTGACAAGATCTTCGAGAGGTCCTACAAGATCTTCGATTAGGACGCGGGCTGAGCGTCCCTTTTTGCCTGCAGCGTGCGCAACTCCTCAACTGGGATGTGGCACCGCATCACGTGATCCGGCTCGACCTCCACAAGAGGCGGTTCGGTCGACTCGCAGATACCGTTCGCCAAGCGCCGGGGGCAACGAGTGTGAAAGACGCATCCAGACGGGGAGTTAGCCGCGCTAGGGATCTCGCCCTTCAAGCGAATCCGCTCGCGGAGCGTCCCGTCGAGGCTCGGCACGGCCGAGAGCAAGGACTCGGTGTAAGGGTGATGGGGACCGGAGAAGACCGACTCAGCCGGGCCGTACTGCATGACCCGGCCGAGGTAGAGCACTGCGATGGAGTCAGACAGGTAGCGCACCACCCCGAGGTCGTGCGAGATGAAGACGTATGAGACGCGCTCGCGACTTTGCAGATCGGCAAGCAGGTTCAGTATGGCTGCTTGCACCGAGACATCGAGAGCCGAGGTCGGCTCGTCGCAGACGAGGACGCGGGGCGCCCCAGCAAAGGCACGGGCGATGGCGACCCTCTGTTTGAGCCCGCCAGAGAGCTGATAGGGGCGGAGCGCAAGGTGACGCTCTTCCATGCGCACCGAGCGCACGACCTCCACGAGGCGCTTTTCGCAGCTATCTCCCGAAAGTCCCGCCAGCTTCTTGAGCGCCCTCGTGATGATGTGGCGGACGCTGTGGCGCCTGTTCAAGGCGGAATCGGGGTTCTGGAAGATGATCTGCATCGCCTGCAACTGCTTGCGGTCGCGCTTGGCGCACTCGAAAGCGAGCGGTGAACCCTCGAGTTCGATCACCGATCCCGGGTCCGGGACCGATAGACCGAGCAGAACGCGGGCGAGCGTAGTCTTGCCGCAACCCGACTCGCCTACGAGCCCGAGCGTCTCACCGACTTTAAGGTCGAGATCGACGCCGACAACGGCGCGCACATGCTCACCACGAACGTGGAATGTCTTAGACACTCCCCGCAAACGGATCACGGGTACCTCGGTCGCGTCGGGGGCTCGCAGCTGGACGTCTTCCGGTGTCGCCCTGGGAAGCTCGGGCGCCTGCTCGTGGTAGTGGCAGCGCGATGTCCGCGATGGTCCGACCTCGTACATCGGTGGGGTCTCGGTCGCGCAACGCTCGGTCGCCAGGGCGCAGCGCTGAGCAAACACGCAACCTACCTGGATCTCGCCCGGGCCAGGAAGAAAGCCGGGGATCGTATCCAATCGCCCGTGGTCTTTGCGCTGGCCGCCTCGGGGCACGCAGCGCAAGAGTCCGACCGTGTAGGGATGACGCGGATTGTCGAACACCTCGCGCGCCGGGCCCTGTTCGACTAGCTCGCCGGCGTACATGACTCCGACCCGGTCGCACATCTTCGCGATCACGGCCAGGTTGTGGCTTATGAAGAGCACCGAAGTCTCAAACTGTTGGCGGAGAGACGATACGAGGTCGAGCACCTCTGCCTCGACCGTAGCGTCGAGGGCCGTCGTCGGCTCGTCCAGGATCAACAGGGCAGGCTCGGAGGCAAGCGCCATGGCGATCATGACGCGTTGCAGCATCCCGCCTGAGAGCTGGTGCGGGTAGGAGCGCAGGACGCGTCCGGGATCGGCGATCTGCACGAGGCGCAGCAGTTCTTCGGTGCGGCCAACGGCGTCGGACTTGTTCATCCCGCCGATCTCGTAGACCTCGGTTACCTGCCGACCGACTCGTATGGATGGGTTGAGTGCCCGGCCAGGCTCCTGGTAGACCATCGAAACTGTCCGCGCCCTGAACTTGCGCAGGGCGCGTTTGTCCATTGTGGCGGGGTCTTTCCCATTGACAGTGATCTTGCCCTCGCTGACGCGGCCGTTACGGGGGAGATACTGAGTGATGGCGAGGGCGGTGGTCGACTTGCCGCACCCGGACTCGCCAACGAGCCCGAATGACTCCTGGCGCCCGATCGTGAACGAGACATCGCGAAGCGCTAGGCGGTCGTTGCCGCGCACGCGGTACGTCACGTCAAGATGGCTCACCTCGAGAGTCGTAGCGGGGGCTTCCATCGTTGTGGGCAGGTCAGAGGAAGTGGTGAGCGTCATTGGATGAGCACCGATTCGATCGAGTCGCCGATGAGGTTGATCGCGATGACGAGCGAGGCGATCGCGAGCGCCGGGAAGAGGGTTTCCCACCAGTAGCCGGCCGCCAGATAGCCATAGTTGCTGGCCACGTCGGCACCCCAGTCAGGAGTTGGCAGCTGCACGCCGAAGCCGAGGAAGGAAAGTGTTGCGATCGTGAAAATCGCATACCCCAGACGGACCGTGAACTCGACGAGGATCGGGCCGAGCACGTTGGGGAGGATCTCGACGAACATGACGTGCAGCACGCGTTCGTCGCGAAGCCGCGCCGCCGCGAGGTAGTCGAGCTCGCGCTCTTGAAGGACCGCCGTGCGGACCGTTCTCGCAATGATGAGAGAAAAAACGAAACCGATCACGACGACGAGCGTGAGCGTGCTCGGCCCAACTGCGACCACGAAGATGAAGGCCACGATCACTATGGGAAGGGCCAAAGCTGCGTCCACGATCCTACCGACGATCATGTCGACAGCACCACGGAGGTAGCCCTGGGCGAGTCCGATGGTCGTACCGAGCACGGTGCCCAGCAAGGTGGCAAGGGGGGCGATCTCGAGGATGTCGCGTGCTCCGACGATGACCCGGGAGAAGACATCTTCACCGACGTTGTTAGTACCGAACCAGTGGGCCGCAGACGGGGCGAGGTTGGTGTTCAAGATATTCGTAGCTGTGGCGTTGTATGGGACGAACAGCGTCCCGAAGATGGCGCAGACGACCCACCAAAGGACAATCACCGCTCCGACGAGGAACGGCTTCGAGTGCAGCAGTTGGTGGAGCTGCTCTCGGCGTATTCGCCCTACCGACACGTCGAGCGCGCCGGCGGCTCCAATAGATGCGCTTCCGCTCACGACGGCGCTGGCCGCCTCGGCCCCTGGAGGACCTGTTGGGTCAAGCGCCGTCATTCTGCTGACCCCAGTCGGATGCGGGGGTTCAAAACCGTGTAGAGGATGTCGGCGATTAGCGTCGCTGCGAGGTACACGATGCCTATGAAGAGCACTCCGGCTTCGAGCATGGGGAAGTCCTTGTCGGTGGCGGCAGTGAGAATCAAAGTGCCGATGCCGGGGTAGGTAAAGAGCTTCTCGACCACAACAAGGCCCCCGATCAGGTAGCCGGTCTGGGTGGCGATGACAGTGATCGTGGGCAACAGCGAGTTGCGCAGTACGTGCCGGCGAATCACAACCCATCGAGGCAGCCCTTTGAGTGTCGCCGTACGGACGTAGTCGGAGTCGAGCGCCTCGATAGTGCCAGCCCGAGCCATGCGGGCGATGTACCCGAAGAGGATGAAGACAAGCGGGATGGCCGGAAGGATGAGGTACTTGAGCTGCGTTAGGAAAGGCGAACCAGGAGGAGCGTTAGCCGTGACGGGCAGGATCTTGAGCCCTATGGCCAACAGCACTATGAGAACGACGCCGGAAACAAACTCGGGCACCGTCGAGAGCGAGAGGCTTGTGGTGCTTATGACGCGGTCCACGACTCGTCCCCGGTTGAGGGCTGCGACGATTCCCCCGAAGATGCTGAGCGGCACGACGATCACAAAAGCGAAGGCCGCCAGCTTCAGCGAACGCCCGAGCGCAGGCCAAAGAAATGAGCTGACCGGCGCCTGGAATTGGTAAGAGGTCCCGAGCTTGCCCTGTACGACGCCGGATACCCAGCTCCAGTACTGGGCTAAGAGCGACCGATCGACGCCAAGCTTCTGATCGAGGGCGGCGACGGCCTGCTGAGAGGCGAATGGCCCAAGAATCGCTCTGCCAGCGTTGCCAGGCAACACCTGGCCTGCGAAGAAGATGATGATGCTCAACAGCACGAGCGTTACCAACGCCAAGCCAATGCGCTTCAAGACGTAAAGCAACACGTCACGCTCCTCCTCCCTATGTCGCGCCCGGGCGAGAGCCAATCTCGTGTCCGGGACTGGAGGCTAATCAAACACTGAAGCTAGCAGGAGATCCGATGCATGCGCCTATCGCTGCCTTCTTCGAGCTCGTTCTCTGAGCCGCCGCCCTTCTAGCTTTGAAAGTGCGAGCCCCTATGGCACATCTCGTGGGTTGGACGTTGCTTAGCAACGCAGGCCAGGCCCTTTGAACGGTCCTTAGAGAGGGGTCGATGGCGATTATGATGACAGTTGCTATGTACGTTTCCCGGTATCGCGATGGTGACCGGGTTCAGGGCAACTCGGCTTCGGTGAACGCTTTGCCAGGCGGTACCGAAGGCCTGCACTGACATGGCGACAGAGGACCTCTCGATCGCCGGGCGTATCGTCATAGGCCCAGGCGAGCCGGACTGGGGCGGGATCCTCATCGCGAAGGGAAGCGTCGTCGAGGAGCGAGAAGGCCTGCCTTGTCGTATCGCAAACGAATGCATCTACGCAGAAGGCGTTTTTCTGTCGCCTGGCGCTATCGACAGTCACGTCCATTCCGGTAGCCACTCGGGTGAAAAGATCGGCGCACTGAAGGCGTCTGCGCCCGCCGGAGGTGTGACAACGGTGGTCGACAAGCCATACGACGTCGATAGCCTGGTCGTTAAGGCAGAGGTAATGGCGGCAAAGCGCGACAGAGTACTCACCGAGGTGCTTGTGGAGGTCGCCCTTTCGGGCACAGTGCGCCCCGATTCGGGCGATGTTGACGTCGCACCTCTAGCCGAGGTCGGTGCCGTGGGTGTGGCGACCTCGGGTCGTCTCGAGATACCCCCGGGAGCCCTAATCGTCGCTCCTCTCGTGGCTGAGCTTGGGGCCGAGGCCCCGAGCGCGGTCCTGCAATGGTCGGACGACTTCGGCCACGGCATCGCCGCGGAGCTCGAGGTCATCGGTGCCAAGACGGAGCTGACTACGGCGCTCGAATGGCTCTCGCAAGCGCCACCGGTGCCAGCGACGGGTTCGGTTTTTGGCGCTATCGCTGAGGCAGCTGCCTTGCTCGGGGTAGAGACGATGACCGTGCCAAGCCGGGCGCGACGCTTTTCTCGTGGCCCGATTAGGCCCCATGGGTATGGTGTTTGTCCCCTTGCGCGGCGGGCGAAGCCACTGCCCAGTGGGCCGACATCGAGGAGATCGGGACGGGAATCGCGGTTCTTGGCGAGACAGTGTTAATTTTTGATTACTGAGAGGAGGCTGCACCGGGGGAGGCGGTGCAAAGGGCCACATGACCGAGCAATTCATCGAACTAACTGGCAGCAACCTGACCGTCGAGGATGTCGTCGCTGTGTCCCGAGATTGGGCGCGTGTGTCCTTCTCGAGTGAGGCCCTCTGGCGGATGCGCCAGGCCCGCGATGTCGTCGACGCCATCCTCGCTAAAGACGAGGCCGTCTACGGGCTCAACACCGGACTTGGCTCGTTTGCCCGCTACCGGATCCCTGCCGACCAGATCGGGCGCTTCTCCTTTGACACTGTGGCCGACCTGACCTCCTCCTACGGCCGGCCGCTGCCCCGCGACGTCGTGCGGGCGATGATGGTGGCCCGGGCGAACGGAATGGCGACCGCCGGCGTCGGCGTGCGCTGCGAGCTCGCCCAGCTGCTCATCGATGTCCTCAACCGTGACGTGCACCCCGTCGTCCGGGAGGTGGGCTCGGTCGGACAATGCGACCTATCGGAGATGTCCGACATCGGAAAGGTTCTCATCGGTATCGGCCATGCTGAAGTCGAAGGTGAGATCATGAGCGGCCGAGCGGCGCTCGAGAGAGTAGGCCTCGAGCCCATCGAGCTTGCCCCCAAAGAAGCCCTCGCCCTGATCAGCGCGAACGGCGTGACTTTAGGCAGGGGCTCTCTTGTCCTGCACGACGTCGCCGTTCTCGTCGATTTGTTACAGGTGGCTGCTGCCCTTTCACTCGAGGCTTTTGCGGGCAACCTCTCCATTATCCACCCCGGCATGAGTCGCCTCCAGCCCCAGGTGGGCCTCACGACAGCTGCAGAGCGTCTACGCGGGCTGCTTGCCGGGTCATATCTGTGGGAGCCGCACGCGGCTCGCAACTTGCAGGATCCGTTGTCTTTCCGCTGCGTGCCTCGCAGTCACGGGGCGGTTTATGACGCCCTTTGGTACACGCGCCTTAGCCTTGAGGCGGAGCTGAATGCCGCGAACGACAACCCCCTAGTGCTCGTCGGCGAGGGCGCGATCATTTCGGTTGGTAATTTCGACGTAGTCGGGCTTGCCATGGCCTTCGACCTACTGCGTCTGGCCATCGCTAATGCCATCAAGGTTGCCAACGAGCGGGTGCAAAAGCTGCTCTGGAACCATTTCAGTGGCCTTCCGAGCGCCCTGTCGGTCGATCATGGGACCAGCAACGGCCTCAAGCCAATGGGCCGCTGGTGTGCGGCGCTTGCGGCAGAGACTCGCTCGCTCGCGAGGCCAGTGACGCTCGACTACACCGGCCAGGTGGCGGAAGGTGTCGAAGACGACGCCAGCATGGCGCCCCTTTCGGTACGAAGGACCCACGAGCTCGTCTCGCTCGTGCACCGCACGGTCGCCTACGAACTGATAACGGCTGCCCAGGCGGTCGACATGCGCGGGTGCAAGCCCCTCGGGCGCGGTACGGCCGTCGCCTACGAGGCAGTGCGCGAGCACGTCCCGATGCTGCGAGACGTGCGCAGCTGGGACCCCGACATCGAAGGCCTTGTCGAAGCAATCTCGCGAGGAGAGCTAGACAGCCGCATCTCAGCCGAGATCGGTGGCCACGAGACCGAGCCCGCGCGCGCGTCGCTTTCGACAACGTTGGAGAACGCGTCCAGGCGCTAGCGGGGAGATAGCGGCTGCGAGATCTAAAAGCTGCTGGCGCGGACGCCGCCTACCGGCACTCGGACAAGGAACCTGAGCCAGCCGATGCCGAGCGCGGCGGCCAGCTCCACCTGGGTGGCGGCCGGCGTGCCTTGCCAACGGAGCGGTCTTACGAGAGCGCCGGGTTTCACGTGATCGGTCTCGGCGGGCAAGTCGTCCCGGAGAAGTTCATCGATGCAGGGCGCGAGTATAAACCGGACATTGTTGGTTTCTCGGTCTTGCTCACCACTACGATGCCGATGTTCAAAGCGAACAGAAACGCCCTCGAGCGAGCCGGACTGCAGATCAAGTGATCGTCATGGTCGGTGGAGCACCAGTGACTCAGGAGTACGCCGACGCCTTCTTGTCCTTTGCGATTGGCCACGGGCTCACGAGCGCCATCGTGGACGCCCGGTCATCTCGGCTAGCTTGGGCAACGAGGGCAACCGACGTCCTCTTGGACCGCGATTTTTGGGGTGCTAACTGGATTGCAGCTCACCATGCCCAGCAAACCCCGGCCGCCACACGACGAGCCTTCCGGTGATACCGGCGCCTGCGTCCGATCGCGCTGCGGGCGATGGAGACGAGTCTCCCCAAGGCGGCCACGGCCGGTTCGAGCTTGTATTCGAGCCGACAGGTCGCAAAGTTCGCGTTCCGCTGGGAGTCATGCTGTTCGATGCCGCGACCTGGAACGGCATCGCCATCGACTCGTCCTGCGGTGGCCACGGCACGTGCAGAAAATGCAAGGTGAAGCTGCTCGATGCCACGACGCCGATCTCGCCGCTTGACACCCGGGCCTTCTCGGGCGCTGAGCTTCGCGAAGGATGGCGCCTTGCCTGCCGGGTACAGGTGTTGCGCGATCTCCACGTCGAAGTGCCTCCCTTTGTCACCCGCCCGAAGGCGGCGACAGTCGGAGTCGGGCGTAATGTCATTCTTCGCCCTGCTGTGCAAAAGCGTTACGTGGAGCTGACAGAGCCGACCCTTTCGGATCAGACGACCGACCTGGAACGGCTCTTGGCGAGCCTGGACGACCTTGAGCTGCGCCCTGAGCTGCATGTGTTGCGTTCAGTTGGCCGGGTGCTTAGGGAAAGCGGCTACAAGGTGACTGCCGTGGTCGTAGATGACGTGTTGATTGACGTCGAGCCCAGAAACACAACAGAGCGTGGCTATGCCATTGCTTTCGACCTAGGGACGACAACTGTTGTTGCGACGCTGCTCGACCTGTCGAGCGGAGTGCCCCTGGCCGTGCAGTCGATGCTCAACAAGCAGCAGGTCTTTGGGGCGGACGTGATCACGCGAATAAGCGCTGTGAAGTTCGATGGCCATGCTCTTGACCGGCTTTGCACTCTTGCGCACGAGACGCTTGCAGAATTGGCTGAAGAGGTTTGCCAGCTAGGTGGTGTGAGCCTGTCGGAGGTCTACGAGATCGCCATCGCCGGTAACGCGACGATGACCCACATCGCCTTGGGCATCGATCCCGGGCCATTGGGAGTGGCACCTTTTGTCATGTCCACGAGATTGTTCCCAGAGATCCTTGCCACAGAGGTCGGAGTAAGGGTCCATGAACGGGCGCGCGCAGTGATCTTCCCCGCATTTGGGGCGTATGTGGGCGGCGACATCGTGTCGGGCCTTCTTGCTTCCGGGATGGACCGGGACCCTCGCATGCGGCTGTTCTTGGACGTCGGCACGAATTGCGAACTAGTGCTTGGAAACAGCGACCGCCTCATCGCCACGGCGGCGCCGGCCGGTCCCGCTTTTGAAGGCGCTGCAATCCGTTGCGGCATGCGGGCCGCGCCCGGAGCTATCGAGGTCGTGAAAATGACGCCAGAGAACCTGGAGATCGGCGTCATAGATGACGTCGAGCCTGTCGGGCTCTGCGGCTCGGGACTCGTGGACGCCGTCGCCGAGCTGGTCGATCTCAAACTTCTCGACAGCTCCGGCAAGTTCATCCCCAATGAAGAGGCCTTGCGGATCGCCCCTGGAATCGGCTCGCGACTGACAATGCTCGGCCAAGAGCGCGTGTTCGTGCTGAACTGGCGGGGAGAACCTGGCGACGTCGCCAACGCGGTCTATCTGTCCCAGCGCGACGTCCGAGAGCTCCAGTTCGCCAAGGCTGCGATCGCAACTGGTTGGCGCATCCTCTTGGAGGAAGCCGGCATCGAGGCTGACGAGCTGCAACAGGTGCTGCTCGCGGGCTCGTTTGGAAGCTACCTGTCGCCTACGAGCGCCATCCGCTTGGGGCTGGTTCCAAATCTGCCCGTGGAGCGGGTAGTTAGTGTCGGCAACGTGGCGGGCGAGGGGGCGAAGATGGTGCTGTTGAGCATGCGTGAGCGCCAAGGGGCTATGGCTTTGCTCGGGGAGGTGGAATATGTCGAGCTTTCCAACCGGGCAGACTTCAACGACAGGTTCGTCGATCAGATGCCCTTCCCGCTGTGAGTCGAGTCGGAGGGATCGAGCGCGCTTTGTGAGGTTGGCCCAACTGCCATAGTCGCCCGTGGAGCGCTTGGTACATCGATCCGATAGATAGCCTGCCGCGGTTGGCAAGTGGAGCTACATCTTCAACTGAGCGGCGAGCGTCTCGGACAAGCCCAAGGTGACGTTGGCTTCACTCGTCTGAAGCTTTTCCCGACCGTCCTGCTCAGCGCCGTTTACGACTGCTGGGTGAAGTTGCAGACCACCTACGCCCTCGACTCGATGCCACGCTTGTCGTCGCGGTCACGTACCGGTTCAGCGCCTTTGTCGTGGTCATCCTTTCCTGGCGCGATCCTGAGCCGCGGAAGGCGTTAACGGCGAGCAGGTTCAAGCTTTTCAAAGTCCCGACCGGGCCCGTCGCCGGGCTCGCGACGATGGGCATCATCATTTACAACCTCTACGAGTGGCAGTCCAACAGCGGCTATGGCGTCAACAACCATGGGTCGCCTGTCTTCAGGGCTCTTTTCTACGCGGGCGCAATCATCGTGTACCTCGTGGCTCGCGTGATCAGGAAGCGACAAGGGATCGATCTTGGCATCGTCGACAAGGAGATATCCCTCGAGTAGAAGGTCTCGGGCTGCTGTACGGGCGGCTTGCTCCTGGGCGAGGCGCTCGCACCCTCGGGGGGACACAGCCAAAACCGCCGGCCCGTTAGTCGACCTGTCGCCCGCCAGTGAGAAGGGACCACCCCGCCACAAGTTTCGCCAGCAGCATGGGACCACCCTTTCGCCAGTAATGGGACCACCCCGGAGCATCCACCAGCGACGGCGTCGCTGAGGTTGAACTCGCCACCAGACCGAAAGCGGCCCAAGAAGGTGGCGATGACATTCCGGGAGGTTCACGTGTTCGAGATCCGTGAGGTCCTGCGGCTCTGGCTGCGGGGTGAGGGCTTGCGCTCGATCGAGCGATTGTCCTCGGTGGACAGAAAGACCGTTCGCCGATACGTCGAGGCGGCTGGCGCCTTTGGAGTGGTCCGAGATGAGGGCGAAGCCCAGATCACCGACGAGCTGATCGGCCAGATCTGCGAGCAGGTCCGCCCGCATCGCCCCGACGGCCACGGCTCGGCCTGGGAAGTGATCAAGGCCAACAACGATCAGCTGAAGACCTGGCTCGTCGAGGAAGAGCTCACGGTCAAAAAGGCCCACGAGCTCTTGGAGCGCCGTGGGGTCGTCGTGCCTGAGCGCACCTTGCACCGTTATGCCCTCGAGGTTCTGGGCGTCAGCCGTGCGAACAGGCGCACGACGGTGCGTGTCGCAGACGGCGAGCCCGGAGCAGAGCTCCAGGTCGACTTCGGAAGAATGGGCCTTCTGCCCGACCCAACAACAGGTCGACAGCGGGTGTGCTGGGCGCTCATCTTCACGGCTTGCTACTCGAGGCACTGCTATGTGCAGCTCGGC
>Ga0302320_10014107_pt1 | contig 16566 bp, 14 predicted proteins | sample Bog_T0_3_FD_202130 | JGI IMG/M metagenome (GOLD analysis project Ga0302320, IMG submission 202130) | Peat permafrost microbial communities from Stordalen Mire near Abisko, Sweden - Bog_T0_3 | ecosystem: Environmental > Terrestrial > Soil > Wetlands > Peat | place: Sweden: Abisko, Stordalen Mire... | reverse complement strand
TTCCCAGCGTCTTGAGATAGGGAATTTTTTCGATCAGCCCACGATAGGTTCCGGGATGGTCCACGCCCGACTTGGGATGAATGGTGAAGCCGCGGACATGCGTTTCATAGATGACCATCTTCGACCACGGATGGCTCGGCAGCCGGTCCCCCTCCCATTCAAAGGGCTCGCTGAAATAGACGCATTTCGGCATCGACCCGGAATTGTCCGCCTTCGAAAGAGCTAGGTCTGGTTCCGGCGAAGACGAGTCGTACCCACGTGCCGATGCAAAATCCCACGGAGGCAACTGCGAAATGGCGGTCGCAAAGGGGTCGAGGAGCAATCGGTGGAAATTGAAACGATGTCCCTTGCCGGGCTCGTAAGCGCCATCCACACGGTAAGCATAGCATTGGCCGGAGCCAATTCCCTTCACCCAAACGTGCCAGAGGTCACCGGTGCGGTTGTGCGTTGCATCCAGGTCGATCGCCCAGGAGGGCGCCGCGTCTTTGGGATGGTCGAACAATTCCAGCCGAACACGGCTGGCATTGCGGCTGAAAATGGCGAAATTGACTCCGCCTCCGCTTTCCTGGGTTCCCAAGGGCAGCGGAGTGCCCGCGCGAACGTCCGTGCGCCCGGAGACCTTGGAGATGCGATCGCGCAACGTGCGCCGGGGCGTGTTCTTCATCGCTGCCAAAGGATTCGATCGGATTCCAACGGAACCGTCGCTCCGGAGCGTTGAGGTATCGCTCGCGCCGTGTAGTCGCTCGCCGGACGTGTCGTGGGTACCGTCGCGCGGTAGACCCTCCCGCCGAATGGGCCGGCCGGCGGATCCGCGCACTTCATTTCCTCCCGCACAGGATCGCCTCCATTAACGCGGTTCGCATAAAGCTCGACTCGCACCGCACTCGGTTCGAGTTCGTTCAGGAAGGTTTCGACCGCAAACGCGTGGTGCTCCGCGTTGGTTGCGACTCGCAGGTCTCCGAAGCGCAATGAGGCCCACTTCCGATCCACCGCCTGCTGCCAATCGACTACCTGCTTTCCCACCGCGCCTTTATTGGCGATGCGATCATGATAAGCGGCAGCAGCTGGCAAATAGTGCTCCTCGGTGTATTCGCGCACCGCGCGGCCGGCGGCAAACCTGGGAGTGAGCTGCGCCATGCTCTCCCGGATCCGCATGACCCAAGCGGCGGGTATGCCCTTTTCATTGCGGGCATAAAATTCTGGTATGACCTCGTGCTCAAGCCGCTCATACAGAGCCTCGGCCTCGGCGGCATCCCAAGCGGGATCTTCGCCGTGCTCCTGGCCGTCACCCAAGGCCCATCCAACGTCCGGCATATAAGCTTCGGCCCACCAGCCGTCTATTTCCGAGAGGTTGAGGCCGCCGTTAACGAGCACCTTCATGCCGCTGGTGCCACAGGCTTCCCAGGGGCGCCGAGGCGTGTTGATCCAAACATCGACTCCCTGCACCAGGTGTTCGGCCAAAAGCATGTCGTAGTCGGCCAAAAAGACCACCGGAGGGTTCGCATCGGTGCGCCGAATGAAACGCGTCCACTCCTGGATCAGCGCCTGCCCGGCTTGATCGGCCGGATGCGCCTTGCCCGCGAGGATGAGCTGCGCCGGGCGCTGGGGATTTTTGAGAATGCGAAGCAGCCGGTCGGGATCATGCAGCAGCAGGTTGGGCCTCTTGTAAGTCGCAAAACGTCGGGCAAAACCGAGGGTCAATATGCCGGAATCCAACCGGGATTGGGTCCGGGCGATCACCTCTCGTTCTACACCCGCGGCGCCCATCTGCCGGTCGATCCTTTCGCGGGCATATTCCACCAGGGACTTCCGGCTGACGGTGCGCAGGGCCCAGAGTTTTTCGTCCGAGACCCGGCGGAGGTCCGCCTCCAGGGTGGCTGATGTTCCCAGCCACCGTCCCTTGCCGCACGCCTCTGTCCAAAGATCGTCCGCCGCCGCCGAGTCCCAAGTTGGCATGTGCACGCCGTTGGTCACGTGTCCGACCGGCACTTCATCCTCCGGCCACCGGGGAAAGAGCGGGGCAAAGATGTGGCGGCTGACCCGGCCATGCAGCCGGCTGACTCCATTGACTGCTCCGCTCCCCCGCATCGCCAGGTAGGCCATGTTGAAGGGCTCGTCCCCGTCATCGGGGTTCCGGCGTCCCAACGCCAGGAATTCGCGCAGCCCAAGGCCGAGCTTCTCCTGGGCGTAGCGGCCCAGGTATTGCTCCATCAGCTCGGGCGGAAAGAGGTCAAATCCCGCGGCGACCGCCGTATAAGTCGTGAAGATATTTCCCGCACGTGTGGCCGCGAGCGCAACCGGGAAAGGCTGCCCGGCGTCGGCCATGAAGCCCAGGGCGCGCTCCAGCAGGGCGAAGGCCGCGTGCCCTTCATTGAGATGACAGACCTCCGGTTTGAGCCCAAGCGCGGTCAGCAATCGCCAGCCGCCAATCCCAAGCGCCATCTCCTGCTTCAGGCGCAATTCCTGGTCCCCGCCATAAAGCTCGCTGGTGATGCCCCGGTGAATCGGAACATTGGCCGCGTTGTTCGAGTCGAGCAGATAGAGCTTGGCCCGGCCGACTTGAACCTCCCAAACGCGGAGCCAGACCGAGTAGCCGGGCAATGGCACCTCTATTCGCAGCCACTCGCCGTTCGCCTGATGCACCGGCGTGACGGGCAATTGACTGGGATCGTTGTAGGGATAGAGCGCTTGCTGCGCTCCGTTCCGGTCTATCACCTGACGAAAATACCCGTGCTGGTAAAGGAGGCCCACGGCGACCACCGGAACCCCCAGATCGCTCGCGGCCTTGAGCTGATCGCCGGCCACGTTTCCGAGGCCGCCCGAATAGATCGGAAGGGCCTCGCTCAACATATATTCCATGCAAAAATATGCGACGCAATTGAGGGAAGCCTGGGGATATTTCTGCTGAAACCAGCGCGGCATCGTCGCCGCCTGCCGTTTGGCCTGGAGCAGACGGTTAAGCAATCGGCAAAAGTCCGGATCGGCCAGAGCCTGCGAAAGTTTTTCGCGCGAGACGGTCTGTAGCACCGTGCTGGGATGACAGGTGAGCGCCCAGAGCGCGGGATCCAGGCGCCGCCACAACTCATCCATGCTGTGGTTCCACGTCCAGCGCAGGTCCATGGCCAGTTCGGTCAATGCTTCAAGGCCTGGCGGCGGAACGGGCGGTGACGGGGCGCTGGACGAGGCTGCGCTCATAACTTTAATTTTGGCCGTACAAGTTGGCCCTTCGGGATCGCGTTCATTGCATTACGCGACAACCGCTTCGCTGGATTTCTTCTTTTGCGGGGATGGTGGCGCTGAACCGGCCTTCGGTGCGGTTTTGGCCGTCAACACTGAGCCGACAATTGTCTGGGCCTCTTCCAGAATCTTGCGCAAATGAGCATCGTCACGAAAACTCTCGGCATAAATTTTATAGATATCCTCAGTACCGGATGGACGCGCCGCAAACCAACCGCTCTCCGCAACTACCTTCAGTCCGTCGATGGGCGCCCCATTGCCCGGGGCGCGGGTGAGGATCGCCTTTATCTTTTCCCCGGCTAACTCCGAGGTCTTGACTTGGTCCGGCGACAGCTTTTCGAGTGCGGCTTTTTCGGCCCGGCTTGCGGGAGCCTCTACACGGTCATAAACCGGATCACCGAATTCCTGGATGAGCGAGCAGTAAATTTCGCCGGGATCGCGCCCCATTCGCGCTGTCATCTCAGCGGCAAGTAAACAGGGGACGAATCCGTCCTTGTCCGTCGTCCAAACACTGCCATCCAGACGGGAACACGTCGCACCTGCGCTTTCTTCTCCGCCAAAGGCAAGAGAGCCGTCAAGCAATCCTCCCACGAACCACTTGAAGCCAACCGGAACCTCGAAGAGTTTCCGCCCCAGTTTAGCGGCTATGCGATCGATCGACTGGCTGCTCACCAGCGTCTTCCCGACCGCCGCCGCTTTGGGCCATTTCGGCCGGTTCTGGAAGAGATAGGAAACCATTGCGCATAGGTAATGGTTGGGGGGCAACAGCCCTTTTCCTTTGGTGACAATGCCGTGCCGGTCGTGGTCAGTATCGCAGGCGAATGAAAGATCGAAGCGGTCCTTCATCTGGATCAATCGCTGCATCGCATAGGTGGAGGATGGATCCATCCGGATCTGACCATCCCAATCCACCGTCATAAATCGGAAGGTGGGATCGACCGCATCGTTGACCACGGTAAGATTTAAATTGTAGCGCTCGGCGATGCGTCCCCAGTAATGGACCCCGGCGCCACCCAGCGGATCGACGCCCAGACTGAGCTTCGCTCCGCGAATTACATCCATTTCAATCACGTTGCCGAGATCTGCAACGTAGGCGCCAAGGAGATCGCGCCGGTGGGTCGTCGTGGCTTTGCGCGCCTTGTCGAGCGGAACACGCTTCACGCCGACCAGGCGGGACTCGAGAATCTCATTTGCCTTGTTTTCGATCCAACCGGTTGCGACGGTGTCCGCCGGGCCGCCGGTGGAAGGATTGTATTTGAAACCCCCATCATGGGGCGGATTGTGCGAGGGCGTAATGACAATCCCATCAGAAAGTCCGCTCTTCTTGCCGCGATTGTACGTCAAAATCGCCTGTGAAATCACCGGGGTTGGCGTGTATTCGTCCCCTTCGGCGATCATCACTTCGACTCCATTTGCCGCCAGCACCTCGAGCGCGGTGGCATAGGCCGGAATCGACAGCGCGTGGGTGTCGATTCCCATAAACAGCGGCCCTTCCGTTGCCTGCAGCTTTCGATAGAAACAGATCGCCTGGGTAATCGCGAGGATATGCCATTCGTTGAACGCACGATTGAATGACGAACCCCGATGCCCGGAAGTGCCGAATGCCACGCGCTCCGCGGGCACCGCGGGGTCAGGCACCTCGGCGTAATAGGCCGTGACCAGCCGAGGCACATCAACGAGTATCCCGACGGGCGCCGGCTTTCCGGCCAAGGGGCTTATTTTCATGCGACTTCCTCCGATGCATTCCGTTCGAGTTCCGCCACTTTTGCCAGACGACGGAGATGGCGATCCGCGCCACTGAAGCGTGCTGCGAGAAAGGTTTGCACAAGCTCCCAGGCGGTCGCGTGACCGACGACGAGGCCGCCGAGGCAGATCAGGTTGAGGTTGTCGTCCTCGACACCCTGGTGCGCGGAAAACGCTTCGTGGATCAGGCATGCGCGGACGCCGGTCACCTTGTTGGCGGCGATCGAAGCTCCCACTCCGCTGCCGCAAATGGCTACGCCGCGATGGATCTGACCTCGCGCGACGGCACGCGCCAGCGGGACGACAAAATCCGGATAGTCATCCTTCGGCTGCCGCTTCCGATCCCCAAAATCCTTCACCGTGTGACCCGCCGCACGCAGCATCCCGAGCAGATATTGTTTCAATTCAAAGCCACCGTGGTCCGCGGCGATTCCGACGAGCTTCGGCTTCACCCTTGTCGTTGCTTTTGAACTCATCATCGGTCGCTTTTTTCGTCGCAAGATCATGGGATCGTTCATTGTAGCGGCTTAATCGCGATGGCGGTATTGACCAGGTACTAAACAATTATCTCAGACCGGCGCTGCCACGCGTTGCCGCATTGCCTGATGGTGATCCAATGTTTCTGGATTTGTGCCATTGAGAACCTCCTTGGCGTGAATGATTTCATCCGCGGAACCATGGGCGAGCAGGAGAAACTTGTCGGTCTTCAGCGCCGTTTCATATTTCAGTATGCTGTCCTTCGGGATGCCCAATCCAAACAAGCCTGCCCCGAGCGCGCTCAGTCCGCCAACCACGACTGCGCTTTCCAGTGCCCCGACAAGCCAACCGACCAGCGGCCCAGCAATGAGCAACGGCCCGATGCCCGGAATGAAAAAGAACGCGGAACCGAAGAGGCATCCCCAAATCCAGCCCCAAAAGGCTCCTATTTTCCCCCAGTGTTTCATCCGGTCACCGACGTTGTAGTAACCGACCACATGCTGTTCGGTGTGATAGTCCCGGCCGACAATCGACAGCTTTTTCATGTCGAAACCGGATTCTTGCAGTTCCTTGACGGCCGTTTCGGCTGCCGTGTGTGACGGGTAGACTGCGATGACAGAATCGTGTTTGATCATATGTTTCCTCTTAGTTATTTTAGTGGACAGTTGGATCGTGCGGCGTCCAAGACGAACACGGGATTAATTTCGATGAAGTTCTCAGCCTGCATCACCTTGGCTGAGAGGTTCGCGTTTCCGGCAGCGGGAAAGCTGCCCGATGAAGCGGCCTATGGGTGGTAGATGAAAATGGCGGATGTTAAGTGGTATTTTCTTCTGCCGATGACCGAGCAATGACTCAGTCGCGGAGAGTCTCCATCGCATGGTCTTCCGAGCCGGCCCTCGCGAGATTGGTTTCCGTTGTCTGTTGAATATCTCGCACCGTGAGATTCACGAACACCTTGGATTCCGCATAGCTGATTCGTCGGATCTTATTGGGGGAGATCAGGGTTGCTTTGCCCTTGCCCTTATACCAGTGGCCGGCTTCGACGATCAGGTCGCGAATCGCCCAGCTATGATCATCGACCAGGAAGCCGCTCACCTGGCCAATCGCTCTGCCGACTGTTTGGATGTGATAGCCGGTTACCTCTTGAGTGCTTTGGAGATGGCTGTCTTTCCGAAGATGGAGCGGCAGATGGGCCTCTACATCGTCTTTGGATGGTGAGGGAACCTCCGAATAGCCGGCAGCGTTGCGCAGCCCACCGGCATTCCAGTAAGTCGGCCATCCGTAATAGCGGTGATATGCGATCTCATATTGTCGGGAAACCGGAATGTGCGATTCAAGCAGCGGGCTGTTTTCAATCTGCTTTTTGGTCAACTTCACACGCAGCGTCTTTTGATGCTTATCCCATTGGCCAAAAGCATGAGGGGAGAGCAGGACGAGGCATTCTGGCAACCATGGCTCCGTATCCGCAACTAGGTACCGAATTGTCCACGTTTTGTCGTCAAAGTAGAAATCCTTCACCGAGCCGATCTCGCCGTCTAGAGCACCGAGCTTGTGGCCATAGAGTTCGTTGATGTTTTGTAACATAGATCTTTTATTCTACGGTTATTTTGTGACCGACTTTCGCTTCTGGTAAACGTCCCCTCTTTCGGAGCCGCAGAGCATGCGCCGAAAGACGTCTGGAGACTATGGGGTGTTGTCCTACGTGGAGGTGTGTTTCCCAGCAGTTTTCCGGTGGTGATCGGCATTCCGCGCCTATCGACCGCGCGAGTAACGGAGTTCGGTTTGCAGGTGCACGGCTTTGCGCCGCAGAGCGCCCGGTCGGCCGGAGCGTAGCTTGGTTCATGCCACCGTGTCGGCGGTGATGCCCTCCGGCCGCCGACGACACCTTGAAGCGCATTGTCGTCGGGGCTTGGTTCAATCGGACTGTTTCTGTGGGAAAGAAGCTGTCGTCTACTGCGCCTTCGAAATCACGATCTTGGACCCATGCGCGAGCCCTCTTTCAAAAAGCGCTCATTCGGCGGTCCACGCCTCCTCAAGCGCGCGGATAAGCCTAGGCACTACACGCACCCACCGATGGACCGTGGCCAAGGCCAGAGCCTGTCGCTAACGCTAGAGCGAAGTCGTTTCCTTGCCGGTCTGCCCGGGGAATCGTTCGTTCAACTCCTCCATCAGGTCATCGCTCTTTTGGTTGAAATCAAAACGCGGATCAGCGAGTGCAATTCGGTCCCGCTCTTCTCCTTCAAAAGCCGGCGAGTGACGTAAATCCCGTTCCGCTTCCAGCCATAACTCGTCGTCGCAGCCTTGTGGGCTTCCCTTTTGTCGCCATAACGCCTCTGCGCGCGTTGCGATTTCCTCATGGGTTGGAGCCAAGACGGCGCCGGCGGAAGGCGTCGGCGATGACGATGGATGAACGGAAGTTTTGTTTTTCACCGAGCAACCTTGGTCGCCCGATCCTCGTTTGCAAACGCCGCGGGCGATTTGCTGTCTCGTGAAGACAACTGGAGCCGCCATCTGGATTTACCCAATCTCGATAACGGTGTGATTGGGATCACGGGAAGCTAGAGTGTACGGGCTGCCACATGACATCCTTGTTTCGTGCCCGCCCCGTGGAAATCTCAACATGCAAGGGAGGATAACACCCCATAGGCCGCGGGCTGTGCTTTATGCTAACGTGGGCCCCCGGCGAAAACTTGGAGGTGGCCGTGGTAGTATATCGATCCAGCGACTGAAGCGCCTTTTATCCCAATGCCAGCCAATAATCCCGACTCCATGCAAGAGTCACACGCTCCCGCTGCTAGCCCAACCGATTTCAAACGCGGGCCGCTCCACGAAGAGATCGCGCAATGCGCCCGAGATCTATGGGCTAAGTCCGGGAAACCCGACGATCGCGATGTGGAGATATGGCTCGAAGCCGAGCAGCGCCTGCTTTCGGTCACAAAAAGTCCGGGTGGAAAGAATTCTGGACCCATCTCGCCGTTTGAACCGCCGCCGGAAAAATCAGGCATTAAGACAAGGCAACGACCAAGACTCAAAGGATAATTAAATGAAACAGAATAGGTCCTTCGCAATATTGATTTCCCTGGTGATTTTCGGCGTTGGCGTAGCATTGGCATACGCCAAGCATCGAGCTGGGGCTAACTGGGAGGCGCTCTGGATAGCAGTCGGCGCCTTTGTCATTGCTCTTGTCGTTTCCTCCGCAATTCAGGTTGCTGACCAGTGGGATAAGGCGGTGATCCTGCGGCTAGGTCACTTTCACTCCCTTAAGGGACCGGGACTGTTCGTCATAATTCCGGTAATCGATGCAATTCCCTACTGGATCGACACGCGCGTCATCACGACTGGTTTCAAGGCAGAAAAAACCCTTACCAAGGATACGGTGCCAGTGGATGTGGATGCTGTGCTGTTCTGGAAAGTGGTCGACCCGCAGAAAGCGGCTCTCGATGTGGCGGACTTTAGAAGCGCAATCAGCTGGGCCTCTCAAACAGCCTTGCGCGATGTGATCGGCAAGACCGTGCTTTCGGATATGCTCGAAGGCAGGGACAAGATCAGCAACTTGCTTCAAAAGATCATCGACGAACGCACCGAACCGTGGGGCATAAATGTCATATCGGTGGAGGTGAAGGACGTCCTGATCCCATCAGCCTTAGAGGATGCGATGTCGATGCAGGCCCAAGCAGAGCGCGAACGTCAGGCTCGGGTGATTCTGGGAGATTCCGAACGCCAGGTGGCGGAAAAGTTTGCCGAGGCCGCCAAAAGTTACGCCCACAATCCGGTTGCCCTTCATTTGAGGGCCATGAACATGCTTTATGAGGGCCTGAAGGAGAATGCCACCATTGTCATCGTCCCCAGCACGGCCGTCGAATCCATGCAGCTTGGCGGACTTGCCGGGCTAACCGCGTTGACCATGGGCTTGGGCCAGGACGGCAAAGTCAAGCTCCCAGATACAATCGAAAGGCAGCCCAACGGGACCGTCACTTCGGAGCCGGACGCTCCGAGGGCGTTGGTCTCATAGAGTCGATCGCGGCTGATTCCAAGGCATGCGCGCATGGTACCGTCGCGTTCGCGCTGCACGATCCTGACGGCGGCGGAGCGTTCGCCCCTGCGGATGGCGCCCAGAAAAGGACATCCAGTTGGGCTTGAGTCTCGCCGCGTACGACGCTGTTCCAGGTTTCGGCCGACAACGCGACCGGGTCCGGTGCCTCGATGATGGCGATCAAGGCGCGTTTTGTCAGGCCACAACCGTTGTCGTCGCGAACCTCTTCCATCCAGCGCAGGAACGCGGCCGGACAAGATTGGATGTTGCGGACCGCCATAATTACCATTTCGGCAGACTCGATGTCTCTATCGGCTTGGACGGCACATTCGGGCAGTTCAGTGTTTGTCCTCCATCTTCTGCTGGATGCCACTCGTAATTTTGTTCTTGTGCGAATGCATCCAGCAAATCGCAAAGATCCCGAGGCTCAAAAAAACAACGACCCCAAGCACCATTGCGAAATTCACCTTGGTCCCCCACCTGCGCGGGTGAATCAAAGGTTGACCGTCGCTCTTGTCGAATCCCATAACCGCAAGCTGCTCGCAGCCGCTTTAGATTTTCGGCGTCGATACCCCTTTGGTCTCGGTGCACCAGGGCCCAGCCAGCTTCGCCAGCCAGATGCTGAGCCCACCCGTAACAATTATTAAAAACAAGCTCGGGATTCGACCGAGGTGATAGCTGCCGATCACGATCTCGGACCGCGCCCACAACCGAGCGATGAGACCTAGGCTGACGAGCCCAAAGATCACACCTGAAACCCTGAGACCGATGGTTCGTAACTTCATAATAGACTACGTCCTGCCTAGGTCCCCTGCGAGAAACGTTGGGGTCGATCGCTGGCTGGTTACCGACCGGCGTTGATACGCTTTACTAGGCATCTTTTGGACTGTCTCATCCCAGGCGAAGGCAATTATTTGTGCGCCGGACGTGTCTGACCGACCGCTAGTTCTTCGAGCCAATATCCTTTGCGTTTGTAATGCTGATGCAGCCTGGTCTCGAAGTCCCGAGTCGGCAGCGATTCCTCCGTGTATTCCGGTGACCGCTTGATGGTCTCGCGGGTGAGATTGACGAAGACCTTCGACTCGCTCCAGCTAACGCGCTCGATCCATTGCGGCGAAATCAGGATCTTTTTTCCCGGCCACCAGTTTCGAGTATCGATGATGAAGTAACGAATTGCCCAGGTGTCATCATCGATGATGAAATCCTCGACGTGACCGATCTCGCCGTCTGTGGCTTGGAGGTTACGGCCGCTCACATCGTGAGTGCTACGCAGATGGGGATCCCAAGCTTTTTCATCGTGGGTGGGTCTCATCCACTTCTCACGGTCGCGCTCAATGTAGGGATAACCTCCCCAACTGTACGGCCCGCCCCAATACCCCGGCCATCCATAATAGCCATAATAGTTGTCCTCAAATTGTCGGGACACGGGTTTGTCGCTCGTCAGGGCGGGACTGTCCTCGATTTTCTTCTTGGTCAAAGCGACGTCGATCTGGCGCTCTTTCGCATCCACGGCGCCCAGCGCATAGGGGGATATGAGCACCTGCCTCCCCGTGAGCCAGTTGCCGGTATTGGCGACCAGATAGCGAACTGTCCAATGCCGGTCATCGAAATAGAATTCTTCGACCTTTCCGATTTCCCCGTCGAGGCTGTTCAATGAGTAGCCTTTGAGCGTTTTGGCTTTGATTAACATGATGAAGCTTTCGTCTTTGGCGTGCCGCTTTTGGTTGTTGTTGGCGTCCGACTGGCAGCGCACTCGGAAAATCCGCTTCACTCACCGCGATCTGCCGGGTGAGGTCGCTCATGTTACGCCGCTGACGACGGCTTCGCCATGGGGTATTGTCCTACTTTGGATCGCATCGGCTGCCATGGCGGGATGAGGCGCGACTCTCCTCACACCGGAAGCTGCTGGGGCGTTTCAATCGCGGTGCCCGACAGCATCCGGTGCCCAATAATCGTCGTCGACAATTTGGCGGGATCAGGCAACTTCGTGACACCTCAGCAACAGGCAGCCGATTTCAAGCCGCATCCAGCGCGGCCGTCATCAAATCGATCGAGTGTCAGCATTAAAACAAATGAAACGGAGCGCATGGTTATGAAGTCACAAACTACGGGTCTGAAAGTTGCGAGTGTGATCTTTGGGTTGGTTTGCCTGGTTCACATTCTACGGTTGATCAGGGGTTTTCAAATCGTCGTTGGCAGCTACTATTTTGGGCGAGGTCTGAGCTTGGTCGCCATCATTGTCAGCGGCTTTCTATGCGTTTGGCTGTGGAAGCTGGCGTGTCCGGGATCCAGCAGCACCAAGGCGACACCGGCGTCAAATTCCTGAATCAGCTGCCATTTCAGGCCGTGCCAGGTGATTTGTGGGTAGAAAACTCCCCGACTTTGGATCCTCAATCGATTTGACGGTAACTGACGCTATCGGCCGCGTGATCGTTTGACGAAATGGTCTGGACGATCGCATCGTAGATTTCAGACATGGAAGCTGTTCTGGTTTGCGGTGCGGTACCGAAAATTACGTCCAGGATGTGAATTGGGGGCGCCCCCGATGGGGGCCCACCAACCGTTGTGGAGCCGCTATGAGCCTCAGTCAGAGGTCGTCCGACGCTAGTTCCAAGCCGGGCCTGCTTTGCGGACGGTCGGCATCTCCCCGTTAGAGTTGTCATCAGACCCCCAGGCCATTCGTCGACGGGAACCCTGAGGACCGTTGTCGTTCGCCGTCGCCGTGCGTGGCTCTGCCGTGGTAATCTGCGAACGCCTCACGCGCTTCGACCAATGACGACGCGAGCGGCGGGGGGCGGATCGACTTGCTGCCCCAGCTTCCCCTCGACCTCTTCGATCTGGGCACACCCAATTCGCGAGAATCAATGCGATTGCCAAGCCCCGATGAGCACGCCACCAGCCACGCGTGCAAAGGTTTCCCGGGGGTGAGTGGGCTGAGGTCAAATAGAACCGACGGTCCATTTCCAGGTATAATAGGGCAACACCCCATAGTCTCCGGCCGCCATTCGGCGCATGCTTGGACGGCCCGAAACGGAGGGCGCCTTCCCGTAGGGAGGGTTGGGCAAAATCATAGCGCGATTACGAGCAGCGGAAAACACCACTTCATACCCGCAATTCTCATATTTGAGAAAAGGTATTACTCATGCCGGTCATCAAAATCCATCTCCAGCACGAAAAACTTGCCGCCATCACCCGGAAGGCGGCCGAACTTGGAATCACCGAGGAGGCCCCAGCTCGACAAGGATAGGTATCCCAGGATGTGCCTTGAAAAGGAGAAACCCACTGAGACGAGAAACCGTACAATGTTCGGTGAATAATTTGAAAAACGAAAAACCCGAACCCAAACGCCAACAAATGCAATCCATGGAAAAGAGAGTTACGGCCACAGCCCTCGCTCTTTGCGCCGTCCTCACTGGATGCGTCGGAACAGGTCCCAACACCCAACAGGGCGCCGTTGAAGGCGGAGCCGTAGGCGCGGTCACTGGAGCCATTATCGGCAACAATAGCGGCGGCCGAAACGGGGTCGCCGGCGCCTTAATCGGTGCAATTGCCGGAGCCATCGCCGGTGGCGCAATCGGAAACTCGGTCGACCACCAAAATGGCACCATCTATGGACAGCCGCTAGCGACCGTCCCCACCTACCCACCTTACACTGCGGCGCCTGAAGTCATCGTCACCCAGCCCACTCCATACTCCGTGTGGGTCCCTGGCTACTGGGAATGGACCGGCGCCCAATACACTTGGATCGCCGGCTACTGGACGGTGCCACCTGCTGGATTCCAGGTGTATGTCCAAGGCGCTTGGATCTTTCGCGGCGGCGGCTACTATTATCGCCGACCCTACTGGCGCTAAGCACCACTGAGAACCCGAGTCGAAATCTGCATACCAGCCCATATCACTCGCCTATGCCAGAGGGCATCATCCGGCAAGATCGAGTTCAGGCCTGAAAGCAAATGCGCTTAACATATCCAGTTTCCGCCGCCGCCCTCGTCGAAAAGGGACGACGCCACCGCCTGTCATAGCGTCAATCCGCATAATGCAATCATCCCGAATTCGTTTGAGGAGTTCACTTGTGTGCAGGTGGAACCCGCATCTTAGGGACAAAGGAGCTTTCCTATGAAAACATCGAACGAAGATAATAAAAATCCCGGCTCCCGCAGGGATTTCTTCAGGACGGCGTCTTTGGCGGCTGCAGCGGTTGCTTCCGGAATCGGCTTGGCCGCGGCAAAGGGGAGGACATCTGCAATTGACGACACACCGGAGTGTTCGGCGGCTCCCTCCGGAACGGCCGTGGGCTCGGAAGGGGGTGCCAAACCCTCCCAGGGCGAATCACCGCTGTCGGCTATCGATGAGCACGTCTGCGGCCTCCATTTCTACAGCGGCGACATAAACCGCCAGGTGCTAGCCCAACACTACTGCTCTCACGTCAGCAGGGATGTTCGCCAGTGCGTCATTTATGACTCCGACAAGAAGCATGCGCGACTTGTCGGCATCGAATACATAATCAGCGCCAAGCTTTTCAAGGAGCTTCCCGCCGAGGAAAAGAAGCTTTGGCACAGCCACGTCTATGAGGTTAAGTCAGGGCAATTGATCGCGCCTCGGATTCCCGAGGCTGCCGAAAAGCAAGTGATGGAAGGTTTGGTCGGCACCTATGGCAAGACCTGGTACACGTGGCAGGTTGATCGCGGGGACAAAGTGCCGCTCGGCATTCCGCAGTTGATGATGGCCTTCACCGCGGACGGCCAGGCCCATCCGCAGCTCCTCGCGGAGTGCGATGCGGAGTACGGCGTTTCCTCGGAGGAGAAGAGAAAGAGCCGCGCCGATATCGTCTCGCCGGCGATCCAAGTAGGCGCGGATGCATGGCAACAAGGCGAGGCGATTCAGCTCCAAACCAAAACCGCCACGATGAAGGAGATTACATGACCCCCAACCATGTCGAATAACCGCTGCATTGCCGCCAGAACTGCTGCGCTCGATGGGCGCCTAATGGCGGCCCGGGAACGATCCGTCGGTCGGTCAGATTGACGGGAAAAACAGCAACAGGATCGATCATGAAGAAGGAAAAGAAAGCCGGTAACAGCACGGCAAAACGGAAAGTCGAAAAGGATTCATCCAGTTCGGACGGGAAAGACCGCTTGGGAAGTGGCGGTGAACGCCACCAGATGGCCGGTGGCAATCATCCCGTTCTCACAACCAATCAGGGCAACCCGATTTCCGACAATCAGAACTCGCTCAGGTCCAATAGCAGCGGCCCGACTCTTCTGGAGGACTTCGTCCTTCGCGAAAAGATCACGCACTTCGACCACGAGCGAATTCCAGAGCGTATCGTTCACGCGCGAGGTACGGCTGCGCATGGCTATTTTGAGCTGACTGAATCACTGGCGCACTATTCGACCGCGAAGATTCTCACCGAGACCGGAGACAAAACGCCGGTATTTACCCGCTTTTCGACGGTTACAGGCGGTGCCGGCTCCGTCGATACGCCACGTGACGTGCGCGGATTCGCCGTCAAGTTCTACACCAAGGAAGGCAATTGGGACCTGGTCGGCATCAACATCCCCGTCTTTTTCATTCAAGACGCCATCAAATTTCCCGACCTCATCCACGCCGTCAAGATGGAGCCCGATCGTGGATTTCCACAAAGCGCGACCGCCCACGACACGTTCTGGGATTTCATATCGTTCATGCCGGAATCCATGCACATGGTAATGTGGATCATGTCCGACCGCACCCTCCCGCGCTCCCTGCGTATGATGGAGGGATTCGGCGTTCACAGCTTCCGGCTGATCAATGCCGCGGGCGATTCGACCTTCGTCAAATTTCACTGGCGGCCAAAGCTGGGGCTGCAATCCACAATATGGGATGAAGCCATAAAAATCGCCGGCGCCGATTCCGATTTCCATCGGCGCGACTTGTTTGAGGCTATCGAGAAAGGCGCTTTTCCCGAGTGGGAGCTTGCGGTTCAGCTATTCACGCAGGAACAGGCGGCCAAATTTCCTTTTGATCACCTGGATCCGATAGCGACACGTCCTTGGCCATATTTTGCCCCGAAGGGAACTCATTGGCCAGTTAACCTGGCGCTAGTCACTCCGTTTGTGAACCGTGGGAAAGGTGGTCGAACTCCGCAAGAGTATCTGGCCGAAGTGAAGAAGTATAAAACGTTCATCCCGACCGAGGCAAAGGAGCGGCGTCGAATTGACAACCTCCGATGCAAGCTCTTTGGTGATTACATGCGGCAGCATTGCTCCAAGAATGAGGACAAGTGGGGTCCGTTGTGATCAGCTTGATTAGCTAGCCATGCAAATGAAAAACAAACCCCGTATGTTTACCCTGTTGACCGGCATTCTCCTGATGCTCCCGGTTGCGGTTCGAGGCGATGACGATTCCTCGTCCGCAGGCTTTTCTTCTAATCGAGGCCCCAATATGGGGAGAGAGTTACTACGGTTCTATAAGCTCGGCAAAGCTGCACGATCTAGAGGCAGATTACGATGATCCACTGACTTCATTCCTAAACTACTATCTCAAAGCGAACCCCCGCATGTCTCAGAAAGCAGGGATGGGAGTAGCTATGCGCGGCTTGCGAACATCAAAGAAATAGGCTAGCCCAATTGCACTATGGTCACCACTAAACTCAAGCGAATCGAATCCGTCCGCGCCAAACTCGCCCACCTCGAAAAGACGGTGGAGGCCGAACTGAAGCAGGAACTATCTACACTCCACGAGCAGTACGGCTTCCCCGATGTGAAGGCTTTTTTCAAGGCCGTCAGGGCGGCAGCGGGTGGCGGCATCCGCAAGGCAGGGAGGCCCAAGAAGACGGCGGCATCCCCCAAGACCCGCAAACGCGCCAAGATCACCGCCGCCATCCGCGCCCGGGTGAAGAAGCTTGTGCAGGCTGGCAAGTCGGGCTCAAAGATCGCAAAGGCCGTTGGGATTTCGCTGCCCAGCGTGCAGAACATCAAGAAGGCGGCTGGTCTCGTGAAGAGCCGCAAGCCCGAGCTGGTGAAGGTGCCGGCCAAGAAGGCACCGGTTAAAAAGAAGGTGGCCAAAAAGCGGGCGGCTAAGAAGGCCCCAGCACA
>Ga0302320_10014106_pt1 | contig 16566 bp, 15 predicted proteins | sample Bog_T0_3_FD_202130 | JGI IMG/M metagenome (GOLD analysis project Ga0302320, IMG submission 202130) | Peat permafrost microbial communities from Stordalen Mire near Abisko, Sweden - Bog_T0_3 | ecosystem: Environmental > Terrestrial > Soil > Wetlands > Peat | place: Sweden: Abisko, Stordalen Mire... | reverse complement strand
GGCTTTCAACTCGCCGCCGACGGCCGGCGCGCGGTCCTTGTCAGTTGCCTGGACAACTTGTTGAAGGGCGCGTCCGGCCAGGCCGTGCAAAATCTGAATGTCATGCTCGGTTGGCCCGAATCGGAGGGGCTGGAATGAAATACGTCGTCAAATTGGGTGGAGCTGGCCTTGAAGTCCCATCGCTTCTTGAGGGGTGTACACGCGCGATTGCGGAACTGGTGCGCGACGGACATCAGGTTGCCGTGGTCCACGGCGGCGGCAAGCAGTTGACGAGCATGTTGAAGGCGCTCGGGCTACAGAGTGAGTTCATCAACGGCCTGCGCGTCACCGACGCCGAAACCCGCGACGTGGCTTTGATGGTCCTGGCCGGAAAAGTAAACAAACAGCTCGTAGCCGGCCTGGGCGCGCTGGGTGTTCCGGCGATGGGCCTGTCCGGCGGCGACGGCCTGATCTTCCGCGCCCGCAAGAAGCTCACCACGCCTGACCTTGGTTTCGTGGGCGAGATCGCCTCCAGTGATCCGCGCTGGCTCGATGCCATCTGGCAGTTGAACGGCGTCCCGGTGCTCTCTTCCATGGCGCTCGGCTTTGATGGCGAATACTACAACGTCAACGCCGACGAGATGGCCGCGGCCTGCGCCATCGCCTGCCACGCCGATGCGCTGGTCTTCCTTACCGACGTTCCCGGCGTCAAGGACGCGAACGGCGCCGTGCTCCGATGGCTCTCCATCGACCAGATTGCCGAGATGGCCAAGAGCGAGGTTATCTCCGGCGGCATGTTACCCAAGCTCAGCGCCTGCCGCAAAGCTCTATTAAACGGCGTCAAGCGCGTAAGAATTCTGCCTGCTGAAGCTGCCAGTTCCCTGCCCGACCTGTGCAGCTCCCGCGTAGCCCACGGCACCGAAGTCATGGTGGCCTAGCGTTCCGCGGGACAAACGGACAGCGGTCCGCAGGACAAACAGATTAGGAGAGATGAAATGACCAAGTTCGAACAGATTCAAGCCGCCGAAGCACGGCTGCTGCTTTCCACTTATGATCGCAACCCCATCCTCTTCGTCCGTGGCGAGGGCGTCTTTCTCATCGACGAGCAGGGCGAGCGTTATCTCGACCTATTAAGCGGCATCGGAGTCAACGCGTTGGGTTACGGCCACCCCGCCATTGTGGAGGCCATTGCGAAACAAAGCCGCGCGCTCATCCACGTTTCAAATCTGTTTTTCCATGAGGGCCAGGCGGAGCTTGCACAGAAGCTTACTGAGCGCACCGGCCTGGATCGTGTCTTCTTTGCCAACACCGGCACCGAGGCCTGGGAGGGCGCGCTCAAGCTGGCCCGCGCGCACGCCGGCCTCTTGCGCAGCGAAGGCAAACAGATCGGCACGAAATTCCTCGCCCTTGAGCAGAGCTTTCATGGCCGTACCTTTGGCTCCATGTCAACTACGCACAAAGCCAAGTACCGCGAACCCTTTGCTCCCGTCGTTCCCGGCGTCGAGTTTGTCAAATTCAACGACATCGCCGACCTGCGCGCCAAATTCTCCAGTGAAGTCTGCGCCATCCTCGTCGAACCCATCCAGGGCGAAGGAGGCATTCGTCCGCTCTCGCAGGAGTTCTTCGCCGAGGCGCGCGCTCTAACCAGCTCGACTGGAGCCTTGCTGATAGCCGATGAAATTCAATCCGGCATGGGCCGCACCGGCAAGTGGTGCGCCTACCAGCACTACGGAATTCTGCCGGATGTCACCACGCTGGCCAAGCCTCTTGCGGGTGGCATCCCTCTGGGAGCAATCGTCTGCACGGAAGAGGCAGCGCGCGCCATCCACGCCGGTATGCACGGCACAACCTTCGGCGGAGGCCCTCTGGCCTGCGCCGTGGCTATCGCCGTCATCGACGCAATGGAAAAAGAAAACCTGCTGGCTCACGCAACCGATGTCGGCAACTACTTTCTTGCCCAACTCCGCGCCCTCGCCTCGCGCCACAGCGCCATCATTGATGTGCGCGGCCGTGGCCTGATGATTGCAGCCGAACTCAACTCTGCCGACCTGGCCAAGCTGGTCGTTGCCGAAATGCTCAAGCGGCGCATCGTCATCAACTGTACCAGCGACACCGTTTTGCGTTTTTTGCCGCCTTATATTTTGCATCGAAATCACGTGGACTCCGCCATTCGCGCGCTGGACGAAATCTTCACAAAACATGCCGCCCAAGCGGCAGCCAACTCCACCGGAGGACAAACACGTGGTTAGCAATGCAATCATCGAATCCGAGGCCCTCGCCGTTTCCGTCGAAAAAGACCCTGACATTCTATCCGCCGCCGCGCGTCTGGCTGGCGAAGATATGTGTTCCATTTCCGATCTTTCCAGCGCCGAGGTGCGCGCAATTCTCAAGCTAGGCCACGATGTAAAGCGCAACCCTGAAAAGTATCGCCACGCCCTCGACGCCAGGCAGATGGTGCTGATGTTCGAGAAGGCCAGCCTGCGCACGCGCCTCAGCTTCGAGGCCGGCATCAACACCATGGGTGGTAATGCCATATTCGTCGATCAAACCAGTTCTCCACTTGGCGAACGCGAGTCCATTGCCGACGTGGCCCGCAACGTCGAGCGCTGGGTCGATGTAATTGTGCTGCGTACCTACGCGCACGACACCATTACCGAGATGGCCGCCAACGCTCGCGTGCCGGTGATCAACGCGCTCTCTGACTTCGAGCATCCCTGCCAGGCGCTGGCAGATTTCATGACGGTCAATGAACACTTCGGCCACGTGGCCGGGCTTAACTTCACCTACGTCGGCGACGGTAATAACGTTTGCCACTCGTTGATGCTCATGGGCGCGCATCTGGGCGCCAATGTCACCGTTGCCACGCCGCGCGGCTACTCGCCGGACATTGAGATCGTGACCAAGGCGCGCGACATTGCCCAGGCCAACGGATGCGAGTTGCGCCTCACGCAAGATCCTCAGGGCGCCGCCGAGGGAGCGGATGCCATTTATACTGACGTTTGCGTCAGCATGGGCTTCGAGCACGAGTCCACCAAGCGCGAGCCTATCTTCCGGCCCTTTCAGGTCAACGAGGCGCTGATGGCCAAGGCCGCGACCCGCGCCGTCTTTATGCACTGCCTGCCCGCGCGCCGCAATGCAGAGGTGACCGACGCCGTGATCGACGGCCCGCAGTCCATCGTCTTCGACCAGGCCGAGAACCGCTTGCACGCACAGAAAGCGTTGCTGCTTCTGCTGCTTGGCGGCCTGGCAAATATCACTGGCTTTCAGAGCAAGCAAAGACTTGTATAAAGGAATGTTCTGCCATGAATTTCAGATTTCTGAGTTATGAGTTACAAGATCTAGCGCAGAATTCGCAGATCCGCTCGCCGGAATTTCAGATGTCATTGTCTGCGAAGAAGACGGCATATCCTCTGCGAGCGATAAGGTATTGGTGGGTCTGTCAAGCGTTGACCAAGGAACTGGCTAATAAACCAGATGCCATCATCGTCGATATGGGAGCAGGACATGGGCAGATGCGCAGATACTGTGCCGGCTCCATCCCTTGCATGGCGCCTGAGTATTCTTTCGATTCGCAGAAGTGGATTGGATTGGACAAAGCACCTCAAGTGGAACTTTCAACGGCCGGGTACGAACAGATTTTGGAATGCGATTTTGACAAGCCTCTGCCATTGGAAGACGCATCAGTCGACGCGCTCATCTGTATTCACGTGATGGAGCATCTGCCCCGTCCTGAATTTTCGATCTCTGAAATCGCTAGGGTTTTGGCGCCTGGAGGTATCTTCTGCGGTGGTTCTCCGACTGCTCCGGCGCCCTTTTCTTTTCTTTTCCATCGCTGGCTTCGCTACAAGATGCGCAACGGGAGCACCGGACCGAACGGACATATTAACTCCTTCAGCCCGAGCGATTGGAAGCGCCTGGTTACAAACGCTGGGCTGAAGCTTGATTTTCTGAGTGGCTCGCACCTGATGAGACTTTCCGGCGCAGGCATCGAGAATTCCAAAACATGGGCAAAGCTGAACCTATTCTGGGGAGGTTTGTTTCCTTCTCTTGGATCAGAGGTTTACCTGCAGGCCCACAAGGAAGCATAAACATTCCACCAAGACGTGTTACTAACATATTTGAGGAGATTTTGTATCATGGCAAAGAAAGTCGTACTGGCATACTCGGGAGGCCTCGACACCTCCATCATCATTCCGTAGCAATTCGACTCTAGCCAGAAGCTAGATGCACTCAGAGGTTTCGCAACCATGTCCGTAATTCTCGAATCCCTGCCCATCGGCCAGAAAGTCGGCATTGCCTTCTCCGGCGGGCTGGACACCTCCGCCGCCCTGCACTGGATGAGACAGAAGGGAGCCATCCCTTACGCCTACACGGCCAACCTCGGCCAGCCGGACGAATCCGACTACGAAGCCATCCCGCGCAAGGCCCTCGAATACGGCGCAGAAAAGGCCCGCCTCATCGACTGCCGCGGCCCGCTCGTTCGCGAAGGCATCGCCGCGCTGCAGTCGGGCGCCTTCCACATCACCACCGCCGGCGTCCCTTACTTCAACACCACCCCCATCGGCCGCGCTGTCACCGGCACCATGCTCGTCGCCGCCATGCAGGAGGACGACGTCCATATCTGGGGCGACGGCTCCACCTTCAAAGGCAACGACATTGAGCGTTTCTATCGCTACGGCCTGCTCGTCAATCCCAGCCTTCAGGTCTACAAACCCTGGCTCGACGCCGCTTTCATCGACGAATTAGGCGGCCGCGCAGAGATGTCCGCCTTCATGCAGCGCTCCGGTTTCGCCTACAAGATGTCCGCCGAAAAGGCCTACTCCACCGACTCCAACATGCTTGGCGCAACTCACGAAGCAAAAGACCTGGAGAGCCTTTCTTCGTCCGTCAAGATCGTTGTTCCCATCATGGGCACGGCCTTCTGGCGCGACGATGTCGAAATCCAGCGCGAGCAGGTCACAGTCCGCTTTGCAGAGGGATTTCCCGTGGCCCTGAACGGCCGCCAATTCGACGACCCCGTTGCCCTCCTTCTCGAAGCCAACCTCATCGGTGGCCGCCACGGCCTCGGCATGTCCGACCAGATCGAAAATCGCATCATTGAAGCCAAATCCCGCGGCATCTACGAGGCGCCCGGCCTCGCTCTGCTCTTCATCGCCTACGAACGCCTCATCACCGGCATCCATAACGAGGACACCATCGAGCAGTACCGCGACAATGGCCGCAAGCTCGGCCGCTTGCTCTATCAGGGCCGCTGGTTCGACTCCCAGTCCATCATGCTCCGCGAATCCGCACAGCGCTGGGTCGCGAAACCCATCACCGGCGAAGTCACCCTGGAGATGCGCCGCGGCAACGATTACTCCATCCTGAACACCGAGTCGCCGAACCTCACCTACCATCCCGAGCGCCTCAGCATGGAGAAGACCGAGTCCACCTTCTCCCCGCGCGACCGCATCGGCCAGCTCACCATGCGCAACCTCGACATTACTGACACCCGGGAGAAGCTCTTCACCTACGCCGCAAGTGGCCTCCTCACTCTCAGCAAAGGCAGCGAAATGCCCCAGCTCAACAGCGGCAAGGAGAATAAATAGGATGAGGTACGCTTAAAGCAATGGTCAACGAACAACAATCCGGGAAGATGTGGTCCGGCCGCTTTCGCGAGCCGCTGGATGCGGAGTTCGAATCCTGGCAGCGGTCCATTGGCTTCGATTGGCGGCTTCTCCCACAAGAGATCGCCGCCAGCAAAGCGCACGCGTCCGCTCTGATTGCCGCTAAGATTCTTACAAAAAACGAAGGAGCGGAGTTGCGCAATGCGCTCGATGCGATTGCCGCCGAGCACGCAGCGGAGGCGGGCAAGGCGCTGGTGCGCGATCACTCAACTGCAGAAGACATTCATCATTTTGTTGAATTGAAACTGGTCGAACGAGTCGGTCCTCTGGGCCTCAAGCTGCACACCGGACGCAGCCGCAACGAGCAGATTGCCACCGACCTCCGCCTCTATGTGCGCAAACAAATCAACCTCGTACAGAAGGCTCTTGCCGCCTGGGCCTCTGCGTTGGTCGAGCAGGCCCGCGCCGCAGGCGAGTCGGTCATGCCCAGCTACACTCATATGCAACGCGCCGAGCCGGTGCTTGTCGCGCATTGGCTGCTGGCTTATGTGGAAATGATTTTGCGCGATTCTGACCGCTTGCGCGATTGTTCTGCGCGGCTCAACTTTTGTCCGCTGGGCTCAGGCGCGGTAGCCGGCGCAACGCTAGCGCTTGACCGCAACCTTGCCGCACGCGAGTTAGGTTTCACCGCGCCCACCGCCAACTCCATCGACGCCACCAGCGATCGCGATTTTATTTTGGAATATTTGCAAGCGCTCACCTTTGTCGGCTTGCATCTGAGCCGTTTTGCCGAGGAGATTACACTTTTCGCAACCGCAGAGTTCGGTTTTGTCATGCTTCCCGAAGCCTTTTCGACCGGCTCCAGCGCCATGCCGCAGAAGAAGAATCCCGATCTCACCGAACTGATCCGCGGCAAAGTCGGGCGCATCCACGGCGCGGCGGAGGCTGTCACGCTGCAACTCAAGGGACTGCCCCTGGCCTACAACAAAGACTTGCAGGAGACTCAGGAGCCGGTTTTTGCCGTAGAGTTTGTGTCGCAAATGCTCAGACTGATTGCGCGCTTCACCGCCGCTCTGCAATTCAATCGCGAGCGCATGAACGAAGCTGCGCAGTCTGGTTGTCTGAATGCCATGGCCGCCGCCACCTACCTTGTCCACAAGGGCGTCCCCTTCCGCACCGCTCACGAGAAGGTCGGCAATGCCGTGCGTTTTGCCCTTGATAAAGGAGTTGAACTCAACGCCCTCACCCTCAACGAACTTCGCCAGTTCGGCGAAGAGTTCGAGGAAGACTTCTTTGCTGCTGTCACGCTCACGGCCACGCTCGACTGCCACAACGTCACGGGTGGAACCGCGCGCGAACGTGTGCGCGAGGCCTTGGCCGCCGCATCCAATAGGATCGACGCTCTGGTTCAGGAGGCCGATCATGCTGGTTCGTAAGGCCCTGATCTCGGACGCCCCCGATGTTTGCGACCTGGTCAACTCGCTCGCGCCCGACGGAACGCTGATCCACCGCTCCTTCGCGGAGGTCTGCGAAAACATTCGCGACTTCACCGTGGCTTTGTCCGAAGGCGGCGTCTTTCTTGGCTGTGGCGCGTTGCATTTTTACGGGCCGCATCTGTGCGAGGTGCGCTCCATCGCAGTCATGCCTGCGGCCAAGAGCCAGGGCGCGGGCAGTCGCATTCTAGCCGCGCTCATCGGCGAGGCAGAAGAGCACGGCATCCAATCTGTCTGCCTCTTCACCCGCATTCCTGATTATTTTTTTAAGTTTGGCTTCCGCGCCGTTGAAGACAAAACAGAACTGCCCGATAAAATCTTCAAGGACTGCCTGAGTTGCCCGCGCCTGCATCGCTGCGATGAGGTAGCCATGGTGCGCGGCCGCATCCCCCGCGTCTCCATCCTCGGCCCTCGCGAAGAAGCTGAGCAGTTAGTGCGCATCACCGAATAACTTCTACTTATATTCACGGGGGCCCCACCTTCGCCGCGTTTTTGTTTTTACCGCTAAGGTGGGATATCTATAATTACAGTTTTTATTTCTAATTTACTAACTCTGTTTCGTCAGCAACGCCGCAGCCACCACAACCTGCCCATAACTCAGCCCACCATCCCCAGGACTGACGCTCCGATGCTGAAAGACCTCGAAGCCTTCAGCCTCCAGCTTCATGCGCAGCAGCCGTGCCAGTCTACGGTTATGCATGCAGCCACCGCTCAGCACAACTTGATTCACTCCAGTCGCAGTCCGCGCCAACACCGCCGCTCTGGCAAATCCCGTAGCCACTCCTGCATGAAAGCGTGCAGCAATTCGCGCTTTGCTCGTTCCAATCCGCAAATCTTCGATTAACTCGCGCCACAACAGTGCGGCGCTGATCCGCACCGGCTCTCTCGCGGCCCAATTTCCACCTGCAAACTCCAACGCATAACCAGGCACGTCATCCGGCTCATCCACGGCAATGCCTTCCAACTCAATCGCCGCCTGCGCCTCGTAATCCACCACGCGACGCCCCAGAACAACTGCGGCTACTGCATCAAAAAGCCGTCCCAGGCTCGAAGTCAGCGGAGCATTCACACCCCGCTCCATCATCCGTGCCAGTACGCGAGTCTCTTTCTCCGTTGCGCCCAACAAATTCAGCGTCTCGCTTGAACCAACATCAAAGCCCGCCGCTCGCAAATGCCCCAGCGCCATCCGCCACGGCTCCTTGATGGCCGCCTCGCCGCCCGGCATCGGCACATAATCGAGGTGCGCGAACCGCTCGAAGCTCGCGTGGTTTGCGATCAGCACTTCCCCTCCCCATATCTTTCCATCCGTCCCGTAGCCCGTGCCGTCCAGTGCCAGGCCAATCACCTCGCCCGTGAGGCCGTGCTCGGCCATGCATCCAGCCACGTGCGCATGATGATGCTGCACGGCAATCAATTGCAAGCCGCGCTCTTTAGCCCACTCCCGTGCCCACGTCGTCGAAAGGTAGCCCGGATGCAGGTCATGCACCACGGTCTGCGGCTCAATCTCGAAAGTCCGCATCAGGTGATCGAGCGACTCTTTGAAAAATTCCAACCCTGTCAGGTTTTCCAGATCGCCCAGGTGTTGGCTCTGGAAGGCAAACCGTCCCCGCGCCAGCGCAAAGACATTCTTCAGGTGGCCCCCAACGGCCAGCAGTGGCGGAACATCAAAGGGCAGCGCCACACCCATCGGCACAAATCCGCGTGCTCGCCTGATCAGTTGCGGCACACCATCTACCATGGCGGCCACCGAATCGTCGCAGCGCTGCAAAATCTCGCGGTCGTGCATCAGGAAGGCATCGGCAATCCCGCCCAATCGCGCCCGCGCCTCTTCGTTATCAATTGCAATTGGTTCTTCGCTGAGGTTGGCCGAGGTCATCACCAGCGCCTTCACGCGAGCGTTGGTAAAGAGCAGATGCTGCAGCGGCGCATAAGGCAGATAAACGCCCAGCCAGGGAATACCCGGTGCAACGCCTTCCGCAATCCCGCAGTCCTCACGCCGGCGCGCCAACACAATCGGCCGCGCTGGCGTCGTGAGCAGCGCCTCTTCTTCAGCCGTCAGCACGCACACCTGCCGCGCCGCCTCCAGGTCGCGCACCATCACTGCCAACGGCTTTCCATAGCGGCGTTTGCGCTCCCGCAAACGCATCACCGCTGCCTGGCTGGTTGCATCCACGCTCAGATGAAAGCCGCCGATCCCTTTGATAGCTACAATCTTCCCCGCTGTCAGCAATTGAAGCGTCTGCTCGACTGCCTCATCCCCAGTGATCGATTCTGAGTCTGCCTTCTCCAGCCATACTCGCGGCCCGCACACCCAGCACGCATTGGGCTGCGCATGGAAGCGCCGGTTCAGTGGGTCGTCGTATTCCCGCTGGCATTCCGGGCACATCGGGAACTTCGCCATCGAGGTCTGCGGCCGGTCATAGGGAATTCTTCGTGTGATGGTGAAGCGCGGCCCGCAGTTGGTGCAATTCAGAAACGCATAGCGGTAGCGCCGGTCCCTGGGGTCCAGCAATTCACGCAGGCAATCCGGGCATGTTGCCGCGTCGGCTGGAATCCCTGTGCTCACTCGGCCCAGCACCTTACTGGCATCGATTCTGAAACCAGAATCCCCCACAAGGTGCAGCTCCCGCACCGCAACCGCATCAATGCGCGCCAAAGGTGGCGTCTGCGAGCGCAGCCGGTCAAGAAACGCCTCCACGCGCTCCTCCGGCCCCTCGATCTCTATGGTCACTCCATCCGTATCGTTGCCGACAAATCCGGCCAGACCCTCCTCCAGTGCCAGTCGGTAGACAAACGGACGAAACCCCACCCCCTGCACCACTCCGCTCACCACCACACCGCGCCGCAGCGCTTCGTATGGCCCTCGATTGAGTTGGGATTTGTCCGTCAAGTAAAAGCCTCTTGTTGCAAACCAGCATAGCGCATCGGCGCCTATCCACCCCGCCCGGCTCAATCTCCGTGCTTGGGCGGCTGCATCCGATGGATGACCGGCAGCCCGGAAGCGAATACACTTACTCTTAAGATGAGCAGGATTGCAAGTAGTTTCAGCAGACTGTGTGGCAGGCAGTTAGGATCGTCACTGGCGGTCGCGGCTGTTTTTTCCCTGACCTGGCCCGGAGCCGCAGCAGTTGCAGCCCAGCAGCCGGACTCCGCTTCGGTCATCAGGCTGGTCGATGCCGCTGTAAAAGCCAGAATCGACCATGTAGAAAGCTACACCGTTACCGAACACTATTCAGTCTACCGGGGCAATGACCAGACCCATCCCACGGCTGAAATGACTGTCCAGACCCTCTATCGCCAGGGTTACGGCAAGAGTTACACCATCCTGTCGGAATCCGGCTCCGAGTTCATCCGGAACCACGTGCTGCGTACGCTGCTCGACAATGAAAAGACCCTTAATTTACCCGGCACCGTTGAACATTCTTGGTTCACCTCCGCCAATTATGAGATGCAACTGAAACCCGGCGGCGTTCAGCTTCTCGATGGACGGGAATGCATTGCCCTCGCTATCCACCCCAAGCACAAGGCAACCAACATGATTGATGGAACCCTCATGGTCGACTCCAAAGACGGTTCCATCGTCCAGCTCGACGGATCAGCAACCCAAAGTGCCTCCATCTTCACCGGAGCCGCCCAGGTGATGCGGCATTACTTCAACGTAAACGGTTTCTCCATGGCCACCCAGGCCAGGGCTGTCTCGGATAGCTTTATTCTTGGCCGGACAACTGTGACCATCGACTATCGGGACTACAAGATTCAGTTGCGTCCGGCCCGGTAGGCAAAGACGCCCGTCTTTCCCGTGCCGATCCCGTCGCGTATGCGCTATACTAATTTTCGTGCTACCAATTTTCGGAGATTGGAAACTCGATGCCGCGCTGGGCTCCTGCCTTCTGCTGGGGCTGCGTCACGGCTTCGACTATGACCATCTGGCCGCCATCAGCGACATCACCGCCGTGCAGCGCAACTGGCGCAGCGGCTTGCGCCTGGGAATGACCTACGCCCTGGGCCACGCCTTCACGGTGGCCGCGTTGGGCATTGCTGTGCTGGAGTTGCACATCGGCCTGCCTGAGAACCTGGACCACTGGACCGAGCGGCTGATCGGCCTCACTCTCATCGTTCTCGGCGTCGGGGTGGTGGCTGGAATTCTCCGCAAAGACGCGCACGGTCACTCTCATAGCCGCATCGAAAGCCGCCTGGCCATCGCCATCAACGGAGTTCTGTGGATTGGGTGGCGGGTACGCCGCCTTTGGAATCCCCAGGCCCCGCAACCCGAGCGTTTTCAGTGGATGTACAACGGCAAGTCGGTCTTTGTCATCGGCATCCTGCATGGTGTGGGTGCTGAAACCCCTAGCCAGTTGGCCCTTTTTTTCCTCACCGCCAACCTGGGAGGAACCTCACGCGGCATGATGGGCTTGGCGGCCTTTGCCGTGGGCCTGGTAGCCATGAATGCCCTGATGACCGCCACCATGGGTGGAGCCTTCAATGCCAGCGGCCATCACCATCCCCGCCTCTATCACGCCATCGCCTGGACCGGCGCCGCCTACAGTTTCATCATCGGCATCATCTTCCTCTTCGGAATCTCCGACCGCCTGCCGTCCCTCGGATAGCGTGCAAACAATAAATCAGCGCTGCGAAGCCGGCTCTAGGAGCGAATCCACGCAGCTCGAAGGCCCGTTCACAGGGTTGCAGCGGGCCGGTACTCCGTTCGGCAGCGCCACAAAGTAACCGGTCCATCGGGCAGGTTCAGACTGCGGATAGTCCGTGCTCACAATCTGTGCCCCGCTTCTCAGCGCCCTGTCGCGGTTACGGCCATCATTGCTGCGCGCCTCCACGGTATCGGAGTCGGCCCGTGTGCGCACCAGGAATCCCTGACGAACGAGGGCGGCAATCGTAGCCTCATCCCCTTCATTCTTCTCAATAAACGCGGCGTCCGGCTGGCCGGGAGTCGCGTTCGTGAAGAGCACCCGTCCGCGCAGGCTAGGATGCCCCTCGAGGTAAAGCGGGCCCACATCTGTTTGGTCCATCAGGAAGACAACTTTGCCGCGAGCCCTTTCCAGAGTAGGCCAGCCTCCCTTGCGCACAGCCTTTTCCAGCGTGCGATGGCGCCCCCGCACCTGATCCGGAGTAATCAGCTCGTCAGCGGAAAAAACAGAGCGAATCTCTGCATCCAACGCATCCAGAGTCTCAGCCGTGAAAGGCTCGACAGGCGTCCATGGATGTTTATTGTCCGGCAAATGCTGCTTGGTCTCCACCAGAATGAAGATGGGAATATGCTCCGGATGCGCCCTGGACCATGAACGTACAATCTGCAGGCAGGCGACGAATGGCTGACAGTTGCTCGCATAATCCATGTCCTGCATATGCATCACTTTGAATCCGGGCTTCATCATTACGCTCTCCGGATACGGCTCCGGGTCCGCGGGCAGACCGGCCTGGGCAACCGCCGCCGGCCCCTTGGGATGCGCGAATCGGCCGCCCTTGCTGTCGGCAAAAATATCCAACTCGATCTGCCGCACTCCGTGGCTCAACTGCGAATTTAGGCCGGCATGGGCGTAATCAAGGCCAGCTATTTCCTTGGGATCACTTTGCTCCATGAGCTTCACGATTCCCGGCAAAAGCCCTGCGTGGTAGCTGTTGTGTGAACCGATCAACTGAATCTGATTGATCCGAATTGTCCTGTCCCCATACAGATCCGGCTCAGCCGCTTGCGTGAATGCCCGCGTTGCAACAAGAGAAACTGCAAAAAACGCGAAAATATACAGGCGTAATCTCATCCCATTCCCCTTGTCTCGCGCCTTGAACTGTCGCGAATACCGCTAAATATTCATGCTAGCTCATGCGGAGTCCTCTTCACCCTGTGAGGCTTATCACTCGCCAGCCAGGAAACGGGCTTTCATCCATGCGTATTCGTGTTTTCCCAGCCCAGAACGGTTTCCGCCTATCGAAAAAGCGATGTTTGGTTACAACTCCAAGTGACCGTGGTCACGAAGAAAAACTGGCGACAGGGCTATAAGAAAGATAGACATGGAACCCGGCACGGCGATGCAAACGTTGTGCATTGCGTTCCGTGTACGGAGGATTCGTGCCTGTATTCACCCCCCCGCCGTTGCCCAGCAGCGATAACCGCTGGAAGATTGTCAACGGCACCATGCGCAAGAATGGCTTTGCCCGTCACGCGCTGATTGAAACGCTCCACACCGTCCAGTCCGCGTTCGGCTACCTGGACGATGATTCGATTCGTTTTGTGGCCCAATCACTACGAGTGCCTCTGAGCCAGGCCTACGGAGTGGTGACCTTTTACCACTACTTCAGCCTGAAGCCGCCAGGCAAGCATACGGCCACCGTCTGCGCCGGCACGGCCTGCTACATCAAGGGCTCTGAAAAGCTGATGGCCGCGGCGGAAAAGCGCTTGGGCATCCCTCGTGGACAAACTACCAGCGACGGCCAGATCAGTCTGATGACCGCCCGATGCGTGGGCGCATGCAGCCGCGCTCCGGTGGTGTTGTGTGACGGCGAAGTAATCGGAGAGATGACGTCAGAGCAGATGCTCGAGCAACTCGAAAGGTGGGCTGTGGAATGACAATCGAAGAGCTCGAACAGGTAGCTAAAAGCGTCTGCCAGGAATACGAGAAATACGATTTTGAAGTGAATGTCTGCATGGACCTGGCCTGCATGAGCCAGGGCTCTGACAAATTGCGGGACGCTCTGGAGAAAGCCGCCGGCGCATCCGGCAAGAATGTGCTGATTCGCCGCACCGGGTGCATGGGACCGTGCTCTTCCGGGCCCTTGGTTCGCGTGGACCCCGAGGAAATCCTTTACCACCATGTGAATGCCGGCCACGCCGAGGCTATTGTGAATAGCCTGGGCGGCAAGCCGGTGCCCGCGTTGCAGTGCGATCTGAACGAGCACTTCGACAAGCAGGTGCGCGTGGTGCTGGAGAACGCCGGCCACATCGATCCGGAGAAGATCGATGATTACATTGGCCGCGACGGTTACAAGGCGCTGCTTACGGCACTCACCGAAATGACGCCCAACGGCGTCATTCACCGCATCACTGAAAGCGGCCTCCGGGGACGCGGCGGCGGCGGCTATCCCACCGGACTCAAGTGGGGAACTGTGGCCAAGGCCTCGGGCGACGTGAAGTACGTGGTCTGCAATGGCGACGAGGGCGATCCCGGCGCTTTCATGGATCGCAGCGTGATGGAGGGCGACCCGCATCGCGTCATCGAGGGCATGGCCATCGCCGCCTACGCCGTAGGCGCAAGCAAGGGCTTCATCTATGTCCGTGCTGAGTACCCGGTGGCCGTCTCCCGCCTGACCACAGCGATTCGCGAGGCACGTCGCCGCGGATTGCTGGGCAACGGCATCTGCAACACTCCCTTCAACTTCGATATTGAAATCCGACTCGGTGCCGGCGCCTTTGTCTGCGGAGAGGAGACGGCGTTGCTGGCCTCCATCGAGGGCAAGCGCGGCACACCCAAACCGCGCCCCCCCTATCCGGCGGTCAGCGGTCTCTTCGGCAAGCCCACGCTCATCAACAACGTGGAGACCTTCGCCAACATCGCTCCTATCGTCCGCAACGGCGGCAAGTGGTTTGCCAACATGGGCTCGGAGAGAAGCAAAGGAACCAAGGTCTTCGCCCTCACCGGAAAGATCGCCAACACCGGCCTGGTGGAAGTGCCTATGGGCATCAAGCTGCGCGAGATCATCGAAGTCATCGGTGGCGGCGTTCCGGATGGGCATACCTTCAAGGCGGTGCAGACCGGCGGGCCTTCCGGCGGCTGCATTCCCGCCGAGATGCTCGACCTCGGCGTCAGCTACGATGCCCTCATGGCGGTCGGCTCCATCATGGGATCCGGCGGCATGATCGTCATGGACGACACCTCCTGCATGGTCAACGTCGCCAAATTCTTCGTCGAGTTTTGCATGACCGAGTCCTGCGGCAAATGCATCCCCTGCCGCGCGGGCACGGCTCAGATGTTCACCCTGCTGAGCCGCATCTGTTCCGGCTCCGGAACCATGGAAGACCTGGACCTGCTGGTGAGCCTGTGCGAAACCATCAAGGAAGCCAGTCTCTGCGGCCTGGGCATGACGGCGCCCAATCCTGTGCTCAGCACAATCAAGTACTTCAAAAACGAGTACATCGAACACATCGTCAATAAGCGCTGTCCGGCTGGCGTCTGCAACATGGATGCGCCCGCGCCCGTTGCCGTTCCTACGGAGGTGTTGGCATGAGCGAGAGCATGGGCGTCAAAACTCTGATCATCGACGGCCAGGAAGTCAGCGCGCGCTCCGGCCAAACCATCCTTGAAGTCGCTCGCGAGAACGACATCAACATTCCCACCCTCTGCCACATGGACGGCCTGGGCGACGTAGGCGCCTGCCGCCTCTGCCTGGTAGAGATCAAAGGCACCAACAAGCTCTTTCCCGCTTGCGTGGCACACATCCACGAAGGCATGGATGTCTTAACCGACACGGAGCGGCTCCGCAAGCATCGCCGCGTCATTCTTGAGCTGTTGTTCGCCGAGCGCAATCACATCTGCTCGGTGTGCGTCTCCAACGGCCACTGCGAGTTGCAGGCGCTGGCCCAGAGCCAGGGTCTGACTCACATCAGCCTGCCTTATCGCAACCCCGCGCTCGCCGTGGATGCCTCGCACGAGCGCTTCACCGTCGATCACAATCGCTGCATCCTTTGCGGCCGCTGCGTGCGGGTCTGTGCCGAGATTGAAGGCGCGCACATCTGGGATGTGATGGGACGCGGCATCGATTCCATCGTCATCACTGATCTGCACGATGAGTGGGTAAACTCCGCTTGCACTCGCTGCGGCAAGTGCGTGCAGTGCTGTCCCACGGGAGCTCTCTTCGACAAGAGCAAGATCGGCTCCGATCACCCCAAGTATCCCGATTTTCTCACCTTTCTGAACCAGATGAGGGAAGCCGTATGAGCAAACTGAAAGTGGCAACCGTGTGGCTGGACGGATGTTCCGGCTGTCATATGTCGTTCCTCGACATGGATGAGAAGATTCTCGAACTGGCCAAGCTGATCGATGTGGTCTACAGCCCCATCGTGGACGCCAAGGAATTCCCCGACGAGGTGGACATCGCCCTGGTCGAGGGAGCCATATCCTCGGTGGATGACGAAGCGAAGATCAAAAAGGTTCGCGCCCACTCCAAAATGCTGATCGCCATGGGAGACTGCGCCATCACCGGCAACGTGCCCTCCATGCGCAATCCCTTCGGCCCGGAAGCGATTCTGAACCGGGCGTACATTGAGAACGCCAGCATTCAGCAGCAGATCCCTTGCGTCGTGGTGCCCAAGCTGCTCAAGATTGTGCGGCCCATTCACGAGTTCGTCACGGTGGACGTCTTCCTGCCCGGCTGCCCGCCCTCGGCCGACACCTTTCACGCAGCGCTGACCGCGCTGGTAACCGGTGCGCCGCTGGATATTTCAGCCCTCACCCGTTTTGGAGCTTGAGTCATGAGCCAGA
>Ga0302320_10014105_pt1 | contig 16567 bp, 22 predicted proteins | sample Bog_T0_3_FD_202130 | JGI IMG/M metagenome (GOLD analysis project Ga0302320, IMG submission 202130) | Peat permafrost microbial communities from Stordalen Mire near Abisko, Sweden - Bog_T0_3 | ecosystem: Environmental > Terrestrial > Soil > Wetlands > Peat | place: Sweden: Abisko, Stordalen Mire... | reverse complement strand
GCGTCAGGGCACGACTTTACAGCTTGCGGAAAAATGCAAACGGAGTTGCAAGAAGCGTCAGGGCACGACTTTACAGCTTGCGGAAAAATGCAAACGGAGTTGCAAGAAGCGTCAGGGCACGACTTTACAGCTTGCGGAAAAATGCAAACGGAGTTGCAAGAAGCGTCAGGGCACGACTTTACAGCTTGCGGAAAAATGCAAACGGAGTTGCAAGAAGCGTCAGGGCACGACTTTACAGCTTGCGGAAAAATGCAAACGGAGTTGCAAGAAGCGTCAGGGCACGACTTTAGTCGTGCCGTAAACGCAACAAACAAATGTTGGGCTTTAGCCCCTGAGGTACGTTAGGAAGTCGCAAATGAATCTCGTCGTAATGAAATTTGGCGGCACCTCGGTCGAAGACCCCGCGGCCATCCGCCGCACCGCGGCCATCGTCGCCGGGCGCGTGGCTCTGGGCAAGCAGCCGGTGGTCGTCGTCAGCGCCATGGCCAAGGTCACCGACCAACTGCTGCTGGCCGCCTCGACTGCCGTGCAGGGCGACCGCGCCGGAGCATTGGCCATCAGTTCGCGGCTGCGCTCGCGTCATCGCGACACGGCTGCGGCCCTGGTCACAGACTCCGCCGCGCTGATCGAACAGATTGATCAGAAGTTCGATTCTCTCGATGAAATTCTGCGCGGCCTCGCGGCGCTGCGCGAACTCACCCCCCGCATCTCCGACCTGATCGTCAGCCACGGCGAGCTGTTCTCCAGCCGCATCGTCGCCGCGGCCTTCCGCGAGCAAGGCATCGACGCCGCCCACGCCGACGCGCGCCAGGTCATCATCACCGATTCGCAATTCCAGAAGGCCATTCCCCAGGATGCGCTCATCGAAAAGCGGGCCGCCGAAAAGCTCCTCCCGCTCCTCGCCGCAGGCCAAGCGCCCGTCATGGGCGGCTTCATCGCCTCCAACGAAGCCGGCATCACCACCACGCTGGGCCGTGGCGGCTCCGACTTTACCGCCGCCCTCATCGGCGGCGCGCTTCAGGCCGAGGCCATCGAAATCTGGACCGACGTGGACGGCATCATGACCGCCGACCCCCGCGTCTGCCCCGATGCCCTGCGCGTCAAGATCATCAGCTTTGAAGAGGCCGCCGAGCTGGCCTACTTCGGCGCCAAGGTCCTGCATCCCGCCACCATCCTGCCCGCCGTCAAAAAGAACATCCCCGTGCTGGTGCTCAACAGCCGCAACGCCGCCTGCGAAGGCACGCGCATCATCTCGCTGCCGCCGCACTGCAAGAGCCCCTTCAAATCCATCGCCGTCAAAAAGAAACTCAGCATCATCGACGTGGTGGCCGGCCGCATGTTGATGACCCACGGCTACATGAAGGAAATCTTCACCGTCTTTGACAATCACAAGTGCCCGGTCGACATGGTCTCAACCAGCGAAGTCTCCGTCTCGCTCACCGTGGACTCCAACGAGAAGCTGCCCGCCATCGCCGCCGATCTCGGCAAGATAGCCGATGTGAAGTATGAGGGCAAGAAGGCCTTGATCTGCCTGGTCGGCGACGACATCCGCGGCCACAGCGGCATGGCCTCCCAGGTCTTCACCGCCATCCGCCACATCAACGTGCGCATGATCTCCCAGGGCGCCAGCGAAATTAATATGAGTTTTATGATCGACGAAGAAGACGCCGACGAAGCGGTCCGCTCGCTCCACGCCGCCTTCTTCCAAGACCCCGACCCGGCGATCTTCGACGTTGACGCGCGCAAAACAAAATAGCTTGTCATCTTAAGCGGAGTTTGGCGCGTCTGTTGTGTCAAACGCAGTCGAAGAAACTGCGGTTTCGAGACTCCCAGGTCACAAAATCCAGATCTGGACCACCTGACACCCGCCGTAAAATATGAATGCCGCCCGAAGGCGGCATTCGATTACCCGGAGCACATATCGACGGAGCGACAGGGGTTCATCCGGGTACACTGAAATAGTATAGCACTATTTGGCGTCAAGGATGTTCGATGGCCACATTCGATTACACTCCCACAAACCTCGCCGAGTTGGAAATCCGGCTTTCCTCTGACCGGCTGCAGCCCTATCGGAAGAGTGTTGGCGGAGACAGCGAACGCGCCATTCGGCTTTACGAGCAGAATACCCTGCTGGCCGAGTCTCTCTATGGCATTCTCCAAGGGCTGGAGATTGCGCTGCGCAACTCGATTCACGCGCAACTCGCTGCAAGTTTTGCCAGGCCCGATTGGTGGAATGCCGTTCAACTCAAGCCTGAGCAGGCCATGATGCTGCGGTCTGCCGAGGATTCGCTCCAGCGTGTCGGCAAGCCGCTCGACCCAAGCCGAATCGTTGCGGAACTCTCCTTCGGATTTTGGGCCGGCCTGACTGGCCCCAGATACATTGACCTTTGGCGAAATCATCTGGTCAAGATATTCCCGCGACGCCCAGTTCAGCGCGCCGATGTGCAATTGCGGCTCAACAGCATCCGCAAGCTCCGAAACCGGATTGCCCACCATGAACCGATTCTGAGCCGCCCGCTGCAAAAGGACGTCAACCAGATCTTCGACACGCTCTCCTGGATCAGCCCGGTGACTGCGCGTTGGGTGCGTAGCAATAGCTCCTTCGAGGAGCGCTTTGCTCGCTATCGAACAATCTTTCCATCGATTGCTGGCAAGAAACCCTGATTTGCGCTTGATCAACATCCGCATGATCTCCCAGTGCGCCAGCGAAATCAATATGAGTTTTATGATCGACGAAGAGGACGCCGACGAAGCTGTCCGCTCATTGCACGCAGCCTTCTTCCAGGACCCCGACCCGGCGATCTTCGACGTTGACGCGCGCAAAACAAAATAGCCTGTCGTCCTGAGCTTCTTAATAAGTCTGTCATCCTGCGCGGAGTTTGGCGCGTACTTTGCGTCAGACGCAGTCGAAGGACCTGCGGTTGCTTTTGTCGTTGCTTGTTATCCTGAGCAGCCAGACTCGCCGCATCGAGTTACACCTGGAATGAACTGCCGCGAACTCGCTAACTCGCTATTTCCGCGAAGCGGAAGCTAACTTGCTGATTTTGTAGATAAATTCTGTACTCAACAATTTTATTCATGAGCAGCGGAGCGAAGCGAGTCGAAGGACCTGCTTTTTACTTTTGCACTTCTCTATTACAACTTAATGGGTGCTGAACACCGTGCGCGAGTTTCATCTGAGAAAAATTGTGTGCTGCTTGCGAGATGTCTTACGATAATTACAGCACTGGAGTAAACCGAAATATGGCTCGTGAGATCGTCCGAAAGCTTACGCCAGAGGAAGAGGAACTTCTTCGCAAACGGGAAGAATTGGCTTCCGTTCGAACCGCTTTGGCGGAACGCGAACTGGAATTGGCTGATTTTCGCGCCCAACTAAAGAGTTTTGAGGGACGTTACCTGCGTCAAGTTGGCGTCCTCTATGCAGAACTGGACGATTGGGAAGCCAAAATCGCTGAGATTGAAGCCTCGCTTAAGCCTTCTGCGACTGCAAGTCAGCATGCGCAGGAAACGAGAAAACGGGCGGAGGAAACCCATGAGGCAACTCATGGGGATGCGTCCAAGGCGAGAGATTTTCAGCCATCGGCGGACTTGAAGAGTCTCTTCCGGGAAGCTGCCAAGCTTATCCATCCTGATTTTGCCAAGGATGAGGCAGATCGGGAACTCCGTACTCGATTGATGGCTCAGGTCAACGAGGCATACAGCCAGGGCGATGCTGATGCTATCCAGCGTATCTTGGATGAGTTTGGGAATTCACCTGAATCTGTGCAGGGCGAAGGAGTCGGAGCCGAGCTTGTTCGCATCATTCGCCAGATTCATCAGGCCAAGAATAAAATCGCGGCAATCGAGAATGAACTGAGTAGCCTGCGCGCCAGTGAAATCGCGCGATTGAAACAGGACGCTGAGGCGGCTCAACAAAGGGGCCGAGACCTTCTCGCCGAACTTGCGGCAGATGTCCACGAGAGGATTGCAACCGTAAAGAAGAAGCATGAGACTCTTGCGGTGGAGTTAAGGGAACATGGCCGATAATCACGACCTTCTCATTCTGCCGAATCGAGGCGACTCTTCAATTGTCCTTTCGGAGACAGTATCCAGTCTCGCTGCACGAGGGCGGAAGGATGCTGCCAGCCTCATGGCGCGCATATCCGAGCCGAAGTTGCCAGAAGCTTTCATAGGCTTCGCTGATTATGGTGATGCAGATGCGCAATTCAGCATTGGTATGAAGTACTACACCGGCGACGGTGTCGCAAAGGACTATAGCAAGGCGGCAGAATGGTTCCATAAGGCTGCTGATCAGGATCATGCCGCTGGACAGAGGTACATGGCCCAGTTGTATTTCAACGGGCATGGCTTACCCAGAGATGAGAAACTAGCGATACTCTGGGATCGGAAGGCTGCGGAAAACGGAGATCCAATCGCGCAATACATTCTAGGCTGGCGATTCAACCTTGGCCGAGGGGTGCCACAGGATTATTTGCAGGCAGAAATGTGGTATCGCAAGGCAGCAGAACAAGACAATGCGGACGCTCAGCAAGGCCTCGGCTCGCTTTACAACCTCGGCCATGGCGTTCCGCACGACGAAGTTGAAGCTTGGTTCTGGTTCTATCTTTCGGCTGGGAGGACATCTGGGCCGCGCCCACCTATGAACAACACATTTGAGGATCGGGCGAAAGAGAAGCTAACAAATGAAGAGCGTGGCGAAATCGAGAAACGTGTGAAACGATGGTTTGCAGAACATCCGAGCCATAAGTAATACAAACATTCAAGGACGATCAATAAAAAACACGAATATTCAAAACAATGTTTTTATGCTCGGCGCGGGGTTTTCGGCGCATGCTGGTTATCCTTTAGTCAGTGGTCTAAGAAAAGCAGCACTCGACATTGTACTGAATGACACTGCTGACCGTTTCTTTTGGTGCGAGAGATGGCGTGAAGAATTCGTTGAAGGACTAAAATCGCAGGCGTAGACTCATTAGCATGAGCGTATCCCTAATTGTAGTATTTCGTGCAGCCAAAGCATCAGGCGACAAGGTGTCTCTCTATTGCAAGTTGGAGAGTGAGACGGAATGGCCCAAAGAAGGACAAACATACCATAACTGGAAGCAATTGCTTGGGTCGATGAGCGACATACTAGGAAGACCCGAGAGTGAGTTCGACGCGCTTCGATTGAGCGGCTTTGAGCTTGGGAAACAGCGTGTGACTACGCAGCAGTTGAAACTATTCGGTTTCCCAAACCTCGATATGCTTCCATACCATCAGTCGTATCAGGGTATTGATGCCTCGCCAGACGAAATCTGAGCCGGGTATTAGGACGGATGTCCCACTCCGGATTCTCGGACCTGGGATCGTACTTGACTTCCATCAAATAGTATATACAATAAGCCTATGGGAATCACGTACGATCCCGCCAAGAATGAGCGTAATATCCGTGAACGCGGACTCTCCTTCGAGCGGGCGACGGACTTCGATTTCGAGACCACATTGATTGCCGGTTATTCCCGGCACGGCGAGAAGAGGCGCGTTGCGGTTGGCTATCTGGACAGGCGATTGCACCTGCTCTGCTACATTCCCAAGCCGGACGGAATCCGCGTGATCCGATTCCGCAGAACAAACCAACAAGAGGGAGGCGAAGCTCTATGGCAAACCGCAAACCGTTGATTGACGAAAACGGCGAGGTCCGTGAAATCACCGCCGAGGATGTTGCCCGCTTCAAGCCTTTCTCCGCGCTGCCCGCATCGGAACAAAAAGTATTGCTCAAACTCCGCAAGCGCGGACCGCAGAAGTCGCCCAAGAAGGTTCCCATCTCGATTAGGCTCTCCCCGGATGTGGCGGAGGGTCTGCGCGCCACCGGCAACGGCTGGCAAGGCCGCGCGGATGAGGCGCTCAGGTCTTGGCTGGCAGGTGGCCAGCTCTGACCCTCCACAAATGAACGGTTGCCCCAGGTCCGGGTTTTCGTAGATGGGAATCCACGATCTTTGACAGGAGTTATTCACGGCGCCTGCATGAATCGATCTCCTTTGTGCTGCGTTCCGAAATCTTTCGTCAGCTTGCACGATGCGAGCTTTCCGTTTTCGTGAAACTTCGCGCCTCCGCCGCGGCCATCACCGAAAAATCCTCCGCTCATGCAGGGAACTCCCTGCACAGTCTGGTCACCGGCCAGGTAACACTGCTTCAACTTGCCGCTGGGATAAAAGGCCACCATCGAGCCTTCGCCCGTGCCCAGCAAACCGCCGCCCGAGCAAGTCATGCCCAGAATCGGCGCGTCGTGGCTCATCTGCACGAAATCCAGAGTGCCGTCGGGATGGAGAGCAATGTACGATCCTGCCGGGATGCGCGCCTCGCCGAAGGCGATCTCCCGCGTCACCGTGCAGCGGCTCAGCCGGCCGTCGTCAAAGAACCAGGCGTAGCCTTTGGCGCAGGGATAGCCCTGAATCTCAGTGGGCTGGTCCAGTGTTTTGCGCGTGGTCTGCGGCGGCGCGCCGGCTGCAGCCGCGCTGCCGATTGCGAATAGTGCAAGAAGAAATATCTCTTTCACGGCTCCTCCACGGAATCATCTCAACTATAGAACGATCCCTGTCAGCGCTCTTGCAGATTATTTTGCAGGAGCGCCGACTCCGGATGGCATGAACCTAAATCAGTTTCGCCTTCCTATTCAACAATCGCCGTCGCCAGCGCCGTCGGCCGTTTGCGCCCGTAGATCACCAGCAGCGCCGCCAGCAGCAGCAGAATCACGCCCAGCACCAGCAGGCTGCCTTCGGGGCCGTCCGCGCCGCCGCTCCATAGCGCGTTGCCCGACGGGCTGGAACTCAGGTAGTGGCCGCGAGCAACCATGCCGCTGTCCGCGGTGCCGTAGAAGAAGGTTTCTGCCCAGTCCCATGCGGCGTGGCAGCCGATGGCCCACCACGCCGAGCCGGTCACCCATACGCTGACGCAGAAGACAAAGCCGATCAGCGCCGCGGCAAAGATGCCAATCCAGTTTTCGCCGTTGTTGCTGGTGTGGATGTAGCCGAAGAGCGTCGAGGTAACCCAGGCCGCCTGCCAGAACCCACTCCGTGGGGTTTTGCGAATGTGCAGCAGCAAGCAAGGGAGCAGCCCCAGCAGAGCGATGGCATAAATGCCCCAGACGCCGTTGCCTTTGGCCCTTGCGTACAAACTCAGGCAGAGCAAAACGATGATCCCCAGCGCCCACCAGAAGTTGATGCCGCGCGTAAAGGTGAACTGAAAATAGCAGCGGAACATTCCCTCTTCTACACAGCCCACCAGCAGGAAAGCGGCTGCCCACAGCGCGCCGAACTTGACGATATGCGCACCGGTGAGCGCAACCGGCCCAAAGTGCAGCCAGCCGCCCCAGGCCATGGCTCCCACCAATACAGAAAGAGCCGCGAAGCCGGCGACGAGGCCGCTGAGGAAGTGGGGAATGCGGCGCGGGCCAGTCAGGTTGTAAGCCAGCAGGCTGCGGCGGCGCTCGATGAACGCCATCGCCGATGTCGCTCCCAGCAGCGCCAGAAAGGCAATCAATTCGTTGAGGAACGCCGAGGGTGCGGTTAAGCCGTTCTGCTTGTCGAAATCGACTAGATGGAGTGAAACAAAGGCAAACCCAATGGCGGCGCCAATAAGACCCAGCAGGATAAAAAAGATCAGTGCCGACCATCCGGCGCGCAGGCCCTGGCTGCCGAGGAAAGTCCAGTTCAACCAGTGAAGGATCCGCTCTCCCAGGGAGGGGGCAGCTGCTTCAGGTACTGGTGCTATGGACTCGTCCTTCTCGATGTACGGCGCTTCCGGCTGTGGGGGCTGAATCTCCGGCTCCATCGAGCCTCCTTGGAAAAACAGATTTGTATGCTGAATTGTCCTGCTGACAAGATACTCTACGCAATCGCTGTACGGGCAGTTCTGCGGCTAGAAGGACTCGGGCCACAGGCGAGCGCCATGCCAGATTCCCACAATCTCTACTGCTTGCGAGTAAACCTGATAGACCACGATATAGGGCGAACGAGGAACGACGGCCTCGCGTGTTCCATCAATCCGGCCAATCCGTCCCGAGTAAGGCATCTGTCCCACGCGTAGTACTGTCTCCAGGATTCTGCGGCGAATGGTTATGGTTCCTGCGGGGCTTTCGCCCTGCAGGTAGTCAATAACTTCCTGGAAGTGCCTCGCCGAAGCGGCTGACCAAATCACTTTCATTGGGCTATGCTTTGGGCCTCGCGCTCCCACTCATCCACCATGCGTTCCACCTCTTCGTGGCTGAAGGTGCGCCCATTGCGGAGATCCTCTTGTCCCTCTTTGACCATGGCGGCAAAGCGTTGTTGTTCGCTCAGGTAGCTTTCCACCGCTTCATTCAGCAGGTAGCTGCGGTCACGGTCCATGGCCTTGGCAATCAGGTCCAGTTGGGCCACCTTCTCGGGAGCAATGCGGAAACTGATAGTGCGCGGGGTACTCATAATACGAGATATTACGCTGTATTACGCCATCTTGCAACCGGCTCAAACACTCTCAATTCCGGGGGCCTGAGGTTCGATTTGGTACCGGCCAACCCATTGCATCGCGTTGTCGCCTTGACATTAGCGGCTCTTCCCTTGATGCTAAACAGTTCCGGCAATTCATTTTTTCTACGCACAGAGGGAGTACAAGACTTGCAGGTTCGAGTTTTTTATCACGACAAATGCTTTGACGGAGCCTGCTCAGCCTCGCTCTTCACGCGTTTCCATCGCGAGTGCATCGCGCCCAACGCGAGCTACGAGTACCACGGCCTGGTCCATCGCGCTGGGGCCCTGTTTGACGAGAACGAGTTTTCCGGCGACGAAAACGCCATCGTCGATTTCAAGTACTCCTCCTCGCCACGGATTACCTGGTGGTTTGATCACCACCTCTCAGCCTTTCTCACTCCTCAGGACCAGGAGGATTTCCTGGCCTGCAAGCGCGACCCGGCCTGCGGCAACCGCAAGTTTTTCGACCCCAACTACACCTCCTGCACCAGCTTTCTGGCGCACATAGCATCGACCCGTTTCGGCTTCAACACGGCCCCGGTCGCCGACCTGATTCACTGGGCAGACATTGTGGACGGAGCGAAGTACGAGAGTGCCGAGTCGGCCGTCGAAATGGCCGCTCCGGCCATGAAGCTCACGCTCATCATCGAATCCTCCCAGGACGACGCCTTTGTCCCGCGCCTGATTCCTCTGCTCACCGAGATGCCCCTGGCCGAGGTGCTCAGCCAGCCCTTTGTCGCCCCTTTGCTGCCGCCGCTGCTGGAGCGCCATCAGCAGGCCATCCAGCTGATTCGCCAGCGCGCCGTGGAGCGTGACGGGACGATCTTTTTCGACATCACCGACCAGCCGCAAGAGGGCTACAACAAGTTCATCCCGTACTTCCTGCACCCCCAGGCGACGTACTCCATCGGCCTCTCCAGCTCCAGCTTCCGCACCAAGGTCTCGGTAGGCTCCAACCCCTGGACCAAGGCCGACCCGGCGAAGATGACCAACCTGGCGCAAATCTGCGAGCGCTACGGCGGCGGCGGCCATGCCCGCGTGGGCGCCATCAGCTTCCCTCCCGGCCATGCGGACGACGCGCGCGAGGCCGCAGCCGAGATTGTAGCCGAGTTAAGGGCGAAAAATCCGATGGGGTGAAGTCTGCTTCGCTTCACTCTGCATGGAGACGCCAATGTTTGACTCGAACTGGGATGCGAATCAAGCGGTGTACTTGGTAATCGTTCTTGGAATGATTGCGGCGATTGTTTTTTATTTGGTTCGGGCATTTCATAACCAAGGTCAAAAGCCATGGCCAGCATTTTTTGTCGGAATTTATAATATCCTCCTGCTGCTTCTCTTCATCTTTGGAATGATGACCCAGGTCACCTGGGAAGGATTTGGATTCTTTCCCCTGATGGCGCTTACAACGCCTTGGAGTTGGCTACTCAATTGGCTGTTGATTCATAGTGCCTTAACCGATATAAGTATTTTCGGAAGAGGACTTCCGGATACATTCTTCGATATCTTTATTATTCACAATGTATTAGCAGCCTCGGCAAATAGCTGTATTCTCTATTTTCTACTGAAGCGGCGACAGAGGAAGCTGGCCGGAGTCGAAACATGGGAGCAGGCGAGACGCAATCGATAATGAGTCAAATGCTTATTTCCCGAATTGACAGTCTGCTGGCCAATCTTCATGCGAATGATTACCCGAAATCCCACCACCCTCGGTAGCCGTTTGCCGTACCGGCCCGCCACTAGTTATCCTTCTTGTCGTGCCCAACACTCTGGTTGAATGCGTTCCCAATTTTTCTGAAGGCCGCGATCCCGCCAAAGTCGACGCCATCGTCGAAGCCATGCGGATTCCCGGCGTCTATCTCCTCGACCGGGAGATGGACTCCGACCACAACCGCTGCGTCATCACGCTGGTGGGCGAGCGGGAAGCCATCGCCGAGGCAGCGATTCGCGGCGTAGGCAAGGCCGCCGAGCTGATCGACCTCACCCGCCACCAGGGCGCGCATCCGCGCATGGGCGCGGCCGACGTCATCCCCTTCATCCCCATCGACGGCGTGACAATTGAAGACTGCGTGGCCATGGCCCGCCACGTAGGAGCCGAAATCTGGAAGCGCTTTCAAATCCCCGTTTATCTCTACGAAGCCGCCGCTGCAACGCCCGAGCGGCAGAATCTGGAGAATATTCGCCGCGGCCAGTTCGAGGGAATTCGCGACGAGATTGCCACCAACCCCGCGCGCAAGCCCGACTTCGGAGAGCCACGCGTGCATCCAACGGCCGGCGCGACGGTAGTGGGCGCGCGCAAGCCTTTGATCGCCTACAACGTTTTTTTGAACACGCCTGACGTCACGATCGCGAAGAAGATCGCCAAGGCCCTGCGCTTTTCATCGGGCGGACTGCGCTACGTCAAGGCTGCGGGATTCCTGGTGCGCGGCCTGGCCCAGGTTTCCATGAACCTGACCGACTTTGAGCTGACCCCGGTGCACCGCGTCTTCGAAGTCGTAAAACGCGAGGCCCAGCGCTACGGCGTGGTTCCGGTCTCCAGCGAGATCGTCGGGCTGATTCCCAAACTCGCTCTGGAGCAGGCCGCGGAGTGGTTCCTGCAAGTGGAGAACTTCGACTCCTCGCTCATCCTGGAAAACCGCCTGACAGCGGTGATGGGCGGCAAGGCCGTCGTGGGCGGCTTGCGCGCTGGCGTTGAGCCGTTTATCGAGCAACTGGCCGCGCCCACGGCCACTCCCGGCGGTGGCAGCGCAGCAGCGGCCTCTGGCGCCATGGCCGCCGGACTCGCCGTCATGGTGGCGTCCATGTCGCGCGGAAAGAAAGCCTACCTGCAATATGAAAGCCTGCTCAGCGAAGCGATCAGCCGGCTCACTCCGCTGCGCGAGGAACTGAAGTCCGCCATCGACGCCGACGCTGACTCCTACAACGCCGTCATGAAGGCATACAAGGCCGCGAAGGAATCTGCGGACGGGCAGCGGGCTGTCAACGACGCTCTCGAACAGGCAACCAGCGTGCCTCTGGGCGTAGCAGAAAAATCCGTCGAAGTGGCGCGCATTGCCGCCAGCTTGCATCCCATCACCAACCCCAACATGAAGTCCGACCTGACCACCGCGATCGCGCTCTCAAGGGCCGCACTGGAAGGCGCACTTGCCAACGTCGCCATCAATCTCGATTCCATCAAACCGGAGTCGCCCGAGGACGAAGCCTTCGTCGGCGAGACGCGCAAGCGCTCGGAGGAACTGAAGGCATAAGCCGACTGAACTAGGTTGTCTTGTAAGGGCGCGGCTTCAACCGCGCAGGCTGGCCCGGATGATTGCGGTCAGTTCGGAGAGATCGCCGCGCATCACGGCCAGATCGCGCGCATGATAGAGCCGCTCGCGACCTTCCGCCGCCTGCGCCGCCCGAGACCAATCCAGCCGATGGCCCGCCGATTCAGCGAGGTCCGTCGTGAACGCGCGTAGGGTTCTGGAGTTTCCGTCGCGGAAGGCGTGGATGGCGTCGAGTTCGCCATAAAAATAGGCCAGCCGTTTTGCCATCGCATCGGCGTCCAGACCACCCAAATCACTCTCGGCCTTCAAGGCCGCAAAGACGCCCGCCAGGGCTCCGGGAACATTCTGCGAAGGCCCGTAGGCAACCATAAAGCCGGAGCGGTTCTTGGCCATCAATCCGATGTCTCTGCGAAGTTCGCCCGCCCACGGATAGACGCGGGAGAAGATACGCCGGTGTGTCTCCTGCAAACGGCGAACATCGAACGGGCCTTGGATGGGATTTTGCTTGAGATCAATGAGATCCACGGCGACGGCATCTGCTTCGAACCTATTGAGGGCCGCTTGATCGCGGATGTCCTCCAGATTGATGAGGACATTCGTGCCGGGATAGACGTACGGATCGCGCGCAGACGGAATCATGCAACGGCGGGAACCTTTGCCCGATGGTAAGCAAGGATTTCCTGTTGTCCCTGCTCGAAGGTGATCTCACCGGCAAGGATGCGAGCTTTAACGGCAAAGAAGTTATTCGTGGGCGTCAATCCTTCGAGGAAAAGGCTGGCCTCCGCCTCGGCAAATCCACGTTCCAACTTTTCCTTTTCGTCCGGCTGCAACATGGGAAACCTCCGCATTTCAAGACTATTGAGCGCGCTCACCTGTATCTATTTTACCATCGTTCCTGTTCGAATTTCAGAGCATTTTCCTGCCCAGATGTGGCAGAATGGGAGCCATCATGCTGATCGAAATTTGGGAGCGCCTGCGCGGCTACGACAAGTGGATTCAAACCGAAGCACGGATCAAATCGTCCACTGTAGAACAAACGTCTAGAATACGCAAAGGTGCGCGTCAATTTAAGTGGGTTACAACAAAAGTGATCACTTGGACGGACTCATCAGGGGAGAGTCAAATTGCGCAGTACACAGTTCCAGGCGGTTCCCCTATGTACCAACCTACCGGGGGAGAAATGGTGACCATCCATTACAATCCGGCAAAGCCCGAAGAGTTTTACTATCGGGAGTTTTTGCGCACCAGAGTTCATACGGTCGTCAAAATAATCATTGGTGTCCTGCTGTTTCTGGCATATTCGGCGGCCTTATTTTTTTGCGCATCGCATCTCACACGGGGTGGCACCGCTGAAACGGACTCGCACCTGCCAGTGAAGACAAGCTAGGGAACCTTTCACAGTCCCAACTCCCCTGCCCGCTTCTTCATCGCCTCCAGGCAAAATCCGATGTGCGCGTCCAACTCCACGCCCAGCTCCGTCGCGCCCTGCACGATATCCTCGCGATTCACGGCGCGGGCAAATGCTTTGTCCTTCATCTTCTTGCGCACGCTGGCCACTTCCACATCGGCAATCGCTTTAGTTGGCTTGACCAGCGCGCAGGCGGTCAGAAAACCGGCCAGCTCGTCGCAGGCAAATAGAGCCTTGTCCAAATGCGTAACGCGCGGCACGCCCGAGTACTGCGCGTGGCCCAGGATTGCGGTGCGCAGTTCGAGAGGCCAGCCCAGCCGCTCCAGCTCGCGCACACCCACAAACGGATGCTCCTCGGCCGTGGGGTGGCGCTCGTAGTCGAAATCGTGCAGCAGGGCGGTGGTCGTGTAAAGCCCGATGAACGCCGTCCGCTCCTCCCCGGCCAGCCCCAATCGGTCTGCCTCCGCCTCGCCCATGGCCGTAACGCAAGCCTCAACCGACAGCGCATGCTTGCGCAGGCTCTCGCTCTGGGTCCACTCCGTCAGCAGTTGCCAGGCCTGTGCGCGTCCGTGGCTGGAACTGCTTTCTTTTGCATCATTTCCGGTGCAGTTGTTCATGGCTTTCTTGACCTCCATGTTAACTAACTTGATTCGTGGTTCACCCGGTTTCTCCGGTCATTTCAGGAGTATGATCCCTGAAATCTTGGTTTGTATCCAACTTTTCACTTGACAGTTATGGTACACGTCCCCGAAAGTATCACATATCGTGGTGCTGCATGCACCGCGGGGTCCTTGCTCTGGCACTCCGCACACCGCACATGGCAACTACGCTGGCAAGCGTGGAAACACGCGAAGTTGTGCACTGCAGATTCTGCAAACTGGTTCAGTTCCGGCCGAACAATTCCTGCTGTGTAAGGTGCCGCAGGCCCCTGGATGTCGAGGAGCCCGTTCGGCCCGGCCCAATTCCGGTTGAAAGCCATCCCATGGATCCCGCCACCGAAGCCGGCCTGAGAGTGGCTGGCCTGGTAAAGGAGATCCGCCGCGCGCGCCATCTAAGCCAGCGCAATCTGGCAGGGCGTATGCAGGTGCCGCGCACCTACATCTCCAAGATCGAAAACGGCAAGGCCATTCCTACCCTCAGCTCTCTGGAGCGGCTGGCGGATGCGCTCGGCGTGCATGTGCGCCAACTGGTGCGCGATGCCCGCAGCCAGCGCGAGGAGGAAGAAGCGACGATCCTAGCCGACCCGTTGCTGGCTGAGATAGCGGCTTTGCTGCCTTGCCTGGGCTCCCTGCATCGCTCTCTGATTGCCAGCGCGGCGCACGATATGGCCCTGGGCCACCGGCGCATCGCATAGAGGGCCGCGGGGCATTGCACCTGTTTCCCTCCCGGCGGCCCATGCCCGCCGCGCGCGCCGCCGGGAGGTCTGCGCAGGCGCGTGCCTTCTGCCCCGGCTGAAGTGGCAATTGCGGCCCCTGGGCGCTTGTGCTACGGTCGAGGATGAAACGCCTCGGCTCGCGGCGCCGGCTAGTTCGTGTGCCGGCCCGAATGCCCGAATGCATTGATTGAGGCAAATCCCTTGTTTCCTGTCGCCAAGCTGCGCATCGATGAGCTGAACGCCGAGGAGCGCGCCATCTACGCGACCCTCAAGCCCGAGCGCCTACCCCAGCATGTGGCCATCATCATGGACGGCAATGGCCGCTGGGCAGGCCATCGCTCGCTCAAGCGTTTCCTCGGCCACCAGCAGGGCGCCAACAGCGTGCAACTGGTCACTGAAACCGCCTCCCGCATCGGCCTTCCCTGGCTCACCCTCTACGCCTTGTCGCTGGAAAACAATCTCCGCCGCCCGCGCGCCGAGGTCAACTTCCTCATGCGCTTGCTCAAGACTTATCTGGAGTCCAACCTGCAGCGGATGATGGACAACAACGTCCGCATGAAGTACATCGGACGCACCCACGAGTTGCCCGCCGAGGTCCAGGAGAAGATGCGCTGGGCCGAGGAAGCCACGGCAGCCAACACCGGAACCACCCTCACCCTGGCCCTCAACTACGGCGGACGCTCCGAGCTGGTGGACGCCTTCCGCTCTTTGGCGGCTGAGATGAAACAAAAGCATCAGAGCGCAGAGCACATCACCGAGGAAGACATTCACCGACATCTCTACACCGCCGGGATGCCCGACCCCGACCTGCTGATTCGTACCTCGGGCGAGATGCGGCTATCGAATTATTTGCTGTGGCAAATCGCCTACACCGAGATCTTCGTTACTGAGCGGCTGTGGCCGGATTATCGCGGCATCCATCTGCTCGAAGCCATCGCCGACTTCCAGCAGCGCGAACGCCGCTACGGCGGCCTGAGCGAGAGCGTAGGCGAAGTGGAAGAAAACTCCGACCTAATCAAGATCGTCGCAAGCTGAGCAAAATATTCTGCCGGTTCACATCCCCGCCCCGGCAGTGTATCCTCATCCCTAATGAAACGTCTCTACACCGCACTCATTCTTATCCCCCTGGTTCTGGTCCTGGTCTTTTTAGGGCCGAGGTGGCAGTGGCTCTTCACGCTGGCCGTTGCGGCGGTGGCTGCGCTGGCCGCATGGGAGTTTCTGAGCCTGGCGCAGAAGGCTGGCGCCACACCGCCGCGCATCGCGGTGCTGCTGGCCATTGGGTCGCTCTTTGCCAGCAACTTCGAGTGGCCCTTTCAGACTGCGGCAACGCTCGGCATCCTGTGCCTGGGACTGCTGGTCTATTGCACTTTCTTCAGACCCGTCGAGCAGCTCATGGCCGACGCATCCGCCTCCATCTTCTGCCTGCTCTACATCGGATTCACCCTGATTTCCCTGCCCGCACTGCGCGAGAACCCCGAGGGCAACGGCCCCTCCCTGGTCACCTTCCTGCTGTGCGCTGTTTGGGCCGGAGACACAGCCGCCCTCTATATAGGCCGCGCCTGGGGACGGCACAAACTGGCCCCCACGCTCAGTCCCAACAAGACCTGGGAGGGTACGCTCGGTTCGGTGAGCGGCAGCCTGCTCTCCACCGGAATCCTTCTTGGCCTCGCGCAACTGATGCAGAGGTGGGATGTGGGCTGGCTCTCCTATTCCGGCGGGGCCTGGTGGTACTGGTTGGGCCTGGCCGTGGTGGTCAACGTGGCCGCCCAGGTGGGCGATCTGGCCGAGTCCGCACTCAAGCGCTCGGCAGGCGTAAAGGACTCCGGCTCCCTGCTCCCAGGCCATGGCGGCATTCTGGACCGCATCGACGCCCTGCTGATTGCCGCGCCCGTGCTATGGTACGTCCAGATTTTTCATCAGTGGTTCTGAGCGAGAACACGGAATAGAGGAGCCTCTTGCAAAACTCTATTGCGAGGGCAATTATTTGGCCCCGGAGGGGCCATCGATAATAGCCCAGGATGGACCCTGAGCGCAGCGAAGG
>Ga0302320_10014104_pt1 | contig 16568 bp, 11 predicted proteins | sample Bog_T0_3_FD_202130 | JGI IMG/M metagenome (GOLD analysis project Ga0302320, IMG submission 202130) | Peat permafrost microbial communities from Stordalen Mire near Abisko, Sweden - Bog_T0_3 | ecosystem: Environmental > Terrestrial > Soil > Wetlands > Peat | place: Sweden: Abisko, Stordalen Mire... | reverse complement strand
GGACTGATGCAGGCGGTGGAACTGGATTCCCCCGACTTGGCGAAGGCAGTGACGAAGCGACTGTTGCAAGAAGGAATTATCATCAATCGCACGCACGAAACAGTGCTCCGTTTTCTGCCGCCGTATTTGATTCAGAAAAATCATGTGGATCTGGTGGTGAAGGCGCTGGACGCGGCATTACACAAGAACCCGGAAGTTACGGAAGATACGGAACAAGTTGCCAAAAAAGAAAAAAAGTCGACCTCGTCCAGGCTCAGGGAGTCGTATGCGCACGCGTGAGGCGGTGCTTCCCGATGCGGAGCAGATTCATGCCCTCATCGCCGCCTACTCGGGTGACGGCACGTTGTTGCCGCGCACCCTGGCGGAGATCTGCGAGAATGTTCGCGACTTTGTTGTGCTCGAGAACGACGGGCGCATCATCGGTTGTGGTGCTTTGCATCTTTACGGCGTGCATCTGGCCGAGATCCGTTCTATCACGGTTGATCCCGCAAGCCAAAGTAATGGAGGCGGACGGCGCCTGATCAAGGCTCTGCTGGCGCAGGCGGAGAAACACAAAGTTCATTGCGTCTGCCTGTTCACGCGGATTCCGGAATTTTTCTCGCGCCTGGGATTCACGGTTGCGAATCACCAGGATTTGCCCGACAAAATTCACAAAGATTGTTATAAATGTCCGCGTCTGTATCGCTGTGATGAGGTGCCAATGATTCGGGGTGACTTGCCGACATTTGCCATCTTGCCGCCGCCGAAAAATTGGTTGAAGATTCAGGCATGACCTCGTTGCGGCGTACTCCTGAAAAAATTCGTCTGCCCAAAGGCTTCGCTTTTTCGGCAGTCGCTGCTGGCATCAAGGTCAGCGGTCGTCCGGATCTGGCGCTGGTGGAGGCTGTCGACGGGGCGTCTGCGGCGGCGATGTTTACGCAGAACCGAGTCGTCGCCGCTCCTGTTGAAGTAGGCCGCGCTTCGTTACTTGCCAGCGGAGGGCGCGTTAGAGCGGTCGTGGTGAACTCCGGCAACGCGAACTGCGCGACGGGACGCGCCGGAATTAGAGGCTGTGATCAAGTTTGTCGTGAGGCTGCGAGGATTTTTGGCGTGCCCGTCGCGGAAGTTTTCCCATCGTCCACCGGCATCATCGGAGTGCCTTTTCCCGCAGAAAAAATACACAGCAAGTTGCATGATTTGATCGCGGAGCGGTCTGCGAGCGAGCGCGGCGTACAGGCTTTCGCAAACGCAATCATGACCACCGATACCCGCGCGAAAATTGCGTCGGCGCATTTTCGCGCCGGTGCTAAAGAAGTCACACTGCTGGGGATTGCGAAGGGCGCGGGCATGATCCATCCCCAACTCGCGACCATGCTGGTGTACTTATTCGCCGACGTAAATGCTACCGCGCGGGAGTTGCAGCCATTGCTGCGGGATGCGGTGGACGAGTCGCTCAATTGCATGTCAATTGATGGAGATACGTCGACCAACGACACGGTGCTGTTACTTGCGAGCGGAGAAAGCGGAGCGGGGATCAAGGACGCGGGCACGCGCAGGAAATTCGCCTCCGCCCTGAGTGGCGTATGCGAATCACTAGCCGAGCAGATTATCAGCGACGGAGAGGGCGTGCAGCACGTGATTCGTCTTCTCGTAGAACAGGCGAAGAGCAGGGAAGAGGGGTTACTGGTTGCGCGAACCATTGCGCACTCGCTGCTCGTGAAAACTGCATGGGCCGGGGAGGATCCGAATTGGGGACGCATTTTAGCGGCAATTGGACGATGCGGCGCGCCGATTGATCCGTCAGGTATTCAGATTTTTATTGGCCGCCAGAAAGTGTGCCGCAATGGGGTCGCGAACAAGTTCAACGAGCAGAAGGCGCATCGTGATCTGGCGCAATCCGAGTGCGACATCCGTGTACAACTCGGTCGCGGCCGGCACACGGTGCGGTTTCTTACCACCGACTTGACGGCGGAGTATGTACGGATCAACGCCGAATATTCTACTTAGTCAACGAGCTAGAAACTGAATTGTGCCTGCAATTCAATTTTTCGGTTCGCAGCGGCGCTCGAAAAGGCTCCTCCCGCGAGAGCAATCGACTGTCCGAAGTTGGGTGAACTTAATACTCCAACCGGTGGCGCCGCGTTCACTTTATTCAGTATGTTCCGCGCATTGACGCTGAATGTCAGACTGTAGCGCCGGTTGGTTGCGGGTCCTCCGCCGAAACCGCCGCCGGGGCCGCGTCCTCCGAAGCCTACGCCCCCCCCGCCGCGCGGGCCGCCGCCCGGAGGAGGTCCACCACCCGGGCCGCCCTGTTGGGATGCGTTCTTGGCGCCAACTTCCGGGCCAAAACCAAAGCTCTTTGCCAGTCGCAGATTTAGCGTGAATTGCGAAGGGCCGGTCAGATAGTTGATCGGAATCTGGGTGTAAGGCTGATTGGTCGAAAAAGTGTAGTAACACTTCAGGAGTGGAGAAGTACAAGTCCCCGGAGGATTGACGGCAAACGCGGGCCGATCGTTAAATTGCAAATCGTCGCTCAAGTCCTGGCCGACGGTGACGTTGTAGGGCGTCCCGGAATTGAAAATCATAAATGGACTTAAGCGAAATTCACGGGGCAGACCCACAGTTCCACCAAAAAATAGACGGTCTCTTATACCGAAGGAGGCTCGTCCATAGTCGGCGGCCAGGTCGTGTGAATTCGATGGAAAGTTCCCTGCGGATGAGGCATCGCTGTTCGCGTAGTTCAACGAGTAGTAACCAAACAGCGATAGCTTCGAGCCGGCGCGGACGTTGAAATTTGCGATCAATTGATTTTGGCGGAAAACTCCGGCTGAGGCGTATTGATAGATGTACGGATTCGGCGTCTCCGTGTACGGAAAACCGGGAGTGCCGGGAAGTGGGGCGTTCGTCACCAGCGAGAGAAACTGGTGCACGCCGCGCGAATTCAGGTAGGTAAGTGTAACGTTGGCAATTTTCGTAAGTTGCTTCTCAAAGCTGAACGCGCTCTGCATGATGTAGGGTGCGTGCAGCGTGGGACTGATCTGATAAATTGCTTGCGTTGCGGATGAACCGGTGGGGACCGGCGGCGGAAGGACATAGGTCGGGCTGTCCTCGACATATTGCTGCTGAATAATGCCGTTCTGCCGATCAGCATTCAGCAAGAGAGAGTCGGTGAAGCGGTTGTAGAATATTCCGAAACCGCCTCGCAATACCGCTTTGGGCGCGCCTTTGCCGCCACCGCCGACTCCCCAGGCGAACCCAAGGCGTGGCGCCCAATCGGCGTGGTCGTGAATCGCGTTTTGCGTTTCGAAGCGCAACCCCCCGCTCAGAGTGAGATTGCTTCGGATTTTCCAGTCATCTTGTACGTACAGGCCGGCGTCAACCACGCTCAGGGAGACAGTGGGCACGGTTCCACTCGGGCTGGCATTGATGGAAAGCTGGGTCGGCGTGAGCGCGTTGTATTCGGCGAGAGTCGAGAAAGTGTAGGTGCCGTTGAATCCGGCGCTCGAGGTATTGACCTCGTGAACGTCTCGCAGGCGTCCCCCAAACTTTATGAAGTGCTTGCCTTGTGCGATCGATGTGTAATTCTGTAGTTCGTAATGATCCTGGTGGTCGACTTGCGTTCCTTCTGAACTGCCGCCGCCAGTAAATGCGCCGAGCACATCGATGCCAACAGTCGTGCTATTCGGGGTTTGCCCGTTGTTGTCGCGGAGGTATTGGAAGCGTGTTTCATTGATGACCTTCGCACCGAAGACTTGCGAATCCGTAATCTGCACTGTGTGTTCGGTTTCGGTCGAGTCGTAACCCGCTTCGGGCAATATAAAACCACCTACGCCATCGTTCTGCCAGGTGTCACGATAATACTGGTAGCGGGCGCTGAGAGTGTTGTTTTTGCTGACCTGATAATCAATACGGGGACCGATGTTGGTGCGAGTGCGCGGGTTCGCAACACTCTCGGTCAGGCCGATCGCGGGCGCGTTGACCACCGCGATCTCGTCGATATTGCGGCGTTGCACGTCGAGGAAGAAGGAGGCCTTTTTGTTGATCGGGCCGCCGACGTTTCCGTTATAGATCACGGAATCGTAGGGCTCTTGTGCGGCCTCCCCCAGGAACGGGTTACGAGAATTGAAAGAGGAATCGTTCCCCACCACCTGGAATTGACCGTGATATTTATCGGTGCCGGGCTTGGTGAAAATTTCGATTCTTCCGTAGCCCAGCTTGTCGTACTCCGCAGAAAAGGGATTTTGATTGATGCGAATTTCGCGAATCGATGATTTCGGTGGAAGCTGTCCGGCAGTGAATCCGTCAATGTAGAGCTGTCCACCATCGGGGCCGGCGGATGGTCCTGCCAGCGCTTGCAGGTCGGAGAGCAGTTCGTCAGGATCGTCGGGCAGCGCCTCCAGATCTTTGCCGCTCAGTACAATCGCGCTGGCGTTGTTAGCGGGATTGGTATCGAGCTGCGGAGTTTCTCCCTCCACATTTACTTTCTCCTGCTTGACGTTGATGTCGAGGGCAATATTGAATTGCGCGGTCTGGCCCGCGGGCACATCCACGTCGCTCTGCACAAAGACGGAGAAACCCTGCGCGTTCGCCGTGACTGTGTACTTGCCGGGCGGCAAGTTCCCGATTTCGTAGCCGCCGGTCTTACTCGTAGTTGTCGAACGCGCTTGTCCCGTGCCTCCGGAGATGATGACGGCCACGATGGCGTTCGCCACTACCGCTCCCGAAGGGTCCGTCACTTGGCCGCGCACGGTGCCTGTCGCGTCGCCGGACGCTGGTGGCGGAGACTGGGCAGACGCTGACGGCGTGAGTAGGATGGCCGCCGATGTAATCAGAATCGCGAAAATTAGAATGATGACTCTCGATCGGCGCTGCAAAGGAGTACCTTTTCTTCCTTGGTGTCTTCCAGAGGCAATATTTAGTAGATCGAGTACGCTCACTGCGGCGAACCTTCGCCTTCTCCGCCGGAGGCGTTTAACGACCATGGCGACAGCAGTGACGAAGCACTTCGGTTGGGCGCAGCCGTGAGGATCGCGTCCACTCCCGCAACCAGAGTGATCGCGGTGACCGAACCGGAATCTCCGCCTTGGGTCGAGACGATTATCACGGCATCGCCCTTTTGCAAATCGGCCAGCGTGCTATTGGGTAAGCGGGCGAGCACCCGCTGCAGATCGGGCGGACCATTGCCCCCTCCCTGACCGACAACCCCTGCGCCATGCGAACCTCCAGGGTCCGATGCGGGGCGCGCCGAAGCGGGCGGAGTGCCTTGTCCGCGCGCGCTTTGATTCTGGCTTTGGCTGTTCGCTCCCGACCGCTCTCCATTCGTCCCAGCCGCTGCGTTTTTCAGTCTCATTGCGACGCGCTGCGCCAACTCCGCAGGCAGCTTTTTCATCTGCGAGTCGGGAGAGATTTTTACTGTAACTGCGCTCTTGCCGATGGCATCTTGTACCGTCAATGAATTGCTCGCCGTGTCGATGGCCTTAATCGTTCCGGCGATGTTTCGGAACGAACCAGTCACGACTTCTGTGGCGGCGATTTCGCCGCCGTCGGCGCTGCGATTGCCTCGCGCGCGCAATTGATCTCCGGCTTTAATCTGATCAATCGGCGCTGGTTTTGCATCGTCAAATTTTACGGAGTCGGGAGCGTAGCGGCGGAGAATCGTATTCTTCGCAACGTGTACGGCAACATCGTGACTGGCGCCCAGGCCGCCGGACGAAATCGTGATGACTCCACCGCTAGAATCCACTTTGGTCACGATGCCGCCGACGCCAGTTTTTTGCCATTCGTCGAGGTCGCGCTTGTGCATTGCCGAGACGTCCGCCTGTTTCATCACAATCACAGCGAGAGCCGAGATGGTATGGGCGTCTGCTGATGCTTGCCCGCGGACTAGCACCCGATCTCCGGGTTGCAGATCTTGCGCTTGAATCGTCGTCGCGTTCTTGAGGTCTTTTTCGCCGGGTGGAACCTGCAGGATCTTGGTTGCGTTCGTTAACTTCGCGGTTATTTCGTCCCCCGACTCAGGTGTTATGACGATCGAATCCGCTGACGCACTCTTCAGAGTGCCAACGGCTTTCACCACTTGCGCGCTGGTAGAAGGGTTGGCCTGAGCTGCGGATGCGGGCCGAACGAGAGTAAGAGTTACCGCAATCAGCGCCGTAAGCATCAAGGTCAGAACAACCGAATCCCGTACCACTACGACGCCGTGCCGCGAACACTGCATACACAACTTTAGCATCGGGAAGGGTATCCGATTGGCGTCTTTACGAAGTTTTACCCGCCGATCGTAGGCTTTCGCAATCTTCTGGCAACTACGGTACTGCTGCGCGCATCCAGTCATACAACCGCCGTTAGAAGCGAGAAAGCCATGCTTGCCTGGATGCGTATGCCTGACAACAAGCCCGCAGAAAAGCAGCCCGGATTGTTTTCGGCAGGCATCTTGTACCATTTGACAATGGCTTTCCCGAGTTGGGCCGGTGCGCTTCTGGCGATCTATTCCATCACTTTATCTAGATCGAATACGCTGAAAATTCGCCCGCGTTGAAGAAAACAGGGTCATTTGCGAGTGCGACGGAGGGATCTCTTTGAACGAGTCTGAACCATTACAGTGCGGGCCGGGAAAAACAACGATGGCACGGTGCGAGAGCGTGACACACGCGGCATCCTTTGCATTGCTCGCGGCTCTCGTGACACTAGCGAGTTCAAGTCCTGCACGGGCTCAGGATACCGTTTCGACCATTGCCGTCAACGTAAGTGTGGTCACCCTGCCGGTAACGGTGCGAGACAAGCACGGCGCGATTGTCCGCGACTTGACGAAAGACGATTTCACGCTGCAAGAGGATGGACGTCCGCAAACCATTCAGTATTTTTCGCAGGATGCAAGTCTACCGCTCACGCTGGGGTTGCTGGTCGATACCAGCCGCAGTCAGACCAATGTGCTCGAGGCCGAACGGAACGCGAGCCGCAGTTTTCTTGACCAAATGCTGGTTCAGGATAAGGACAGGGCTTTCTTAATTCACTTTGATCATGAAGTGGAACTACTGCAAGACTTGACCCACTCTCACGAAAAGCTGCAAGCGGCGCTCGATTTGTTGAAGACGCCTTCGGATCGCGATCGCTCGAATGATCCGAATGATCCGTCGAATAGTCCATCGAATTCCGGATCCGATTCGCATCACAGCGGCACGCAGCTCTACGACGCAGTTTTTCTAGCGTCGAATGAGTTGATGAAAAAGCAGCAGGGACGAAAGGCGCTGATTATTCTTTCAGATGGCGTCGATCGGGGCAGCAAGACTTACTTGGAGAGCGCGATTGAATCCGCGCAACGAGCGGACACAGTCGTCTACTCTATCTATTTTGCCGACTCTCGCCGAGAGGAGGGGGATCGCGGCAACGGCGGAAGACAACGCGGCGGTGGCTGGCCTGGTGGCGGCGGAGGTGGTGGCTGGCCCGGTGGTGGAGGCGGCTGGCCGGGAGGTGGAGGCGGTGGCGGAGGTCGAGGCGGCCCAGGCGGAGGTCAGCGGCGTTCCGAAGAACCGCACGTGGACGGTAAGAAGATTTTGGAACGAGTGTCCAAGGAGACAGGCGGGCGCTTTTTTGAGGTGACGAAAAAAGAAACCGTTGGCGAAATTTACGACTCGATCGTCGAAGAGTTGCGAGCCCAGTACAGCGTGGGATACACGCCCGATAAAGACAGTACGGCTTCTGGTTATCACCACGTCACGTTGACGCTGAAGAAGAAAGATTTGACGGTGCAAACTCGAGACGGCTATTACGCCGACCGCTAGGTTCAGTACGAGCGCGAGATGACACCGCAATCGCGGGTGATTCCTGAATTAATATTATTTTGCGAGTAGCTCAGTGTGCAGGGCCAGTCCGAGTGCCGTTTGTTTTTCGGTGCTCAACTTCGAGCCCCCCGAAGTCAAATACAGGACGTCGATAGCCATCTGCCCTTCTGTCTCGATCAGAGCGATTTCAATGTTGCACTCCTGTTTTGAGATCAGCGAACACATGCGATAAAGAAGCCCCGGACGATCCTGCGTCAATACCTGAACTAGTGTGCTGTGGGCGGAACTGCTATCGTCGAACTCGATCTGCGTCTCGATTTTCACCTTCGTGCTGTCGGTCTTCTCTGACTTCAAACGGTCTTGCAGCATACGGGCTACATCGTTTTCACCCTTTACCACCGACACAATACTTTTTTTCAGGCGCTCCCATTCCTGCAAATTCATTTCAAGGGTTCGAAAGCGGTCGGTGAAATAAAAAGTGTCGACGACCGTACCGGCCGCATTGGAAAAGGCATTTGCCTTCACGATGTTCATGCCCCACGCCGCGAGCGCTCCTGAAACGGATGCGAACAACGCGGGCCGATCGGTTGTGACCAACGTCAATTCGTACCAATGTCGAATCTGTTTCAGGTTGAGTTGTACGCCATCTTCGCCGACACGCGCGGCCATTTCGGCGTGCGCTAGAACGTCGGTCGCGCCGTGAATCCGCAGATAGCGTTGCGGTAAGCCTTCGAGAAACATGTTGAACTTCTTGCCCGCAACGCGAGCCAAGGAGCGCAGATGCGCTAGATTAGCCACGCCTACACTGGCGCTGTCTTTTTCGCCTCCGGTATGCACGCGTTCATCGGCGCTGCGGCTGAGATAATTCGCGCACGCTATGTAAAGTTGCCAAAGGTTATCCGCCTTCCAAGGCGTCATGGCTTCAGGATTTACAGCTTTGATGTCGGCGTAGGTCATCAGGCAGAGCATTTTGAGCCGTTCCGGCGCACCGACTCGTTCAGCAAATGTTCGAACATTGGCGGGGTCAAATATGTCGCGCCGCATCGCCCCTGACATTTCCAGGTGGCTGGCAACAAGGTAGCGCACCGTCTCGCGATCAAGAGGATCAAGATCAAGGCGCTCGGCGCAACTGTCGGTGAGTTGGAGGCTGAGTTCGACATGATTGTCGCTCGCCACCGCTTTTCCGGAATCATGCAACAGCAACGCCAGGTAGAGCAGTTCTGGTTGTTCGACCTCGATGAGTAAGCCTGCAAAACGCTGGTCCCATTCCGATTTCGATTCTTTCAAGCGATGCAAGTTTTCGATGGCGAGGAAGGAATGTTCGTCCACGGTATAACGATGATAAAAATCGCGAACTACCAGCGCTTCGATCCCTTTCAGTTCGGGCAGTAGAAGCGTGAGTAGGCGAAGCGCGTTCATGGCGCGAAGTGCGTCGGCGGCGTGTGGTTGCACCAGCGTTTCTTGCAGATAAAGCCACAATTCGGCGCCGCGAGGGGGAGTCGCCGCAAGCGCGGGAAGCGCCTGTTCGACCTTGTATTCCGTGGTCGTGCTCAACTTCAGGCCATGCTCGGCCATAAAGTGAAAAAGCCGCAACAGCATTTCAGGATCGCGCAAGCCGGCAGGCTGCTGGAGAAAAATCAGGCCATCGACCACCGAAAAATCATCGCTTGCAACCCGCGACCGCCAGCCCTGGAACTGTCGGTACAGAGAGGACCATGCTGCAGGGATTTCTTCGAGCAGTTGGTTGCAAACGCGATGTACGGCCCGAACATGGCTGAAGTAAACACGCATCCACTCGGCCGCATTCGTGATTTCGATATCGCTGACGCCGATTTTTCGCGCCGCCGCTTCGTCCTGCATGCTCCAAGTGAGCGTGTTGTCATGGCGTCCGTGCCGAAAGTGCAGAAAGCAGCGTACCGACATCTGAAAGTCGAGCGCGGCATCGAGAGCTCGGCGTGAAGAAACCGGCAACAGCGTGCTCGGATCTGGCCACACCTTGAGCTTCTCCATGGCGGAGATCAGGGCGAGCCAATTGGCGACACTGTAATCCCGCAGGCCCCCCGGCCCGTCTTTGACGTTCGGTTCCAGATGAAAAACAGTGTTGCCAAACTTGTGATGACGGGCTCGTGTGATCTCGCCCAGGTTCTCGATCAGGCCCTGACAATCTCGCGCAATCAATTTTGGAATGACCTTCTCGTGAAGGCGTGAAAACAAATCACGATCACCCGCCAGATAACGGCAGTCGAGCAGCGAAATGGCGAACTCGACGTTGTTTGGATCCAGACGTTCGCACTCCGACAAATTGCGCGTCATAGGACTGAGCTTTAGGCGGAGATCCCAGAGTTCTTGCGAGAAGCGGCGAATCGGGTCTTTGAATTCGGTTTCGGAGTTGGCGCTGCCATGGAGAAAGAGAAGATCGATATCGGAGTGAGGAAAAAGCCAGCCGCGACCGAATCCCCCAGTGGCGACGAGCGTAAAGTTCTTGGGTCCATTCGAGGTCTCCAATTCTGAATGGGCAGCACCGACCATGATCTCGATCCACAGTCGTTGAACAATCAAATCAACCAGGGCGGTGCGCCGCTTCAGCACTGCGCGGCCATCGCCGGTTGCGGAAAAATCCTGCTCGATGGCGGCGGTTTCTTTCACGTACAGGTCCCACAATTCGTTGCGAACCGCGGACCCGGTCGTCATTTGAAGACCCCCGACAAACTCCTCGATGGCAAAATTACAAGTGCGACTTGTGTCACTCTTCCGCGGACTGGCGCTTATAAGACGCTGTCGCCGCGCTCGTCGTTGCGAATGCGGATCGCCTCATCGATACGCGAAAGGAAAATTTTCCCGTCCCCGATTTTGCCGGTGCGGGCCGCTGCCACAATCGCTTGCACCACCTTCTCGACCATGTCATCGACGAGGACAAGCTCGAGTTTCACTTTCGGGATTAAGTCCACCGTGTACTCACGTCCGCGGTAAAACTCGGTATGGCCTTTTTGTCGACCGTGACCACGAGCTTCAAAAACGGTCATGCCTTCGACACCCACCTCGTGCAACGCGTCTTTTACGGCTTCGAGCTTGGAGACTTGGATAATTGCTTCGACCTTCGTCATTGCCGTCCATTCTCAGGCAATACTCTACGGCCTGATCAGTTTTGAGCTGTTCGCGTGCTGGTAGCGACTCAACAACCGCATCATAACAATAGTCGCAGAGTCGCGGTTTGCGGAAATCGAAACTATTTATGTCGTTGATTGGAAATCCTTATGTCACAGGTGGAAACGAGCAATTCTTGGTTTGCCGGACAGAGGGATAAAACTGCCGTCGAATTGACTCGAATTGACGTAGCAGGGCTTTGTGCGGTTGGATGGATGGTGCATGACGCCTGTGCCTACGATTGTCGATCCTGATTCGCGGCGGTTAAACCGCTTGGATGCGGTGTGGGTCGCGATATGGCTTGTCTTCCTCGCGGGATTGGCCGTGTTGCCTCCCCAGTTCGAATGGCACAAACAGCTCATTCTTCTGGCCATTGGAATTGTGCAGTTGCTGGAGAGCCGGATCGTCTCGTACTCTCCAAAACGCGGCGTTTTTTATGTCGTGGTGCTGAAGATTTTGCTGGCGACGCTACTGATTGATCACACGGGCGAAATCGGCATTAACAGCAATTACTATCCTATTTATTACCTTCCGATTGTCACGGCGGCTTTGTATTGCGGACCGTGGCTTACGCTGCTGTGGACGTTTATCGCCTCTGCCGCGTATTGCTCTTATCTCTATCCGGCGATGCAGGAATATGAACTGACGCCCGAAGGCTTCGGCAATCTTGCCCTGCGCATCATGTTTTTCTTTCTCGCGGCGATGGTGGTAAACCGCTTCTCGCAGCAGAGCCAGCATCAAACCCATCTCTACCGCGATCTTGCGGAACGGCTTGCGGAGACGAACCGGCGACTCGAACTGGCTCAGGCCGAAGCGCGGCGCTCGGAGCGGTTGGCGGCTCTGGGGCAGTTGTCGGCTGGATTGGCGCATGAAATTCGTAATCCGCTAGGAGTCATTAAAGGTTCAGCTGAAATGTTGACCCAGAAACTGCAGGCATCCGATGAACTCTCTCGCGAACTGGCTGGATACATTTCAACCGAGGTCAACCGGTTGAGCGACCTGGTCACCGAGTTTCTGGACTTTGCGCGCCCGCTGCACGCGCAGCCGCATCCCGCAAATTTGGTCGTGCTGCTGGATCGCGTGCTGAAAGTTGTCGGGGATCGCTACGCTTTGAAAGTGAATGCATCCAAGGTTGGTCCCGGTAAGACCGATGCAAGTAATCCGGTCCAGGTTGCTAGGCATTACACGAGCGGACTGCCGCTGGTGCCGCTCGACGAAAGCCTTTGCGAGCAGGCCTTCCTGAATCTGGTGCAGAACGCGTATGAGGCGATGGAAGATCGCGGGGGGACGTTGGATGTTACGGTTCGACTCGGGGCGATAGACGGTCGCGACGGCGTGGAACTCCAGTTAGCGGATACGGGGCCTGGAGTCCCAGAAGAATTGCGGGAAGAGATTTTCAATCCGTTTGTGACCACCAAGAAAACGGGAGTCGGATTAGGGCTCTCGATTGTTTCGAAGATTATCGACGGTCATGATGGGTCGATTCGAGTCGAGAATCGGCCAGAAGGGGGCGCGATCTTCACAATTTTCTTTCCGCTCGAAGAGCCGGTTGAAATTTCTGCGGAGCCGGAACCGCGCTCGGCTTGGACAGGCGAGGGCGGCCGTTTCCGGGTGAGTTAGCGAAATATGCCAACTATTCTCATTATCGAAGACGAAGCAAAAATGCGGAGGTTGTTGGAACTGAACCTTGACGATGACGGGTTCAAGACGATTTCGTCGGGCGATGCCGAGACTGGATTGAAGCTGCTGTCGTCGGAAACGGTTCATCTGGTTCTTACCGACTTGAAACTTCCGGGAATCAGCGGGCTTGAATTTCTGCGAACGGCTAAGCAGCAAAATCCCGCATTGCCGATTGTGGTGATGACCGCGTTCGGATCGGTTGAAACGGCAGTGGAAGCGATGAAAGCAGGTGCGAGCGATTACGTGCTGAAGCCATTTTCGCTGGCCGAAATGCGAATGGTTATCCACAAAGAACTGGATAACTCACGGCTACGCGAAGAAAATCGTTCGCTGCGCGAGGCGTTAGGGCAGAAATATAGCCATCCGAATATCGTCGCAGTCAGTACGAAGATGCAGGAAGTGCTGGCGACGGTCGAACGCGTCGCACCGACCACCTCGACTGTTCTTTTGGGTGGTGAGAGTGGAGTTGGCAAAGATCTGATCGCTCGGGCTATTCACGAGAAGTCGCGACGAGCTTCTGGCCCATTCGTCAAGATCAATAGCACAGCGATTCCGGAGAATCTGCTGGAGAGCGAACTGTTCGGATACGAAAAGGGTGCGTTTACGGGAGCGACGACCAGCAAGCCAGGGAAATTCGAATTGGCGGATAGAGGAACGCTCTTTCTCGATGAAATTGGGGACGTTCCCGCGGCCACGCAAGTCAAACTGCTGCGCGTGCTGCAGGAACGCGAGTTCGAACGGCTGGGCGGAACGCGTACTGTGAAAGTTGATGTCCGACTGCTGGCCGCGACTAACCGCGATCTGCGAGCGGCGCTTGAAGAAGGTACATTTCGGGAAGACCTTTACTATCGGTTGAATGTTGTGCCGATCGACATTCCTCCGTTGCGCGCACATAAGGAAGATATTCCGGGACTCGCGAATTTGTTTGTTGCACGATTCTCCAAGGAGTCGGGTCGAGAGGAGAAGATCACAGGAATTTCTCCCGCAGCGGTACAGCTTCTCATGGGACATTATTGGCCAGGCAATGTGCGCGAGCTGCAAAACGTGATCGAGCGTGCCTGTGCGCTGGCTTCTGGCAGCGTGTTGGAGGCGAGCGATATCCAGCTCGATTCGCCGCGCAATCGAGGTTTCTCTTCGTCCGGCAGTTCGTCTGACAGATTTCTGCCGGAAGGCATGACGCTCGATCAGTGGGAAGATGAGATGATCCGCGAAGCTTTGAAGCGTGCTGGCGGCAATAAGTCGCAGGCCGCGCGACTGCTCGGGCTCTCGCGCAATGCGTTGCGCTATCGTCTTTCGAAAATCGGCATTGATGACAATGACGGAGAGTGATCTGCCCAGCGATTCGTCGCCGTTGGATGTTGCGATCCAGGGTCACGCGTCTGTCCCGCGGCGGCGCTGGCGCATAGCGTTCCTGCTGGCACTCGGAGTTCTGGTCAACTTTTTCGATCGCATCAATCTTTCTGTTTCGCGCGACGCGTTGCACGAGTCTTTCGGATTATCGTTGGTCGCCTTCGGCTATCTCTCCAGCGCGTTTAGCTGGACTTACGCTCTCTTGCAAATGCCAACTGGCGTTCTTCTCGATCGCTGGGGCGTGCGTCGCGTCGGTCGAAGTAGCGCTCTATTGTGGAGCCTCTCGTCGTTTGCGGCGGCGCTCGCTCCGGGGCTGAGCTGGTTCTTTGGAGCGCGGTTGGTTCTCGGCATCAGCGAATCGCCGACGTTTCCGGCCAACGCAAAGGCGTTGGGATACTGGTTCACGCGCGAAGAGAGAAGCCTCGCCACAGCCATTACCGATGCGGCTGCAAAGCTGGCGAGTGCGATTGGAGTTCCATTTATCGGGCTGCTGCTTTTTTATTTTGGATGGCGTTGGAGTTTTGCCACGACTGGGTTCATCAGCTTCCTTTATTTTGTCCTCTTTTATTTCATCTACCGCAATCCGAGTGAAGACGAAAACCTTTCAGCGAACGAGCGGGAATGGCTTGTTCGAGGAGGCGCGCAGCCAGAGGACAGTATCAGAGCGCATGGCGGCAGCTCGTTGGGTTATCTGCTGAAGCAGCGAAAAGTTTACGGACTTGCTCTGGGATGGGGGGCTTATAACTACACATTTTTTCTTTTGCTTACTTGGCTTCCGAGTTATCTCGCTGTTTCGCTGCACATGGATCTGCTGCACTCGGTTTTTTATACGAGCGTGCCCTGGCTGTTCGCGACATTTACCGATCTGCTGGTTGGGGGATGGCTGGTCGATGCTTTGATCCAACGCGGGTGGGACGCGAATCTTGTGCGGCAAACCGTGATGGTGACGGGGATGGCATTTGGGCTCGGAATTTTCGGCGCGGCGCACGCGCATAGTCCTATGGTCGCGGTGGTCTGGATCAGCCTCTCCCTCGGAGGACTGGCGGCAGCGGCGCCGGTGGCTTGGACGGTCCCTTCACTCATTTCACCGCGGGAGAGCGTCGGGACGCTGGCCAGCGTGGTGAACTTTTGCGGGCAGCTGGCGGCCATTGGGGCCCCTATCGCGACGGGATACATTGTCTCGGCCACGCACTCCTTTTCATCGGCCTTCGTGACTGCTACAGCAATTCTGCTACTGGGAATTGCGGGTTATATTTTCTTGCTGGGGCGGATCGAGCCGATTCCGGAGCCGCAACCGGATGAGTCTATTAAATAAGAAGTTTACCAGTTAGTACTCCCACCCCCCTCCCCCCTGGTCTTCTGGAATCATGGGGTTAGCGGGAAAATCTTGCTTTGGTCTTTGAAACGAAAGGACTTATATCAAAGTATTCTGGAATAAGGACTTATCGGTTTCGGGTGCCTAAAACATATCTTGGGACTAGAACGAGAATTTTTCCAGGAGGATGATTCTCGCGGCGGCCCATGACCAAATCGCTTCGTGTTCCTTCTATGCTGAGGCGGTGCGGGGCTTAAGTCAAACTGTTTTCGGTCGGGATGATGGAACTGTCGCACAAGCCAAAAGCAGACTTGAACGGGTTACCCGCCTCTCGTCTTTATAAGAAGGAATTGTCACAAGAAGGAATTGTCGCCGCGCCAGCAGAAAGCGGATAAACTGGCGGGTCTCTCAATTGAGGTACAGACAAAGGAACCTAACATGTTCCGTATAATTCGCCATTTGACGTCGTGCGCGGCCGACTTCAAAGTCCTTTCCAGCTGGCTTGGTCTTGTACTGGCTGTGACATTATCCGCAATCCCCCTGAGGGCGCAGACCAACGAATGGACTTGGCAGGGCGGCACCGGCATCGATCCTATAACGTGTAGCTCCAACAACAATTACTTTTGCTACCAGCCCGGTGTTTACGGCACGCAGGGAGTTCCCGCGCCAAGCAATATTCCGTCCAGCCGAGGCGCGACTGCCACCGCTATGGACAGTAAGGGAAACCTCTGGCTTTTCGGCGGCTCGGATTACGAGAGCCAAATGAATGATCTATGGAAGTTCGACAGCGCAGTCAAGCAGTGGGTCTGGCTGAACGGAAGCGACACCGGAACCGCTCCTGGGGTTTGGGGCACATTGGGCGTTCCGGCCGCCGCCAATATTCCCAGCCCACGCTCGAACGGTGTGGGCTGGATTGACTCCAGCGGAAATTTTTGGCTTTTTGGGGGGTATGGTTTAGATTCCGCCAACAACGCAGGCCCCCTCAACGACCTTTGGGAGTACAACCCAACCAGCAATCAGTGGACGTGGATGGCAGGCAGCAATGCATTCACCTGCGAATATAACTCCGACTACTTCAAGACCATCTGCGAGCAGCTTGCGACTATCGTCACACAGGGCACCTTTGCACCGGGCAACACGCCTGGCGGGCGCGACGGAGAGGTGAATTGGACCGACAGCGCGGGGAACTTCTGGCTGTTCGGCGGATTCAGTTATGACTCAGTAGGTACAGGCGGCAATTTCAACGATCTTTGGCAGTTCAGTCCTTCCCTCAATGAGTGGGCGTGGATGGGGGGCGAAAGTACGATCACGTGCGTGAA
>Ga0302320_10014102_pt1 | contig 16568 bp, 12 predicted proteins | sample Bog_T0_3_FD_202130 | JGI IMG/M metagenome (GOLD analysis project Ga0302320, IMG submission 202130) | Peat permafrost microbial communities from Stordalen Mire near Abisko, Sweden - Bog_T0_3 | ecosystem: Environmental > Terrestrial > Soil > Wetlands > Peat | place: Sweden: Abisko, Stordalen Mire... | reverse complement strand
GAGTATGAATGTAACGAAGAAGCGCAAACCCCGAAGCGCCAGCAGTAGAGGAACTTCGGGCCTTGTCGACTGATGCGGACAGATCACGTGTGAATAAAAGCGGACAAGTTGACTTACTACCGACAGGCCTCGCGTTATCCTGTTTGAATTCAAGATGCCCACCCACACAATCCTTGTCCTTGGCAATCCCGCTGGCCGGCACTTCGCGCTGCTCGACCGGTTGCCCGGCGATGTGCACGTTGTTGCCGGCGAGACGGAAGAGGCTTTTTCGGAGGTGGTGTCCGACGCTCAAGTGGTCGTGATCGCGGGCGATCACGGCGCTCTGTTGCGCTCGCTGTGGCCCAGGCTCAAGCAACTGCAATGGGTACATTCCATGTGGGCCGGGCTCGAATCCGTGTTGTTTCCCGAACTTGTGGCGAGCCCCGTAGTTCTGACCAATGGCCGGGGCGTTTTCGCGCGCAGTTTGAGCGAGTTCGCGCTGGCAGGCATGTTGCACTTTGCGAAGAACCTGTCGCGGATGAAGGCGCAGCAGGCGAACGCGCGGTGGGAGGCTTTCGAAGTCGAAGAGCTGCATGGCCGCACGCTGGGCATTGCCGGCTATGGCTCCATCGGCCGCTGCACGGCGGAACGCGCCCGGGCGTTCGGCATGCGCATCCTGGCGCTGCGCCGGCATCCGGAGAAGTGCGCGGACGACCCGCTGGTCGATCGTGCTTACGCGCCCCAGCAGTTGAACGATCTCCTGGCGGCGTCCGACTACATCCTGGCCGCCGCGCCGCTCACTCCTGAAACGCGCGGTCTGATCGGCGAGGCCGCCTTCGCCGTGATGAAACCCAATGCGGTGCTCATCAATCTGGGCCGCGGCCCGGTCGTCGTGGAGGCGCAGCTTGTCAGCGCGTTGCGTGAACGCCGCATCCGTGGCGCCGTGCTCGATGTCTTCGATGAAGAGCCGCTGCCGGCCGGCCATCCGTTCTGGAGTCTCGACAACGTGCTGCTCTCGCCGCACACCGCCGATCACACGGCGACGTGGCTGAACGAGGCCGTGGAGATGTTCCTCGAAAACTATCGCCGCTTCGCCGCCGGCGAGCCGCTGCTGAACGTAACTAACAAGCAAGCGGGATATTAGAAGAAGATGTCTTGCATACGGCCCGATGATATCCGGCAAGCCGCCATTCGCATTCAACCGGTCGCCACCCGTACCCCGGTGCTCACTTCGCGCACGCTGAACAGGATGACCGGCGTCGAAGCGTATCTCAAGTGCGAGAATTTCCAGCGCGGCGGCGCCTTCAAGATTCGCGGCGCGACGAACTTCCTCTACTCGATGAGCGAGGCAGATCGCCCACGCGGCGTGGTCGCATTTTCTTCCGGCAATCACGCCCAGGCCGTGGCCATAGCCGCGCGCAGCCTCAACATGAAGGCAACGCTCGTGATGCCGACCGACGCGCCGCAATCCAAGCTCGAAGCCACGCGGGCGCAGGGCGCGGAGGTCGTGCTCTACGACCGTCACAAGGAAAGCCGCGAGGCGATCGGGCACAGGATCAGCGAGGAGACCGGAGCCACGCTGGTTCCACCTTTCGACCATCCCTGGATCATTGCGGGACAAGGGACCTGCGCGCTCGAGTTTCTGGAAGAAGTGGGTGAGTTGAATGCGCTGGTAGTGCCGCTGGGCGGAGGCGGATTGATCTCCGGTTGCGCCACGATCGCCAAGTCGCTGCAGCCCAACATCCGCATCTTCGGCGTCGAACCGGAAGCGGGAAACGACTACTGGCTCAGCCGCAGGGCCGGCTATCGCGTGGAGATTGCCTCGCCGGATACAATCGCCGACGGACTGCGTACCACCAAGCCCGGGGTGCACACATTCCCCATCGTCCAGAGCCTGGTCGAGGACGTGTTGCTGGTCACGGACGATGAAATCCGCGGGGCGCTGCGCTTCCTGCTCACGCGCATGAAGATCGTCGTGGAACCCAGCGGCGCCGTTGGCGTGGCCGCGCTTCTCCAGGCAAAGCTGCCCGCCGGCCTCCGCAGAGTCGGAGTGGTTCTCTCGGGCGGCAACGTAGATTTGAAGGTTCTGGCCGAACTATCCGAAGAGAAACAATCCGATTAACCGGCTGTCACCGCCTCGACATTGAATTGAAAAGACCGGTTGCTACCCTGGATTCCACTCTTTGAAAGGGGTATCAACCAGAATGCAATCCAGACGCCTTTTAGCGCTGGTGGCCGGTCTTTGCCTGCCCTTGCTCTGCCAGGCACAATCAACGTTCGGCGCCATCGTCGGGAACGTGAAGGACCCTTCCGGGGCCGCCGTTTCCGGTGCGATCGTCACGGTCAGGAACGTCGCCGAGAACACCTCGAAGCAGGTGCTCACGGACCACGAGGGCAGCTACGAAGCTCTCAATTTGAAGCCGAGCACTTACTCGGTTACGGTCAGCCATCCGGGTTTCCAGGCCGCGGAGATTGACACGCTTGCTTTGCTCGCCCGCCAGACGGTCCGGGTTGACGCCCAGTTGCAGGTGGGCGCGGTCGAGCAATCGGTCACGGTTGAGGCCACCGCCGGCATCGTCGCTTCCGAGACGAACACGGTTGCATCCAGCTACGGCGGCGAGAAGATCCTGGCGCTGCCGACGAATTTGCGCGCGTCCGGCAGCACGAGTCCGTACTTCACAATTCAGACGCTGCCCGGCGTCCAGGCCGACAACGGCGGCAACCTCAGCATCCAGGGCGGGCTGCCGAATCAATCGGAATCGACCATAGACGGCATTTCGGCACAGAGCGTGCGCGGTAATAGCCCGCTGCAGGAGATCTTCCCGTCCACTGAGAATATCGCCGAGATGAAGGTTCAGGGCGTCGGCAATAATGCCGAGTACGGAGCCGCGGGCGACATCACGACGATCACCAAGAGCGGCGGCAACGCATTCCACGGCAGCGGCGCATGGTATGGCCAGAACGCCGCGCTCGACGCGCAACAGTGGGGCTCGCTCTCGAAACCCGCGAAAGAGGTGAACAATTTCAGCTTCGCCGCGGGCGGCCCGGTCATGATCCCCGGAGTATACAAGGGCAAAGACCGGACGTTCTTCTACTCCGATTACGAGCAGTTGATGTATCCGCAAACCAGCACCGTCCAGGACTGGGTGCCCACCGGCGCGATGAAGAAAGGCGACTTCACCAACGAGCCGGGTACGCTGCTGGATCCCACCACCGGACAGGTTCTCACGGGACGCGTGATCCCCGCGGCGAGCATCAGCCCCATCGCGAACAAGCTGATGTCGGCGTTCTGGCCGACCGCGAATAACGGCGACCTGACGGTGTCGCACAACAACAACTACGTGGTGAACAAGGCCGCCGACATCAACTCGAAACAGTTCGACGTTCGCGGCGATCATTACCTGAATTCCAGTCAATCGGTGTTCGCGCGCTTCAGCATGAAGGATCAGACACAACTGAGTCCGAACGACCTGCTGCAACCGACCACCAGCAACGCCCGAAGTGACCGCTCGCTCGTGGTTTCGCACAACTACACGATTTCGGCGCACGTGCTGAACGAGTTCCGCCTCGGCTATACAAATGAGAGCCCGGACAGCAACTTCGGCTTCGACGGCAAGGCGTTTGAGAAATCGCTTGGCTTCAATGGCCTGCCGAGCACGCCCTTCAACGGGCTGCCGGACGTCACCTTTACCGATCTGACCGGCATGACAGTCGGCCGCGTGCAAAGCAACGACACGTACCGTACATTCCAGGCCAACAATAATACGACCTGGACCGTGGGCCGTCATGCGATCAAGTTCGGCGTCGACGTTCGCTGGCTGCGGACGAAGACCGCGCTGGGATTCATCGGGGCGGACAACTTCGGAAACTTCGATTTCACCGGCGCCTTCAGCAAGAACCAGTTTGGAGACTTCCTCTACGGCATGCCCTCCGATACCTCTTACGGCAACGTGCAGATGGATAACGATGGACGCGCACTCCAATATCACGCCTACATTCAGGACAGCTTCCGGGTCAATCAGAAGCTGACTCTCGAATATGGCATCCGCTGGGATTGGCAGCCGCCGTTCACCGATCAGGCCGGCAACATCGGCAACTTCGATCGGACCATCCCTCTGACGGGCGCCGTGATCTATCCATCGAGCGCGCAAGCGGCGAGCCTGCTCGCGCCCGGTTTGGAACTCTCCGTGAATGCCTGCCCCGGCACGCCCAATCTGCCGTCGGTCGGCCCTGGCATTCCCGGCGTGCCTTGCACTCCCTTCGAAACAGCCAAGACCGCGGGTCTGCCGGAGGGTCTACGGAAGGACTACATCTACAACTTCGCTCCTCGCCTCGGCTTTGCCTATCGACCCTTCACCAACGCGAACACGGTGATCCGCGGAGGCTTTGGAACGTTCTGGGCGCCCGTGCTCGGCGCGGCCTTCTACTCGCTGACCGGCACTTCCGGCACCGATGTGCGCACCTTCAACAACATCGGCGCTAACGGGTCGCCGCTGTTCACTTGGCCCGACACACACACCGGCGGAAGCGGCGTCTCGGCCTCCGATTACGGCACCGCTTACTTCGGCACGGCGAACGCCACCGACTTCAGGAATCCGAACATGTATCAATGGAATCTCTCCATCGATCGCAACATCGGATTTAACACCGGGCTCCGCGTCACATATATCGGAGAGCACTCGGTCCACCTGGCCTTCTCGCCCAATCTGAACCAGTCCACATACTCGACCACCTTCTACGCGCTGCAACCGCTGACGAGCCGGCCGTTCCCGTATTGGGGACGCGTCGAAAGCCGCGACACGGGCGGCGTCGCCTCCTACAACGCCCTCCAGGTGGAAGCGAACCGCCGTTACAAGGGCGGTCTGACCTTCACTACGGCTTATACGTGGGCCAAGAACATCAACGATATCGGCGGGCCGAATCCCACTGGCTTTGGCGGAGAGACCGGCAACGGACGCATCATGGACTCCCTCGACCGCAGCGAGAATCGCGGGAACGACTATGGCACGCGCCGCCACCGCTTCATCGGGACGGCGGTCTATGAACTGCCGGTTGGCAAGGGCAAAGCCTATCTGAGCAAGGCCAACGCGTTGGTGGACGGTCTGTTCGGCGGCTGGCGCTTGAGCAATATCCTGCTACTCCAGACCGGTCCTTACATGACACCGTACTTCAGCGGCGGCGATCCCTCCGGTACGGGTTCGGGCTTCTATCGGGTTCAGCGCCCCGACCGGGTCGCCTCCGGCACGCTTTCCAATCCGACGGTCAGCGACTGGGTCGATCGCAGCGCCTTCGTCTGCCCCGGGCAGGCGGCGGGCAGCGCCAACCAGTTCAACTGCAACATCGGCATCAACCCGGCCAGCGATCTGGCGCCCATCGGGCGCTTCGGCAACTCCGGTGTGGGCATTGTGGAAGGCCCCGGTACGGTGAATCTCTCCACCGGGCTGGGCAAGACGTTTGACATCGCGGAGAAGCTCAAGATCAAGATCGAGGGCAGCTTCACCAACGTGTTCAACCATACCAACTACGCCGATCCGAATCTGAACATCGCAAGTAGCGCCTTCGGCCAGATCACTTCCGAGCGCGGCGCGGAATTTGGCGGTCACCGGACTGGCCAGGTCGGAGCGCGCATCGAGTTCTGACCGCAGCAAGTGGGGCGGCGCTCCAGGTCCGCCCCACAACAGCCGCTATTCGGCTGCGGCAAGTGCTCGCAACGATTCGCCATACGGCGCGCGCGCGACGCCTCTTTCCGTGATGATCGCCGTTACGTATTTCGAAGGCGTCACATCGAACGCGGGGTTTTCGACTTCGGTGTTTTCCGGCGCAACGGGCGTCCCGAATACTTCCGTCACTTCGCTGGACGGTCGCTGTTCAATCGGGATCTCGTCGCCGCTCGCGAGTGTCAGATCGAGAGTTGAAACCGGCGCTGCGACGTAAAACGGCACGCCATTTTCCTTGGCCAGGACAGCCACGCTGTAGGTGCCGATTTTGTTCGCGACATCGCCGTTCGAAGCGATGCGGTCCGCGCCCACCACCACGCAGCCGATCCGCCCGCTCTTCAGAAAATGACCGGCCATGTTATCGGTGATCAGCTTGACCGGAATGCCGTCCTGCTGCAATTCCCACACGGTCAGGCGCGCGCCTTGCAGGAACGGGCGGGTCTCGTCGGCGAACACGTCGATGTTCTTGCCTGCCTCGACAGCCGCGCGGATCACGCCGAGCGCCGTTCCGTAGCCCGCCGTCGCCAGCGCGCCCGCGTTGCAGTGCGTCAGCACCGTCTTGCCCTCGGGCACCAGCGGCTCGCCGTTGGCGCCGATGGCGCGGTTGATGGCGATGTCCTCGCGATAGACGAGTTGGGCCTCTGCGACCAGCGCCGCACGGATCTCCGCAATCGGCTTACCCTTCAACGATGCGTAGAGGCGCTTCATGCGGTCGATGGCCCAGAACAGGTTGACGGCCGTCGGTCGCGTTGCGGCCAGCGTCGCGCAGATGGTCTCGAACTCGCGGTCGAGCGTCGCTTCTTTTGCTTGCAGAACACCGAGCGCAACGCCCATGGCCGCCGCGACGCCAATCGCCGGCGCACCGCGAATCACCATCGTCTTGATGGCATCCGCTACTTCGAGATAGGTGCGGCAAGTGACGAATTCGGTGAGGCGCGGCAGACGCGTCTGGTCGATCATGACCACGCCGCGCGCGGTCCATTCGATGGTTTCAACCATGCGTGGGGGAAATCCTTCCTTGGAAAAGATAGCCGATGAAGAACATGAGATTGTAGCCGGCGTGCAGCAGCGTCGAGGCGCCCGTCGAGTTCCAGCGCACGCGCGTCCAGCCGAAGGCGAGTGAAGCCGCGAACACCAGCACCAGGTACTGCCAGCACCACTGATACTCGAAGCCGTGCAGCGCAGCGAACAAGAGACTCGTCGCGGCAATGCCTCCCGCCACGCCGAGCGTCCGGTTGGCGACGGGCTGTAGGAAGCCGCGAAAGACTGCCTCCTCCGCCGCCGGACCGAGCGTCGAGGCAAACACGACCACCGCGAAAATCGAGACCGGATCGGTCATGAATTTCACGACGGGGGTTTCAATTTGCGGTGTGTGCAGTACCACTCCCAGCACTGCGGCGGCGAAGGCCAGAGCAAAGCCAGCGGCGAAAAGCCTGACTCCCGTGACGGGGCTAACGGCCCACCGCAGCGCGTCCCAGACGCTCTCGGAATGGCGCACCATCAGGATCAGCCAAAGCAGGCCGTAAGCCGCGACGTACAGCAGGCTTTGCATGCCGAGCAAAGCCAAGGCCGTGTCCGCCCGCCAATGGAGCGTCCTCAATAGCGTATGCAGCATGATGGCCACGCCGGCGATAAACACGGGCGCGCCCACGGCGAACAGGGCCACGTCGGTCCAGCCCCAGAACGGCTCGCGCTCCCGCTCCAGCGGGAGTACGTCCGGTCCGGCCATCGGTCCCAAATCAGACATCCAGATCCGCCAGAATCGCCGCGAGCAGGGGGATCAGGATCTCATGGTGGCCCGTGAGCGAGTAGCCCTTGCCGCCGCTGTCCGCATGCGGCCGCTCCACCACGTTCACGCGCGGGCGGTAATGCTGCACGAAATCGAAATTGGCTGTCGTGAATTCAGCCAGTGGGTAGCCGAGATTGCGCACCACGCTGACGCTCTTCAAGAAGACTTCGGGAAGGACCACGGCCGAGCCGACGTTGAGGTAAATGCCGCCCTCATTCAATTCGCGGAGCAGCGAACCAAACAGCCGGAAGTCGTGATGCGTGGCCGCGCCGATCGCCGCTCCGTTCGCCTCCGGATGTGTGTGCGGCGTGTCGGTGCCTATTGCCACGTGAACCGTCACGGGAATCTTTCTGCGCCAGGCTTGCAGCAGGAGGCAGGCGGGCGCGAACGCGGGATCGGCAATCTCCGACAAACGCGCTCCCAGCGCCTCGCCCATGCCCATCCCCTCGGTCTGCGCCAGACGGATCGCCTCGTTCATCTCGCGCCCGGTTTCTTCCGCCGAGCCGAAGCGCCCATCCGGCAGCACGGCCTCGACATCTTCGCTGGTTTGACCGGCCAGCCCGATCTCAAAGTCGTGGATCGACGCGGCGCCGTTCATCGCGAGAGCGCTCACGTAACCTCGCTCCATCAGGTCTATAAGCACCGGCGCGAGGCCGCATTTCACAACGTGCCCGCCAATGCCCCAGATCATGCCTCGCCCGTTTGCTTTTGCGCGATACAGCGCCGCGACGACTCCTCGCAGCGATTCCGCGGCCAGCACCTTTGGCAACCGGTCCAGCCAGCCGGATAGGCTGAGGCCCTTTCCCGCCGCCGCGCCCATGTGCTCCATTCGCACCTTGCCGCCCCGTTCCGCGATGGGAATCGTCGAGAGGGACGAAAAATCCAACGGCTGCGCAAGATAACGGCTCATGACCGGCCTCCATTCCGAGCCCCGTTTCGAACCTGATGCATGACCTTCTCGAGTGCTTGTGCGGTGTAGCTCCGGCGATTCTTCACAACCTGTTCCGGCGTCCCCTGCGCGACAATATACCCGCCGCCCTCGCCGCCCTCCGGACCCAGATCGATCAGCCAATCCGCGCACTTGATGACGTCCATCTGGTGCTCGATCACCAGCACCGTGTTGCCCAGGTCTACCAACTGGTTCAGCACGTCGAGCAGCCGGCGCACGTCCTCAAAGTGAAGTCCGGTAGTCGGCTCGTCCAGGATATAAAAGGTGCGCCCCGTCTGCCGCTTGCTCAGTTCCTTGGCCAGCTTGATGCGCTGGGCTTCGCCGCCCGAGAGTGTCGTCGCCGACTGTCCAAGATGCAAATAGCCCAGCCCTACGTCCACGATGGTCTGCAGCTTCTGCTTGATCTGCGGGAACTTGTCGAGCAATTGCAGCGCGTCTTCAACCGTGGTCTCCAGCAAGTCCGCGATGGAGACGCCGTCGAAGCGCACCTGCAACGTCTCGCTATTGTAGCGGCGTCCGCGGCACACGTCGCAAGGCACGTGAACGTCAGGCAGAAAGTTCATCTCGATGCGCTTCATCCCGTCGCCCTGGCACGCTTCGCAGCGGCCGCCCTTGACGTTGAAGCTGAAACGCCCCGGCTTGTAGCCCCGCGCGCGCGCTTCGGGCAGCATCGCGTACAACTCGCGAATCGGCGTGAATGCGCCCGTATAAGTGGCCGGATTCGACCGTGGCGAGCGCCCGATCGGGGCCTGGTCGATTTCGATCACCTTGTCGAGGAACTCGAGTCCTTCGATCCTCACGTGCGCTCCAGGCTTCGCTTTTGCGTGGTAAAGACGCTGCGACAACACACGGTACAGGATGTCGTGCACCAGCGTGGATTTGCCGCTGCCGCTCACGCCCGTCACCACGATCAGTTCCCCAAGCGGAAACTCGATGTCGATGTTCTTTAAGTTATGCTCGGTTGCGCCGCGCACCACCAGGTTGTTGCCGCTGCCTGGTCGCCGGTAGTCCGGCATGATGACTTCGCGCTCACCGCTCAGGTATTGCCCGGTGAGCGAACGCTTCACGCGCTTGATCTCGTCCGGCGTTCCCGCGGCCACCAGTTCGCCTCCGAGCCGGCCGGCGCCGGGGCCCAGATCGATGACGTAATCCGCGCGCTCGATGGTCTCCTGGTCGTGCTCCACGACGAGCACCGTGTTGCCCATGTCACGCAACCGCGCGAGCGTGTCCAGCAGCCGTGCGTTGTCGCGCGGGTGCAGTCCGATCGACGGCTCGTCCAAAACGTACAGCACGCCGCGCAGCTTCGACCCGATCTGCGTTGCCAGGCGGATGCGTTGGGCCTCTCCACCCGAAAGTGTCGCCGCCGAGCGGCTGAGACTGAGGTATTCGAGACCCACCTGCGCCAGAAACTCCAGCCGGTTCCGAACCTCCTCGACCACTCGCGCCGCGACCTGCATTTCGCGCTCCGAGAGTTCCCAAGCGCCGGCAGTTTCCAGCGCGCGCGAAACCGGCAGCGCCGTAAACGCAGCGATCGAGAGCCCCTTCATCTGGACGGCCAGACTCGACGCGCGCAGCCTCTGCCCATGGCAGGCCGGGCACTCGACCGCCGACATCGACTGCATGGCGTATTCCCGGTAGCCGTCGGAGTTGTAATCCTGGAAGGTGCGGTCGAGCAGTTTGAGAATGCCTTGAAAGTCACCCTGGCCGTCGAGCAGGATCGCGCGCTGCTTCTCCGTCAGCTCCTCAAACGGCTTCGACAGGTTGATCTTGAACTTCTTCGCGGCGCTGGTCACCGCTTCGTGCATGTACTTCGAGCTGCCGCCGATGCCCATCCCGCCGTCCAGCAGCGGGCGCGACTCGTCGACAATCACCTTGTCCGCATCGAACGACCAGGTGCTGCCGAGCCCGTTGCAGGCTTCGCACGCACCGTACGGGCTGTTGAAGGAAAACGAACGCGGTTCGATCTCGGGAACGCTCTCGCCGCAATCCGGACACGCCATCTTCTGCGAGTAGAGCCGTTCGTCCCCGCCGACCACCGAGACAATCACCAGCCCCGAAGCCATCCTGGTTGCCGTCTCGATCGACGCCTCAAGACGCTTCTCCACGCCGGGCTTCACCACCAGCCGGTCGACCACCACGTCGATGGTGTGGTTCTTGCGCTTGTCGAGGACGATCTCTTCGTCCAGACTGCGCAACTCGCCGTCCACACGGGCGCGGACGAATCCGGCGCGGGCGAACTTCTCGAGATCTTTCTTGTACTCGCCCTTACGCCCTCGCGCCACCGGCGCGAGAATCATGATCCGCTCGTCTTGCCGCAGGCCCAGGATCTGTTCGAGTATCTGCTGCGTCGATTGCTTGCTGATCGGGATGTTGCAGTTGGGACAATGCGGGACGCCGATGGACGACCACAACAGGCGCAGGTAGTCGTAGATCTCGGTGATCGTGCCCACGGTGGAGCGCGGGCTGCGATTGGTCGTCTTCTGCTCGATGGAGATGGCCGGGCTGAGCCCGTCGATGGAGTCCACCTCGGGCCGCTCCATCTGGTCCAGGAATTGCCGGGCATAAGGCGAGAGCGTCTCCACGTATCGCCGCTGGCCCTCGGCGTAGATGGTGTCGAAGGCAAGCGTGCTCTTGCCGGAGCCGCTCAGTCCGGTGATCACCGTCAGCGTGTCGCGCGGAATTTCCACGCTGACGTTCTTCAGGTTGTGCATCCGCGCGCCGTGCACGGAGATGCGTTTCAGCATGTTTAGCCTGGCCGGAAACGAGCTACTTCATCGCTTACCCGCCACTCTGCCGGCCAGCAGCGTAAGCTGTAGATCCACCAGCGCGAGAATGCAAACGCCGGATCCGGCGCTCCAGCGATGGGACCAGCGGAAGTGATTCCAAATTAGCTTCTTAAACCGCTTCTTCAACCGGTGGCGCGGGGTTCTCCCTGAATTGTATCATCGGGCCTTCGGTGCCCCTGCACGGCGAGCATGGCTGGGCCCTCCATCGAGTACGCCTTGGCCGTTGGCCCGATTCGCTTATCACCTTCACGTCTGCTCCCGGCTGCAACGATCAGGCGTAATCCACGCCTGCATTCACTCTCAACTGGCTGGCATCGGACACGGCCAGAAAGCTGCACAAACCCTATTCGATGAAGCCGTTCACTTATTTTGGGGAATTCTTTCGTTACCCTGTACGTTTGGCGCACCTGACGTCCCTTTACTAATGAGGTTGCCCCAGTGATTCCGCGAGCACCAGCAGAGCCACATACCTTCAGCATCTCCCTTCCGGTCGAGTTGACTAAGGCGGGCGCGCGGAACGTTTCCCAAACCCTGACAACCCACAACGTCAGCGCCAGAGGGGTCTTGATGAATTGCCCATCCTGCCCCATCGAGACCGGACAGGAAGTTGAATACTTCGTAACGCTGCCTACCCATTCCTCCGGAGCGCCGGTACGGCTGCGCTGCCTTGGGCATGTCGTTCGCCAGGACCCAGAGCTTGATGTGTTTGCGGTCAGCATTGAGCGGCATGAGTTCGTAAGTGATTCATCCGCAATGCGCCGCGCCTCCTGACCGGAAAGCCTCGCACTCTCCCCTTGCATCGGCCAACCACGACCGCTAATGTGGTCTATTGGCAAAGAAAGGGCGAATGAGTGAATCTGTCGCTTGGGTTTCCCGATCCCGATTCAGACGACACGCTCAGCCTCACACGGCGGGCCGACCTCCAGAAATCGATTGCTCGCCTGACCGCCTGGATGCAGGAACCGGACTCTCCGATCCGCGCCATCCGGCAAATCCCTGCTCGTGCGGCCGAGTCGGTTGAGATTCCCGAGGCCGTTCCCGAAAAGCTGCGCGACGTTCTGGTGCAACGCGGCATCGAGCAGCTTTTCGTGCATCAGGCCGAGAGTTTTGAAGCGTTGAACCGGGGCGAAAACGTGGTCGTCGTGACGCCCACCGCTTCGGGCAAGACGCTGTGCTACAACCTGCCAGTGCTCTGCCGCTCGATGGAAGATCCCGAATCGCGCGCTCTCTACATCTTCCCCACCAAGGCCCTGGCCGAGGATCAGCTTCACGAATTCCATGCGACCGTCGAAGCGATGGGCTCGGACATTCGCGCCTTCACCTACGATGGCGACACGCCGCAGGACGCTCGCAAAGCCATCCGGGAACGCGCCGGCGTGGTGCTCACCAACCCGGACATGCTCCACTCGGGCATCCTGCCGCACCACACGAAATGGGCCAAACTGTTCGAGAATCTGCGCTACATCGTCATTGACGAGTTGCACACCTATCGCGGCGTCTACGGCAGCCATTTCGCCAATGTCCTGCGACGCCTGAAGCGCCTGTGCGAGTTCCATGGTTCGAAGCCGCAGTTCATCTGCTGCTCCGCGACCATCGCGAACCCGCTCGAACTCGCCGAGTCTCTCACCGGCACCGGCTTCCACCTGGTGGACCGCAACGGCGCACCTTCGGGCGAGAAGTACATCGTCTTCTACAATCCGCCTGTCGTGAACCGCCAGCTTGGCATCCGGCGCGGGTACCTGGGCGAGACGCGCCGCATCGCCTCCGAACTCGTCCTCCGCGGACAGCAGGCGCTGGTCTTCGCCAACAGCCGCCTGGCCACGGAAATCCTGGTTACTTACCTGAAAGACGCCTGCGAGAAGCCGCCCGCCCGGCCCGGCTCCGTGCGCGGATATCGCGGCGGCTACCTGCCCAAGGAGCGTCGCGAGATCGAACGCGGTCTGCGCGAAGGTGAGATCCGGTGCGTGGTGGCCACCAACGCGCTCGAACTCGGAGTGGACATCGGGTCGCTCGATGTCGTGGTGATGGCCGGCTATCCCGGCACGATCGCATCGTCCTGGCAGCGCGCCGGCCGCGCGGGCCGGCGTCTCGGCACCTCGCTCGCCCTGTTCGTCGCCTCCAGCGCGCCGCTCGACCAGTACATGGTGGAGCACCCCGACTACTTTTTCGAAAGCTCGCCCGAGCACGCGCACATCAACCCCGACAACCTGGAGATCCTGCTCAGCCATGTGAAGTGCGCCGCGTTCGAACTGCCCATTCGCGACGACGAGCAGTTCGGCAAACAGCCTGCGAAACCGCTGTGCGAGTTTCTCCAGGAACTCGGGCTGGTCCACCCCAGCGGCGGCGCCTGGCACTGGACCTCGGACAGTTATCCCGCCGACGCCATCAGCCTGCGCTCGGTGACCAGCGACAACTTCGTGGTCATCGACATCACCACTGAAGAGAAGATCATCGCCATCGTCGCCTTCCCCGCCGCGCTCGTCGAGTTGCACCCCAAGGCGATCTACCTCCACGAGGCTAAACAATTCCAGGTGGAGCGCATGGACTACGAGGGCCGCAAAGCCTACGTCCGCCGGGTCGATTGCGACTACTTTACGGATGCCATCGATTACACGCAGGTGAAGATCCTCGAAGAGTTCGAGTCGCAGGCCGTGCCGTCGATTGCGTCCGAAGCGCCGCGCGCCTTCGCCGCGCATGGCGAGGTCCGCGTCAATCGCCAGATCGTCGGGTTTAAGAAGGTGAAGTTTTACACGATGGAGAACGTCGGGGCGGGTTCGCTCTCACTGCCCGAGCAGGAGATGCACACGACCTCGTTCTGGCTGCACTTTCCGTTGCTGTTCCTCGAACGCTTCGGCGACCTCTCGCCTTCCCTGCGGCTGAACGGCCTCGCCGCGCTCGGCAATGCGATGCGTACCGCGGCGGCGCTGTTATTGATGTGCGATCCGCGCGACCTCGGCGTATCTCTGACCGACAAGAGCGGCACGCAGACCCCGGGGTTTGAGCCTGACCTGCATCTCTACGACAACTACCCCGGCGGCATCGGGCAGAGCCAGCCGCTGTACCAGATGAACGCAAAGCTGCTCGCCGCTTCGCGCGATCTCATCGCGGCCTGCCCCTGCGAAAGCGGCTGCCCGAGTTGCGTCGGCCCCGAAGGCGAGACCGGCTCGCGCGGCAAAGAGATCGCACTGCGCATCCTCGAAGCGCTTCTGCCCGTAGTGTAGTGGGGCGGCTCGTCCAGAGTGGGGCGGATCCCCAGATCCGCAGCCGACGCCCACGTCGGCCTTTTCGCCACTCTATCGGCCCTCGACGCGATCCACGCTACGTTCGTGTGCGCTCAACGGACTCTGCGTCTCTTTCCTGTAGAACAACAAGTACGCGAACCCGACTCCGATCGGGATCAGTCCCACCGAAGCCACGCCGATCGGCGGGCCATCGTTCCGCTTGGCTTCGTCAGACAAGAACTGCCTGATCTGCTCGTCATTCGCGCCTTGAGCCTTCAGCGACTGCGCCTCAGACAACCTCCACGACAAGGAAGCCGGGTGTGCCGCAGTCATGGAAACACTTGCCAGCACAATCACGAGCGCCACACCCACGAACATCCACAGCATTCCGCGCAGCAGGTACACTCGTGGCGTCCAGGGCGCCTTGGGCCGCTCTTCGTCCAGCGCCGGCAGCACCCCGCCTTTTTCGATGACCGTCATGCGCTCTTCGTGCCGCAGGACGGCTCTCTTGTGCCGCAGGAAGATCACCGCCGTCATAAAACCGACGGCCGAAACAATCAGGAACACGAAAACCACGCCTTCAGAACCCATTGAGTTGAAATCTCCTATCCGTCACTTGAGACCTGTGCGCCCGCATCAAATGTTTCATCGCCCGCTTGAAACATTGCGCATGTGGCTTATGGTCTAAACAGAGAGGTCCCAGATCGCGAACGGAATGGAGCACGAGATTCAGGCCTGTCTCGACAGGGGCAACCCGCGCGCGGCGTTCGACCTGATCGTGCCGTTCTACCAGGACCGGGTCTACCGGCTGTCGATGGCGATCCTCGGTGACCCCGGGCTGGCGGAGGATTCATCGCAAGAGGCGTTTCTGCGGATCTGGAAGGGCCTCGCGGGTTTCCGGTCACAATCAACGCTGAGCACATGGATCTACTCCATAGCGCGCAACACCGCGCTTACCTCACTGCAGGCCGCGTCGGGCCACCGGACGCTCTCTCTGGAGGAACCGGCCATCCGAATCGCGGCCGAAGACCGCCAGCAGGAGTGCGCAGCGCCGACGCGAGCCGGTTTCGACGTCACCGCGATGATCGCCCAACTCCCCTCGCGTTACGGTCAGATCATTCGTCTTTATTACATGCAGGATAAGTCGTACGACGAGGTCGCGCAGCTTCTTGACATCCCCATGGGAACCGTCAAAACGCTCCTGCACCGCGCGCGGAAAGAGCTTGCAACGGCGCTCGCCCACAGTACAGTGAAAGGAGGATAGCTATGCCCTGCACGGAATTCGAGGACTTGCTCGCCGGCTACGCCGAGCTCACCGCTGACGAGCGGCAGCGCGTCGATGCCCACTTGCGCGCCTGCCCGGCGTGTCAGAGCTGGCTTGAGGCTCTCGCTGAGATAAACGCGGCGCTTACCACTGAATTCCAGGGCGTACACGCTCCCGCAACGCTGGCTATAGCTGTCCGGCGCGAAGCGGCCCGATCGCTTCCCGCGCGGGTCAGTGCCCTGCCCGAGATCCTCGACTTTGTCGGATGGCTGGGAGTGATTGGCGCGGCCAGCTTGCTAGCCTATTTCACTATCCCCTCGTCGTTCACGCTCTCGCCCGTAGTGTTCTTCGCCATAACGGGTCTTCTGCTGTGCCTGGCACTCTCGGTCACGGTCTGGGTCCTGCGTAGCAGCGAAAGCTGAACGCGAGCGCTTCCCCTGTCTGCCCTGCGTTGGACTGCATGGACTCGCGTGCCCGCGCGAGCATCCAATGGAAGACCTAGAATACGGACAAGATGACCGCCAAATCCGCATTTCTCTCCATCCTCATCGGCCTCCCGCTTCTCGCCGAGATGCCAGCGGCTGTGTCCTTGCCCAAACCCGAAACGCACGGCGGCAAACCGCTGATGCAGGCCCTCAGCGAGCGCAAGAGCGAACGCGAATTCAGCTCGCGCGATCTCTCGCCGCAAATGCTCTCGAATCTGCTCTGGGCCGCCTTCGGCATCAACAGGCCAGATGGGCGCCGCACCGCCCCTTCAGCAATGAATCGGCAGACCATTGATGTCTACGTGGTGAAGGCTGACGGAGCCTACCTCTATGACGCAGTGCATAACCAGTTGATCCCGGTGGCGTCTGCGGATTTGC
>Ga0302320_10014101_pt1 | contig 16570 bp, 16 predicted proteins | sample Bog_T0_3_FD_202130 | JGI IMG/M metagenome (GOLD analysis project Ga0302320, IMG submission 202130) | Peat permafrost microbial communities from Stordalen Mire near Abisko, Sweden - Bog_T0_3 | ecosystem: Environmental > Terrestrial > Soil > Wetlands > Peat | place: Sweden: Abisko, Stordalen Mire... | reverse complement strand
AGGTTCGTAGGAATATCTGTTGCCACGGCTTCGGCGACAGACCAAGGGTGCATCCTGAAAAGGAAATACCGGCCCATCAAGCTATCACTTCCCCGCCGGTACACGTCCAGCCGAGAACTTCCAGTCACCGCTATTCTGACGCGTTCCTCATAGGTATCAAAGAAACCCTTTAGAAACGATTTCCACTTCGCATATTTGTGCAATTCATCAAAAACAATCACGGGCATTTTTTCGGTCGCACCACTCAAATTCAACGCCTCAGCCAAATGGCGTTGGCCCAATAAGATGTTTCGGCGATCCTCGTCTGTATCCCACGATAAATATTGGGTGCCTACCGTGCGGCAACAAGTCGTCTTTCCAACTTGGCGGGGGCCGCTCACAAATGCCATTTGGCGGTGTTTGGAGAAGTGATCTTTCAGCAAGGTTGAGTATAGCCGGGGCCGAGTCTCCATGCTGATTTTCTAGTGATACATCATATTTTAGTCAAAATAAATTTATGATGGCTCATATTTTAGTCATGATAATTATATGACGGCACTCATTTTAATCCCGGCGCTACTGCCCTAAAACTCAGTACATCACCCGGAAAGTTGGGCTGTCCTCCGGCCGGCTTTTGCGCTTGTCGTAAAGCCGGGTGGTGGCCGGGTTGGCGTGTCCCAGCCAATCTTGCGCATTGACGTTCAGCTCGGAAATCTGCAATCCTCCCAAAATTAACCGTTTGCCAAATGACTACAAAAATCGCACCTAAAGCTTTTGTAAGCCACGCCACAGAAGACAAAGATCGTTTTGTTCTAAGATTTGCGAAACAGCTGCGGGAAAATGGCGTTAACGCTTGGCTTGACGGCTGGGAAATCAGACCCGGCGACAGTTTGGTTCAACGTATTTTTGATGACGGCATCAAGGAAGCCAACGTATTCATCGTTGTCCTTTCGACGCACTCAGTCATCAAGCCTTGGGTGAGAGAAGAACTCGATTCCGGCATTGTTGCCAGAATTCAAAAATCAACCCGCCTGATTCCTGTCGTGATAGACGATTGTGAGGTCCCTCAGGCCTTGAAACACTTGAAATGGGTTAAAATCAAGAACCTCGACAACTACCAATCAGAACTCTCAGAAATCGTAAGCGCCATCTTCGGCACCGATAATCGCCCTCCGATTGGTAATCCACCCGTTCACGCAAAAGCCACAGTGATTGATTTTGTACCTGGTTTAACCAAGGCCGATCTGCTGATTCTGGATGTGCTCTGCCGTCATTACCTAAAGACCGCTAGCAGATATATGTCGTTTAATGATGTTAACGACAACTTAGCCTCTCTTGGCCTAAGTGATCAGGAAATTTGTGATTCTATTGAAATCATGGCAGCGAGGTGCTTGCTTAAAGCGGACAGGGCTGGCATGCGAGTTTGCTTTTTCGAACTCTATGCTTCCTCAATTGACGCTTATTTGCGTGCGACGCATCCCGGTTATGAACAGCAGCTCGCAACGATCATTTCAGAAATCGTTAATGCTAAACTTGACACAACGGATGCGCTACAAGCTAAAACGGGGATTCCGATGCCGGTGGTCCTCCATTTTGTTAACTTTCTAGAAAACCTTGGCTTACTAAATTCCGCAGGCCCCGCTGGTTTGCCGTCCCGCAAAATTACGAGGGTATCAGCTGGTCTGAAGCGGCTCTTGCCTCAGTGATCTCTGCTCGCTATTTTGAGAAATTCCAATGGGATCGCTGTAAAATATGTTCAAACGATAGAAAAACGGGTTAAGAACGTGGTTACATGTTGAAAAAACTGAGGAACATCAGCGTCCCTATACTCGGGCAAATTATGAGCCGCAGAGTTTCCAACGCTTGCCATCCAATCAATGTCTTTCATGACAATTTTATCTATTACGTTGGCCCCATACAAAGCTTGCTTGAAATTTTCAATTGTGGGTTTAACGCCAGTCGGCATACAACCATTGCTGCCACAAAGTTTACGTAAGCGTTCCTCAAGGACTGCGCGGAGTATAATAGCGGCGGCCAAATTGAATTTTGCTTTCAAAAGTTCTTCGGCATGTTCAAGTAGATCACCAAGGACATCGGCGCTTACAATTTCATCAACCGTAGCAAGGCGACCTTTTGCAAGAGCCTTTGCAATCGCATCCAGCGTAGAATTGATTTTATCGAAATGTTCATCATTTCCATCAGGCGGTGCCTGAAGCATCTCGTCCCAGACTTTACCAAAAGGACCAAGCTTTGCGATGAGCAAACGGCACCCCGCTGCCAATGAATTCAATTTACCGAAGTCTACGTAATTCGCATACTGTCCGTGCTGCCTAGTGGCGGCAACTTCGGCGGATTCCTTCCTAAGGTCTTCCACAAAATCGATTAGCTCTTGAGATGCTTTCATATTAGCAGTAGCTTAATCAACTTGCCAAGCGTTGGCTATAACGCTTTGCCGAATAATGCAATTTTTCAACCACCAGTTACTCAGTACATCACCCGGAAGGTCGGGCTGTCTTCTGGCCGGCTCTTTCGCTTGTCGTAAAGCCGGGTGGTGGCCGGGTTGGCATGACCCAGCCAGTCCTGAACCTTCGCAATGTCCGCGCCGTGTTCCAGGGCATTGGTGGCGGCGGTGGCGCGAAGTGCATGGGGCCGAGCCGTCCCGCGAGGCATTTCCAAGCCGCCCCTGGCATATCGCACGATCAATTCCCTGACCCGCTGCCGGAGCATCGGTTTATTCCGGGTTGACCGTTCAGGGGAGGGGATGAAGAGCGGCGCATCGGCCTCCCCGGCGTGTCCTGACACTTCCAGGTATTCGCTAACCGCCGCCACGGCTTTGGGATGCACCGGGATATATCGCAATTTGCCACCCTTGCCGTGAATGCACAATGTCCGAATGCCCCGGCGCTCCTCGTAATCCTTGATCTTGAGCAGGCACAACTCCGTTGCCCGCAAGCCGTGGTACAAAAGCACCGCCAGCATGGCCCGATCCCGCTTGCCCTGCCAAGTGTCCGTTGCCGGGGCTTTCAGGAGCGCCCGTGCCTGATCGTCCGACAACGCCGGGGTCTTGCCCTCGTTGGCCCCCTCCTTGGGCCGGGCCACGCCGACCGCCGGATTATTCACCACGGAGTTTTTCTCGCAAAGGTAGCCATACAGCGAGGACACCGCCGATAGCTTCCGCCGGATACTGGCGGCGGACAGTTTCCGGGCTTCCAGCGTTTTGCGCCAGGCAATGACGTGCGCCCTCCCCACTTCACGGAACTGATTGGGTTCCTTTATGCCGATAAACTCCATGAAACGCGCCACATCACGCCGGTAGGCGTCACGGGTGTTGGGGTTTTGAATATTGGCGAACCATTCGACTTCGGGAGGCACTTCCGAGAGACGTTTGAACGCCTCGACGCTCAACAGGTTTTTGCCAGCCCCCAAAACAACCATTTCTTCCATGGGAATGTTCTGAAACAGAAACCCCTACTCCGGCAAGCTTAATCGTCCATAACCTATTTTATGGACGCAAGATGGAAGGGCTTGGCTTGCTTCAAATTTGCGTCCGGCTAATACTCATCCATTGATCATAGCCCGAATATCGTCACCCCTCGTCAAGTCTGTCGATTGGAAATGTTCTATGCTTCCTTTCCAATTAAGGAGAAAACTGTTTTCTGTCCGCTCACAATTCTCAGGAAAAACCCGAACATCAAACAAGTAGTGGCCAACGCGATTAAGTAAACTTTGCCAATAGAATCGTTCACCCTTTGGTCTGGCCACCATGATGTCTATTCCATCAAGATCATTCCGAAACGTCACCAAATCTATATATTTCGTTGTGTTCGGTTCAAGACTATCGCATGGGCTACCATGTGAAAATGACCAGTTCAAATGATGAGGCTCAAGACTTATCGGGGTCCAATTCTCTGAATGATTGCACCTATACCGTAACCCGACTAAATCAGCTAATACATTTTTGAGATGGAATGATGATTTGTTCGTTGCGGCGATTCGCAAATAAACCGAGCTGATTCCAGAATCAGTATGCCGAAACACGCACATTTTGCCAGTTGAATCAGATGCGTCATAGGTCAGATCAACCCTGTTTCTAGTAGTCTGTTTGTCAGCCACAAAAGAATCCAATGAGTGTGGATTGGTTTTGTCAAGTGTTTGGTGTGATCGTGGCGAAATTGCTTTTAATAATTGCTCTACGACATGTTCTAATCCGATGCTTGTTGGGACCGCCAACTTCCCTGCCAGTATTGTAGAGTACCTTAATACATCATCAGCGTTTACTTTATGCCAGATTGGCAAAATCACTTTCCGGCCTCGCCGCTCTAACGACACAAGTCCATCTAATTCTTTCTGAGGCCAATCTTTTTTAAAAAACCAAGGGCTGAGAATTACTATGCCAAAACGCGAATTCCTCAAGCCATGATCAATGGATTGGCGGAGACTATCGCCCAAGACAAGGGTAAATTCATCGAACCACACACGCAAACCATGTTTCGAAAGAGCTGATGCCAACGGTCGCGCAATGTCGTTCTTGTCTTCGGATGCATGACTTATGAAAACATCCCATTTCATATTCCAACGGCAATCGGTAAAGACCTTACATTTCCGTCAGCTAAACGACCCGATCTTTTTTGTCTTGGCCCAGCGAGCTTTTTGGGCGGCTCGTATATTCTCCCTGCTGGCAGCACTCATCTTTTTCCGACCGCGCTTCGGTGCAATCGCGGGCAAAACACCGGCACTTTGGCTCCATATTTTGGCCAGTTCTTCTTGCAAAGATTGCATTCTTTCGGTGATGACGGCTGCCTTCCGCAGTTTGCTAGCCGATATATTGACATTATTCATGGCTGAGGTTAGCCATCTGCAACCTTTAAAGTCAATACGCCCGACTAATATTCATCCGGCATCAAAATTGTGGTTGCCGAGCGTTCTGCTTCTGTGATGATGTAAAACCGCTCTTTCTTTTGGCTCAAGTAAACGGAGAGCAGCCGACCGCCTTGCGCCAATGCCCGTTCGTTGGCCAGACGGTCCTCATCGTCCAAGTCACCCCAATCGCCACAGTGGTGGCGGCGCAATGACGCCATGACAATGGGTTTGTCAATTTCCACATTTGCGCCACGGGTGATTACAATCTCCCCCAATTCAAATTTTGGGACGGGTGGCCCAGGTATCGGGTCGAGTGAAATCATAGCAGGTCTATCACAAAACAATTCACCAAGGGCCGTCAATATTGAACGATTAGAGTTTCAAAAACACGGTTGCCATCACCCGTAAATACGTTTTATAACCAGTAGCGTGATTGACGCGTCTGGCAGTTTGAAATTGAAACAGGAGCACTTTGCTCGTTCCCGATTGGTGCTTGTTCCAAAGAAATGTTTGATCAGCCCGTTTTTCGCCGCACGACCACAAACTGGCGAACGTAAAGTAACGGCTGGAAAGTACCTTTTTCATATCGGCGGATTTAACCCATTCAACCCTAATAGACATCCGCCTGCCCTTGACGTTCGCCATGCCCGTCTGCTTTTCTCGCTATTGTGTTGCAGGCAAAACTCGTCCGACAACACTCAAATGATAAGTTTCTCGCTCAATCGAATTTGCCAGATGTATGCCCACAGCAATGGCGGAAGATATTCCCGTGCCATCAGGATCCTTTTTGACAATCTGGTCACAGCTTTCATCCGTATCACTGAAATTGCCACCGGCATTGCAAAAACTTTCCGCTTGATTGAGCGGGTGGCGATTGAGGAACGCCCCATTCGGCGAAAGGACGCCAAACTCGCCAAATCCGGGCAAATGGAAATGTGGTTTAACAGTTGTACACTATCAAAGGAATTCGCGGGTATGCTGGGGCAGGTGGAAGAATTGCAGCACCTTAGGTTTGATGTATTCAATTCAATCCGTGCCCCCCTCGCCCAGGCCATCTACCTATATATTCCTAGCCGCGCCCACTATTGCACCGAGCGTAAGCCGTTTGAAATCGGCCTGAAAACCTTATTACAACAAGTCTCCGCCACCGTCCCAGAACACAAATCCCGCAGAAAGGAACTGTTCACGAAAAACAAAAACTCGATTTTGAAGCAGCTTGACGGTTTGGAAACCTTGAATGGGGTTTTCCGCGTGAAGATTGCCGAAACCAATAATGGGGATGACTATAAATTGCTGGCATGGGAGGAGAGGAAAAAGCACCAGCCAAATCTGTTCACCCGGAAATCTATACTTGTGAGGCATTGGGTTGCCGGCGGTCGCACCGTGGAGGAACTTGAGCAACGTCTGGCCCAGGTAGAACCGATGAGCGAATATGAGATTGAGCTTCTTGAAAAGGCCGCTGTCCGTCTTGATGGGAACGAAGCGTTTTTCAGGATGGCTAAGGCCATGCTGGGAAAGGCGCGGTTTGTTGAGCTATTGGCGGAAGCTAAAGGCGATGAAATTGAGGGGAGAACGGCCAAAAAGAATCCCACCGCCCGTATAATCTGGCGGATTAAATCGGCTATACAACCACTAAATACAGCCGCCATGTCCGGGGGTAAGGGTTTGGACAACTAGGGAAAAGCCTGCATTTTGTTTGGACAACTAGGGAAAAAGGCGAAAATTGTTTGGACATCTAGGGAAAACTGGGCTCCCGTAAATCACGGAAGTCACTGCCTGTCAGTATAAATTATGAATACTCGTTTTCCTGTTCATTAATGGTTATCAATAATGTATTAATCATTGGCAATGCGATATAAATCGGGATCAGATGCAATCAGTGCCGTCCATCACGTCTATGTCCAGCCACACCTTGCTTCCTATCCGATGACGATTGCCTCAACTACCGCCTTCGGTTAGTTTGCATCAAATAATAAATGTCGAAGCAAATAACGATAATAGCAGTCGCGAGCGGGATAAAACTTCGAAAAACACTACCAGCGGGCATTGAATCAATTACCTCGATGTAATACTTGTGAGATTCGGTGGAAAACTCCTTTAAAATACCGACGTATATCACCACGGAACCAATGGCGGATAACAGAGAAATAAAAAGCATTTTCTTGCCGGGAAGAATCAGCAAATAGATTGCAGCAAACGGCAAAACCGATGCGGCAAGAGGAAGTAGGCACCATAACACAATGAGAATCATTCCCAACGGAGTCACCCGATCCATAAAAGCAATTGAATAAGAACTTATTTGTTAGGGCGCTTGTACCGTTTCAAAAGATTGGAGGCCACCGAGTAGATTTTGCTTCGGATCATACTCAATGTTCCGGTCGCTAGGCGTCGGATTCAGGTAATAGGTGAACTGCATGAAGTCCCCGTAGATTTTTCCGTAATGAGCGCTGACAATGTTGCCATCATGGTCTTTAACCGTTCGAACGCGAAATAAATAAATCCGTTTGGGGTCAGGCATCTGGGTTTGCTCAAGTTTAGACTGATAGCCGTCAACTGGGGCTTCATGTGGTGAGCGTAGGCCACTTCCTGTTTCCATATCCAGCAAAGTATATTCTTGGATGCCATCGCCCTGTTTGGAAAAACCTATGGTAAAAGTATAACCGGACTTTTCGTCCGCGTGATTTTCAGTAAAAAGAATGTCTGAATTGATTCCCTTCCCATAAGGTCCAACCCAGTCGCCAATCATCAAATCAAAGCCGATTTGCTTGTTATATTCTGGAAGCTTTAGACCCATCACGTACTTTTTTGCGTACATGGCAATGGGCTTCCCGACCTTTTTTAGCACCAGCGTTTGAGTGAAAGTCCATTGGGCTGGGTCATACTGTGGCCCCAGTTGGCGTTCCGCCGATACTGTGTAATAGTCAGGCTTGTCAGCTTGCAAACCAACTTCGGCCAGACTTTCCAACACGGAATGAGAGGCCGTAAATAGTCCGTTGGTATCCGTGACGCCTATGGCATTGGCAGGTTGTGAATTAGTAAAATATCCGATATTGGCATTCGCTCCGCTTATAGGGTTCCCAGATTCATCAACAACCCTCATCGTCGCCTTCCACTCGTAGTTAGTTGTAATGGTTTGCGCCAAAGCTACACCAGTAGTCAAAAACATTAGAGATAAAAAGGTGAAATATTTCATAGACGTATTATTTGAGGTTCCCGGTCGTTACGAATGTATCGAACAGTTGATGAGTGAACGTATAGGCCATTTGCACAAAATCAGAATGATGCCATTTGCCATTTTCGGGGACTTTCCGGCCCAAAGACCAACCGTTTTCAAGAGTCATCATATCAATATTCTTTTGGGACGGGCTTACCGGAGGTGCAAACCTTGGTATCGGATTGGCCCCCGCCACCACCGACATTGCCGGAATGACATCAGCCAAGAGACGGCTGCGGTTTGCCTGGGCATAGCTGCTGCCGCTTGATCCATACAGGGCAAGGTCGGCAGTCCCCCAATTCGAGGAAGTCACATCAAAAAACGCATTTGTCATTAATTGCGAATTGGGGATGCTCAAGGCTTGCGCTGGCGACGTGAACGCCGGAAAACCGTTACTCATATAAACATATGGTGGATAATAATTCATCTTCCAACCACCATGCGAACTGCCCAAAAACCAATCTTGAGAAGCAGTGCCTTTGCCTTTTTCCTGCCAATACCAGGAAAAAGTTCCAAATGGAAGATTGTCCCAAAAATGATACGTCAGTTGGGTTATTGTCATGCTCAATGCGCTGTTGGGGGGATCGTTTGTAGTGGTCCGCAGCACTTCTTCGCCGCTGGAAAAGAAGTTATAAATATCCACATTGCCCAGATTGCACAAGCGGTTGCTCCAAGTCAATGTGCTGCGGGCATCGTTAGCGGGGAATAATTGGTGCCAATTGCATGAATACAGCCGGTTGGTGTACGGTGCCCAATTGTTCAAGCCTGTGGAATACACCATGAAGTTTGTGACGGTGGTGGGGTCAATCGCCTCGACGGGCACGGCGGCATCCATCATAAAATACTGGTTGATTGGGGCGTTCCAATCGCTGATGGAACTCATCACCACCATGTTGCCCAAACTGTGCGCCGACACCACCACCGGACCGATGTTGGTTAGGGTAGCAATAAAGTTCGCCAGCTTGGGGGCGGTGAAGAACGCATTGACGACATTGGTGTGATAATTGGGCGTCAAGGCATTCCCAAATGGTGGGGTTCCCTTGGAGTCGGCCCCCTGCCACGTCACCCCCCAAAACTTTGCGTGGGAACCTGACCAGTACATCCGCTTGTACATGTCTGAAGCCACCCCTCGCGCTTCGTTTGTATTCACGTTGTAGCCATGCAAGAAGACAAAACTCTTTTCAATCGTATCCGGTTCGTTGGGCACGCTTGCATCCGTCAACCGGTCGGTTGGCGCGATGTCAGCCGGATTTAACATGAGATTTTTATGCCGGAACATCTGCTCGACGCCGGTAATGCTCAACGGCAGGGAGGTTTGGGCGATTGGATTTGTGCCGTGGTAAATGGTCAGCACCAATGGTTGTGTCGTGTTCGTCCACGCCTCCACCAAAATTATGGATTGCTTCCCTCTCGCTACATCTCCCGGAAACAAGAAGTTTAGATCAGTACCACTTGCAGTAATGGTGGTTAAATAGGTTGACGATAGAGACAGTGCGGTATTGGTAGCCCGCAGAAAGTCCATGTAGTTGGTGGGGGTCAGATACGTGTAAGCAAACCGTAACGCACTGTCGGCCTGGCTCAATGTATAACGGTAGCTGTAATCGGATGGATCAATGCCTGCACTGATGGCGTTGCTCTGAAACAGGCTGCCGATGTTTAAATAGACCGGGAAAAAGTTCACAAGCTCATGGGTGCCAAAAATAGCATAGACTTTCTCGCCAACCCCGTTGATATACGAATACTTCAAACCATCTGACTCGGTTCCTTGTTGTCCCGGAATACCATCGCCCCCGAAGTCCCCGACATCATCGACATCATTGGCCCAGAAGCGGAACGGCTTGCTTGCGGACACAAAATCCGGGCCTTGGTAGCTTAAATCCATCATCCCGTCGTGGTTGGCGTCCACGTTAAAAAGGCCGCTTTGCACTTTCGCCCTAAACCGCGTATTTTCAATGGATAACGTCATTTTGTTCCATCGCTGGTTTTGGATGCCAACCCGGCGGCGGTCGCTCTCGCTGTGACGTTTTGGTGTCGTTCTCACCTGGAGCCAAGCATAGGTGATTTGACACCCTCCGGCTAATCGAAAAAAAGCCGGTGCATATTGATTCCGTCAATGGCGGCTCATTCCTGCGCTTCCTTGCGCCGCTGCTGCTGCTCCCTAGGATGGAACTTGCGGTGCGCCTCCTTCAAGTCGGTGATGGTCAGCCGCAGATAACGCTCCGTGGTCGCCAGCGACTTGTGGCCGAGCATTTCCTGGACGTGCCGCAGGTTGGCGTGGTTCTTCAACAGATGCGTGGCGCAACTGTGCCGCCACAGATGGCAGGTGACGTGCTTTTTGAACCGCAGCTTGCGCTTGTATTTGGCCAGCAGCCGTTCCACGCCATGCCTGCCGATGGGCAGGCCGTCCCGGATGGAGATGAACAGCTTTTCGCTCTGTTTGCCCTTCAACAGTTCGGGCCGGACGGCCTTGAGATAGTTTTCGAGATACTGGCAGGCGATGCGGCTTAACGGCACCACGCGGTCTTTGCCGCCCTTGCCCTTGTTGACGCGCAACAGTTCCTCCTCCAGGTTCACGTCCTCGGCGTTGACGTTGCGCAACTCCTCGTTGCGGATGCCGGTGGCGTAAAGCACTTCCAGCAACGTCCGGTCCCGGTAGCCGATCAACGTCTGCGTGTCGGGCGCTTCGATGAGGCGGCGGGCCTCCTCCGGCGTCAGGATGTTCTTGGGCAGCGTGTCCGGCTCCCGGGCCAGCCGCAGCCCCTTGGCCGGGTCGCCAGCGATGTAACCTTCCTGCGCCAGGAACGAAAAAAAATTGCGGATGGCGATGACGATGTGATTTTGCGAACCGATGCTGCGGGCCGTGCCCCGCTGGGTCGGCTGGTAAAACAGCCAGCGTTGAAAGTCCTGGAGCGTCGAGGGCGTGACGGCCTGCACGTCGGCCAGCCTGACCTCGGCCAAAAACTCGGCGAAGCGGTTGAAGTAAAACTCGTTCACGCGCAGCGTATGCGGCGAGTAGTTGAGGATTTCCAACTGCTGCAGGTAGCGGTGGAACAACACGTCGAAGGATAATGCTTGGGATGACATAAAACTTAAGCGGAGCGATTGCCGCCGGGCATTTGCGCTGCCGCCTCCCGTGTCAGTGCCGGGGGCGGCGTCACCGCCCGCCGGATGCGGGGATGGGCGCGTTGCACGGTCTTTTTCAAGTCGGGCACGCTGACGCGGGTGTAAATCTGCGTGGTTTCCAATGAGGCATGGCCCAGCAGCCGCTGCACATAAACGATGTTTGCGCCGTTGGACACCAGATGCGTGGCGCAACTGTGCCGCCAGGCGTGCGGCCCGGCGTGGCGGCCCAAAACGCGCGTGGCGTATTCCTGAACCAGATGCGTGATGGCTTGGACGCAAAGCGGCTGGTGGGGATATTGCGCGTCCAGCCAAAGCCCCTCTATCGGCTGGGTGATGCGCGGGTCTTTAACCCACACCGTGCGGGCTTCCTTGAGATACCGGGCCAGCGCCTGGCACGCACGCTGGCCGATGGGCGCCACGCGGGCTTTGCCGCCCTTGCCCCGGTTGACGCGCACAAAGCCGTTCTGGATGTCCACGTCGGCCAGCGTCAGCGCCGCCATTTCCGCCCGGCGGATGGCGCTGGAGTAAAACAGTTCCAGCATGGCCTGGTCCCGGATGCCCTTGAGCGTCGGGGCCGGGGCTTTCAGCAAGGCGCGCACTTCAAAGGGCTTGAGGATCCGCCGCGGCAGCCGCCCGTCCTTCCGGGGCTTGGCCAGCGCCCGGCAGGGATTGAGCAGGATGACGCCAAGTTTTTCCAGGTAATCAAAGAAAGCGGAGTCAATGTCGAAGCTCAGGCGCATGGTGCTGCTGGCCAGTCCACGCCAGGTCTGCCGGTGGTAGTTTTCCACCGTCCGCCGCGTGACCTCGCGGAACTCGGCTACGCCGATGCTTTGGAGATAAAGCCAGAACCGGCGCAACTCGCCTTCATGGTAATAGACCGTGCCGGGCGTGAAGTGGCGCACGCGCAACGATTCCAGATAGTCGGTCACGACTTGCGGCAAGTTCAAAAGTGGCCGTTTTTTTCTCATGGCGGGCCTCCGTTCCGTTGTTTTTCCGGTATATGTTTTCCCAAAAAGGGTGCGAGGTTTCCCGACGGCTTCACCAAACGCCCGTTTTTATTGGACGAAACTGCGTTTTGAACCTCGCGGATGGGCACCTGCGAGGTGGGTGCGAGGTGCCCGTTTGGGGGTGCGAGGTGGGGTAAAACACCTGCGAGGTTGGCGCTGCGGGACGTTCCGGCCACCGGCTGGCCGATTAACTGCGCCTCGCGGCGCAGTTGTTCGACGGATTTCAAACCGGGCAAAAAACGGCCCGGCTCGTCGGTCGGCTCATACACCAGACGATATTGATAGGTCTGCCCAAACCGTCCCGACAGCGGCACGACGTATTCCATTTCCACCAGTTCGTCCAGGTGCGTCCGCAACCGCGTGTCCCCCCACTTGAACGCCTCCCGCAACTCCCGCCGGTTAAAGGTGGCAGCGCCACTTGCCATTGCGGAGCCTGCACCCACCTTTGGGCCGGTGGCGCTGCCACTTTTCTTTGCCATGTAATCAGCGATGAGCCGCAGCAACTCCCGGCCCGGTCGGGACAGGTCATCGAGGCTGTGGCCGAACAACTCGTGCGCCAGGTCGTTGGCAATGGCGATGTCGTCCAGCGTCGTCTCAATGTAGTCGCCAAGCTCGGCGTCGTGGTGGACGGGCCGCTGCAACTGATACAGGAACGTCACGGCTAAAATCAGGTTCAAGTATTTGGGCTGGTCGCGCCGCACCGACAGATGTTCTTCGGGATAATCCAGCAACGGCTCAAACGGATTGATGACCTTCAACGGCTTTAACAACCGCTGGAACGCCTGGTGTCGTTTCAAAATCGCCTCTCTGGCCAGCCGTTGCCGCCAGCCTTCGCGGGTGTGGCTCTGCCGCTGCGCCGCCAAGATCGCCCGCGTCTGCTCCGGCGATTCGTCCACGCTGATGACCACGAACCGGCTCCGCGTCTCGGCGTCCGTCCGGGGATTGGTCGTCGTCTGAAACACCGCCGTCGGCCCGTTCACCGTGTTGACCTGGGTTTCGAGTTTGCCGGTCAGCGGATTTTTGATGGTGCTTTCGATGACCAGTTTTTTGGCCGAGATCAGATTGCGGATGGCGTAATCCGCCCCCTGCGCCCCGGCCAGTTCTTCCACGGCCAAAACTTTGTGCCGCAGCGAGTCCTCGCCCTTGTAAAACAACGCCCGGTCGGTCAACGAAGTCAGCTTGATTAACTCCTCGTCGGGACACAGGCAAAGAATGGTGTCCTGCAAATGGCTCTTGCCCGAACCGCTGCCCGACAGCGTCAGCAACGCCAATGGGTCGGGCATCTTCCGGCTGGTCATGGTCAGATAACCAATGAGCTTGTTGCCCGCCTCGCCGATGAGTCCGAGTTTTTCCATGTCCCGCAATATCTCCCCGGCCAGATCGGGATGCTTGCCCAGCTTCAACGCCTCGGCCTTGTCGGTGTCCGACACCAGCACCGTCTGGTTTTGCGTGCCTTCCAGTTGCTTCTGCGCATACGCCTCCACCTGGCTGATGAGCCGGTTCACGTCCGCCTCGGTCACTTCCAGCGTCGTCCGAAACAGCCGGGCCGTCTCGCCGATGAACAGCCGCCGCGAACGGCTCAGGTAAAAATCCACCGTGTCTATGTGAAAGCGGCCCGCGTTGGCCGCTTCGCCGCTGACGGCCTTGACCGTTGCCCGCAACCGTGACGCCCCCTGCCGTTCGATGGCGCGCAACTGATAACTCCGGTTGTCGTAACAGGCGATAAAACCGTCCGGCGTCATTTCGATTTTCTCGGTGTCGGCACTCAATGGCGTTTCGCGCCGGGCCTCGGCGGCGGGCGGATTGACCGCTTCCACCAGCGCCTCAAAGTCGGCGGGGGAACGGCTGGCAAAGAACTCGTTGGCGTCCTTCACGCCTTCCGGCCATTGGATAACGTGGATTTGCTTTACCAGCGGCGGCAGGATTTCATCCTTTAGTTTAGCCGTCGCCTCCTGTCCCGCCTTGTCGTTGTCCAGACACAGGTAAATTTCGGTCGTGTTGTTCTCCCGCAACAGCCGCTCGTGGTCGTCCGTCCAGCCGTTGGCCCCATACAACGCAATCACATTTTTGAACCCCGCCTGCCACAGGCTCATGCCGTCCAAAATCGCCTCGGTGATCAACAACGTCTGATGGAGTTTCGCCGCCGGGCTGTTCCACACGCCCCGATGTTTCCCCGGCAGATAAAGATGCTGCGGCGCAGCCGCATTGGGTGAAGGCCCCGCCTTCCGGCCGTAAATGCCCGCCACGGTTCCTGCCGCGTCGAAAATGGGCACCGTGACGCAGCCCCGAAAGTGTTCCTGTCCCTTCGCGTTCAACACACCCAAAGTTTTCAAATGCTCCACGATGTCACCGGACTTGGGCAACGCCTGGTGCAATGTCCCGTTGGCGTAACCCGCCCGGAACGCCTCCAGCGTCGCGCCCGACAGCTTGCGCGTCCTCCAATAGCTCAGGCCGGCTTCGTCCTGCCGCAACGTCCGGCTGTAAAAGCTCACCACCCGCTCCAGCAACGCCGCCGCGTCCTCCGGCCTTAAAATTTTGGCCGGTGCCGCTGGCTCGGTCGCTGACGTGGCCGCTGCCGCCGCAAAGGTCGCGCCACTGTTGGCTTTGAGCCAGGCAATCGCCTCGCTCTTGGTCAGGCCGTCCTGGCGCATCACAAAGTCAATGACGCTGCCGCCAGCATGACAGCCCAAACAGTGAAAAAGATTTTTCGAGGGCGTGACGTGAAAGCTCGGTGTTTTCTCCTGGTGGAACGGACACAAGCCAACGTAGTCCTTGCCTTGTTTCGCCAGCTTGACGCCGCGTGACCGCACCACGGCCACCAGGTCAATGCTCTGTTTCAGTCGGGCAAGATCGGCGGTGTTCATGTCCAGGATTTCCATTGGCCAGTCTGCGGGTCGCGCTCGCCCCGGTAGCCGTCGGTGTCCAGCATCCGCTGCCAGCGTTGTTGCATCACGGCAGGACTGTGCAACGCCTGCTCAATCATGCACCGCCCGCCGTCGTTCCAGCCGCAGAGCATTTTTAACCTTTTGTCCCAAGCGTGCTGGTATGCCTCCCGCATCACCGCCCGCCCCAACTCGGCCAGTTCGGGCGCGACGCCCGCCGCCTGCGCCTTGCGCTGCCAGCGGTCCCACGGATAATCGCCCACCGTGCAGGCCAGCACGCGCTCGTCCAGCGGCGTCCGGTGGATTTCCTGCAAGCTCATGGGGTTGCCCTCCGTCCGGGCCGGGCCAGCAACCGTTGTTTCAAACGCGCCACTTCCCCCTTTATCAAGCTGCCGGTGTGGTTCACCACGGCCAACGGCACCGCGTCGTTGCGCCCGGCGTGGGCCAGCAGTTCGGCCAGCGTGGTGAGGGCGTGGCAGTGGTCCAGCAGCGCGTCCTCCCATTCCAGCCAGCGGTCGGACTCGCGCTCGGCGGCGGACAGTTTTGGCTTCGGTGAAGTTTTCGGTTTCATGGCTCCGTCTCCTCCCAGAGTTGATTCACCAGCACCTGCATCGCCCGGACTTCCACCAGGATGAGTTCGCCGACGCCCCTGACCACCTCGGCGTCCAGCGGCTCCGCCTCCCGTCCGCTGCCGTGGGCTTCCAGCAACCCGGCCAGCGTGATGGCGTGCCGGCATCGGTCGTTGATTTCATCCAGGGCGGCGAGCCGCCGGATTTCCCGCGAACCTGTCAAGCTTGTTTGGGAAGTTTTTGACATGCAAAATATTTACGAGTAATACTCATATACATGCAAGCAATTTCCGTAAGTTTTTTGGGGCCGGATTATGTTGCCGACATGCAAAAAGGCAGACCGTCAAAACGTCCGCGCCCGCCGTTCGGCGAGCGGCTGCGCGCTTTGCGTGAAGCAACCGGACTGTCGCAACAACAGGTCGCCGACAAGCTCGGCATGTCGCAAACCTCCTACGCCTGGTGGGAACGCAATCCAGTTGCACTACGGCCAGAGCAACTGCAAAAGCTCGCCGCCGCCCTCAATGTTACGGTCGAGGAACTGATGGGAACCGCGCAGAACAAGAAGCGGGGCGGTCCAGTCGGGAAAGCCCGCCGCATGTTTGAAGAAGTAAGCAGGCTGCCGCGTGACCGACAGCAACACGTTCTCCGCGTGGTCGGCGACCTGCTCAAAGCCAATCGTCCTGAACCAACAACTTCCTGATTTTGTCTTTAGCTGCGGCCCGGCCCGTTAAACCGGGAACCCCATTAACCGGCGGGTGACGGCCAGATGATCGCCGATGCGGGACTGGCCGGTCAGCTCCGCCTCGTCCGGCAGGGTCGTCCATAATTCCCATTCGGGCGTCTCGCGCTCAATATGCCGCAGCGCAATGAACGCCCCGCATTTCAATCCGGCCAACACGTCTTGATTCGCCCCCTGCTGGTTCAAGGCCCGCCACG
>Ga0302320_10014100_pt1 | contig 16572 bp, 10 predicted proteins | sample Bog_T0_3_FD_202130 | JGI IMG/M metagenome (GOLD analysis project Ga0302320, IMG submission 202130) | Peat permafrost microbial communities from Stordalen Mire near Abisko, Sweden - Bog_T0_3 | ecosystem: Environmental > Terrestrial > Soil > Wetlands > Peat | place: Sweden: Abisko, Stordalen Mire... | reverse complement strand
GCCAGCGTGGCCACGATGTAAGGGGTGTAGACCAAGAGGGTCGCGTTGTTGCTGGTCGCCGTCCCGGCGCTATTGGTCGCGGCCGCGGCATACAGGCCCGCGTTGGCGGGGGCGACGCTGGCGATCGAATAGCTGGCCGCGGTGGCGCCGGCGATCGGCGCGCCATTGTAGGTCCACTGGTAGGTGGGCGCGGTGCCGGAAGCGACGATCGTGAAAGTGACGGCGGCGCCGGCATTGACGGTCTTGCTGGCAGGCTGCGTCGTGATCGTCGGGGCCACCGTCTGCGCCCGCAGGCGCGGGGCCAGGGCGCAGCAGAGGCACGCCAGCAGGGCGCCGCTGCGCAGGAGCAGGCGGAGGGGCTCCGGGAACGGGGGGCGGGGGGTCAAGAGGGGCGGGGTGGGAAGGCGGGGCCGGCCGCGAGCGGGGAACTGCCTTTTCGACGCTAGTTTAGCACCAAAGGTTACCCATCCTCATATCAAAACGGTGGAGACAGGCAAGCGGGATGCGGCCCGCGCCGCGCCTGGCGGGTGGCGAAAAACTGCGGAGTGAGTATGCTGGCGCGATGAAAACCCGCCACCCATCCCTCCGCGCGAGCCCGCGCTCGCATCCGACCCGCGCCGAAGTCACCGCCCGCGCCAGGCTCCTATGGGAGCAGCGCGGCTGCCCCGTCGGCGTCGACGAAGAAATCTGGTATGAGGCCGAGCGCCAGCTCGGCGGCCCGGCCGCCGACGATGACGGGGCGCGGATCGCTGATCCCGACGCCCTGCTCGATCCGGCCGGCGATCCGGCCGATGACCTCGACCAGCGGCTCAAGCAACTGGCGGACGCGCCCGGCCAGCGCAGCTCCACCTCGCTGTAACGCCCGTCTTGCTCGCGGCCCCACGGCGGCCCGGCTGGCTTCGCGTCGGCCGGGCGGGGCCGCCGCCTAGTCGCTGAACGGGAAGAGCCGGAAGAACTCCAGGAAGAAGACGGCGGCGATCAGGTAGCCAACGAGCGGAAAGCGCCGGGCGCGGCCGCAGGTGAGCGCCATCAGGGCGGCGCCGATCAGGCCGATGCCGATCCCGGCGGCGATGCTGAAGGTGAGGGGAATGGCGATGATCGTGAGGACAGCGGGCAGGGCGCTCTCGAAATCCTCCATCTCGATCTCCCGCACCGCCTGCATCATGAAGACGCCCACGATCACCAGGGCCGGGGCGGTCGCCGCGGCCGGCACGATCAGGATCAGCGGCGTGAAAAAGAGCGCCACCAGCATGAGCGCCGCGGTCGTGAGGGTGGTGAGGCCGGTGCGGCCGCCGGCCTCCACGCCCGCGGCCGACTCGATGTAGCTGACGACCGTGGAGGTGCCGAGCAGCGCGCTGATCAGTGTGGCCGTGGAATCGGCCAGGAGGGCGCGGCCGAGCCCGGGCAGGTTGCCGTCCGCGTCGAGGTAGCCCGCGCGCTTGGTGACGCCGATCAGGGTCCCGATGTTGTCGAACATGTCGACCAAAAGCAGGGTGAGGATGATCGGGATCGCCTGGTGGAGCGCCGACCAGCTGCGCAGGAAATTGAAGTTGAGCTTGAGGAAGAGCGCGGCCGGGCTGTGCGGCAGGGAGAAGATCGAGTTGGGCCAGGGCGTTACCCGGACGCCGGCCCCGGCCGGCACGAAGAGCCCGACCGCCGTGACTGCGACGATGCTGAGGACGATCGCCCCGGGAACGCGCTTGGCGACGAGGATCGCGGTCAGGGCGATCCCGGCCAGGCAGAGGGCGACCGGCGGCGAGGAGAAATCGCCATGGGTCACGAAGGTGGCCGAATCGGCGACCACGATGCCGCCGTTTTTCAGGCCAATGAAGGCGATGAACAGGCCGATCCCGCAGGTGATGGCGATCTTCAGGCTGTAGGGAATCGCCGCGACAATTTTTTCCCGAACCCCGCTGATGGACAGGCTGAGGAACACCAGGCCGTTCACGAACACCATGCCCAGGGCCTCCGGCCAGGGGATCTTGAAGCCCAGGCAGATCGTGAAGGCGAAAAAGGCGTTGATGCCCATCCCCGGAGCCAGGGCGATCGGGAAATTGGTCAGGAGCGCCATCAGGGTGGTCGCGGTCGCCGCGCTGAGGGCGGTGACCGTGACCAGCGCCGCCTTGTCCATCCCCGCGTTTGCCAGGATGGCCGGGTTGACCGCCAGGATGTAGGCCATCGCGGCAAACGTCGTCAGCCCGGCCTGGAGTTCCCGGCCGACGCTCGTGTGGTGCTCGGAAAGTTTGAAGAAGCTCTTCAGGATCGGCTGGATTCGGTGGCCGCGGGAGGACGGGACGAAAGAAAAAATGAGCGGCGCCTTCCGAAGGCAAGAACGCTCCCAAACCGCCGGGGCTTACCGGGCGGCCCAATAGGCGCGGGAGCGCGCCGCCGGACGCAAGGCCACCCGAGGCGCCGCCGGGGCCGCCGCGTGCTGGGCCGCGCGAAACACCGACGGGGCCTGGGCGCAGGGCAGCGCCGTGCCCAGGGCCGCGGCGAGCGAACGCAGGAGCGGCCGGGCGTGGGATCGCTTCATCGCGCGCGGGGCGGACCGCGCCGCGCGCTGAAAAAAGGAGGAACCTGGACGGGTTCCTCCTTTTTCAGCAGCTCGAAGCGGCGCCGCGATCCGCAGACGGCGGCGGGATGGAATCGAGGCCGAGATCGGCTGCGGAACGAGGGTCGGATCGCCTCCAAGGAGGAGGCGGATGTCGATCGGGTTCTAGGGCCGTACATCGTGCGGTGCTTGATTTTAAGTCGAAGCGCCCCGGATTTCGGGAGGGATTCAGCCGGTGAACCTTCCTGCCCGGATCGGGAGCGATTTCTGACCCGGGTGAAGCACAGGCTATGCCAGCTCCTGGCCGTTCTTTGTTCTCCGGGAACGGCCGGCCCGATCCGAAAACCGGTTGCTTCGCGGCCGCTTGCGGTGCACGTTTCGCGGCAACCCCAATCGACCATGGCGACGCGGCGCGGAAGGCGAACGGCACTCGGCAGCGTGGTGGGCGCGGCAATCCTCCTTGCCGCGGGGGCGGCGCCGACCGCCCGCGCGCAGGAAGCTCCGGCCGCGCCCGATGTCCGCAGCGAATTGACCCAGCTGGTCCAGGCCGATGTGCGCAAGGCGGCCCCCCACGCCCCGCCCAAGGCGGCCCCGGCCGCCGTTCCGGGCGCCGGGCAGCCCCAATCGGAGGGCGATGTCGTGGAAATGGACCCGTACATTGTGAAGAATGTGCAGCCGGCGCGCACCCAACTCCTGCCCGATGAGACCCCGCTCCTGCATTTTCTCCGCACGGGTCATGTCTTCCGGCACCGCGGCGACAAAGTGACCGCGCTTGTGACCTTTTCGATCGTCCCGATTTCCCCGGACGCGTTGGCTCCCCCGGGCTCGCGCGATTACGGACGGGTCGAGCTGTCGGCCGGGCTGCGCTGGTAGGCGGGAGGGACGGCCGGGAGCGGCCCATGGCACCAAATGCCGGGAGCCGGGTCCATCCATCCTGTGACCCGTTTTGAACGTGCCTCCAAGCCCGGCGGGCTATCCCTCGGCCTCGTGACGTTCCTCAGCTTTGTCGTGGTGGTCGCGATCCTGCGGATCGCCCAGGCGGTGACGGTGCCGCTCGCGCTGGCCTCGCTCCTGGCCTTCCTGCTCTCGCCGCTCGTCTTTCGCCTCACGCGCTGGGGAATCGGCAATGCCCTGGCGGTGATCCTCGCCACCACCACCGCCTTCATCGTCATGGCCGTGGTCGGCTGGATCATCAGCTCCCAGACCATGGACCTCTTGGGCCAGCTGCCGCAGTTCGAGCAGAATCTGGACGCCAAGGTGGCGGCCCTGAAGAAGCCCCACGCTCCGGCGGCTTTCCAGGAGGTGGCCGCCATGGTCGGGCGCCTGGAGCGGGAGATGGCCCCCGCGCCGGAAAAGATCGCCCCGTCCGCCGCGGGCGCGGCGGCGGCGCCGGTGCCGGTCGAAGTCGAGCCCGAGGACCGCTCGCGCCTGCAATTGCTCTGGCAGGTGGTTTCGCCCGTCCTCGGGCCGATGGGCACGGCGCTGATCGTGATGGCCTTCATGATCACGATTCTGCTCGAGCGAAAGAACCTGCGGGACCGCCTGCTGGGCTTGGTGCCGCCCGACCAGGCGGCCCGCGCCACCCAGGCCCTGAACGACGCCACCGCGCGGGTGTCGCGCTACCTCGTCATGCAGCTGATCGTGAACGCGGGCTACGGGCTGGTGGTCGGGCTCGGCCTGCTGGCCATCGGGATCCCCAACGCCCTGCTGTGGGGCCTGCTCTCGGCGCTGCTGCGCTTCATTCCCTTTGTCGGGCCGTGGATCGCGGCCGCCTTTCCAATGGCCCTGGCGCTGGCAATCGAGCCGGGTTGGATGAAAATGGTCGAGACTTTGTCCCTCTACTGCCTCGCCGAGGCCCTGACCGCCAACTTCATCGAAGTGCGATTTTACGGCGCGAGCACGGGCATCTCGCCGCTCGCCTTGATGGTGGCGGCGGTCTTCTGGACCTGGCTCTGGGGGGCGGCCGGGCTTTTCCTTTGCACTCCGCTCACGGTCTGCGCGCTGGTCCTGGGCAAGTACACCCCCGGCCTCAATTTTCTGGACGTGCTCCTTTCCCACGAGGCCGAGCCGCCGGCCGGTCCGAGGAAGCCAGCTCGGCCGGCCTCAGGCCCGGTTGCGGCCAAAGCGCACGTCGGCCCACACCGCCAGGCCGAGCACGGCCCCGCGGGCGATGAACTTGAGCTCGGGCGGCACGGCTAGCAGGGTCATTCCGTTCAGCAGGGTCGCCATGATCAGGGCGCCGAGGAGGACCCCCACCACGGAGCCGCGGCCGCCCTTGAGTGAGGTCCCGCCGATGACGCACGCGGCGATGGCATCGAGCTCCATCAGGTCGCCGACGGTCGGCGTGGAAGCCCCCGAGTAGGCCGTCACGGTGAATCCGGTTACGGCGACCATCGCGCCCATGAAGGCGAAGGCGGCCACCACGACCCGCGGCACGCTGATGCCGGCCAGGACCGCCGCCTCCTCGTTGCCGCCGATCGCATACAGATGGCGCCCGAAGCGTGTGTGCTGGGTCAGAAAATAGACGAGACTGGCGACCCCGGCGAGGATGAGGACGCTGAGCGGAACGCCGCGGAAATGGGCGCAGATCCAGGGCACGGCCCCGATTGCGCCGGCCGCGGCCAGAAGCTTCACGACGGCCCAGGCGCCCCGCTCGAGCGGCAGCCCCGCGGCGGCCCGCTCGCGCCGCGCCCGCCAGGAGAGCCAGGCCAGCCCCAGCACCGCCGCCGCCGCGACGCCCGCGCCGGCGATGGTCGGCAGGTAGTAGGTGGTCAGCAGCGAGTAGAGATTGTCCTCGTCGCCCCGCGACACCGGGATCGTGGAGTTGTCGATAATTTTCCAAAACAGGCCCTTGAAGATGAGCAGTCCCCCGAGGGTGATGATGAACGACGGAACGCGCTGTTTGATGATCAGGGCTCCCATCAGCGACCAGGTCGCCACCGCGAGCACAAAGCCCAGGCCCAGGGCCGCCGGGGCGCTCCAGCCGTGCTTGAAGACCAGGACGGCCGCCAGGCCGCCGATCAGTCCGACCCCGCTGCCGACCGACAGATCGATCTGGCCGGTGAGGATCACCAGGAACATGCCCAGCGCCAACGTGGCCGTGATCGAATACTCGATCATCAGCTGGGTGAGATTGCGGGAGCCGAGGAAGGCGGGCTCGGCGAGCGCGAAGTAGGCCCCGATGGTGGCCAGGGCAAGCGGCATCACCAGAGGCCGGAGGGTGGAGGAGGCGCGCATGGCGGGTAAGGGGTCAGGCGGCAGCGGCCTGGCCGAGGGCGGCCGCGAGGAGGCGCTCCGGGGAGAAGTCAGCGCGGGAAAACTCGCCGCCGACCGCGCCTTGGTGGAGCATGACGATCCGATCGCACAGGCCGATCAGTTCCGGCAGCTCGCTCGACACGACGAGGACCGCGGCGCCGCCGGCGGTGAGCTCGCCGACCAGCTCGTAGATCTCGCGCTTGGCCCCGACGTCGATGCCGCGGGTCGGCTCGTCCAGGAGGATGACGCGGGGGCCGGTCATGAGCACCCGGCCCAGGACGACCTTCTGCTGATTGCCGCCGGAAAGGCCGCCGACCCGGACAGCCTGGCTGGCCGCCTTGATCCGCAGGCGGTCCATCCAGCGCTGGTTGGCCAGATGCTCGCGCGGCCGGTCGAGACCCCGCCAGCGGGCGAACTGCCCCAGGCTCGAGAGCGAGAGATTGAAGCCCACGTCCTGGTCCAAGATGAGCCCAAAACGCCGGCGATCCTCGCTGACGAGCACCAGCCCGGCGTCGATCGCTTCCCGGGGTCCGCCGGTTGCCGGCAGGACTGCGCCCGCCAGCTCGACCGAGCCGGCCAAGCGCCGGCCCCAACCGCCGAACAGGTGGAGGAGGAGCTCGGTGCGGCCCGCGCCCATCAGCCCCCCGACGCCCAGGACCTCGCCCGGACGGACGTGGAACGACAGGTCGCGCAGGAACGCCGGGGCGCCCGCGGCCGGGGCCACCCGCAGGTTTCGCACCGCCAGCAAGGGGGCGGTCTGGGTGGCAGGCGGGGGCGGCCGGGCCGGAAACTGCGCCGTGAGCTCGCGTCCGACCATGGGCCGGATCAGTCCGGGGATCGTTGCCTCCCCGGCCTCCAGGCTCGCCACCGTGGCCCCGTCCCGCAGGACGGTGATGCGGTCGGCCAGGGCGAGGACTTCCTCCAGGCGGTGGGAGATGTAAATGCAGGCGGTGCCCTCCCGGCGCAGCCGGCGCAGGTTTTCCATCAGGACGGCGACTTCCTGTTCGGTGAGGGCGGCCGTGGGCTCGTCCAGAATCAGGAGGCGCGAATGCTTGCCGAGCGCCCGGACGATCTCGACCAGCTGCTTGTGCCCGACTCCCAGTTCGCGCACAGGCGTCTCGGGGCTGATCGGCAGCCCGAACTGCCGGAGCAGCCCGGCCGCCTCGGCGTGGAGGCGCGGCCAGTCGATCCGCCAGCCGCGGCGCGGCTCTCGGCCAAGAAAGATGTTCTCCGCCACGCTGAGCTCGTCAACAAGCGCGAACTCCTGGGTGATCGCGGCGATACCGGCCCGCTCGGCGTCGCGGACCCCGCGGAAGGCCGCCGGCTGGCCGGCGACCCGCAGGCTGCCCTCATAGCTGCCGTGGGGGTGAATCCCGCAGAGCAGCTTGATCAAGGTCGATTTGCCGGCGCCATTCTCGCCGCACAGCGCGTGAATCTCCCCCGGCCGGACGTCAAAATTAACGCCCTTCAGGGCGACGACGCCGGGAAAGCGTTTGCACAGGTCATGGGCTTCGAGCCAGGGGCTGGGCATGAGGGAGCCGGCCGCGCGAGCGCTCACTGCACCTCGTCGGCGCGGTGAAAGCCGTCCGCCACGACCGTGCTGAGGAGATTGTCCTTGTTCACCGTAATCACATCCACGAAGAGCGCGGGCACCTGGCGCGCGCCGTTATCGACCGAACTGGTCGGCTGGACCGGCCGACCCTGGATCAGCGCCACGGCGGTTTCGGCCGCCAGGTTCGCCAGCTTGCGGACCGGCTTGTAGACCGTCATCGCCTGGGTGCCGTGAAGGATGCGCTGGCAGGCGGCGACGTCGGCATCCTGGCCGGTGACGAGGACCTTGCCCGCCAGGCCCTCCTCCTTGAGGGCCTGGATTGCGCCGCCGGCGGTGCCATCGTTGGTCACCAGCACGGCGTCGAAGTTGTGGCCGACCTTGGCGATGGCGGCGTTCATGATCTTCTTGGCGACGTCCGGACGCCAGTCCAGCGCCCAATCCTCGAAGACCACCTGGACCTGGCCGGCCTGGATGAGAGGATTCAGGACGTTGTCCTGGCCCTGTTTGAACATTTTGGCGTTGTTGTCGGTGGGAGCGCCGTAGATCCGCACGATCCGCACCGGGTTAGCCGCCGACCGGGGAGGCGGGGCGTCGGGCAGCACCCGGCCGGGAAAGACCGAAAGCAAATCGGAGGTGAGGTAGCGGGCTTGCGCCTCGCCGACCTTCACGTTGTCGAAGCTGAGGTAGTAATCGACGCGGCAGTTGAGGATCAGCCGGTCGTAGGAGAGGACGGGGATCTTCGCCTCGTTGGCCGCCCGCACCGCCCGGGTCATCGCGGCGCCGTTGTGGGGCACGATCACGAGGAGGTCCACCCCGCGGCTGATCAGGGCCTCAACGTCGCCGACCTGCCGGGTGTCGTCGCTGTTGGCCGACTGCACGATCACCCGGGCGCCGAGCGCCTCGGCGCGCGCCACGAAGGTGTCGCGGTCCTGCTGCCAGCGCTCCTCCTTCAGGGTGTCGAGCGAAAGGCCGATCAGCGGCCGGTCCGGGGTGCCGCGGACTCCGGGGCCGGCGAGGAGTCCGCCGAGCGCGGCGGCGACGGGTAGCATCCAGGCGAGGGGTGGGCGCATAAGGCTTGGGCTTTGGGCAGCGGTTTGACCAGCGAGGAAGAGCGGCCGAGCCTAGCAGGCCGAACCCGTTTTGCCTAGAGGCGATCGCGGCGGGGATTTCCTGGGCGGGGAGGGGAGGGGAGATGCAAAAAAAGTCAAAAATCGGCAAGTTTCAGACAAGCGGCGCCATGCCTTTGCCGGCAGGCGGCTGCTATCATCGGCTCCCCCTTCCGCACCCCCCAGGCCCGTTCCTCCCATGCCCGCTTCCGCCCGTGTTTCGTTCTCTGCGTTTCAGCGCCGCTTGCTCGCCCCCGCCGCCGGGCTGGCGATTTTCGCCGGCTGCGCCTCGGCGCCCCCCGCCCCCGCGCCCGCCCTGCCTCCGCCCACCCCGGTCGCCCGCCTCACCGAACCCCAGCAGGCGCTCAATCCGGATCCGGGCCGGCACGTGACGGCCGGGCCATTCCAGGCCAGCTGGGAATCCCTCGCGCAGAACTACGCGACGCCCGACTGGTTCCGGGACGCCAAGTTCGGCATCTGGGCGCATTGGTCGGCCCAGTGCGAGCCGGAGCAGGGCGACTGGTACGCCCGCAACATGTACATCCAGGGCAGCCCACAGTACGAGGACCATCTGGCCCGCTACGGGCCTCCCTCCCAGTACGGCTTCAAGGACATCGACAACGCCTGGCACGCGGAGAACTGGAATCCGGACGCCCTGATGCAGCTCTACGTGAAGGCGGGCGCCCAGTACTTCGTGGCGCTGGCCAACCACCACGACAACTTCGACTGCTGGGACTCCAAGTATCAGCCCTGGAATTCCGTCCGGATCGGGCCGCACAAGGACATCGTCGGCATCTGGGCCCAGACCGCGCGCAAGTATGGGCTGCACTTTGGGGTGACCAACCACTCCTCGCACGCCTGGCATTGGCTGCAGGTCGCCTACGGGCATGACGTCGAGGGCCCGCGCCAGGGCGTGCCCTACGACGGCTGGCTCACCAAGGAGGACGGCAAGGGCCAGTGGTGGGAGGGACTCGATCCCCAGGACCTCTACTGCGGGCCGCGGATCCTCATGCCCGACTCGATCACCACCATCAAGGAGGCGACCGCCTGGCACAAGCAGCACGACGGCCACTGGTATGAAAGCGTGCCGCCGGAGGACAACGGCTATACCGACAAGTGGTTCCTGCGCACCCAGGACCTGATCGACAAGTATCATCCGGACCTGCTGTATTTCGACGACACCGAGCTGCCCCTGGAGCAGGCCGGCCTCGACATCGCGGCGGACTTCTACAACTCCAACCTCAAGTGGAACGGCGGCAAGCTCTCCGCCGTGCTCAACGCCAAGATGCTGAAGCCCGCACACAAGCCGGCGCTAGTCGAGGACTTGGAGCGCGGCGTGAGCGACGTGATCCAGCCGCGGCCGTGGCAGACGGACACCTGCATCGGCAACTGGCACTACGATGTGAAGATCTTCAACGCGCACCGCTACAAGACCGCGGAGCGGGTGGAGCAAATGCTCTGCGACATCGTGAGCAAGAACGGCAATCTGCTGCTCAACATTCCGGTCAAGGGCGACGGCACGATCGACTCCGACGAGGTGGCGTTCCTGCATCAGATGGCCGATTGGATGGCGATCAACCGCGAAGGCATCTTCAGCACCCGGCCCTGGAAGGTGTTCGGCGAGAATGCGCCGCACCCGGTGACCGCGGGCGGGATGTTCAACGAGGGGAAGATGGTCTACACGGCCGGCGACATCCGATTCACGATCAAGGGGGACACGCTGTACGCCTTCTTCCTGGCCTGGCCGGCGGACGGCCGCCTGACAATCCATCCGCTCGGCTCGGGAGGCAACTCGGCGCTCGACCGGCAGATTGCCTCCGTCAGCCTCCTGGGCGCCGCGGCTCCGCTCGTCTGGCAGCAGGGGGCCGACGGCCTGCGGGTCGAGCTCCCGGCCGCCGCTCCGGGGCCGGGAGTCAGCACCCTCAAGATCGAACTGCGATAGCTTCCATTATCCTTTGCTGTCGTGGCCGAAGTCCGTTGATGAACGAACCGATTCTAAAAAACTCGATCTGCCTTTGGTTCAACAAGGACGCCCTGGACGCGGCGCGTTTTTATGCGGCGACGTTCCCTGACAGCAAGGTGACCGCGGTGCACCACGCACCGAGCGACTATCCGTCGGGCCGAGCAGGCGATGTCCTTACGGTGGAATTCACCGTCCTTGGCATTCCCTGTCTCGGCCTCAATGGCGGTCCGGGATTTCCGCACAGCGAGGCCTTTTCCTTCCAGATCGCGACCGATACGCAGGAGGAAACCGACCGCTACTGGAATGCAATCGTCGGTAATGCTGGCCAGGAAAGCGCCTGCGGATGGTGCAAGGATCGCTGGGGATTGTCCTGGCAGATCACTCCACGCGCTCTCACCGATGCGATCGCCGCGGGCGGCGCGCAAGCCAAGCGCGCCTTTGAGGCGCTGATGGAAATGAAGAAGATCGACATCGCAAGAATCGAAGCGGCCCGGCTTGGGTGAACCCGAATCCGCGCGATTCCGACTAAAGTTCGAGGACGACGACCGCGCGGGCCGGCAGCGCGACCGTCAGCTGGTCGCCCGACAGCGCGGCCCCGGCGATTGGGACCGGTTCTACCGTTTCCCGTCGGCTCGACTTGCTCCGATTCAACGTTGCCCGCCTCGCGTCCAGGCCCGAGGTCAGGCGCGGTGCGTCGGCGCCTGCTTGGACGCTCGGACTGCCGGCCGGTTTTCAAGACGGCGGTTCAAGAACGCGAGCTGTTCAGCGGAGGTCATCTTATTTAGCAACTTGCTCGTCGTGCTCCGCCAGCGGCGCGACGCGGCGATCGCGTCAAAATCCTTCGTCTTCGTGGCCATGAATGAGAAAGGTTGGCGCTACTATGCGCACCGGAGGGTACCCTTGCAAGAGATTCACGGCATTAAAACCCGCTTCACGCCGGAGGTTGGCTAAATGCTTGAAATTCCAGCCGACCAGAAATCCAAGGTGAGCGACGGTGCAGATCGCGACATGCCGTGCGTCGTCTGCGAAATTGGCCGGGACAATCTTTTGCGCGACATAGAGTCCGGCCAGGTCCAGGGCCTCGGAAGTCATCGTTAGCCTGTCGGCGGGATCAAAGCTCGTCCGCATGAGTTCACGCACCGGTTCTGGCGCGCCGTCAATTTCCTGGTCGACGAGGACCGATGAAAAGAATCGGAACCGGCCAGCCTCGCGCCATCGCCACAGGGCACGGGTGTCGGCCATGAAATCTAAGCCATAATAACCTCCGATCACCGAGGTGTCGAGGTAGAGGGAAAGGATGTGCTTCGTGATTCATTAGATAATAGCAACCAGGACCTCGTCCGATCGGCTGCCGCCGCCTGGATATCTGGGGAGCCGGCTTTTCAGTGGTCTATTGGCTGGGCCATCTGCACTGACGCAGTGGGGCTTCGACTATAAGCTCTAGGAACACGCGTGACCCGAACCGCCAATTGGGCCAGAACCTAAGTCGCTGGAGAGCCATGACGTAGTTGACAGTTGTCGTCTTAGAGAGCGCGCTTCTTGCGATAAGTTGCAGCAACCGGTTTGAATTCAAAGCGGGCGTCAGCCATGCTTTGACGGATATTTGCTCCCGGACCGGGATTGCTATATCCGAATTCACTTCTCGAAGGCAAATAGAGAGTTATGGGATCTATTCCTTTAGCGGCGTGGCGCCTCGGCCGGATCAGTGAATGGCGAAGACGATGGGCACCTGCATGTGGGTGTTGACCGTCACCGTGCCACGCTGGCCCGGCCGGAATTTCCATCGACTTACCGCTTGCGCCGCGGCTACCCCAAATTCAGGCGCGGTCGCGGACGATGCGAAGGCGTTCCGAACGTCCCCATTCGTGTCGACGATGAAATCGACCAAAGCTTGGCCGGAAACTCGGGCGGCACGCAACTTGTCAGGATATGCGGGGCGGACCTGCACGATGGCCTGCGGAATCCGATCGAGAAATGAAATATCATATACATCGTTGGTGGGTCTCGCCGTGGGAGAGCTATTCGCATCGTCGCCGAGGATCAGCTTGTCCAGTCTGGTCGTCAGGGTTCGCACAGAGGCGGCATCGCGCTTGATATCCGGGAACTCAATACCTTGGCGCAGGAGGGCTATTTCGTCGTCTCGTCGCCCCAATGAGCGATAGAGTCTGGCCAACGCGAGGACGAAGTCGGAGCGTTTTTCCAACACTTGCTGGCATTTCAGGTCATTGCGCAAGGAGGCGGCGCAGCGCTTGGCGTCGGCCGGCTTAAAGACTTTTTGCAGCGACCCCGCCCAGACAAAATCCATCCGTTGGGTAATAAAGTCCTGCGGTTGGTCGGTGTCGTGGAAGGCGGCGGCGACCTGCCGGCTGCTTTCGTACTTGCCGTCGAGGTAGTAGCACTGCGCCAGCACCACCTGCCGGCCTCTCAGCGTCGCGGGGCTCCCAAACGGCTCCTGCTGTTTCTCCAGCAATCTGATGAGCAGCTTTCGGAAGTCGGCCGCTAGCTCTGGAGCCACTTTCGGCATTGCGTGGGCTGCCTTATATAGTTCTTGGCCATTCGCTGGGATCCAGCGCGCCGCGCTGATCCCCAATACAGCTTCCGCCATAAAGACACTGCGATTAGCCTGCTCCGCGGATTGGTTGATCTGGAGGTCCCAGTTGACGGCGTTGATAATTTCTGGGACGAAACGTTCGACTCCCGGCTTGGGAAAGCCGGCAACAATGGTGAAGGTTTCAAACGGGCCGTTCCATTCGGCGCTCGCCGCCCAGAACTTCTCAGCGCCACCCGACTGCAGCAGCGCGATGAATTGCCCGATCTGGGCGGCACCCTGGGCCTTGGAAAGGACGTTCCCATCCACGGCCGCCAATAGTCCAATCAGTCGCTTCGCTTCCTTAAAGCGGTGCAACTGCAGGTTGATGAAGGTCGCCCGCAGCAATCCGTCCGCGGCGATGGGGGTAGTGGCGGCAAGGGGTTCCAGTCTTCGGTCAACGACCAGCGCGCCCTCGAAATCTCCCTTGCGCTCCAAGCATTGGCCGAATTGGAAAAACACGATCGGCTTCCAAAAGTCGGATAGGCGGGCGTTCTCAATCAGGCCCCGATAGATGGTTTCCACGCCGGACCAATCGGCAATCCGTTCCAGGTGCTCCGCCCGCGCCAGACGGCCGGACTGATAGGGTTCGGACTCGGGGGGCAGGCGGTCGATTTCGTCCAGGAGCTTGAGGAAAATGGGCTCGTTCAACGCCCGGCCGGCCTGCTCCTCCCGCATGTCGGCGTACAGGGCCGCGCGTCTCAGCCGCAGGGGAAAGCCCGCATCAACCGGAATCGCCAGGAGGGCTTCGACGCTCAGATGCAGACAGGCGGCCAAATCCGAATTTCCCTGCGCTGCGGTGATCGCTTGGTCGAACGCGGTGTCGCTTTTGAGCCCCGACTCGGGAGAGGATCGGTACCAGTCCGAGACCGGCCCCGACGCCACCGCCTGCCGGAGGTCGGATTGAATCTTCGGAAGGACCGCCGCGCTCGACCGTTTTGCCCGGGCGAGCTCCATCGCGCCCTCGAAGCTCGAACGGAACTGGGGTGCGACCTGCACTAGCCGCGTGAAGAACGCATCCTGGAGTGGCCCGTCCTCCGGCGCGTTCCACGACTCGGTGACGCGGACCATTCCCGTCAGGAGGTCGGCGGCGTCGGCCGGTCGGGATTGGACCAACGAGGCGAGGCGCTGATCAAGTAAATCCACGCGGTGATCGCGCAGGAGCAGGTATGCCGCCAGCGCTTGGATTCCGGGTTGGGCGGTCGACTTCCACGAGGCGGCCTCGTTGAGCAGGGTTAATGCCTGGGATGGCGACGTCCGACGCAGGATGTCCGCAGCGCCCAGGGCACCCAATCCCCGCAGCTGGTCGTCCACCTCCTGAGTGTGGGCGAGCGTGAGGTAAGCCTGAACGGCGTCCTGATCCCGGCCGGCTTGGGAAAGGGCCAGTCCGTAAGCCAGCCTGCCCCAAGCGTACACGTTGGGCGGAACGGCGCCTTGGTAGGCCAAAAGGGCGAGGCGGATGCGGGAGGCCGCTTCACTCTTCCGGCCCGCGTTCAGGTCCAGTTCGGCCATCGCTACGGCGACCCGAAATGCGACCGACTTGTCCTCCGGGAAATAATCCATTGCCATCTCGAGGGCCGCTTCGCGGCGCTTTGGGTCGCCGTTGGCCGGGAACTTTGCGTCGGCCAGGGTCAACTGACCGTCAGCCGTGGGCATCCGGGGAAATTCTTCCGAGGTCAGTTCGGCTTCCGCGGCCGGCGGCGGAGCGGGGGCCGTGCCGGCGGCGAGAACCAGCGGCTGTTGGAGCCAGCCTTTGAAGGCCTGCACGGTGTTGAACAGCAGGGCGAATTCGTCCGGCGAGAGCACCGAGCGCCGCAGGTCCAGGCCGACTTCGAGGCGCACTTTGCCGTCCGCCGGCACCCCCCATTGGCCTCTGATCCGTCCGGCCGGCGTGTCGGCGACGAACGGCTCGGGCGGCCCCGCCGGAGCCCAGCCCGGAGGAATGGAATAGGAGCAGGTCAATCCGACCTTGCCAGGGACCAGATAGAACGGGGTCACCCGATCCGCGCTGTATCCGAGGTCCATGAAGAGCGTGTCGGACTTCGGCGTCGTGATCAATTGCCTGGCGGTCCCGCTTTCGAGGGACTCTCGGAACACACAATACGCGCGCACGACGTAGGGCTGATCGGCGGCGCGCGGCCCAGGCTTCTCGACGTCAACGACCCCGCCATTGGGAAAAAATGCCTGGACCAGTCCGTACATCCTCTGCCGGGTCTCATTGGCGTCGAGCTTCTGGAACCAGCTTTCCTCGGAAGCCGCAAAGTAGCCGGTGGCGGTCAACGTGAGCCATCCGCTCAATTCGCCGGTCGCTTTGCGGTTGAGGTCGAATCCGAAGTCCAGGTTCCCCGCCGATATCCCGGGGGTGTGGACCCACTGGCTTCCCGAAGGCCCCACTGCCAGAAGGTCGCGGTCGGCGTCGCCGGGCCCCAGCAGGCCCGGCCGGCCGTGCTCGATGGTCGGGTCGCAAAATTCGAATCCACCCCGGCTGTCCGGAAGTGCGACGATCACATGATTGAAATCGCCGTAATTGGGGCTGCGCCGGTCCACCAAGCCCGCGTTTTCCGCGTTCAGCAGGGCCAGCTGGGCCGCGATTCCGTGGTGGCGCAGCAGCGCCGCCAAAAGGTTGGCTTTGTCCTTGCAGTCGCCGTACTGGTTCTTCCACACCTCGTTGCAGTCATGGGGCTGATAGTCTGAGTCCCCCAGCTCCAGGCCGGTGTAGCGGACGTCGTTGGCGATCTTGTCGTAGAGGATGCGGATGATCGCGTCTCGGTTGGTTTCGCCCTTAATCCAGGAGTCGGAAAGCGCCGCCAATCCCGGAGCCAGGACGTCGCGGTCCTTCGCCAGGCCGTCAAACCAGGTTCCCACCCGGTTCCAGTCCGAAATCGTGGTCGCATGGATGCACGGCCCCACCTGCGAGGCGGGGGCCGGATTGGTCTCGGCCTTCATGCCGGCGATTCCGGCCAGCTTCCAGGTGAAAAGCTTGTGGCCTGCGGGCCGATTCTCGACCGTGAGCGCCGGCAGGCCCGTGCCGGTGTTGTTGATCTTCAGCCGAGAGGCTAGTTCACGGGGAAGGTCCAGGACATAGCGGACTTCGCCGATGGGCCATGTTCCCGTCCAGGTAAACTGGCACTCAAACTCGCCCGGCATCCGCACGGTGACATCCTCGTCGATTGCGATGAGATGCACGGTGCTGCCCGGCTTGACGTTCGGGAATATGATGCGCGCGAGCGCCTTGTCGTCATAGACGGAGTATTGGGCCGACTTTTGGGGCGTTTCCACGAAGACCGCGCTTGGTGCCACCTGCTGGACTGAGCCGTCCGGTTGAATCGTTTCGGCCTGCACCAGGTAAAAGCGCTCAGTCCCTTTGCGAAATTCGATCGTCTGCTCGGCGAGGGATTTTGCTCCGGCCTCCGTCAAGGCCTTGTAGGCCAAATTCAGAACCCAAGTGCGGTGTCCGTCTTTCAGCACATAGCCATAATATTCGTCAAGGAGGGTGATTCCGTCGGCCTTTGCGTCCGAGGCTCCGGGCGCAAGGTGAATAACCTGCCCCACCGGTGT
>Ga0302320_10014099_pt1 | contig 16572 bp, 14 predicted proteins | sample Bog_T0_3_FD_202130 | JGI IMG/M metagenome (GOLD analysis project Ga0302320, IMG submission 202130) | Peat permafrost microbial communities from Stordalen Mire near Abisko, Sweden - Bog_T0_3 | ecosystem: Environmental > Terrestrial > Soil > Wetlands > Peat | place: Sweden: Abisko, Stordalen Mire... | reverse complement strand
GCGATCTTGCTCGCCACGGCATAGCCCGAGAGCACCAGCGTCGCCAGCAGCACACCGGCGAGGACGCTGCGCCAGCGGCCCGCGCTGAGCCGCACGAGCGCGATCGCCCCGGCGAAGGCTGCGGCGTAGGCGAGCGTGCGATTCGCCTCGAGCCAGGAGTCGGCGGGAGCGATCGACCAGTTGACCGAGAGGGCGCTGTAGGCCGCCAGCGCGAACAGCGCCATCGCGGCGCCGGCGCCGAAGATCCGCACGCGCCCCGAGTGCTCGCGTGCGAACGCGAGCGCGACGAGCAGGCCGCCCGTGAGCGTCAGCGCGATCTCCACGACCGTGTTCGGCCCGAGCCCGGAGCCCGACGGACCGCTGCCGTCAACGCTGACGGCGCCGCCGGTCGCCACGAAGCAGACCGCCGAAAGCGCCGCCGCAATCGCGATCGCGAGCGACGACTTCGCGGCTAGGCGAGCGAGCGTCGCGGCGAGCGGCGAGTCGTCGCCGCGGCTAATGCGAGCGGCGTGAGCGGACAAGGTTGTTGATGGAGCGGGCGCTGACCGCGAGCACGGTAGCGAGCAGCGCGGCCAGAACGATCAAGAGCGGCGTCGGCAGGCTCGAGAGGAACGATGCGCCGCTGTCAGTCGCCGTCCCCGGCGTGATCGTCTTGCCGATCGCGGGCAGGATCACCGGCGAGCCGCCGCCGGAGATCAGGACGTGCACGCGCTTCTTGGCGAGGTCGGATGCGTGAGCGCCGCTGCCGCCGCCGCGGGTGTCCTTCGAGCTCGGTTGGCTCCCGGCGCCGTTCTTCTTGTGGTGTGCTGCCAGCTCCTGCTTGCTGATCGTCGCCTTGATCACGTCGGCGCAGTTGGTGTACTGGTCGCCACTGGCGTCGAGCCGGTTCAGAGCCGCCTGGAGCACCTTGATCGTGTAGTGGCCCTTGAGCGGGAAATGGCCGGCGCTGCAGTCCTTGATCACCGACTTCGGCGTGTTCGTGTAGGCGGCGCCGGCGGTTGCGGGCACGGCGAGCGCGAGCGCCACGATCCCCATTGCGGCGAGGCGCGCGCAGACCCGTGTCATCGGCCAACGCTACCAGCACGCGGGGGCTGCGGGGCGACTGTCTCGAGCACCTGCGCGAAGGCGTCAGCCCACGCGTCAAAGCTGTAGGCGCGGACGTCGTCGCGGCCGGCGGCGCCGAGCGCGGCAGTGCGCTCGCGGTCGGCGGCGAGGTCGCCCAGCGCGTGCGCCAAGGCGACCGGGTCGCGCTCCGCGACGATCAGGCCGTTGCGCCCGTCGCGCACGAGTCCTCCTGCTGCGGCACCGACGGCGTCGCTGGCGATGATCGCTGCTCCCTGGTTCATGGCTTCATTGACCACCAGCGCCCACGGCTCGATGAACCGGTGCGTGCGGATGGAAGGTACAACCAGAACGTCGCACGCGGCATAGAAGTTGCGCAGTTGCGGCGGGGGCTTGCGGCCGACGGCGAGCACACCAGGCGCCGCGCAGCCGCCCAGATCGCCGACCAGCGTCAGCGTTGCGCCGTCAAGCGCCGCGCGCCGCCAGGCCTCAAGCGCGACGGCAAGGCCCTTCTCGCGCGCCGGGCGCCCGACGAACAGCGCCGCGAAGCGCTGATCGCTGCGAGGCGCGGCGGCTGCCGACCAGAACTCGTTGTCGACAGCCTGCGGCGCGACGAAGACGCGCGTGGCGCCATGCGTTCGCACGTGGGCGCTGACATGCTCGCCGTAGGTGACGACGGCCGCGCAGTTGCGGTAGATGCTGCGCATCAGCGGTAGCGCCGCGAGATGGGCCGCGGTTCGCGGCGTGCGCCACAGGGCGGCCCAGAACACGAACGGCACGCCCGCCTGTTGCGAGGCCCGCCAGGCCAGCGGCAGCGCGACGCGGCCGCCGGTGCCGGCGACGACGGCGCGATAGGCGCCCGAGCGCACCAGCGCGCCGATCTCGCGCTGGTCGACGAGGCGGTGGGGGACCGCCGGGGGCGCCGCCCCCGGCGGTGCTCCATGGCGGTGGCGTCCGCCGAACAGCGCGAGCTCGATCCCGGCGCGCTCGTGCAGTCGCTCGAAAGCTCCCGCGCGGTCCGCGGCGACGTGGCCGGTCACGAACAGCACGGGCTTCACCGCAGCACCGCCGCGTAGACGCCGACCGTGCGCTCGCCGCAGCGCTGCCAGGTGCGCACGGGCTTCATCGCAGCGCCTGCGTGTAGGCGTCGACCGTGCGCTCGCCGCAGCGCTGCCAGCTGCGTACCGGCTTCATCGCAGCGCCTGCGCGTAGGCGTCGACGGTGCGCTCGCCGCAGCGCTGCCAGGTGAACTCGCGCGCCACCGTGGCGCGCCCCCGCGCACCGAGCGCCAGGCGGGCACCGTGGTCAGCCAGCAGGCGGCGAAGGCTCGCGGCCAGCGCGTCGGGCGAACCGGGCGCAACAAGCTCGATCCCGCCGCCGGCGGCTGCGATCTCCGCCGGCCCCGGTTCGCCGGCAGCGCCGATCGCCGGGACACCTGCGGCCATCGCCTCGATGTAGGCCACGCCGAACGCCTCCTCGGTCGACACCATCACGAAGCACGACGCGGTGCGCGCTCGCGCCAAGGCCTCCGCCGGCGCGAGCTGACCGGCGAACTCGACGCGGTCGCGGACGCCGAGCGTGCTCGCGAGAGCCTCAAGCGCCCCGCGCTGCGGACCGTCCCCGATCACCAGGTAGCGCACCCCCGGCAGCGCGACCAGCGCCGCCAGCACGTCGGCGTGGCGCTTGCGCGCGACCAGATGCCCGACGCTGACGATCAGCGGCGGCTCGGCGTCCAGGGCCGCCGCCGCGGCCGGGACATCGGCGCCGAGGTGCACGACACGGGTGTCCTGCGCACCGTGCTCGCGGGCGAGCGCTTCGATGCCGCGGCTGTTGGCCAGCACGAGCGCGCAGCGGCCGAACACGCCGGCGACGGTCTCACGGCCCGCGGGCACGCGCGAGCTTGTCCACAGGACGTCGCCGCCGTGGACCGACACCACGAGCGGCACGCCGACGGCGGCCCGCAGAGCCGCGTCGCCGGCCGGCACCGCGTTGTGGGCGTGCACGAGATCGAAGCGCCCCGAGCGCGCCAGTGCGCGTCGCAGCGCCGGGGCCGCCCAGGCACCCCAGTGCGCGTAGCTGCGGCCTCGCGGTGGCGAGACGTAGCGCACGTAGCGCACGTCCAGCCCGTCGAGCGTCACGTGGCCCGGCTGGCGCAGCAGTCCCGCGAGCGCCGAGATGTCGCGCTTGGGCGGCACTAGGCGGTGGAGCACGAACACCGACACCTCGGCGCCCGCATCGCGCGCGGCGAGCGCCTGGCGGTGCGCCCACACGCCGAGCACCGGGTCGCGCGCCCGCGGGTAGAACTCGGCTACGACCGCTACGCGCATCGGCGATGCACGGCGAGCGTTCGCTGTGACTCGCGGACCGGGAGGTAGGGGTGCTCGTTCAGAAACGCCCGCGCCTGCTCGAGCGCCGCCTCGCGCGCGTAGGCGGACGCGGCGGGCGCGACGAGATGGGCGACGGGGAAGAGGTCGACGATGCCGATCGGCCATTCGCGCTCACGCGCCAGCCAGGACCAATGCGCGTCAAGGCCCCAGCCCATGCCGGCCGGCGGAAACGGCAGCAACCACTCGAAGGTGTCGCGATGAAGCGCCGTGACAGGCCCGATCTCGACGAAGGCGGTCTCGCGCACCACGCTTGCCCATTGCCGCCGCGTCAGGCGCCAGGCCGCGTGTGAGCGCAGGCGGTGCGCGGGGGCCGCGATCCGCAGCCGCCGGCACTGCGCGATGTAGAGAAACGCGTCGAGGAATCCGCCCGGCAGGACGACGTCATCGTCCATCACGAGGACCCAGTCGAAGCCCGAGAGCTCGACGCCGCTAAGCAGCAGGTTCAGATTCTCGAACTTCGTCGCGCCCTGCGGCGCGCGCTCGAGCACGACCAGCTCGCAGCGCGACTCTCGCAGGATCTCCACCGCGCGCTGATAAACCGCCTCGTTCGCCGGCCGCACGACCGACAAAACGAGCACGCGGCACGGGGGCAGCCGCCGCGCGGCCCTGCGGGCGAGAAGGCTCTGGCGATACCCGCGGGCCGCCATCGCGGCGTCGGCGAGCGCGCGAAGCACGTCGCGGCGCCCGCCGACGGTTCCGCTCTCGCCGGAAAGGAAGTCGCCGGTGCTGTCGCCGCGCACGTGGTCGTGGCGCGCCTGGCGGGCCCGCGAGATCCGTCCCCAGCTGTGCGCCGCCATCACGGGCCCGTTGGCGCAGCGCCGGCGCACGGTGTGCCAAAGACACCCGGCGAACACGCGCAGCTCCGCTGCCATGGCCGGCGCGCGTCCCTGCTCCTCGTCGAACTCGCGCGCCTGGCGGCCGCGCGCCGCGGCGACGCGCATCAGCGCCGTGAGCGTCGAATCCGCCGGCGCGCGGCGATGGTCGAGCGCGGCTGAGGCGATGTAGCGGATCCGCCCGCCCGCTTGCAGGTGGCGCTGCTCCCATTCCTCCTCGTCGCCGCTCCAGCAGGCGCGGTGGGGGTCGAAGCGGCCGACCGCCTCGAATGCGCCGGCCCGGATCGCCATGTTCGCGCCCCAGGCGCGGGTGACGTCGCGGTCGACCGCGCCGAAGTCGGTGTGGGTGATCGGCGGCCCCTCGCGCCCACAGACGTGCCGGCGCGCGCCCGCGCCCTCGAGGCGGGCGATGATCGGGCCGGTGAAGACGCCGACGTCGGGGTTTGCGTGCGCGGCGCCGATCAGCGCGTCCAGCCAGCCCGCGTGCACCTCCACGTCGTCGTCGACGAACACCGCAAGCTCCCCTGCGCACGCGGCGAGTCCCGCGTTGCGTGCCGCGTTCAGCCCGCGGGGCTCGCCGAGGGCGACGTAGCGCGCGCCGTAGCGCCCGGCGATCTCGGCGTTGCGCTCGAGACCGGCCGAGTCGTCGACGACGATCACCTCGGCGGCCGCGCCGGCGGCCTGCGGTGCGATGGACGCGAGCGCCACGGCGAGGTACTCCGGGCGGCCCCGGGTGGGGAGGATGATTGACGCGAACGGGGTCATCTGTCCGAAGAGTCTAAGTTTGCGGCGAGCGTGATCCTCTTTCTGCACAACCGCTACCGTCGCAGCGGCGGCGAGGAGCGCGCCGTCAACGATCTGCTCTGGCTCGTGCGCGAGCACCTCGGCGAGGACGCTGAGCTGCTGGAGCGCGACTCGGCGCTGCTCGGCCGCGGGCGCGCCGCCGCCGGGATGCTCGCAGGCGGGTTGCGCCCGGACGAGGTGGCCGCTGCGGTGCGACGCACCGGCGCGAGGATCGTGCACGCCCACAACCTGACGCCGTCGTTCGGCTGGCGCTCACTCGCTGCGGCGCGCGAGGCCGGCGCGCGCGTCGTCGCCCACCTGCACCAGTACAGGCTGGTCTGCGCGGTCGGCATCTGCTTCACCGGCGGGCAGGAGTGCACCCGCTGCCACGGGCGCAACACGCTCCCGGGCGTGCTCCACGGCTGCCGAGGCGGCGCCGCCGAGTCGCTCGTCTACGCCGCCGGGCTCGCGCTGTGGCAGCGCCGCGTCGCCGGGCTGATCGACGCCGCGATCGTCCCCAGCCAGTTCGCGCGCCGGCGCCTGCTCGACCTCGGCGCCCCGCTGCCTGCGGCGACTCATGTGCTGCCGCATCCGCTGCGCGACTTCGCGGCTCACTCGCAGGCCGCGGCCGGGCGCTACGCCCTGTTCGCCGGGCGCCTGGAGCCCGAGAAGGGCCTTGAGGTGGCGATCGAGGCCTGCGCCATCGCCGGGCTGCCGCTGGTGGTCGCCGGTGCCGGGTCGCAGCGCCGGCGCTTCGAGGAGGCGCCGGATGTCACCTTCGCCGGCGCCGTCGCGCAGAGCGAACTGGCCGCGCTGCGGGCGGGTGCGAAGGTCGCGCTCGTGCCCTCGCTCAGCGCCGAGACCTTCGGCCTCGCCGCAGCCGAGGCGATGGCGGCCGGGGTGCCCGTGGCGGGCTCGCAGATCGGCGCCCTGCCGGAGCTGGTCGCGCAGCAGTGGCTGTCGCCGGCGGGCGACGCGCACGCCCTTGCCGCCACGATCGCGGCGCTCGGCGCCGACCCGGGCGCCGGCGAGCAGGCGCTGCGCAGCGCCCGCGAGTTGCTTGACCCATCGCGGCTGGCGTCCGAGCTTGCGGCGATCTACGCCTCCGTTCCCCGCCGATAGGATCCGGCGCAGATGCGCGCGATCGTCACCGGGGGCGCCGGCTTCATCGGCTCAAACATCGTGGACGCGCTGATCGAGCGTGGCGACGAGGTGACCGTGATCGACGACCTCTCGACCGGCAAGCGCGAGAACCTCGATCTCGCGCTCTCCCGCGGGGCGCGGCTGTCCGTGCTCGACATCCGCGACGCTGAGCAGCTGAGCGGCGTGATCGACGAGTTCGCCCCGCAGACGATCTTCCACCTCGCCGCGCAGATCGACGTGCGCCGCTCGCTCGCCGAGCCCGCCTGGGACGCCACGATCAACGTCGCCGGGACGATCAACGTGCTCGAGGCGGCGCGCCGCCACGGCGTTGAACGGATCGTCAACAGCTCGACCGGCGGCGCGATCTATGGAGAGGCCGAGACGATCCCCTCCAGCGAGGCGACGACGCCGTTGCCCGAGGCGGCCTACGGCCAGAGCAAGCTCTCGGCGGAGGGGTACCTCGGCCTCTACGAGCGCCTCTACGGCCAGAGCTCGGTGACGCTGCGCTACGGCAACGTGTACGGGCCGCGCCAGGACCCGCTCGGCGAGGCCGGTGTGGTCGCGATCTTCACCGGCCTGCTCGAGTCGGGCGGACAGCCGACCGTTTTCGGCGACGGGCACCAGACGCGCGACTACGTCTACGTCGGCGACGTCGTCGCCGCCAACCTCGCCGCGGCGCAGGCCGACGTGCACGGGGCGATCAACATCGGCACGGGCGTCGAGACGAGCGTGCTCGAGCTGATCGCGATCCTGCGCGAGCTGGCCGGCGCCGAGAGCTTCGAGCCGCGCTTTGCGCCGGCACGCCTGGGCGAGCTGGCACGCAGCTGCCTCGACGTGACGCTCGCACGCGAGACGCTCGGCTGGAGGCCGAGCGTCTCGGTCCGCGAAGGCCTGCGCCTCACATTCGAGGCGAGCCGGGCGGCGCCCCCGACGTGAGCGCCGCCGCGCCGGCGCGCGCGCTGATCACAGGCGTCAGCGGACAGGACGGCTCATACCTCGCGGAGCTGCTGTGCGCCGAGGGCCTCGAGCTGCACGGCATCGTCCGCGAGCGTGCCGACGGCGCCACGGCGAACCTCGACGCGGTGCGCAGTTCGCTCACCCTGCACGAGGGCGATCTGCTCAAGCGGGGGACGCTGCGCGAGCTGATCGCCGAGACCTCGCCCGATCAGATCTACCATCTGGCGGCGCCGGCCTTCGTGCCCGACTCGTGGGCCGCGGTCGCCGACACGCTGGCGGGAATCGCGACGGTCACCGGCGAGCTGATCGACGCCGTGCGCGACCACGTCCCTGGCGCCCGCGTCGTGATCGCGACCTCGCGCGAGATCTTCGGCGACGCCGCGCCGAGCCCCCAGCGCGAGGACACCCCGTGCGCGCCAAGCTCCCCCTACGGCGTCGCCAAGCTCGCAGCCCACCAGCTCGTCGGCCTGCTGCGCGAACGTGACGGGCTGGCGCTGTCCTCGGCGATCCTCTTCAACCACGAGTCGCCGCGCCGCCATCCGCAGTTCCTCTCGCGCAAGGTGACCGCGGCGGCGGCGGCGATCAGCCTCGGGCGCCAGGACGAGCTGTGGCTGGGCGACCTGGACGCCGTGCGCGACTGGTCGGCCGCGCGTGACATCGTGGCCGGCCTGCGGCTCATGGCCGCGGCGCCCAAGGCGGGCGACTACGTGCTCGCCAGCGGCACCGGGCACACGGTGCGTGAGCTGGCGCAGGTCGCCTTCGCCTGCGTCGGGTTGGACGCCGCGCTCTACCTGCGGGTCGATCCGCAGCTCGTCCGCCCGCCCGAGACCTCGCGCCCGCTCGGGGACTGGAGCCGCGCGCGGGATCTGCTCGGCTGGGCTCCGCAGATCCCCTTCGAGGAGCTGATCGCCGAGATGGTCGCCGCGGACCTTGCCGCGCTCACGGGCGCCTGAGGCGCCCGGCGCGCACGCGGCCTCGGCCGGGCTTCAGGCGATGGTGATCTCCGAGGCGAGATAGACGTCCTGGATCGCGTTCAGCAGCTCGACGCCGTCCTCCATCGGCCGCTGGAAGGCCTTGCGGCCGCTGATCAAGCCGGTGCCGCCGGCGCGCTTGTTGATCACCGCGGTGCGAACCGCCTCGGCGAGATCGGTCGCGCCGGAGGAGGCCCCGCCGCTGTTGATCAGCCCGGCGCGGCCCATGTAGCAGTTGGCCACCTGGTAGCGGCAGAGGTCGATCGGATTCTCGGAGGTCAGCTCGGAGTAGACCAGCGGGCTGGTCTTGCCGTAGTCCTTGCCGAGCGCGGTGTAGCCGCCGTTGTTCTCGGCCATCTTCTGCTTGATGATGTCGGCCTCGATCGTCACGCCGAGGTGGTTCGCCTGCCCGGTCAGGTCGGCGGCGAGGCTGTAGTCGACGCCGTCCTGCTTGAAGGCGGAGTTGCGCAGGTAGCACCACAGGACGGTGAACATGCCAAGGCTGTGGGCCTCCTCGAAGGCCTGGGAGACCTCGACCAGCTGGCGTGTCGACTCCTCGCTGCCGAAGTAGATCGTCGCGCCGACGCCGACCGCGCCGAGGTCCCAGGCGCGCTGCGCGCTCGCGAACATCACCTGGTCGTAGCGGTTCGGGTAGGTCAGCAGCTCGTTGTGGTTGAGCTTGACGATGAAGGGGATGTGGTGGGCGTAGCGGCGGCTGACGGCGCCGAGCACGCCGAGTGTCGAGGCCACGGCGTTGCAGCCGCCCTCGATCGCGAGCTCGACGATCGCGGCGGGGTCGAAATAGACCGGGTTGGGCGCGAAGCTCGCGCCGGCGGAGTGCTCGATGCCCTGATCGACCGGCAGGATGCTGACATAGCCGGTGCCGGCCAGGCGGCCGTGCCCGAACAGGGCTGCCAGGTTGCGCAGCGTCGTGTTGCTGCGGTCGGTCTGGGAGTAGATGCGGTCCACGAAATCCGGACCGGGGAGATGCAGCAGCGAGCGCTCGATGGTGGTCGAGGTGTGGTCGAGCAGCTCGTCAGCCCCGTCGCCCAGCAACTCGACGATGTGGTCAATCGTCGTTGAGGTAGTCATGTCCACGAGCGTAGCGCCTTGCGCCGCTTGGCGATGTAACAAGCTGACGCCACGGCGGCGGGCGCGAGAGCAGCGAATCGGTGCGGCGCCGTGCGCCGCCATGAAACTCAGCGGGAGAGCAACGCGAGGTCGCAGTCGACCATCAGCCGGATCATCGTCTCGAAGTCGGTTTGCGGCTCCCAGCCGAGCAGGCGCGTGGCCTTGGAGTGGTCGCCGATCAGGTGGTCGACCTCGGCCGGGCGCACGAACTGCGGGTCGATCACGACGTGCTCGTCGACGTCGAGGCCGGCCTGGTCGAAGGCGACCGAGACGCAGTCGCGGACCGAGTGCGTGACACCGGTGGAGATCACGAAGTCCTCCGGCTCGTCGCGCTGGAGCATCAGCCACATCGCCTCGACGTAGTCCTTCGCGTAGCCCCAGTCGCGCTCCGCGTCGAGGTTGCCGAGGTGCAGCTTCGTGGCGAGCCCGAGCTTGATCGCGGCGGCGTGCCAGGTGATCTTGCGCGTGACGAACTCGAGCCCGCGGCGCGGGGACTCGTGGTTGAAGAGGATGCCGCTGGTCGCGTGCAGGTCGTAGCTCTCGCGGTAGTTGACCGTGATGAAGTGGCCGTAGGCCTTCGCCACGCCGTAGGGCGAGCGGGGGTAGAACGGCGTCAGCTCCGTCTGGGGGATCTCGCGCACCTTGCCGAACATCTCACTCGATGACGCCTGGTAGAAGCGCGCGTGCGGACAGACCTCGCGGACCGCTTCGAGGATGCGGGTGACGCCAACGCCACTGAACTCGGCCGTCAGCGTCGGCTGAACCCAGGAGACCGCGACGAATGACATCGCCGCGAGGTTGTAGATCTCGTCGGGCGCACTCGCGCGCAGGGTGTCGACGAGCGAGCGCTGGTCGAGCAGGTCGCCCTGGTGCAGCGTGATGCGATCGCGCAGATGCTCGATGCGGTCAAAGCGCTCGGTCGATGAGCGCCGGACCATGCCGTGGACGTCGTAGCCCTTCTCGAGCAGCAGCTCGGCCAGGTAGGAGCCATCCTGGCCTGTGACTCCGGTGATCAGCGCGGTTGGGCTCATCGCATTACCACCTCGTGCCTGCGCCCGCCGTCGTCACGCTGGCGGTGCGTCCGTTGACCGGTCATGACGTCTGCAGGCTATTGGCTGCGGCGCGCAGCTGCGCGAGCTCCGCGCTGCTCGCGTCGAGCTGGCGCGATAGCGCGACGCGGTGATCGTGCTCGGCGTCGCCCCGCGCCGTGGCCTCGGCGAGCAGCCGGCGCAGGTGGGCGTCATCGGCGTGCAGCTGGGCGATGTTGTGGACAAGCGCGCGCATCTCGCGCGGCTCGGCCGGGTCGATCCGCTCGAGCTCCTCGACGCTGACGACGACCTCGCGGCGGCGCATGATCACGATGTCGTGGACGCCGCGCACCGCGCGCCCGTCGCCGCCGCGTTCCTGGCGGATCTCGACCAGCTCGAAGGCGCGCCCCCAATGCTCGCTGATCCACCACGGCGAGTGGAAGACGGTCGGGCCGCCGCCCTCCCAGTCCTGGCCGTGGCGCAGCACGTTCATGCCGATCGCGTCGGCGTCCCACTCGCCGCCGCGTTCGACCCCCACCATCCCCTCGCCGAGCACGGTCACGACCGCCAGCCCGCCGGCCGCCAGTACCCGGTGCAGCTCGAGCAGCCAGCCGGCCCAGCCGTCGGTCAGGTGCGTGAAGACCGAAACCGCGTAGATCAGGTCGAAGAAGCCGTCGTCCCAAGGCAACCCGGGAGTTTCCGCCACGCGTACGAACGATCCGTAGGTGTGGTGCTCGGTCATCCAGTCGATGCTCGCGCCGTCGATGTCGCAGCCGAACAGCTCGGCGCGCTCGGCGAGCGAAGCCAGGTGGCGCGAGACCTTGCCCACGCCGCAGCCGAAGTCGAGCACGCGGGGGCGCCCGGCGGACGGCTGCAGGCGCTCGAGCAGCGACTCGAGCAGCGCCGCCATCGAGCGCCCGTCGGTGAGGTAGCGCCCCACCACGTCGGTGCCCGGTGTCCAGCCGGTGCGACGGATCAGCGCCTGGGAGGGGATGGCGACGCCGTCCGGGGGATCCGCTTCCCGTTCCACGGGGTTCCCGAGCGCCTCGATCGCGCGCGACTGTGCCTCCGCCTGCTCGAGCAGGAAGGTCACGACGCGGGCGTTCGCGGCGTTGACGCTGCTCTGCACGTCGAGCAGCGGGAACAGCAGCCGCCGCAATGCGCGCTTCAGCGCGACGACGGCGCGGCCGGACAGGCGGCGCCGCGAGCTGACGGGTACCGCAGTGAGGTCGAACGCTCGGTGCAGGTGTCCGGCGTCGCCCGCAAGCCATGCCGCGAGCGTCTGTGCCGCGGGCTGCTCAGACGGCGAGAGCGGTGGCGGTGGTGGCGAAGCGACGTTCGGCTGGCGCACACCTGGTGCCGCGGCGGGGTCTGAGATCGCGCGCTGGTAGCAGTCGAGGTGGCGGGCGGCGACGAGCTGCCAGTCGGCCGCGGCGATCAGCGGGTCATCGAGCAGCTCGTGCAGTGTCGCCTCGAGTGCGGCGGGGTCGTCGGCGATCTTGTGGATGCGCCCGGGTCGCGCCGGCAGGTCGGCGAACCAGGTGGTGTCGGTGACGACCAGCGGGCGGCGAGTGGCGAGCGCGGTGTGCGCGGCCTGCGAGGAGCCGACCAGCTCGTTCTCGGCGTACCAGAGCACGATCGCGTCGGCGCCGCGCAGCCAGTCGTGAAGCTCCCGCCAGGGCACCCACCGCTGTCCGCCGTATGGTGCCTCGGAGCTCGCGGCCGACTCGAAGGTCCAGCCGTTTCGCTCGCAGATCGGCGCGATGATCTCCTCGCGCGTGCGCCCGAGTCCGAATGTCCGCACGATCGCGGGCACGTTGCGCACGCCGAAGCTGATCACGTTGTCGGTCGGCCCGACGCCGAGGCGGTGTGTGATCGCCGCGTCGAAGCGGTGGAGCTCGAGCTCGCGTGGCACCCAGTTGTCGTGCCAGGTGATCACGCTCGCGCCCTCGAAGCGCTCGAGCAGCTCGAGCAGGCGAGGCAGGTTGTAGAGCCCGAGCTGGAACTGCACGTGCAGCACGTCGAGCCCCAGTGCGAGGATGCGCTCGACGTCCAGCTCGTCGTGACCGTAGCGGTTCCAGTGCGCCACGTCGAAGCAGGCGACGATATAGTCCTCGTCGGGAGCGAGCGCGCGCTCGTCGTAGTTGCGCGAGCCGAGCACGACCAGCTCGATCTCGTCGTGGCTCGCAAGCGCCTCCACCAGCGCGCGCGAGTACTCGGCGATCCCGCACTGCGTGTTCCAGCTCGTGAGCATGCCGACCTTCACGGCGTCACTGCCACGATCGAAGCCGGGCGCACGCAGCACATCGTATGCCCCGCCGCCAGCACGGTTCAGTGTGGGCGGGCGCGCTGGCGCGCGTACTGGCGCGCGAAACCGGCGACGAAGCGCGGGTTGTAGCGGGCGTAGCGCCGCCACAGGCGGCGTGGCTCGCGGGCGAGGCGGTAGATCCACTCGAGCCCGTGGGTGCCCATCCACGGTGGCGCCTGGGCGACCAGGCCGGCGTGGAAGTCGAAGGCGGCGCCGACAGCGATCAGCATCGGCGCCGCCAGGCGCGGGCGCATGCGGGCCATCCACTGCTCCTGGCGCGGCTGGCCGGTGCCGACGAAGACGACCTGCGCGCCGGAGGCGTCGATGCGCACGGCGTCCTGCTCGTCCTCCTGCGCGCTCAGCTCGCGAAACGGCGACGCGTGCGCGCCGACGATCTCAAGGCCGGGGAAGCGCGTGCGCAGTCTGACTGTTAGCTCGACCAGGGCGGCGTCGTTGCGGCCGCCATAGAGGTAGACCTTTGTGCCGGTGTGCGCGGCGTGCTTGCAGTAGCGCGCCATCAGGTCGGGACCGTAGACGCGCGTGGCGGAGGGGTGGCCGAGCGCTCGCAGGGCCCAAACCAGCGGTTGCCCGTCGGGGACCACGAGCGAGGCGGCGAGCACCGCGGCGCGAACCTCCGGGTCCTCCTGCGCGAGCATCACAAGATGGACCGCCGCGGCGCTGAGCGAACCGCGGGAGCCCGACGCCACCGTCGCGTCGATCCACTCGATCACCGCCGTGTAGTCGGTGAGCGCGAGCGGGGTGCCGAGCACCTCGACGCTCGGCGGCACCAGGGGCGCGGACTCAGCCAGCGCCGCGAACGGGGCCGGCGGGGAGCCGCCCGGGGTCGTGCTCCTCGCGCGGAGCCCTGACGCGCTCGAACGCGATCACCACGAGCCCACGCTCGGGGTCGACGCTGTTGGAGGCGGCTCTTAGCGTCTCGCCGGTGCGGCGCTCCACGGCGGCGGAGACCATGCGCTGCATCGAGGCCAGTGGCGGTTCGGCTCGCTGACCGACCGCGTCGGGGGCGAGGCGCATCACAACCAGGATTGCGTCGCCGTCGGTCCAAGCCCGTGTCGCCTTCGGCGCCGTCCCGTATATCGCGCTGTGGATATCAGCGAGCGCTTGCGCTGCGATCTCGCCGATGCGCTCGGTTTCGGCGGCCTCTGCTGTGATGTGCTTCACGGTCTGCCCTTCGTCGCGGGCGGCAAATGCGGTGTGAGCTATAACGTCTATTTCGGGACGCCGGACCCCGGCTCGCTGGTGAGGTATCGGCAAGCGAGCCAGTGAACTTCGTCCCCAAGTATTCGTAGCGGACGGGTCGAACATTCGTCCAGGCCCGCAAGATTTCTCTCGTTTCGCACGCCGTCTCAAAAGCTGCGGGAGCGCAGCCGCCGGGCGATATCAATGGCCTCTCCGCGCGTCCCGACTCCGAGCTTGCGGAGCACGTGTTTGACGTGGCTTCGCACCGTTTCCAGCGCCAGACCGAGCCGCTGGGCGATTTCGGCTGTACCGGCGCCGTCGATCAGCAGATCCAGGACCTCCCACTCCCGCCCGGTCAGCGCCCCCCCGGCCGGGCGAAGGCGCGTGTGCGGCTCGGCCTGGCGGTAGAGCTCGTCGATCAGGCGCGTGCCGAGCTGGCGCGAGATCGCCGCCTCGCCCGCCAGCGCGCCGCGGAGTGCGCGCGCAAGAGGTCCGTAGTCGAGGTCCTTGCGGACGTAGCCGACGGCGCCGGCGCGCAGTGCGCGTATGGCCGTGTCCTCATCGTCGGTGATCGAGCAGAAGACCATGCGGATCGCCGGCAGCTGGCGGCGCAGCTCCTTGCCGACCGCGATCCCTTCGAGGCGCGGGTAGCCGATGTCGATCAGCACGAGATCGGGGCGCGCGGTGCGTACCGCGGCGATCGCGTCATCCTCGCCGGCGGCCTCGGCGCTGACCACGAACTCGCCGGCGGCGGTGATCGCTTCACGCATCGCGCGACGGGCCAGCGCGTCGCGGTCGACCAGCACGAGGCGGACGACTGCTTGGGCCCCGGCGTGTGGGGATTCGATGGTTGACGGTATTTGCGACACGGTGACCCAAGGATGCTAGGTCAGCCGTGAGCGCGAGGACTGGGGGGAAGTGCGGGTCGGGAGTGGTGAAGATCGCGCGACGGCGGCCGGCGACGATCGGGGTGGTTTTCTCCCCCCGCGGGGGCGGCGAAGATCCCCTCACAGGGGAGCTGTGGCCGTGGACCCTTGTACCCATGAGTGCCGCCTCGACCACCGCCCGCCCGCAGGCCCACGGCGCTGCCGCCGTAACGAGCCACGAGCCGGGCGAGGGGACTGGCCCGCTGACGAGCTTTCGCCTGCGCAATGCCGCCGCCGAGAGCCCGCAGGCGGCCCGCGCCACCCGGCTCGCCGTCGCGCGCGCCAAGCAGGGCGACCGGGACGCGCTGCGCCACCTGTATGTGCGCTACGCCGACAACGTCTACAGCTACGTCATGTCGATCGTGCGCAACCATCACGAGGCCGAGGATGTCACCCAGCAGGTCTTCGCGAAGCTCCCCGACAGCCTGCGCCGCTACGAGGATCGCGGCGCCCCGTTTCTGAGCTGGCTGGTGCGGCTCGCGCGCAACGCCGCGATCGATCAGCTGCGCTCTCGCCGGGCGGTGCCCGTGGCCGAGCCGATCGAGCGCCTCGCGCCGGCCGAGGAGGGCGGCGCCCGCGAGCGCCGCGACAACCTTCGCAGCGCGCTCGAGACGCTGCCGGAGGACCAGCGCGAGATCATCGTGCTGCGTCACGTCGGCGGACTGGCTCCGGCCGAGATCGCGGCGCGCCTCGGGCGCAGCGAGTCCGCGGTCAACGGCCTGCACCACCGCGGCCGGCGCGCGCTGCGCGCCGAGCTCACTCGTCTCGGCGTCGCGCCGATGACGATGGCCGCCTGAGCACTCGCGCGCCCGCGGGCTCCTATGAACTGCGCGTCGCGCCGCGGCAGCCCCGCCCTGAGTGCGGGACGGAGCACACAGCGCCTTCTGGGCGCCCGGCGCGGCGAACAGACGCCCGCCTTCTGAGCGCTGGCGACGCACACAGCGCCTCTGAGCGCTCGGCGCGGCGGAACCTAGACGCCCGCCCCCCTTCTGAGCGCTCGAGGGCGCACACGGCGCCTCCTGAGCGCTCGGCACGCCAAGGGGCGCCGCAGGGGCGGTGCTAGGCTGGGACCCCGTCCGTCGCAGGGGAGCCACCCGGGTCGCGGCCTGGGAGGAAGTTGCCCCGAATCGGCACCGCTGCGCCCAAAAAGCGGGGTGGAAATTCACCCACGGGCGCTTCGGAGGCGCCCCTACTCTTCGCACTACGAATGGACTCGACAGGGTATGTCCATCCTCGCCAGCTGGTGAGTGGGCATCGGAAAAAGTCGCAGGGAGCGCCATGAACAACGCCGGGGAACACATGAACAAGCGCGAGGGAGCGAACGGCAAGCCCGCCGAGTCGCGGCCCGCCCCCCACGGTGGGGGTGCCGGCGAGCGCGTGGAGCACGACCGCAACGGGTCAGGCCCGGGTCGGGTGTCGGCGCACGAAAGCGGCGCGCCCGTCAACGGCAAGCGCCACTCGGGCGAACGGCTGCGGATCATCATTGCCGACCCCGATCCGCTCGCGCGTCGCGTGATTCGCGACTCGCTGCACCTCGACGGCGGCTTCGTCGTCGCGGCCGAGGCAAAGGACGGCATCGAAGCAGTTGAGCTGGCCTTGCATTACCGGCCCGAGCTCGTGCTGATGGAGGTCGGCATGCCCGGGCTTGACGGGATCGGCGCCTGCCGCGAGATCACTGCCAAGGCGCCGCAGGTCCGCGTCGTGATGTTCTCGGTCCCGCAGGACCGTGACGTCGAGATCCGGGCGCTGCGCGCCGGAGCCGGCGGCTTCCTCTCCAAGAACGCCGAGATCGAGGCCGTGGCACGGGCGTTGCGCTCGGTTGCGACCGGCGAGGCGGCGGTGA
>Ga0302320_10014098_pt1 | contig 16573 bp, 18 predicted proteins | sample Bog_T0_3_FD_202130 | JGI IMG/M metagenome (GOLD analysis project Ga0302320, IMG submission 202130) | Peat permafrost microbial communities from Stordalen Mire near Abisko, Sweden - Bog_T0_3 | ecosystem: Environmental > Terrestrial > Soil > Wetlands > Peat | place: Sweden: Abisko, Stordalen Mire... | reverse complement strand
TGAAATGCTGGGCGATGCCGAAGGAAATGGCGCGGAAGACAAAGCCGCAACCTCGCTGGAAGTGGGGCGCATCGTGCCCATCTACGAGTCGGCGGGGCAAGGCCGCGTGACCGCACGCTGGTTTCGCCGAGTCATCCGCACGGCGCTCGACGATCTTACTCCCGAGCTCGCCGAAGCCATCCCGGCAGCCGTACGCGAGCGTCTGGCGCTGGTTTCGCCGCGCGAGGCGCTGTGGAAAGTTCACTGGCCGGAAGCCGGCGAGAGCTTCGAAGATTTGCAATCGTCGCGCACGCCGGCACATATTCGCCTGATCTTTGAAGAATTGTTTTTCATCGAGCTTGGACTCGAGCTCAAGCGCCGCCAGCAGAAGGCGCAAACCGGCATTGCCTTCCAACTGGACGACCGGGTGCGCCAGGCCATCAAGAAGATTCTGCCCTTCCATCCCACGGCGGCGCAGAAACGGGTCTTGAAAGAGATTGCCGATGACATGCAAAAGCCGCATCCCATGCGGCGTTTGCTGCAGGGCGATGTGGGCTCGGGGAAAACCATCATCGGCTTCCAGGCCGCGATCATCGCCATCGAGAACGGTTGTCAGGTAGCGCTGATGGCGCCCACCGAGATTCTCGCGCAGCAGCATTATTTCTCCGCGCGCAGAATTCTGGAGAATGCCGGATACCGCATCGTCCTGCTGACCGGCTCGCTGGAGGCCGACCGCAAGCGCGAGATCCGCCGCCACATCGCGCAGGGCAACGCGCAGCTCGTCATCGGCACGCACGCGCTGTTGGAAGAGAAAGTTGAGTTCGCAAAGCCGGGGCTGGTGATTGTCGACGAACAACACCGCTTCGGCGTTTTGCAACGCCTGAAGTTAATGAAGAAGTCCGGCGAGGGCAGCGACGATAAAAATCCTGCCGAGCCCGATGTCCTGGTAATGACCGCCACGCCCATCCCGCGCACGCTCGCGCTCACACTTTACGGCGATCTCGATCTCAGTATTCTCGACGAACTTCCTCCCGGCCGCACGCCCATCGTCACGCGGCGAATCACCGACGACCGCTCGCCCGAGGTGTGGGACTTTGTGCGCAAGCAGGTTGCAAAGGGGCATCAAGTGTACGTGGTTTACCCGGTCATCGCGGAAAACGAGGAGACCGAGCTGAAAGCCGCGGTCAAGATGTACCGCGAGCTGAGCGGGAAGGTGTTTGCCGATCTGAAGGTCGGGTTGTTGCACGGCCGTCTGGATTCCGACCTGAAAGATCAAGTCATGCGCATGTTCCAGAAAGGCGAGTTGCAGATTTTAGTTGCGACCACCGTGATTGAAGTGGGCGTGGACGTGCCGAACGCGACAGTAATGGTAATCGAACACGCGGAACGATTTGGCCTGGCGCAGCTTCACCAGTTGCGCGGGCGCATCGGGCGCGGCGCCGCGAAATCTTATTGCATCCTGATGACCGGCGGCAAAGTGACGGAAGAGGGCGAGCGCCGCCTCGACGCCATGGTGCGCACTAACGACGGCTTCCAGATTGCCGAACTCGATCTGGAACTGCGCGGGCCGGGGGAATTTTTCGGCACGCGGCAAGCCGGAATGCCGAGCTTCCGCGTCGCCAATCTGATACGCGACCGGCAGTTGCTGGAATTAGCCAAGCGCGAAGCCGCGGCGGTGATGGCCGGACCCAATTCCGAAGTCACGCAGGTTGAAATCAGTCGAGCCCTGGTCGCCCTGCGCACCCGCTGGCAGCATACCTACGGTCTAGTCGAGGTGGGCTGAAGACGACGACTGAACTGATAGAATCGAACAGATGGCCGGTACATCTCAACTAATCCAGATCGAGCTCGGACCGCCAGTTCGCGTTCCCAAGCCGGACTGGCTCCGCGCCAAAGCGCCCGTTGGCGACAACTTTCACCAGCTCAAGAAGCTGGCGCGCGCACTGGGATTGCACACCGTTTGCGAATCGGCGCAGTGTCCCAACATCGGCGAATGCTGGCATCATAAGACCGCGACTTTCATGCTGCTCGGCGATATCTGCACCCGCCGCTGCGGATTCTGCGCGGTGCCGAAGGGCCGGCCAGAGCCTATCGACTGGGACGAGCCGCGTCGCGTGGCCGAAGCCGTTGCGACGCTGGGGTTGAAACACGCCGTTGTGACCAGCGTGAATCGTGACGATGACAATGTTGGCGGAGCGAAAGTTTTTGCCGAGACCATTCGCGAGATTCGCGAACTGATTCCAGATTGCCGCATCGAGGTGCTGATCCCAGACTTCCAAGGTCTGGAAGAACCGCTGAAGATCGTGCTCGACGCGCGGCCCGACGTTCTCAACCACAACACCGAAACCGTGCCGCGGCTTTATCGCGCGGTCCGCTCCGGCGCGCGTTACGAGCGCACTCTCACCTTGCTCGAAAACGCCAAGAAATTTTCTCCCGGCATGGTGACCAAGAGCGGCGTGATGGTCGGCCTCGGCGAATCCACGGACGAACTGATCGAGGTATTCCGCGATCTCGGTGGCCGCGGCGTCGACATTCTCACCGTGGGTCAGTATCTCCGTCCCTCGCGCGACCACTTGCCGATCGCCCGGTTCTACACGCCTGAAGAATTTCGCGAGTTACGGACTGAGGCCTTGCGCTTCGGCTTCCGCCACGTCGAATCCGGCCCCATGGTGCGCTCCAGCTATCATGCGCACGAGCAGGCCGAGTCCACATCCGCTCCGCGAGTGGTGACCTAGACCCTGCATGTTGAGCCCGCTCCTGGTGCTGCTGGGTTTCTTCGCCGGTTTGCTCGGGGCGATGACCGGCATCGGCGGCGGCATTTTGCTCACGCCCATCCTCGCCCTGCATTTTGGCATTCCCATCCGGCAGGCCATTGGCACCAGTCTGGTGGCCGTGATCACCACCTCGGCGGCCAGTTCTTCCGTCCATCTTCAGCGCCACACCACTGACATCCGTCTCGGCATGACGCTCGAACTCGCAACATCTCTTGGCGCGGCCGTCACCGCCTATCTGGTCGGCTACTTCAACCGCAATGCGCTTGAGGGACTGTTCGCCGGCTTCCTGCTGTACAGCTCCCTCACCATTTTGCTGCGTCGAGGCAAAGTCAGAGATCAGGAAGAACTTCCCGCCCAGAATAACGGTGAAACTGTGATTCCGCCGTACGAGCCCCAGCGGTATCCACTCGGCCTATGCGCCTCTCTGGTCGCTGGCGGGCTTTCGGGTCTGCTCGGCATCGGCGGTGGTCCCATCAAAGTTCCGGTGATGTTTATCTTCATGAACGTCCCACTCATGGTGGCCACGGCAACCTCGAATTTCATGATCGGAGTCACGGCCGCGGCCAGCGCCATCGTCTACTACCGCCGCGGAGACATTCTGGTGGAGCTGGCCGCCCCGCTGGCTGTGGGCGTCTTTCTGGGCTCGCTGCTGGGGGCGCGCCTGGCGCCGCGCATTCAAACCAAATACGTTGTCTATCTACTGGTGGCGATCATGCTCTATCTCGCCGGCCACTTGTTCGTACACCTGCTCACGGGAGGCGCGGCATGAGCCAGCTCCGGGAACCGGGCTTCGATCGCGTGGTTGCCCTCGTCCTACGGGTGGGCTCATTCGGATGTTTCTTCATCATGCTGGCAGGTTTGCTGGTTGGACTTTTTGTCCACGGCCGCATTCCGGGCGACATCGAACGCGCGGGCGTGCTGCTGATGCTAGCGACCCCGGTCGTGCGGGTTGCGGTCGCCGCCGTTCTCTTTCTGCGTGAAAAGGATTGGAAGTACGGGGCGATCTCGTTTGGAGTGCTCGCCATTCTACTGCTGAGCGCGGTCTTCGGAATCGGAGAGCACTGAGGGGAATTGAGTAATCGGGTAATTTAGTAATTGAGTAATTTGAAAACGAAACTAAGCCGCAAAGTTTTTCAATTACCAAATTACTAAATTTCCCAATTACCAAATCCCGCTAGAAGATGTGCAGCTTGATGCTGAGATACTTCTTGGGATTTTCCCGGATTGCCTTTATCAGGCCCTGCGTTTCTTCCAGCATCTGATTGGCGTTGTTGTAGAGCGATTCGTCCTTTAGCAACTTTCCCGCCGTACCCCGTCCCGCCTCAAGATCGCTGGTCAGTGCCGCAAGCTTGGTCATCGTGGTGTCGATCTTCTTCGCCAGTTCCTCGTCCTTCAGCAGCCTTCCCGCCGTCCCCTTGCCCTCTTGCAAGTCGTCGCTCACCTTCTTTAAGTTCACGATGGTGTCGTTGGCATTGTTGTAGAGAGACGGATCCTTCAGGAATTTTCCTGCCGTGCCCTTACCCTGTTGCATGTCGTCGATAACGCCATTCATTTTGTCGAGAGTTGCGACAAATTTGTTGTAGGCGTCATTGCTGTTGACCAACTGGCCTAGGCTGCCTTGTCCCTTGGCGATCTGATCGACGATTCCCTGGAAATCCGCGACCGTCGCCGAGAATCGATTATACAAAGTGGGATCGTAAATCAACTTGCCCAGCGAACCCTTGCCGCTTTCCGCGAAAGCGAGGATGCGGTCGGCACGCTTGAGCAGCGCATCCATGTTCTGCAGCGTGCTCTGGCTGGAGCGCACCACCTCGTTGAAGTCAGGATGCACCTGCGTGGGAAGCGTATCGCCATCCTTCGCCAGCGCGCCAATGGCCTGCGAGCTGTCGATATCCAGATAGGTTTCGCCCAGCACGCCGGCGGTATCCAAAGACGTGACTGAATCGCGGCGCAGGTTAAAGCTGTATTTCGTGCTCACCTTCATGATCACTTCCACTGGAGTGAGCTGTTTGTCTTTGTAGTCGGCCACGTGGTAGTCGACAATGCGAATGGCCGAAACGTTGCCGATATCCACGCCGCTCAGCCGCACCGGCGCCCCCACCCGCAGCCCCTCGGCGTTGTCGAAGAATGACACCAGGGTGATGCGATGCGAGAGGAAGCCGCTGGTCCCGGACATGAGAAATAAAAGCAGGGCCAACACCAGGCTGGCGAAGATCACCGTGAGGCCCACACGAAGTTGCGACCACTTGATCTGCTTCTGGCTCGGCAAATGATTTCCTCAGACCGCGGTCTGCGTTTTCAGCGGCAGCAAACGAAACAACCCTGCCCCCCACTGCCCCTCCGCAGCATCATAACAAAACCCAGGCAGCCTCTTAAGCCCGTCGCGCGCGAAGCGCTGGCAATAGCAAGAGCGCGAGGAGATAAGCCCCCACCCCGCAGGCCAGGGTCACGGTCAAACCGAATTGAATCGCGATCACCATGGCCAGCACGGAACCCAGCACGCTCGCAGCGGCATTCATCGCCCAGGCCCACTCCACGGCATTGTCCGCACCAGTCGCCCCGCTAGGGACGTCGACGACGGGACCCGCAGCCAGCGCGCGCAAGCCCGTCGGAAACGGCATTCCCATCACGAAGCCAAGCGGAGCTAACAGAAGGCCGCTTACCACAATTCGGGAGTAGAGTCCCAATCCCACCCACGCCTCCAGCCATCCCGGCAGGAAGGACACGTCCACCAGAAGCGCGAGGATCACCAGCACCAGCGGCATCCAGGCCATTTCGGTACGGGGGAGCCAGCGGCGTGAAAACAGGCTGCCCGCCCCGCTCGACAGCATCAGCAGAAAGATGACCACCGTCAGCGCATAGGTTGGGTGTCCCAGAAAAAGTACGAAGCGTTGGATAAACGAAATCTCCACCAGGATGTAACCCAGACCCACAGCAACGAAATAAAGCAGCGGAAACGGCGACTGGCGGCCTCCCTGCAGGGCTAACGGAAGAATCAGAAAACCCAGCACCGCGACCAGCGAGATAACCAGCACAAGAATCAGAACCAGAACTCCCAGGTTCACCTTCCAGTCGATTCCATGCCGCCCCTCCTGGCCCAGAATTTGCCCGGCCTTAAGCGTGAAGAAAAAGAACGGCGCGTTGTCGGTGACCGGCGATACGTTGTAGGCGTAGCTCTGCGCGAACCGGTAAGGATCGTTGCTCGCAATCAAATCGGCGAATGGATTATGGCCCGGTTGGGATGGCAGATAGAGCGCGGCGAGTTCTTTGTAGCGCTCGAAATGAGCCTTCACCGCGGACTCTTCTTCCAGGGTGAAGGCAGTCTTCTTGGCCAGCACCACCACGGGAATCCCATCTTCGTTGAGCGGCCCTTGCGAAGCCACGATGAAATTGCGCTCCGGATTAGCCACGCCAAGACTATGCAACGCTTGCATAGCTACTGCAACCACGCGCAGTGCCTCCCGAGGCTGGCGGAACTCCCAGCGGGTAATGGCCACCATGCCGTCCGGTCTGAGATGCTGAAAATATTCCCGAAAGGCTTCCACCGTGTAGAGGTTGTTCTCACTCAGCGCGAAAGCGCCCGCCGCGGTCGAAGCCCAGGTATCCACCAGCGTCATCTGCACCACGTCGAACTGCTGCGGGGTGGAGCGCAGGTAAGAGCGCCCGTCGGTCACGTGAATGTGAACATCGGGGCGTTCGTAAAGATGCAGTGAGTAATCGGCATAACGCCCGCGCATGATGGTATCGGCAATAATGGGATTGATTTCAATGCCAGTCACGCTGGGGCTGCCGTTCGCCACCGCGCGCAGCACGTCCACGCCGCCTCCCGGCCCGATGATGGCGAACTCTCCTTGCGGACGCAGCACATTGGCCAGCGCCGGCGGAGCGGACATGAGATTGTGTTCCCACACTGACCCCTGCCAGTGCGCGAGATCGCAATTCATGATGTAGGTTTGAGCGTCGGCGTCGATGACGATGGCCTTGGCTTGAGCCTGGCGATCCACTTCTACACGCGACAGCGCATTCCAGCGCGCGAACTCAACCCATGCCGGGTCGCGGAACATGCCCTTGGCATAGACCACGTCAATCAGCCGGCCGGAGTGATTCGCCGCGATTAATAAGACGAATGCCGCGACGAGGCCACCTGCCGCTTTGCGCGCGCTGGAAGATGCGGCCCAAACCATGGCGGCCGCCGCCATCGCTACAGCCGCTGCCAGAATCGTGTTCGGCCCGCCCACCCAGTTGAGCAGTGGAACCACCGCCAGGCAGGCCAGCGCCCCGCCACTTAAATCCGCTCCGTAAAGCCGCGGCACGCGCCAGGTCTCACGCGCAAACACCACCGAGAAAAGCAATCCGGTCAGGAAAAAAGGCACCGACGAGTCAACGTAGAGAACGCTCAAGCGCAGAAAATTCTGCCCGGTCACCGTGAGCGCGACCGGCACGTGCAGCACAACCTCCAGCACCAGCAACACCAACACCGAGTTCGCCATGCACAGGCGCGCCGCCAGAGTGCGGGTAGGGAAGCGCGCCAGACGCTTCTTCAGCAGGTAGGCAAAAACTCCTCCGGCGCCCAGCCCGAGCAGCGCAATCGAAATCGCCAGAAAAGCGAAGTGATAGAACAGCACCACGGAGAACAATCGAGTAAGCGCCAGCTCCAGCAGCAACGCCGCAAAACTGGTAAGTCCCAAACCCACGAGCAGCGTTCGGTCGGGAATTTCTGCTGGTGAAGAAATCGGTGTAGCAGCCTGAAGAGTCGCGGACATGATGAATAGAATGCGCCAGTCTAGCAGAACACCCACGAGAATGCGGTGTTCCCGCTTCTAGTTTTCGAGAATGACCTGCGCGATGGCCTGCTCCGCGGTGTGCGAAAGCGAAAGTGCGGCATTCTTCACGCCCAGCCTGGCGGCAATCTCGCCGGCTTTTCCGTGAAAAGCGATCGTCGGACGTCCCCCCGGCAGGCGTACAACTTCGCAATCCCGCCAGCGCACACCGTGGCTCCAGCCCGTGCCCAGAGCCTTCATCGCCGCTTCCTTGGCGGCGAAACGCGCCGCGTAGCGCTCCACCCGGTTTGCCTTCGAGTCGCAGTAGCGTCTTTCGCCCGCCGTATAAATGCGCTGCAGAAAGCGGTCGCCAAATCGTTCGATCGACTGCCGAATGCGCGGAACCTCCGCGATGTCGATGCCTGTGCCCACGATCATATTGTCGCTACCTTACAGCAGGCGGTCTCCACGATAAATCAGTTCGCCGTCCACTATGCGCGCTTCTGTGGTCAGGCTATGTGGTTTCACGGGGCCGGTCCCGTCGATGTGCATCACCTCATGTCCGTGCGCGACCAGCCAGTCGGAGACCAGCATGCGGTGGCAGCGGAAGTATACGCGCTCGGCACACATGTAGGCGGTGCGGGAACTCTCAGCCAGCGCAATCAGTTCGGCCATCGCGTTTTCAAACTCCGGCGTCAGCATGTAGTCGGCGTAATTGCGGAAGCTGGCGTTGCGAAGCCCAATGTTCGGGGAGTCTTCGCGACTTTTCTTGCGATAGCCGCCAAGGCCCTTCATCCAGACGTAGTCAATTCCGGCCGCAGGCAAACTTTTTTCTAGAGATTCTCGATTAAATTGCGGCAGCCGCCGCGACATCGGGAAGGCGCGAATATCCACCAGCGTCTGAATTGAATGGGCCCGAAGCGTCTCGACTAACTCGTCGAGTGAGCGGGTCGAATGTCCGACAGTATAGAGGAGCGCCAATACCGTTTCGATGCGAGACGATCATGGAACGATGCGGTTGAGAGCGGCCGCCACCGCGGCGTCCTGCTCGGGAAACACCGTCCGCAAATCCAGCAGCACACGGCCCTCTTCCACCCGTGCAATGATCGGAGGCTCCGAACCACGCAGTCCCGCAGCCAGCTCATCGGCACTCAAGCCTTCGCAACTCAGCGCCAGCACACGCGTCGGCAAAACAGAAGACGGAGCAGCGCCGCCACCAAGGATGGATTCGCCGTCCACCACTTCAACCTTCAACTTCGGCGACGCATTTTTCCGCGCCAGCGCCTCAGCCCGTTCGCCGATCGCTTCTTTCGAAAGCCGCATCATGCGCAGCGTCGGGATCGCGTCGGGATCCCTTCGCACGTAAGCGAGAAGAGTCGCCTCCAGCGCGGCATAGATCAACTTGTCCACCCGCAGGGCGCGGAACAGCGAATTCGATCGCATGCGTGCGATTAACTCGGAACTGCCGCTGATCAACCCCGCCTGCGGACCTCCGAGCAATTTGTCACCGCTATAAGTAACGATGTCAACGCCGCTGTGCAGGCTGTCCAGCACTCCCGGCTCGCTGCCAATTCCGATCGAGCGCAGATCAAAGAGCGCGCCGCTGCCCAGGTCTTCCATCAGTGGAATGCCGCGCCTGCGCGCCAGCGCAACCAGTTCCACGGTAGAGGCCTGCTCGGTGAAGCCAGTGATCTCGAAGTTTGAGCGATGTACGCGCAGCAGCAGCCGCGTCCGTTCGGTGATTGCGGCTTCATAGTCGGCGGTGCGCGTGCGGTTCGTTGTTCCTACCTCGCGCAGGATTGCTCCGGAGTTAACCATCACATCGGGAATCCGGAACGACCCGCCGATCTCCACCAGTTCGCCGCGCGACACGATGACCTCTCCGCCCTCTGCCAGCGTATTCAGCGCCAACAGCACCGCGGCCGCGTTGTTGTTGACCACGATGGTCGCTATTTCTGTTCGTGTGGGGACAGCCGCCTCGGCTGTCCCGCCTGGGCGAAGCCCGGCGGCCTCTGTCGAAGATCCAGCCCGCAGCACATCGCTGTTCAGCAGCTTGCGCAACAGCCGATCCACATGCACATCCCGCTTACCGCGAGTCCCTGCGCCAAGGTCAAACTCCAGATTGGAATAACTCGCGGCAGTCTCGCGGATGTGCTCGATGGCCGCATCACTCAGCGGAGCGCGACCGAGATTAGTATGCAGGATCACTCCAGTGGCGTTGATCACCGAGCGCAGGGAGTAACCAAGCGCCTGCCGAAGTTGGCTCTCCGCCGCTTCCGCCAGACCTGAAAGCGCGAGCCCCAGCGCTTGCTCATCCAGCAGGCCCGATGCAATTTCTTGCCGCAGCCGGCCCAGCACGATGCGCGCAGCATCCACCACGGAATCGTGGCCGTAGCTCGCCGTCAAAGCGCGAACCGCAGGGTCGCGCATCACATCGTCCACAGAAGGAAGTCTGCGAAAAAGCTCCGGTAGCGCGCCCGTTTTCACCCGAAGATTATCCCACGAAGGCAATAAACTACGCTCCGGCGACTCCACGCTCTCTGGCTACAGCGTGTGCAGGTAGGCCAGCAGATCCTGCATGTCTTGCGCGCTCAGCACTTGTCCGTAGCCCGTCATATCGGGACGGCCATTGCGAATAATGTCGCCCACGCGGTCGTCATTCGCAGGCAGTCCGGTGTGAGAAAGGTATTGATGCTGGAACATGCCCTTCAAGCCCGGCCCTTTTTTTCCCCGGGTGGAATCGGGCCGGTGGCAGCGGTCGCAGTAGTTGTCATAAATCTTGCGGCCGGTTGCCTGCTGGGGGTTGAGTCCGAGTTCCGCATCTGATTTGCGACGCTCCACGTCGCAACCCGTGAGTACAGCCAGCGCAAGGCCCACAGCCAGGATCGCCCCCATCCAACGCCGTTGGCCAATTGCGGCCCTGCCGTCATGCCGTTCGATCACTCGCATCCTTATCTCGATTACTCGCATCCTTTTAGCTCTCACTCGCCCACCGCATTATTCATAAGCAGTTTCCCACAGCCGCCGCAGTGCCACTGACTTACAATGATAGAGCAAAAACCATGCCAGTTGCCGTGAAGCGAGTTTACGAATCGGTATCGCGCTCCGATGGAGCGCGCGTTCTCGTCGACCGCCTGTGGCCGCGCGGTCTTCGAAAATCTGACGTCGCTCTGCAGGAGTGGTTCCGCGATCTCGCTCCCTCCAACGAACTGCGCAAGTGGTTTCACGCGCAGCCGGATCACTGGCTGACATTTCGCAAGCGCTACCTGAAAGAGTTGGCCAGTCCCGAAGCCGAGAACGATTTGCGGAAGCTCTACGCTCTGGCTCACAAGAGAAAGCGCGTCACGCTCTTGTATGCCTCAAAGAACGAGCAGCGCAACAATGCCATCGTGCTCAAGGACTTGCTCGACGGAATGCGCAAACCGCCGACCGGCACCGGCCCCGGCGCGCTTCGCACCATGCGTATGCGGGAAGCGGCGGTCCGGCGCCGCTAGCCGAAGTTTATCGCTCGCGAAAGTCCCCTTGCGACCCAATCATCGCGCATTTGGCTAGCTTCCTTTAGAATCTGCCGCATGAGATCTGTCTTTCAGTGGAGCCTCGGCACGCGCACTCTGGAGTTGGGCAAGCACACGCTGATCATGGGGATCGTCAACGTGACGCCTGATTCCTTTTCTGACGGCGGCCTCTACCTGGACTCCGGCAAGGCTGTCGATCACGCGCTGCAACTGCTCGACGAAGGCGCTGACATCATTGACGTTGGCGGAGAATCCACCCGCCCCGGCGCCAGCGTCGTCGCCGCATCCCCGCCGGCAGAAGCTAATGAAAAGGCAGAAACGGATGAGAAAAAAGAGGCACAACGGAACCCCGCAACAAAGGCTCCAGGCAGTTCTGCTACTCCAAACGTCGCCGTAAACGCGGAAGAGGAACTGCAGCGCGTGTTGCCCGTGATCACTGCGCTCAAGAAGCTCCGGCCGGATGCGGTGATCTCCATCGACACCTACAAGGCCAGCGTGGCGCGCTCTGCCGCGGCGGCCGGAGCCGAGATCGTCAACGATGTCAGCGGCTTTCGCTGGGATCCGCAGATGGCCAGGACGATCGCCGAAATGAAATGCGGCGCTGTTCTGATGCACATGCGCGGCCGTCCCGAAGAATGGCGCACCTTGCCCCCGCCCGGCGATATAGTTTTGCTGGTCAAGCGCGAACTCAGAGACTGGTTGGAAGCAGCCGTTCGTGCCGGCGTGCGCCGCGAACGCATCGCGCTCGATCCGGGCTTTGGCTTCGGAAAAAACTTTGACCAGAACTATCCCCTACTCGCTCGCTTTCACGAGCTGCAAGCCCTGGGCTTTCCTCTGCTGGCAGGAACGTCGAGAAAATCATTCATCGGCCGGATGCTCGCGAAGGATGCAAAAGACGCCCCCGTCTCCGACCGTCTCTACGGAAATCTCGCCGCCCACACCATTCTGATTCTAAAAGGCGCGCACATCCTGCGAACGCACGACGTAAAAGCCTCCGTAGAGGCAGCCCGCGTTACCGACGCAATTCTCGCCTCTCACTGAGAAAGCGTGCACTTTTGAACAGTCACACCATGCTGCGACGGGTAGGATGCAAGCTGGCGTTTTCCTCAGTATTCCGTACTCTCACCGGGTTTGTGGGTCGAGCCAGGAAGTGCCGGGAATTGCCAGAGCTGCACAGCCTTTATGTCTTCTCCTACGAGTCTCCCGAATCCAGTCTTTTCACCTTCAAGAACGGCTACCGCCGCAGCCCCCGCTGCTGCCCCCATCTCGACGCCTGATCTGCTGACGGCGATGCTAAGGACTTCGTCGAAGATCAGCGATCTCTTCTTTTCGCCGGGGAAGCCGCCGCTCGTGGAAATCAATGGGAAACTCACCCCGGCCGGATCAACCCGCGCACTTACGCCCGAGGATACTCGGCGCATTGGCTCGGACCTCATCGGCGACAACGCAGATGCGATCGATAACTTGAGGAAACTCGGGTCCTGCGATGTGTCCTACAGTTTGCCCGGTGCCAATCGTTTTCGAGTCAACATCTTTATGCAGCGCGGCACCTGCGCCGTCGTCATGCGGGTGATTCCGGGCAAGGTCCCGAACTTCGAATCGCTGAACTTGCCTTCCGAATTGGAGAAGATAGTAAACCTGCGCAATGGAATCGTGCTGGTGACCGGCCCCACCGGCTCTGGCAAGTCCTCCACCCTCGCGGCGATCATCGACAAGATTAACCAGGAGCAGTTCTATCACGTCCTCACCATCGAGGATCCCATCGAGTTCCTGCACCCTCACAAAAATTGCATCGTGCATCAACGGGAATTGCACAGCGATACTCCCAGCTTCGCGCTCGCCTTAAGGGCTGCCCTGCGCCAGGCTCCGAAAGTAATTCTTGTAGGTGAGATGCGCGACCGGGAAACCATCGAGATCGCAATGGAGGCGGCCGAAACCGGTCACCTGGTGCTCTCCACCCTGCACACCATCGACGCCTCCAAAACAGTCGAGAGAATCGTGGGAGCTTTCCCCATGGCCGAACAGCACACCCTTCGCAACCGCCTGGCCAAGAGTTTTCGCTACATCATTTCGCAGAGACTCATTCCTCGTAAGGACGGCACTGGACGCGTGGCTGCCTTTGAAATCTTGCGATCCACTCTGCGCACTCGCGAGTACGTCGAAAAAGGCGAAGGCGACGGCAAGACTTTGCTGGACGCGATGCGCGTCGGCAGCCAGGACGGCATGCTGCACTTCGATGGCGAAATCGAGAGACTCATCCGCGAAGGTGTCCTCGATCTGGACACGGGTCTCGCCTATTCCACCAATCCCGGCAATCTTCAGCTTGAGTTAGCCGACTTGACTTCCCCACAGTCCGATCCCCTGCTGGAAACCACGACGCCATAGGGAAGCCCTGCCTCGGTGGCGAGAGCAGGGTTTCTGAAGCGCGAATTCTGTAATTCTTTTTGAGAGGCGAGCAATTCCGAACGGGGATTCAGTCCTACGTCGTGGCCAGGGCGGGGAATTGGCCGGTCTCAACTTCCTTCTGCTCAACTAGAAAGTCGCACCACTCGCCTTCATCGCCGAGTTCCGGACGCCAGATGCGCCTGTAAGTGAGATCGAAAACCGCCGTCAGGCGAGATCCGCAGGGCGACTGGATTCGGCGGATGGTGTAATACGTTTCAGGCGTCATACCGCACGGCCTTTCATTGCTTCTGCTTCGGTCAAATACAATTTACTGAGCGTGCCACATCTGAGCCTCACGCGGCGGCACGTATACGGGGCGGCCATGTGCAGCCGCGGCGTGCTCATTCATCGCTTTTGCGGCCTGGGTGCGGCAATTGCCGTTTAGGCTGCTGAAGTCCTGTGTGGTGACGAAATGCTTGCACAGCGGACAATTGAACACGCTGAAGCTGTTCATCTTTTTGATGGTGTAGTGTCTCATAGCTTCGAGTATAGTCGTCTTCCTAAGTATGACTCCGAACTAAAGTTTCCCTCACCTTCCTGTCACTAGCAAGCCGCCATTGCGCCAACCCGTCGTAACCCGTGTCCGGCGGGCCTTATGCCACTTGAGCACCGCTGGTGGAACGCTGCTGCGCCGCCCCTGAATCTGCGCCACTTTGGTAACGTTGTGGTTTGGAGGACGGCACCGCAAGATTTCCCTAGAGGGTCCGTTCATGCGCGCCTGCCGAGCGTTGCTGTATGTCGGTGCAGTCTTCGTTTTCGAAATCGCAGCTCAGGCCTCACCCTTTGTGGTATTTCCGAAGGCTGGCCAGTTGCCCTCGCCGGACGGGCGCTTCGTCGTCCGCAATACTGACCGCAAGGCTCCTCTTTCCGAATATGTAGGCACCTTTCACTCTTTGGTTCTCGAGGACACGGCCAGCGGCCTTTCTCGCGAACTCTGCGACTACGTTGGCGTGGCCGCGGTCGCCTGGGCCCAGAATGACGTCGTCATTGTCACCCAGTATGTCAGCCAACACACTTCCCGCGCTTTGGTTTTCGTCGCCGATAACTCCCGCGACCCTGTGGTGATCGATAAGCCGCTGCTCACGAATCTTGTCCCAGTCAACTTGCGAGCGCAGCTGCGGGAGAACGACCATGTATTTGTGGAGGCCTCCCAAATCGAGGGGGAGATGCTCACGCTTCGTGTGTGGGGATATGGGAAACACGACGCCAACGGCTTTAGCTGGCGCTGCGAATACAACCTACTCGGAGGCAAAATCGCCTGCGCGGAAACCCACCGCCCTTGACCAATAATTCTTCCAAGCCCTAGCTCCTCTAAAACCCCTTCCCCGAATCCAACAGAATCGTCACCGGCCCCTCATTCACCAGTTCCACCTTCATCGTTTCCTGAAAGCACCCGGTCTCGCAGCGCAGTCCGGCGGCGCGAATTTGCTCCACAAAGAATTCGTAGAGCTGTCGTGCTTTCTCCGGCGCCGCAGCCGCGTCAAACGATGGCCGCTTGCCTCGTCGCACATCTCCATACAGCGTGAACTGGGAAACCGCCAGGACACTACCGCCCGCATCGAGCACGCTCAGGTTCATTTTTCCCTGATCATCTTCAAAAACTCGCAAGCCGGCGATTTTTCCCGCCAGATAAGTTGCGTCGGAATTGGTATCGTCCCGGCCCACGCCCAGCAAAACCAGCAGCCCCAGGCCAATCTCGCCCGTGATCTCTCCATCCACCGTGACTCGAGCCCGGCTCACCCGCTGCACCACAGCCCGCATAGAACTCTCAATTCCCTTCCGCTATGGCGTCGCCGTCAGCATCGATTCATGCGCGGCCACCGCCTGCCATCGTCCATCGCGATACACATAAATGTCAGTGAAGCGAACTCTTGCCACCACCTTGCCCTGCGCGTCCACGGCCGTCGCCAGGCCTCGGATGTAGCCGAACTCCCCTTGCACGTGAGCCCGGAGCTCCGTCAATTCATGATGCACCGGCGAATGTTTGGCGGCCTTGGCCAGCGTCGTGTCGCGATCCTGCAGCGTTCCGTCTGGTCCCGCGTCTTCAAACTCGTCGGCCAGTAAGCAGCTCAACGCCGCCGCATCGCGCAGCTCCAGAGCCTTGGCCCACGTCCGCTCGTTCTGAATAAGTGCACTCCCATCCTTCCCCTGCCCAGCTGGACAAGGCGCCGCACACCCCATCGGGCACAACATCACAAGCCACACCCAAACACTTTTCACCGTAAACTCCGTCTACCGAGGTGCAAACCGTCCAATCATAACTTGCCCGTACTGGGGCAGTTAGACTATTACACGACGGTTGTCATCCTGAGCGGAGCCGTTCTTCAGGCGTAGCGAAGAGCCTGCCCTGAGCGAAGCCGAAGGGATCTCCCGCTCCACCGGCCCAACGCGTAAGCCAAACCACGCCACCACCTAACTTGCCCGCCGTTTGACCGCGAGAACTGCCAACCGTTAGGATCAACTGTCCGATCCGGAGTCGGCCAAGGGTTTGTCCCGTGTGGCGATTCCCTTCCTTTACATCAATTCACCGGGACGATTACACTACACGTTCGCCTATTTCTATGCGGTAGCACCTGCGAGGAACGAAATCGCGGAGGGTTCGGGCGAAAGCCGGACGGAAAGCGGAAGACTGCGGCCCCAGAATCCCCGGCATTGACTTTCAAATCAAATCGAATTAAGCGAGGAGAAACATGGCAGCCGTTGACGAGAAGGTAAAACAGATTATCGTAGAGCAGTTGGGCGTGGACGAGGGTGAGGTCACCTCCAGCGCCTCGTTCGTGGACGACCTGGGCGCGGATTCCCTCGACACCGTCGAGCTGGTAATGGCCTTCGAAGAAGGCTTCGACATCGAAATCCCCGACGAAGATGCCGAAAAGATCCGCACCGTGCAGGACGCCATCGATTACATCTCCAAGCATTCGAAAGGCGGCAAGTAGTTTGGGACGCAGGGTCGTCGTTACCGGCATCGGCCTGATCTGCGGCGTAGGGAATACCACCGGAGAGGTGTGGCAGGCCGTGCTCGCCGGCAAGAGCGGCGTGGCCCGCATCACCCAGTTCGACTCCACAAATTTTGCCTGCCAGATCGCAGCCGAGGTCAAGA
>Ga0302320_10014096_pt1 | contig 16575 bp, 10 predicted proteins | sample Bog_T0_3_FD_202130 | JGI IMG/M metagenome (GOLD analysis project Ga0302320, IMG submission 202130) | Peat permafrost microbial communities from Stordalen Mire near Abisko, Sweden - Bog_T0_3 | ecosystem: Environmental > Terrestrial > Soil > Wetlands > Peat | place: Sweden: Abisko, Stordalen Mire... | reverse complement strand
ACATTCTCAACTCCCAGGGCGCTGGCGACCAGGGGATGATGTTCGGCTACGCCTGCGATGACACCCCCGACCTCATGCCGCTGCCGATCTGGCTCGCCCACCGCCTCGCCCGGCGCCTGGCCGAGGTTCGAAAGACCTCGACGGTCCCGCACCTCGGCCCCGACGGCAAGACACAGGTGAGCGTGCGCTACGAGGATGGTCGCCCTGTCGAGCTGTCGACGGTCGTCATCTCGACCCAGCACACAAAGGCTGCCGATCTTGTGGCTCTGGGCGACCAGATGGTCGAGCACGTGATCACCCCCGAGCTTCCCGATTGGATCGACACAGACTCTTACCGGCTGTTCGCCAACCCGAGCGGGCGCTTCGAGCTCGGTGGCCCACAGGCGGACACCGGGCTCACCGGTCGCAAGATCATTGTCGATACCTACGGTGGCTGGGCCCGCCACGGCGGGGGCGCCTTTTCGGGCAAGGACCCCTCCAAGGTGGACCGCTCAGGTGCCTACGCGGCCCGCTGGGTGGCAAAGCACGTCGTCGCCTCCGGGGCTGCCAAGCGCTGTGAGATCCAGATCGCCTACGCCATCGGTGTCGCGCATCCCGTCTCGGTCATGATCGACACCTTCGGCACCGAGTCAGTCGCCCCAGAGCACATCACCAAAGCCGTCGAAGAGCTGTTCGACCTGCGACCGGCAGCGATCGTGCGCGACCTCGACCTGCGCCGGCCCATCTATCGCCGCGTCGCGGCCTACGGCCACTTCGGTCGCTCAGCGGACGAGGTTCCCTGGGAGGCGACGCCCCGCCTCGAGGACCTGCGCACTGCTCTCGGACTCTGACGCGGCTGAGGGCCCCGGAGCCCACGCTCGGGCCGACACGACACCGCGAACCTCAGATGAGGTGGTTCCGCGTCGACAACCAGGTGCTGTTGTAGAGGTCCTCCCCGACGTGAGCGGGATCGACAAGGCCTTTGCTTACGAAGTACCCCCGGACTTGACCGAGAGCCTCGAGTTCGGCTGCATCGTGCGTGTAGTGCTGAACGGACGACGCGTGCGGGGCTGGATCGTCGGAGACGGAAGTGGCCTTGCCGCCGAGCTCGAGCTGCACCCGATACGCGAGTTCGTCTCGTTAGGGCCTCCGCCGTCGGTGGTCGAGCTCGCAGGTTGGGCGGCCTGGCGCTACTGCGGGCGCTTGCGCCCTTTGCTCATGGCAGCCTCGCCTCCGCGCATTGTGCGAGCCCTGCCGGCGCCTGTCGCTTTGCCCGCCAGCCCGGTCGCGCTGGGTCGCCTAGCCCCGAGAGCGAGCAGCAGCCTCGAGGAGGAGATTGTCGCCGCCACGCTCCAGGGACTCTCGTCGCCCTCGGCCGTGCTCCGCCTGCCCCCGGCCGCGCCGCGCCTTTCGGTGATCGAGGCTGCCATCAAGGCGAGGGCCGGCGAGCCAGGTGACCTGCTCGTACTGGCCGCCTCGCGAAGTGACGCCCTTGTTCTTGCTGCCCGGCTCGAGCGCTCCGGCCACCGGGTCGCCCTGCAACCCGACAAGTGGGCGGAGGCGGCTGCCGGCGGTCGCATAGTCGTCGGCACCCGCTCGGCCGCGCTCGCCCCGCTTCGTGCGCTCAGCGCCGTGGTCGTCCTCGACGCCCATGCGGACTCGTACCAAGAAGAGCGAGTGCCCACATGGGAGGCGGGCGTGCTCGCCGAGGAGCGAGCGCGCCGGGCGGGCGTACCTTGCCTGCTCGTCAGCCCATGTCCGACAGTCGAGATGCTGGCCGGCCGGCCCCTTGTCACCTTGTCTAGGGCCGCGGAGCGTTCCGGCTGGGCGCCGGTCGAGCTGATCGACGCCCGGGAGGAGGACCCACGCGCCCTTGGCTATCCGACCCGGCTCGCTTCTGTGTTGCGCGACGCCGCCAAGGCTGATCCGGCCCGGCCCGTAGTAGCCGTGCTCAACCGGAGGGGTCGGGCTCGCCTGCTTGCCTGTGGGCTATGTCGCAGCTTGCTGCGATGCGAGGCTTGCGGCGGAGCCCTCATCCAGCTCCGACGACCCGCGGCAGGGGAGCGGGCCGAGTTGAGCTGCCCGAGGTGCTCGTCTTCGAGCCCCGCGTGTTGCCCCAGCTGTGGGCCGACCAGGCCCCACATCGTCAAGCCCGGCGTGTCCCGGGCGCGCGACGACCTGGCGGCGCTCACCGGGCTCGAGGTGGCCGAGGTTGGCGACGGTGCTCGGGGGCCCGAGGCCTTTTCCAAGGCGCCGGTGCTGATCGGGACCGAGGCGGTGTTGCACCGAGTGCCCTCGGCTTCCGCGGTGGTCTTTTTGGATTTCGACCACGAGCTCTTGGCGCCGCGCTTTCGTTCCGGCGAGCAAGCCCTCTCGTTGCTCGCCCTGGCGTCTCGTCTCGTCGGTGGCCGCCGTCGTAGCGGGCGGGTCGTCGTGCGGACACGCCTTTTGGACCACGAAGTCCTCGTCTCCGCACTGGCCGCGGACCCGGGGCGGCTCGTCTCGGTCGAAAGTGCTCGACGGCGCCTGCTACGGCTTCCTCCTGAAACCGCCCTCGCCCTTGTAAGTGGCGCAGGGGCACCGGAGTTCGTCGAGCGGCTTCGCGGCGAGCTTTTAGACATCGGCGGTCTCGCTCCAGACCGCTTCTTGGTCCGCGGAGCTACCCCGGAGATCCTCGCCCGTGGCCTTGCCGCCGCCGGTCACCCGCCCCTTAAGACCCGCGTCGAGGTGGCTCCGCGAGCGGTATGAACCTCTCGGTGCCGCCTTGGTGGCCGCTGGAGCGCTCGCGCCGTTAGCGAGATCGTCTGCCCGGCCAGCTAAACCAGGTGGCCTCGCGGGAGGGATGACCTGCTATCGTGATCAGTGCCGGCCCTGGTCGGCGCGGCGTGGCCCGTTGGCCACCGCCGTGATTTTCACCCGTTTCCTTCCCCCGCCTGGTCGGCGTGGCCGGCCGGCACAGCAAGAAAGCACGCCACTCAAGCATGCCCGACAAGACGGCCACGATCACCGAGCACCGACTTCACGAGACCGACACCGGTTCTCCTGAGGTGCAGGTGGCGCTACTCACCGGACGCATCAACCATCTAACCGAGCATCTTAAGGTGCACCGGGGAGACCACCACACCCGGCGAGGGCTGATGAAGCTCATCGGCCGCCGCCGCCGGTTGCTCGACTACGTGAAGGACAACGACGTCGAGCGCTACCGGACGCTTATCGCCCGCCTCGGGATCCGGCGCTAGGGACACTCGGGAACCCCCGGGTGGCTACGCCGCCGCGGGACACATAGGGCGGCAGCCGGGGCCAACTTCACCGGTGAGAGCCACCCGAACGAAAACAAGCGGCGCCGTATGGCGTCAGCTGCCAGTCGCCGAATACCGGGACCATCTGCCGCAAGGCCCGCTCCGGTGCCCGCCGACTGGGAACTGGCGAACGTGGCGCCCCAATCACATAGGAGTGTCATGGCTGATGCCATAACCGTGTCGGGCCCCATTAGCGGGACTGAGCGGACCCTGTCCTTTTCCACCGGCAAGCTCGCCGGCCAGGCCGACGGCGCCGTCGTGGCCCGTATCGGCGACACGATCGTGCTCGCCACCGCCACTGCTGCGCGCAAGGTGCGTGAGGGGACCGACTTTTTCCCCCTCACCGTCGATATCGAAGAGCGCATGTATGCCGCCGGGAAGATCCCCGGCTCGTTCTTCCGCCGGGAGGGCCGGGCGACAGACCAGGCGATCTTGAACGCCCGCCTCATCGACCGACCACTTCGCCCGTCGTTCCCCGAGGGCTTTCGCAACGAGGTCCACGTCGTGGGCACGATCCTCGGCGCCGACCAGTTGAACCCGCACGACGTGCTCTCGATCAACGCCGCCTCGGCCGCGCTCATGATCTCCGGCATCCCCTTTAAAGGACCGATTGGCGCTGTTCGCATCGCCTACTCGACAGAGGGGACCTGGCTCCCGCACGCCACCTACCAAGAGGGCGACGCCTCGACCTTCGAGCTCGTAGTCGCGGGCCGGGCGCTCAGCGAGGAGCCCGGGTCCGACATAGCCATCGTCATGGTCGAAGCCGGAGGGACTGAGAAGGCTTTCGAGTACTTCGACGAAGGTGCCCCCAAGGTCACCGAAGCGGTCATCGCGGACGGGCTCGAGGTCGCCAAGCAGTGGATCCGCGAATCGATCGAGTTGCAACGCCAGCTCGTGTCTGAGGCTGGATCGAAACAAACCATGGAGTTCACCCTCTTCGTCGACTACGGCGAGGACGTCTACGAGCGCGTCGTCGCGGTAGGTGCCGACCGCCTGGAGGCGGCGAACGCCCTTACCGCCAAGGCCGAGCGCAACGCCGCCCTCGATGGGGCCACAGACGCCATCGTTACCGAGCTTGCCCCCGAGTTCCCCGACCGCGAGCGCGAGATCCGTTCGGCGGCTCGTAGCCATACGAAGAAGATTGTTCGCAAGCGCATCGTCGAAGAAGGCGTCCGCATCGACGGGCGCGGTCCGAGCGACATCCGGCCGCTTTCGGCCGAGGTAGGCCTGCTCCCGACCGCCCACGGCTCGGCGCTGTTCCAGCGAGGCGACACCCAGGTGCTCAACGTCTGCACGCTCGGGATGCCCCGGATGAACCAGCTCCTCGACACCATTGGCATAGACGACACCAAGCGCTACATGCACCACTACAACTTCCCGCCGTATTCGACCGGCGAGACGGGCTTCATGCGTGGTCCCAAGCGCCGCGAGATCGGCCATGGACTGCTCGCAGAGCGTGCGCTTTTGCCCGTGGTCCCGCCCGAGAGCGAGTTCCCCTACGTGCTGCGGCTCGTCTCGGACGTTCTTGCCTCGAACGGCTCGAGCTCGATGGCCTCTGTCTGCGGGTCGTCACTGTCTTTGATGGACGCCGGGGTTCCGATCAAGGCACCGGTCGGCGGCATCGCCATGGGCCTCGTGTTCGCCGAGGGCAAGTACACGACCTTGACTGACATCCTCGGAGCCGAGGACGCCTTCGGCGACATGGACTTCAAGGTGGCCGGCACGGCCGATGTGGTCACTGCCCTGCAGCTCGACACCAAGATCGCCGGAATCCCCGCCGAGGTGCTCGCACAGGCGCTGAGCCAGGCGCGAGAGGCCCGGCTCAAGGTCCTCGAGGTAATGGCCCAGGCAATCGACGCGCCGCGCACCGAGGTCGGGGAGAACGCCCCGAAGATCGTCAGCTTCGAGATCCCGATGGACAAGATTGGAGAGGTCATCGGCCCGAAGGGCAAGGTGATCAACGCCATCCAGCAAGAGACCGGCGCGGATGTGAACGTCGACGACGACGGCCAGGTGGGCACGGTCACGATCGGCGCCAAGCAGCGGTCGGTCGTCGACGAGGCCCGTCGCCGTATCGAGCTGATCTTGGACCCGCCGACGCCTGAGGTGGGGGCGGTCTACAAGGGCAAGGTTGTGAACATCACCAAGTTCGGGGCCTTTATCAACATCCTTCCCGGACGCGACGGCCTGGTGCACATCTCGCGCCTCGGCCAAGGGCGCCGGGTCGAGCGTGTCGAGGACGTCGTCACCTTGGGCCAAGAAGTCGAGGTCCGTGTCGACGAGATCGACCCGCAGGGCAAAGTGTCCCTCTCGCTCGCAGGCGAGGCACCGGCCGGTGACCCTTCCGAGTCCGGCGGCTCCTCCGAGGCGCGCGGCGGAGGCGACAGTGCTCCAAGGCGCTCACGCCAAGGCGGCGGCTCCTCGAGCGATGCAGCCTCCACTTCCACCGAAGAAGCTGGCGCGGCCCGGCGGCGGCCCTCTTTCGAGGACGCTTTCGCCACCGAGCTCGAGTCGACCTTCGGCGACCTCGGGCCAGCCGATCTCGCCGCCGGCACACCGTCGAGCGGCCCCCGGCGCAGCCCCGAGAGCGGCGGGCGCCGCGGTCCTTCCAGCTCGGGCACGGCTCGTCGCCGTCCACGTGGCGGCGGGGGGCGCTGAGCTGCGCCGCGTGGGCATAGTGGCTCCGAAAAGAGCCCGGCGATGATCGCGACGACGACGCTCCAAAGTGGCATCAGGCTCGTCACCGAGTCGATGCCCGAGGTGGCCTCGTTGTGTGTCGGCGTCTGGGTGGGCACCGGCTCGCGAGATGAGACACCCGAGCAGTCGGGCATCTCCCATTTCCTCGAGCACCTTCTTTTCAAAGGAACGCCTGACCGCACGGCACGCGAGATAGCCGAGCAAGTCGACGCCGTCGGGGGCGACATGAACGCCTACACGACCAAGGAGTACACGACCTTTTACGTGAGGGCGCTCGCCGAGCACGTCGAGCTCGTGCTCGACATCCTCGGCGACATCATCTGCCAGCCTGCCCTGAGACCAGAAGAGGTCGACGCCGAGCGCCAGGTGATCCTCGAAGAGGTCCTCATGCACCGCGACGAGCCGGCGGACGTGGTCCAAGAGCTCTTCGCCGGTGCCATGTTCCCCGGCCACCCGCTCGGGCGCGAGGTCCTCGGCGAGCCCGGGATCATCGAGAACGTGACCGTGCCGGCGATACGGTCGTTCTTCGACACCCACTACCTGCCGGCCAACATGGTCATCGCGGCTGCAGGCGACCTCGATCACGACACCTTGAAGACTGCCATCGAGACGCGATTTGTCGGCCGGCAAGGCGGTGCGAGCCCGGCGCGCAGCGCACCGTCGGGGGCGACCGTCCCGCTCGTGGTCGAGTCCCGTGACACAGAGCAGGCCCAGCTGGTGGTCGGCGTGCGGGGGCCCGATCGCCATTCGCCGGAGCGCTACTGCCTTGCGGTGTTAAACCACATCCTCGGCGGCGGCCTCTCCAGCCGTTTGTTCCAAGAGATCCGCGAGACGCGCGGCCTCGCCTACTCGATCGGGTCCGACCGCGGCGCCTACCACGACGCCGGCACGTTCGCCGTTTCGGTCGGCACGGCCCCCGAGCACGCCCATGAGGTGCTCGGCCTCATAAACACCGAGCTCGACCACCTTGTCGCCAAGGGGATCACCGCTCGTGAGCTCGAGGTGGCCAAGGGCCATCTGCGCGCCGACATGCTTTTGTCGCTCGAGGACTCGGGCTCACGCATGGCGCGGATCGGTTCAGCCATGCTCTTGTTCGAGAACGTGCTCACGACCGAGGAGCTGTTAGAGCGAGTCGCCTCGGTAACAGCCAACCAGGTACTGACAGTTGCCGAGCAGGTGTTCGAGGCTCCCCGTAGCCTCGCGGTGGTCGGGCCTTTTCACGAATCTGACTTTGCATGACCAAAGTCGGCGTCCTCGGCGCCGCAGGACGCATGGGAACAGCTGTGTGTGCGGCGGTGCTTTCTTCGAGCGATCTTGAGCTCGTGGCGGCAATCGACCCGGCTTACAAAGGGCGCTCCCTCGACGAAGTGGCGGGCGTCAAAGCAACCGGGCTCGAGATCGCCGGCAGCCTCGATGCCCTCGTCGATGCCGGGGCTGAGGTGGTCGTCGACTTCACCGTCGCCGAGGCGGCGCGGACTGATCTTTCTTGGTGCGCGGAGCATGGTCTCCACGTCGTGTGCGGGACGACGGGGTTCGACGAGGCCGATCTCGAGGCGATAAAAGGCTTTTTCGCCGGCAAGGCGCATTGCGTGCTGGCGCCGAATTTTTCCATCGGGGCGACGCTCATGATGCGAATCGCGGAGCTTTGCGCTCCCTTCGCCGAAGGCGCTGAGGTCATCGAGCTGCACCACGATAAAAAGCGAGACGCGCCTTCGGGCACCTCGCTCGAGACCGTCCGCCGCATGCAGTTAGCCCGCGACGCAGCCAAAAGCGGGCCGTGGGCAGCCGATCCCACCGAGAACGAGCTCGTGGCAGGAGCGCGGGGGGCAAACCCAGGAGGCGGAGTCCACGTGCACTCCGTACGGTTGCCGGGCCTCGTCGCCCACCAAGAGGTGCTCTTCGGTTTTTCGGGCGAGACCTTGACGATCCGTCACGACTCGTTCGACCGCAAGAGCTTCATGCCCGGTGTTCTTCTAGCGCTTCGCCGTGTGGGGGAGCTCGAGGGGTTGACTATCGGCCTCGGGAGCCTGCTCGGGATTTGACCCAGGTCCCGCCAGCGCTTTGCAACTGCGTGCTCGTCACAAGGCCAAATCGCGGTTATCTACCCGGATCGGGGCCTGCTGCTGCTAGCTTTCGATTCGTGATAAGGCCGCGACGAAGATGACAGCGGCTCTTCGCGCCGGGCGTTTCGGTGCAGTCGTGACCGCGATGGCGACCCCTTTTGATGCCGCGGGCGGCCTCGATGTCGACGGGGCTGTGACACTCGCCCGCCATCTTGTCGACAACGGCAGTGACGGCCTCGTCGTGACCGGGACGACAGGCGAGGGGCCGACGCTGAGCGACGCTGAGCGTAAAGAGCTCTGGGCGGCTGTGGCCGAGGCGGTGACGGTGCCCGTGATAGCCGGCTCGACAAGCAACGACACGGCGCACTCGGTCGAGCTCACGCGGGCGGCGAGCGAGCTGGGCGTCGCCGGGATCCTCGCGGTGACCCCCTATTACAACAGGCCGTCACAGGCTGGTATCGGGGCCCACTTCGCCGCTGTCGCGGCTGCTACGCGCCTGCCTGTCATCGTCTATGACATCCCGGTACGCACGGGCCGCAAGGTCAATGTCGACACGATGCTGCGTCTCGTCGCCGAGTGCCCGAACATCGTCGGCGTGAAGGACGCGGCGGGCGACTCGGCCGGAGCCGCCCGGCTTATAGCGCGAGCCGGTGAAGGCTTCGACTGCTACAGCGGGGACGATCTGCTCACCTTGCCACTGTTGGCGGTGGGTGCCGTCGGCGTAGTGAGCGTGGCTGGGCACTGGGTCGGCCGTGAGCTTGGTGAGATGATCAAGCTCTATCTCGACGGTGACGTCGCCGGGGCACGCGAGCTGAACGCGGCGCTCATCGACCCGGTTTCCTTCCAGTCGAGCGATGAGGTGCCGAACCCGATCCCGACCAAGGCCGTCCTTAGGGTGAGCGGTCTTCCGGCGGGTCAGTGCCGGCTCCCCATGGGTAACGCGCCTGAGTGGCTAGAGCCGAAGGCGCGTGACATGCTCGCCGCCCTTAATGCCTGGAGAGCGGCTCGGGTCGCAACGGGCGGAATTGTGGGAGCACGTGGCTGAACCGGTACGCATCTCTTTTTTGGGCGGGCTCGGGGAGATCGGGCGCAACTGCGCCGTCGTCGAGCAGGCGGGGCGACTTGTCGTGCTCGACTGCGGCATCATGTTCCCCAACCCCGAGATGCCAGGCGTCGACCTGGTGCTGCCTGACTTCACCTTTCTTCGAGAACGCGGAGGCGATGTAGACGGGATCGTCCTCACCCATGGTCACGAGGACCACGTCGGCGCTCTTGCCTACTTGATGCGCGACCTCGACGCACCTATATACGGCTCGCCTTTGACACTCGGGTTTGCCCGTAACCGCCTCGATGAGGCGGGACTCGGCCAAAAGGCACCCCTTGTGCCCGTACGCGATGGCGAGCGGCGCAAGATCGGGCCCTTCGATGTCGAGTTCATCCCCGTCACGCACTCGGTGCCGAGCGGCTTCGCCCTTGCTTTTCACACCGCCCAGGGCGTGGTGCTCCACAGCGGTGACTTCAAGTTGGACCTGACGCCTGTCGACGGACGACGGACTGACCTTGCCCGCATCGGGCAGATCTCCGCTAGCGAAGGCATCCGCCTGTTGCTGGCCGACTCGACCAACGCCGAGCTCCCGGGCTACACCGGCAGCGAGAGCTCCGTCGGGGAGTCGCTGCGGAGGATATTCATCGCGCAAAGGGGCCGGCGCATCGTCGTTGCCTGCTTCGCGAGCCACGTCCACCGCATCCAGCAGCTCGCTGACGCCGCTATCGCGAGTGGCCGCAAGGTCGCCCTCCTCGGCCGTTCCATGGTGAAAAACGTCGGTATTGCCCGTGATCTCGCCATGTTGACCATCCCGGACCGCTACTTCGCCGACATCGAGACGATCGGCGACCACAATCCCGGTGAGATCTGTGTCATCTCGACCGGCTCCCAAGGAGAGCCGATGTCGGCCTTGGCGCAGATGGCATCGGGGGAGAGCCGCTGGCTTCACATCGAAGAGGGCGACGTCGTCGTGTTGAGCTCGCACGCCATCCCGGGCAATGAGTGGGCGGTGGCAAAGGTGATGGACGGCTTGGCCCGCCGCGGGGCCGAGGTCATCCATGCCGGGGTAGCTCATGTGCACGAGAGCGGTCATGCCCGCCAAGGTGAGCTGGCCACCCTTTTGTCGGTCGCCCGGCCGCGCAGCTTTGTTCCCGTCCACGGCGAGTACCGGATGCTCGTGCGCCACTCGCGCCTTGCCATAGAGATGGGCGTGGCGCCCGACGAGGTTCTCATCTGCGAGGACGGCGACGTCGTGCAGCTCGGCGACGAGGGGATCGACTTCGCGGGTGAGGTCTCCGCCGCCCATGTCTTTGTCGACGGCATCGTCGGGGACGTCGGGCTAGGGGTGCTGCGAGACCGGCGTGTGCTTGCCGAGGAGGGCGTGGTGGTGGCTGTCGTCACCATCGACAGCCGTTCGGGCGAGATCATTGGTGCCCCGGAGATCGTGAGCCGCGGGTTCCTCGACGAGCCCGGGGCAGAGACCGTAGTCGAAGAGCTCCGCACCGCCCTCGTCAAGGCGATCGAAATAAGCGTGAGCGAAAGCGGGTTCGAGCCGGACGCCCTGCGCCGGGTTATGCGCCGCACCGTCGGACGCATCGTGAGCGATCGCACGCGTCGCCGGCCGATGATCGTGCCCGTCGTGCTCGAGGCCTGAGCGAGGTCCTTGCCCACATTTAGCTGAGGTCCCAGTCATGACAAGTGGCTGGTGTTAGCGTTGTTCTCATCGTGGCAGTGTCCAGGCGTGTTGCCTCCAGTCAATCCGGGCCTTCTCGGGGCGCTCCCACCAGGGCGAAGCCTGCCCGGACGACTCGGGCTTCCTCGGCCAAGAAGTCTTCGGTGCGGCGCCTGCGGGCGGCGGCACCGCCTGCGCGCAAGAAGCCCAAGTCACGCCCGCGCCACCAGGGCTCACGGGCGGCTAAGGGTTTAGGGCGGCTCGGCGAGCTGCTCGCAGCTCCCTCGGAGGATGCCTGGGGATGGGCCCTCCTCCTTGTCGGGGTCCTCTTCGGCCTCGGGATCCACCTGAACCTGCTCGGTCCGGCGGGCCACGTTCTGCGACGGACCGCATCCGAGGGCCTGGGCTGGGGGGCCGACGTACTTCCAGCCGCGCTCTTAGTCGGGGGAGTCATCCTCTTAGCCGGTAGGGCACGTCGGGGACTTTTGGGCGTGTTGTCTGCTCTGGTGCTGCTTCTCGTCGTGTCGGCCGGCCTGGCCGACCTCGCCGGCGGCCAACCGTCGGTCTCGGCTTCCTTCGCAGTTCTCGGTGGGGCCGGAGGGATCGTTGGCGCCGCGGTGGGCGGCGGGCTGGCCAAGATCGTCGGCGTAGCCGGGGCTTCAGTCGTTCTCGGGGCAATCGCTCTCGCGGCCATGTGCGGCCTGATCGGCATGCCGCTTCTCGCTGTCGTGCGCATCGGCGGCAATGGCTTGCTCGTCGCTTCGCTCTGGACTGGGCACCTTCTCGGCGACTGGGTCGCCTCGATGCGCATCCAGCCCGAGAAAATAGCGTCAGCACCGCGTCTTGCGCCGAACGATGGCGGCGCCGACGGCTTCGGGGTCTGGCCGTCGGGCAAAGGAGCCGTCGCACCCGGTGACGGGCATGTCTCGGTGCTCCCGGCGGTGTCAGCAGGTGACGGTGGCGAGGAAGCACGTGGCGAGCTCGCCGCCGAAGAGATTCGCGCGGTGTCGCCAGATACGTCGCTTGCCGGTGCGGAACAGTCCGAAACCGACGCACTTCGTCCCGACATCGTCGCCGGCAAGCCCGAACAACTCGCTTTGCCGGTCGGGCCCGTTGCCGGCTCGTGGAAGCTGCCCCCCGCCAAATTGTTGAAGAAGTCCAAGGAGCAGGAGCTCGACCGCAAAGCGATCGAAGAGCGGGGCCGTGTCCTAGAGAGAGCTCTTGGCGCCCACGGGGTCGAGACCCACCTCGTCGGCTACACAGTGGGACCGACTGTGACCCGCTTCGAGCTGGAGCTCGGCCCAGGGGTCAAGGTCGCTCGAGTGACCACGCTTGCCAAAGACATCGCCTACGCCATGGCCTCCCCGGACGTGCGCATCCTCGCCCCGATACCGGGCCGCTCGGCCATCGGCGTCGAGGTGCCGAACCGTGACCGCCAGCTCGTGACGCTCGGCAGCGTGCTGCAGTCGCTCGAGGCGCAGCGCTCCACCCACCCGCTCGAGGTCGCCCTCGGCAGGGACATCGCCGGGCGGTCGGTGATGGTCAACCTCGCCGAGATGCCGCATCTGTTGATCGCCGGGGCCACCGGCGCCGGCAAGTCCTCCTGCATCAACTCGATCATCACCTCGATCCTCATGCGGGCCACGCCCGACGAGGCACGCCTCATCCTCGTCGACCCGAAGCGGGTCGAGCTCGGCCACTACAACGGCCTTCCCCATCTGCTCACCCAGGTGGTCGTCAACCCCAAGCGGGCCGCCAATGCGCTCTCATGGGCGGTGACGGAGATGGAACGCCGCTACGACCTGCTCGCCGAATGCGGCATGCGCGACATCACCGGTTACAACGCCGCGGTCGAGCGCGGAGAGCTCGACGGTGGCCCGAGCGTCGACGACGAGCCCGCCAGACCCGTCGACACGGCTGCCGGCGATGCCTTAAGCGCGGTCGTTGCCCCGCTTGAGGCCGCTCCGGGCGGAGAAGATGGGACCGGTGCCGATAAAGGGGCGGAAGGATCCTCGCTCGATGACGAGCTCTGGCCGGCTGATTACGAGAGCTCTGGGACCGATCTCGGGAAGGCGACTCGCGAGGCCCGCCTGCTAGGTGTCGAGCCGCGACACGTCCGGCTGCCTTTCATCCTCATCGTGGTGGACGAGCTCAACGACTTGATGATGGTCGCGGCCCGCGACGTAGAAGAGTCGATCTGCCGTATCGCCCAGATGGCGCGCGCTGTTGGGATCCACCTTGTCATCGCCACCCAGCGCCCCTCGGTCGATGTCATCACCGGGGTGATAAAGGCGAACATCCCCTCGCGCCTCGCTTTTTCGGTGTCGTCGCTGGCCGACAGCCGCGTCATCTTGGACCAGCCCGGCGCCGAGCGCCTCGTCGGCCGGGGGGACCTGCTCTTGTTGACAGCTTCGAGCAGCATCCCCCGGAGGATCCAGGGCCCCTGGGTCGGCGAGGACGAGGTCCGGGGCGTTGTCGCCCATTGGCGCCGCCAGAGCGGTCCTTGTTACGTGGAGGGCGTCGAGGGGGAGGACCCCACGACTGGGCGCGGCAAGGGAGCCCAGGACGACGACGACGAATACCTGAGCCAAGCAATGGAGTTGGTGGTCCGCTCGCAGCTAGGCTCCACCTCTATGCTCCAGCGCAAGCTCCGGGTCGGCTTCGCTCGGGCCGGTCGGCTGATGGACCTTCTCGAGAGGCGGGGCGTAGTTGGCCCGTCCGAGGGCTCAAAGCCACGCGCCGTCCTGATGACAGCCGAGGAGCTGGACGAGCTGTAGGCCGAGCGCCCGGACAAGCGGCGGGTACAGCGCCATGAGCAGCGACAGGATCGGGACGACGCCGATGGTTTCGTCGGTCGCGGCCTCGCTCGGCAGCGACACGGCCTCCTGGCCCTATGCCAGGCCCAAGCGAACAGAGCTAAGGGCCCGCCAGCGCCGCATCTACTGGCGCCGTCGGGCCATTGTTTTCGGCTGCCTGGCTGCCGTCGTGGCAGGCTCCGGTTGGCTCATCGCTGTTCCCGGGGCTCGCGCCTTTGTCGCCTCGAGCTCAAAAGGCGCGCTGCGCCTTTCTCATGTGAGGGTGCCCTCGCTCATCCCGCTCGTCGCCGATGCCACCAAGATCCCCGGCCCGGTACCCGATCTGCCGTTCGTCTCCACCGGCCAGTCCGCCGTCTTTGTGCGCGGTGTCGGTCTTTTGGGGGCCACGCCTCGCGAGGCCTCGGTGCCAATCGCGAGCGTGACCAAGGTTATGACGGCGATCATCGTGCTTCGCGACCATCCCCTCAACAACGGGTCCGGGCCCGTCTTCACGATGACAGCGGCCGACCACCAGGCATGGACACAGGCTGTCGCCAATGACGACTCCAGCCTCGAGGTGGTCGCGGGCGAACGCCTCACCGAGCGCCAGCTATTAGAGGCCCTCATGGTCCCTTCGGCAGACAACATCGCCAACTACCTGGCCCGCTGGGACGCCGGGAGCATCCCGGCGTTCGTACGCAAGATGAACGCCATGGCCGCCTCACTGGGGCTGAGCGGGACTCACTACGCCGACGCGAGCGGGGTCAATCCAGGCTCGAGGAGCACGGCGATCGACCAGGCGGTCCTCGGCGCCTACGCCATGGAAGTGCCGGGCCTGGTCTCTGTCGAGGACCACCCGTTCGTGCGGTTCCCGGTGGAAGGGACGGTGGCGAGCTTTAACCCTGTCGTCGGCCAGGACGGGGTGATCGGGCTCAAGTCAGGCTTCACCAACGCCGCCCAGATATGCCTCGTGACAGCCGCCAGGCGCAAGGTGGGCGATCAGATCGTCCTTGTCGTCGCGGTCACCTTGGGCCAGCCCTCGAGTCTGGCCGGGGCGGGTGTCATCGACCTACAGCTGCTCAATGCCGCGACCGCCGATCTCGGCGTGCACCAGGTCCTTTCTTCTCTGCAGCCCGTAGCGGCCGTCTCGGCCGGATGGACCAACAAAACGCTCGATGTGTACGTACCTGCCCAAATGAGCGTCGTCGCCTGGCCAGGGCTCACGATCACCACGTCTTTGAAGACCTCGGTCCCCGTCGCCCCCGGAGCGGGGCGTGGGTGGACGCCGGGCACGAAGATGGGCATCGTCGAGGTGTCGAGCCCCACCGCCATCGAGGCGGTGGAACCGGTAAGACTGAACGGCTTTCTCCCTTCGGCGCCACCGGGGTGGTCACCTAGAGCTACGACTACTTCGACCACCGCCTCGAGCAGCAGCTAGGACTTTCCCGTGCGCGCCCGAGCCCCGGCCTCCTCGGCCAATCTCGGTCCAGGCTTTGACGTCCTGGCCCTAGCGCTCCGCCTCTATGTCGAGGTCGAGATCGTCCCCGCTGATCGCTTCTCGCTTTCGAGCCAAGGGGAGGGGTCGGATCTTGCCTGTGACGGCGAGCATTTTGCCGCCCAGGTCGCCTCGGCTGTTTGCGGGCACGACCATTTCGCCATCTCCATCCGCTCGGACATTCCCCTAAAGCGCGGCCTCGGGTCCTCGGCGGCCTTGGCGGTGGCGGCGGCAGCCGCCGCGGGTGCGCGGGACCCCTTCGAAGTGGCCGCCGGCTACGAGGGCCATCTCGAGAATGCGGCCGCTTCGGTGCGAGGCGGCCTCGTCTCAGCTGCCCTCGTCGATGGCCTTCCCGTGCTGCGGAGCTTCCCCTTGGACCCGGCGCTGGCTTTCGTCGTGCTCATCCCCGACCGCGAGCTCGCTACGAGCGAGGCACGAAATGCCCTCGCGGACGAGGTGTCGCGCAAAGACGCCGTGTTCAACCTCTCCCGCATGGGCCTGTTGCTGGCCGGGCTTGCCGATCGCAGCCTGCTCGTCAGCCAGGCCGGCGACGACCGGCTTCATCAGTCCCAGCGGGCGCGTCTGTTCCCCGAGGCGCCCGAGCTGCTGTCCCGGCTCACCAAGGCCGGGGCACTCGTTTCTTGCTGGTCGGGCGCCGGGTCGAGCCTGCTCGGCATCTGTGACGGAGCGCTGTCGGCTGGGCGCGTCCGCGGGGCGGGGGAGTTAGCGCTTATAGACGTCGCAGTGCCGGGACGGGCCATAGTGCTCGAGCCCGATCTCGAGGGGCTCGTCGTAGGGGACTGATCCCGGCCTTCGAGGCGCGCGAAGCCGTCAAGTACCGACACCTACACGTGGGGGAGCTCACAGCGTCATCGAACCGGACGCCGATTTCGGCGGATAACTGGCCGATCGGCGCTAGCAAAGGTGTTGCTGCTAAATCACGACCGATGATCCGTGGCGTTCCCGGTCCTATGGCTGGGGCCGACGCGGTCCGTGGATCAAGATTGCAGACCGCCTGTCAACCCCAGCCAGCGAGGGCGCGCGAACACGCGCGGCCCCCCCGCTGGCTGCGTCGGTCGGGGACGTTTTCCGCTTCCTCTGCGGGACCGCCCCAGATATCTCGAAGCTCATGGTAAGCGCTTGGATTGCGGTTTCCTAGAGGAAGAACCAGGGGATAACCCCGTCAGTTCTGTGGATTGTCGTCGTTTTGTCGCCAGCGAGGCATTTAAGTGCCGGTGAGCACGATCGCTTCTCGATCCAGCCTAGCTCGAAAGCCACAAAGACCTATATCGCCGGGGCGATAGACGGCCGAGGAGCCGGCTGTCTCAGCTTGTAGAGGGCACTCCGGCGGCGATCTCATCGAGACCCTGGGCGAGGGCATTCCATGAGAGCGTGGCACACTTTATGCGGACGGGGAACTTCACCACGCCCTGGAGGGCGGCGAGCTCGCCGAGGTCGTCGGGACTGACCGTCTCGAGCTCTTCTTGCCTATCTGCCTCGTCGCCGCCGAGCGACTGCTCGTGGATCGAC
>Ga0302320_10014093_pt1 | contig 16576 bp, 17 predicted proteins | sample Bog_T0_3_FD_202130 | JGI IMG/M metagenome (GOLD analysis project Ga0302320, IMG submission 202130) | Peat permafrost microbial communities from Stordalen Mire near Abisko, Sweden - Bog_T0_3 | ecosystem: Environmental > Terrestrial > Soil > Wetlands > Peat | place: Sweden: Abisko, Stordalen Mire... | reverse complement strand
AGTTCGTTGGTGAGGCTGATGGTCTGGCCTTTGACTGCGTCGCTGACCGACGCCGCGCCATATTCCATCTTCAATTTTTCCGCGCGGCTCAACGGAACCTTGAGGCCGTAGGCGAGATCATTGGAAACGTGGTCGCCGCCCACCGCGAGCACTCCGGAATGACGGATGACGCCGTTGGAATGGACCACGTATTCGGTCGTGCCGCCGCCGAGGTCAATGACCAGCGCGCCGAGCTCCTTCTGCTCGTTGCTGAGCAGCGCCAGGGACGCCGCAATGCCGCTGAACACGACGTCGTCCACTTCGAGCGACGTGGCGCGCACCAGGCGGATGGCGTTTTGCAGGCGGTTGGCGTTGCCGTGGATGACGTGCATGTCCACCTCCAACCGCGCGCCGAGCATGCCCACGGGATTGGTCACGCCATCCTGGCCGTCCACATAAAAATGCTGGCGCACGGCGTGAACGACGGTGTTTTCGGCGGGGAGATTGATGGCCTTGGCGTTTTTCACCACGTCCTCGACATCGTCCTGGGAAATTTCGCGGTCGTCGGAAACCACGGGATGCACGCCGCGGTTGTTGAAGCCGCGCACATGGCCGCCGCTGACGCCGAGGTAGACGCTGCGGATTTCCACGTCGGCCATCTGCTCGGCCTCAAACATCGCCGCCCGCAAATCTTCCTCGACCTGCGCGGGGTCAATGATTTCGCCCTTGCGCACGCCGCGCGAGCGCGCCTGTCCCAGGCCGATGACATTCACCGCGCCGTCAGCGCCCTGTTCACCCACCACGACGCAAATTTTGGATGTGCCAAGCTCCAGGCCGGCAATGATGTGGGAATCGTCAAACATTTTTCCTCCTGAGGTAGTGGTGGTGGCACGGGCGTCCCGCCCGTGAGTTTCCAATGGTGTTAAAAGGATCGCGGTCTGCGTTAAAAAGCCAGAGCGCAGGCGTCCCGGACCGCAGCAAAGCCTGCGGAATGGCCGTCTTCGACAATTTCCGATGGCCCCGCAGTCTCAAAGTTGCTGCGCCCGGGGACGGGCGCGCTCCAATTTGTTTTTGAAAACAGGCCCTAGACATTTTTCCTCCGGGTTTTCGGTGGTTTCACGGTCTTGGGCGTGACGGCAGGCACGGCGCTGGCCATCATCCAGCGCACCGGCACGTTGTTGGCCACGGCCAGGTCCACGGCGGCGATGGTTTTTTGCTGCTGCAAACCGAGATTGTAAATCTGACGCCAGCGCTGCAATTGCTGGTCCACGTTGTCCGGGCTGAAAGTGATTTCGCTGCCCTGCCCCGTCGTGGCCACGATTACGCGCGGTTCGGAGACATCCACACGCTGCAAATCCACCAGCCCCGCCATGGGCGAGCTGCGAAACGCCGCGACCAGTTGCAACGCCGCCTGCACCTGCGGCAGTTCGATGCGCCGGCCCGGCTGCAACAGAAAATAATTCAGGCCGGCAATCACCGGCAGTTGCGGATCCATCTCCGCCAGGGGCACCGTGCAGACGCGCGGGTCGAGCGGCTGAATGACCACGCCATCTTCGTCCAATTGATACACGGAAACAGAGATGCCGCCGGAGGCGTCGGCGCGCGGCACATTTACCTGGGCAATCGGCTCGCGCTCCGTGACGCGCACCCGCAAAGTATGCGGCAACACACGTTCGACGGAGACCGATTCGATCACGGACACCAATTCCAGATTGCGCTTCACCGACGCGAGGTCGAGCGCGATGAGGTTTGCCCCTTCCTTGACGCCCGTCCAGCGCCGCAGTTGTTCCGTGGCAATTTTTCCGTCTGTCTGCACGTCAATCTGCTCGATGGCGAAATCCGGATTTTCGTAAACAAAGGTGTTCAGCGCCTGCTCGCCGACGCGCCAGAGGAGGTACAATCCCACGAAAGTGCCAAACACGACAAAGAACGAAATGCGCGCCAATCGCAGGCGGTTGGCCTGCACCTGGTCCGAGCGCAGTTTCACATCCAGCACATGATGCCGGTGCAACCGCCGATTTTTGCCGCGTTCGCGTTTAAACCACATTTTGAATCGTTGTCATGACAACTGTGGAGCCGGCCATCAGTTGTTCGGCTTTGAGTCGTGCTTCCCCGGTGCGGGCCAGTGCGAGATCCACCATGCGCTGGCACAATTCCGCGTAATTGATCCCGGCCGCCGCCGCCGCCTTGGGCAACAGGCTGGTCTCGGTCATGCCGGGAAGGGTGTTCACTTCCAGCACGACCGGCGAGCCATCCGCACGCACCATGACATCCACGCGCGAATAATCGCGCCCGCCCACCGCCTGGAACGCGCCCAGCGCGGCCTCCTGGATGCGGCGGATGGTGGCCTGATCAAAGTCTGCGGGACAAAAATATTCGGTGCTGCCCGGCGTGTACTTGTTCTGATAGTCATAGTGCCCGGCCTTGGGCCGCACTTCGACCACGGGCAAAACATTTCCGCCGAGAATCCCGACCGTGGTTTCGCGGCCGATGATTTTCTCCTCGATCAGCACCGGCGATTTAAATTTATAAGCTTCCTCAATTGCCGCCGGGAGGTCCTCGGGACGCTCGGCAAACTGCAGACCGACACTCGATCCCTGGCAGGAGGGCTTGATTACCAAAGGCGCGTGCAAGCCAGCCTCGCTGAACACCTGGCCGGCGGCGCCTTGCGCCCACAATTTGATTCCGCGGCTCAGCTCATCGCCCTGCGTGTCAAAGAGCGCGTCGCACCACCAATATTTAGCGGTCGGCACGTTGTTGCGCGCGAAGGCGCCTTTGCTTCTGATTTTGTCAAAAGCGATCGCGCTGGCCTCCGCATCGCAGCCGGTGTAGGGCACGCCGAGGCCGTCCAGTTGCTGCTGCACCGTGCCGTCTTCGCCGTAAGTTCCGTGCAACGCCAGAAAAACCACGTCCGTCCCGGACGGCAAAGCCCAGAGCGGCGTCTGCGGATCGAGCTCATGGACCACATGGCCGAGCGAACGCAGCGCCTTGGCCACCGCCGCGCCAGTGCGCAATGAAACTTCGCGCTCGGCGCTGGGTCCACCGAGCATCACGGTAATGTTCAACTTCCGGTTCATTTTTGTTTCGCAAATTTTTCCAGCGGCACGGCGTTTTTCGGAAACGCGCGCAAAATCAATTCGTCCGTCGTCACCAGCGGCACGCCCAGATCCTGGGCCAGGGCGACATATTCACAATCATAGGCCGTGCAATCCGAAGCCAGGACCAGCTTCATGATCCGTTCCGTCGGCACGGTATATTCCTGCGCCCCGAGATCCTTCTGGGCGTTCAAATAGGCGGCATTGGCCTCCGCCTCGGTCAACAGTTTTCGCCGCAAATAACCGGCGAGCACGTTTCTGAATTCCGCCCGCCACAGAATTGGAGCCGCCCACGCGCCGTCCCGCTCCTTGGCCGCCTCGGCCAGCTCCGCAAAATCGCCCGGCAGCCAAAATCGAACGAGGACGCTGTTGTCCACCACAATCACGCGCGGCCCGTTTCCTTGAACCGTTTCACGTTCTTCGCCGTCATCCGGAATTTCAGCGAGTTGCGAAATTCACGCGCCCGCTGGATCACCGCGCTGTTGTCCGCCGGCGTGCTGCGCACACTCGCCTCCAGCACCGCAATGGCTTCCGTGTTCAGGCTGCGGCCCTGGGTGGCCGCCCGCTGCTTGAGCGCCTGGTGCGCTTCCTTCGACAGCCCTTTGATGGTGATCGTGATCATGGCGCAACCATAATGCAACCATTTTGGAAGTCAACGATTTAGGAGCATGTGAGCGCATTTGCGTGGCCGGGTTTAATCACCGATGATTTCGACTTCCGTGTGCAGTTCAATGCCGCGCTCCGCCCGCGCCTTCGCCTGCAATAGGCCGATCAACTCCAAAACATCCGCCGCCGTCGCCTTGCCGTCGTTCACCAAAAAATTGCCATGCTCCTGCGAGATTCGCGCGCCGCCCACCCGCGCGCCTTTCAAGCCGAGTTCCTCGATCAACCGGCCCGCCGGGATGGTCGGCGGGTTTTTAAACATGCAGCCGGCGCTGGGCGCGGCGGGCTGGGAACTCCAGCGTTTCTGGCTGTACGCGCTCATGCGCTGGGCAATGGATTCCACCGAATCCAGCCGGCCGAGCAGCACTGCGCCCAGCGCCACCAGGTTTTTCAGGGTGGCGCAGCCGCGATAGGCCACTTCCATCCCGCGAGGCGAAAGTTCACGCACGACACCGTGAAAATCCATCACCCGCACCGACTCCACGGCGTCAAAAGTTGCGCCCCCCATCGCGCCGGCGTTCATCCGCAGCGCGCCGCCGATGCTGCCGGGAATCCCTTCGAGAAATTCCAGGCCGCACACGCCGTTTCGCCGGGCCTCCACCGCCACGTTTTTCAACCGCGCGCCCGCGCCACAACGCAGCCGGAGGCCGTCAATTTCTATCCGGGAAAACCCCGGCTGCGCCAGGCAGATCACCACACCCCGAACACCGCCGTCGCGCACGAGCAGATTGGAACCGCGGCCAACAATGAAAAATTTCACCCCATGTTCAGCGCAAAATTTCAGGAGCGCGGCCAGATCGCCTTCGTTGGCCGGTTCCGCGTAAACATCGGCGGGGCCGCCGACACGCAGCGTGGTGTGTTTGGCCATCGGCTCATCCCGGCGGATGATCGTGGCGGCCGAAACGCATCCGGCAATCTCATCGGCAATGGCGGGGGCTTCCAACATGGTCACACGGCGGGTAATTTTTTTTGGCCGGCCGGTCCACGGGTCAGGTAACTGGTGTCGGCCTCGTCCCAGAACGCATCCGCAACCTTGTGGGAATGGCGCAGAATGCTGGCGGCGATCTGCGCGGCAGAATTCGGCGCGTGCCAAAGAGCGAGCGCGACGTTCATTTTGGCACGGGCTAAACTGTCCTCGACCAGTTCCACCAGGATGGCGGCCATCTTTTCGGGCGTGGAATCCTTTTGTTCGAGCAGCCGCGCCGCGCCGCTCAGGGCGTAAATCCGCCCGTTGAAAAACTGGTGGTTGTCAGCCGCCGCAGGAAAGGGCACCAGCAGGGACGGCAACCGCAACGCTGCGATCTCCGCCAGGGAGGATGCGCCAGCCCGGCTGACGGCGGCGGTGGCCGCACCCAGCGCCAGGTCCATTTCAGCCAGAAATGGCCGGACGGTGGCGTTGATGCCCACGGCGGCATAGGCGGCCTTCACTTTGTCAAAATCATTGGTGCCAGTGAGGTGCAGCCATTGCCAGTTCTTTTTCGCCAGCAACGGCAGTGTGGACAGCACCATGGCGTTCAACCCGGTCGCGCCCTGGCTGCCGCCGACAACGAGAATCGTGGGACGCTGGGCGTCCAAACCCATCGCCACGCGGCATCGGGCAGCATCTCGCACCTGAAACTGCGGGCGGACAGGCGTGCCCGTGGGCGTGATTTTCCGCGCAGTCAGGCGGGCCGCGGTCTCGGGAAAACCCACGAACGCCTCATCCACAAACCGGGCCAGAAAACGGTTGGCCTTGCCCGGAATGGTGTTGGACTCGTGCAGGAAGGTTTTGGAGCGATGTTTTTTTGCGGGGTGAAATTTGGCAGCGAGCACCGGCGGTGCGCTGGTAAACCCGCCCATGGCCAGGACCGCGTCCGGCTTGCGTTGCTGAAAAATTCTGCGCGCGGCCCGGAAGGAATTCCAAAAGCTGGCGACAAAGGAAACATAATTTCCGTTTTGCAAACCCACGGCGGGGAGCGTGAACATTTCCATGCCCGATACTGATTGCACCGCCTGCTGATCCACGTCCTTGGGCGAGATGAGCAGCGCCACGTCGCAACCGTGCCGTTTGAGCTGGTCGGCCACGGCGAGGCCGGGAAAGAGATGCCCCCCCGTGCCGCCACAGGCGATGGCGACAAACGGTCTTTTGAGGTTTGAATTCATGCTGCCTTGGCGGCAAACGGGTTGTCGTTGGAAATTACGTCCGAAGCGGAAATTTTTGCGGGGACGGCCTGGCGGGCAACGCTCAATAAAATGCCGACACACGTGAGCATGGCCAGCATGTTTGACCCGCCGTAGCTGATGAACGGGAGCGGCAGGCCCTTGTTCGGCAGCGCGCTGGTGACCACGCCAATGTTAATGGCGGCCTGGAGGCTGATGAGCAGCGTGATGCCGGACGCCAGCAAAGTGCCAAACCGGTCCCGGGCATGGAGCGCAATATAAAATCCGCAGAAGGCGATCACGATAAATGCAGCCACCACGAGCAGCGTGGCCACCAACCCCAGCTCTTCGCCAATGATGGAAAAGATAAAATCAGTGTGGTGCTCCGGCACAAAGCCAAGTTTCTGGCGGCCATTGCCCAGACCCAAACCGGTCCAACCGCCGGAACCCAGCGCGATCATCGCCTGATACGCCTGATAGCCGACGCCATCCTTGCTTTGTTCCAAATCCCACCAACTGAAAATGCGCTTCATGCGCATCGGATCGTGAAAGATGGAGAAGGCGATGCCCGCAACGGCAATCGGAACAGGAATCAGAATCTTTTTCCAATCCACACCTGCCAGCAGCAACATGGCCACGCTGACTGAGGCCATCAGAATGGTGGTGCCGCGGTCGGGTTCGATGAAAATGGGACCAAGCATGATTCCAATGATGCCGACGGGAACCAGGATGCCCCAAGTGAAGCTATGCATCCGGCGCTGAAACCAGTCACCATACCATGCCAGCGCCAGGATGAGGGCGATTTTGCCGAGTTCGGAGGGTTGGAGGCGGGTTCCACCCGGCAGGATGAACCAACGGTGCGCGCCGTTGGTTTTTTTGATGATCCGGTCGGGCAAATGGGGCAGGTGCGGAAACGGATACACGAGACAGAGCAACAACACGGCAAAGATGAAGAGTGGAAAAACCACCTCCTGACGCTTAAGGAATTGATAGTCCAGGGAAACCATCGTTACGCAGGCAATGAAACCAAACACGCACCAAATGAACTGCATCATCAAATAATGCGCGCCGACCTGCGTCATGCTCGAGCTGTAGAGCATCACCAACCCCAGCGCCAGAAGGCTGGCGATGCAAAACGTCAGGATGGTAACGGCGACTTTCATTTCAAGCGCATCAAAAATGCCAGCCGCGTTTACACGCGGTTAATGGCCGGGCGCGGGCGTCGGCGCGGGCGTGACCGGAGCCGGCGCGGGCGTCGGTGTCATCGGCGGAGCCGAGGCATCAGTGGACGCCGCGGGCGCGCTGGCTTCAGCCTTTTCCGGAATCGTCAATTTGTCACCCACCTTGATATGATCCGTGGCCAGGTTGTTTGCCGACTTGAGAGCCTTCAACGAGACGCCGTGCTTTTTGGCGATCTTGGTCAGCGTGTCACCAGACTTCACCACGTAAGGTTCACCCCCTGCGGCGGTGCTGCTCGTGCCGGCGGGCGCGGCAGAAGCTGCGTCGGTGGATTGCGTCGCCGCCGGAATGGTGAGTTTCTGTTTGATCTTCAGTTTCTTGGGATCCACGCCGGGGTTGGCTGCTTCCAGGGCTTTGAGGGTCACGCCGTGGGCCTTGGCGATCTTGCCCAGCGTGTCGCCCGAAACCACTTCGTAGGTGGAACCGGCGGCCGGCTCCGTGGGAGTCAATTGCTGGGGCGGCGGAATAGGCAGCGGCGGCGGGGTGGGAATCGCGTTGCTCGGGGCGGTGGCCATCGAATTAGATGGGGCTGACAAGTCCGGCGGCGGCGGATTGGTGTTGTCCATTGCCACCGGATTTGAACTGAGGTCGGGCGGCGGAACGCTGCTGTTGTCGGTCGGCGCTTCGCGCTTGCAGCCCTCAATGAGCATGGCGACGAGCGCGCAAACACTTACGGCCAGGACGCATCCGACAGTGATTTTCAGGCGGGAACGGCGCACGCTTTGTTGTTCAAGCAGTGAGCCTTTGGGAACGAACGGATTCGGATTATTCATAAATTTGGCGCTAATGCGTCCTGGTAACGAGGTGATGTTTTTTGTTTTGAGTTTCGCGCGGCAGAACTTTCCCTCGAAAAATTTCGCCACGCGTTAAATTATTGCTGTTGCTTTTTTGGGGAACGGACCGGACCCGGAAATTACAACCGGCAGAAAGATGAAAATGTGAACTCTCGCTGACCGGCGCGCGCCTTGCCGTTCTCACGTAAATTGATAGCAACCGCGTGCCGGTTGCGCAAGCAACAAAGCGTCTATTTTCAATGTGGTTTTGGCGTTTCATCAAAATCTTTTGGCCGGTTCACCGCAGTTTCAAGGTTGCCAGCGCCACCACCGCGCACAGCACGCACAGAATAAAAAAACGTATCACCACCTGCGACTCATGCCAGCCTTTTTTTTCAAAATGGTGGTGCAGCGGCGACATCAAAAAAATCCGCCGGCCCGTGCCCGTGCGGATGCGGGTAAACTTGAACCAGCTCTTTTGGATGATTACGGACCCTGCTTCCGCGACAAACACCCCGCCCGCAATGACCAGCACAAACGGCTGGTGAATCAGGACCGCCACGATGCCGAAGGCGCCGCCCAGCGCAAGCGAGCCCGTATCACCCATGAACACCTGGGCAGGATGGCAATTATACCACAGAAATCCCAATCCCGCTCCCAGCAGCGCTGAGCAAAACACCGTCAGTTCTCCCGCGCCCGCAACATAGGGAATCTGCAGGTATGCCGCAGCCTTCACGTTGCCGGCCAGGTACGTGAAAACCAAAAACACAAATCCGACAATCAACGTGCAGCCAATGGCCAGGCCGTCGAGGCCATCGGTCAAGTTAACTGCATTCGAGCTTCCGACGATGGCCAGCGCCACCACCACCACACCCACGACGGCGCCGACATGCAGCGGATATTTGTAAAACGGCAGCATCAGCGTCGAAACCAGGTTCGTGTGCCAGACACTCTTAATCCCCACCAGATGCAGTTCGCTTGTGGCCGGAAGGTTCCACAGGTAAATGCCCACAAAGGCCGCCAGCGCGAACTGCACGATCAATTTCACGCGCGGTGGGGTGCCGCCGCCGCTTTGCTTCAAAATTTTCGCATAGTCATCATAAAATCCGAGCCCGGCCAGCACCACCACCGACAACATCACCAATTCCACCTGCGGATTCCAAAATTGCGTCCACAACATCGTTGAAAGCACCAGCGCCAAGACAATCAGGAGGCCGCCCATCGTCGGGGTGCCTTTTTTGTTGACCCGCATGGCCAACAATCCCGCCTCCTCGGCCTTGTCCGAATATTCCTGACCGAACTTGAGATCCTTCAGCCAGCGGATGACCTTGGGGCCCAGCCACCAGCTTAACATCAGCGACGTGATGGCCGCCCCGGCGCTGCGCACGGTGATATAGCGGAACAGGCGCAGGAACGACAGGCGACTTTCCCAGTCGCTGTTGTGCGCCCACTCCAAAATTCGCTGGCTCAAATAGTCAAGCATGATGCACGATGGTGATTTTTACCGGCCCGACATCGTAGTTTTTTTGGATCACTTTTTTTCCGCCCCGCCCCGGGACCCACAGGGTGCCGGAATTGAAATTCATGTGCCGAACGCCAACCCAGATGGAATGAAATCGTCCCACGCTGAATTCGGGATGAAGGTCAAACACCTCCAGCAGGGCAACGAGGGCGCCACAAAACACCAGCACCACGGCAACGCGAAATAATTTGGATTTCTTTTTCATGGCCAAATAAATTGTCCGGCGCTTTTCAATTTTTCTCCGCTTTTAAAGTTTCTGCAATCCGTTCCAGCCGCGATGAACGCGAGGCCTTCAACAACACCACGTCGCCCGGCTTTAAAAAATTCCTGACCGCGCGGACCGCCGCCTCCACGTCCGCAAATTCAATCACCCGGGTGAGTCCGGCATCACGCGCCGCCCGCGCGGTGGCCGCGGAATTTTTCCCGACCGTGAACAACTGGCCGATTTTCAGTTCCGCCGCGCGCCGGCCAATTTCCACGTGCGCCGGCTCGGTGTGCGCGCCGAGTTCCGCCATGTCGCCCAGCACCGCCACGCGCCGGCCCTGCAACGGCAGTTCACACAGCGTTTCCAATGCGGCGCGCATTGAATCCGCATTGGCATTGTAGCAATCATCCAGCACGCGCACGCCATTGGCTTCCCAAAACTGCATCCGCATTTTCGGCGGCTGGCACTCGGCCAGGCCGCGCTGAATTTCAGCGCGGCCCAGCCCGTGTTCCTCTCCGGACCCGATCGCCAACAACGCATTCACCACCTGATGGCGTCCGAGCAAATTGATGCGGTACTCCCCGCCAAACTCCGGCTTGGGCGCCGTGACCTGAAAAGTCACGCCATTTTTATCCAGGCGGACCTTGATCGCGCGCCAGTCATTTTTTTCACCAAAACCAACCCGGACAACCGTCGCCCGCGTACGCGCCGCGATTTGTTCCGCCCAGGCGCTGTCGCCGTTCAAAAACAATTTCCCGTCCGCCGGCAGCAGTTCACCCAGCCAGCCTTCCTCCTGCGCGACACCGGCGACGTCGCCAAAAAATTCCAGATGTTCACGGCCAATGCTCGTGATGAGGCCCGAAGTCGGCTGGATGATGTTCACCAGCGGCGCCAGTTCGCCAGGATGATTTGTCCCGGCTTCAAGCACCGCCGCCTGATGCGATTTTTCCAGCCGCAACAGGGTTGCCGGCACGCCGATGTCGTTGTTGAAGCTCGCCTCGCTCCACAACGTCGAAAGCTTCTGCCGCAGCACTGAAGCCAGCAATTCCTTCGTGGTGGTCTTGCCGTTCGAGCCGCCCACCACCGTCACCGGCAGGGAAAAATCGCGACGATAGGCCGCCGCCAGTTTTCCCAAGGCCATCCGCACATCCGCCACGGCCAGCACGGCGAACGCTGAGGGCAGTCGCCCTCTTATGCCTTCGAGTTTGGACTCCAGCACCATCACGCCGGCCGCTCCTTTGGCGGCAACATCCGCCACATAATCATGGCCGTCAAATTTATCGCCCCTGATGGCGAAGAACAAATCGCCTGGTTTCACCGACCGCGAATCCGTGCAGACATTCCTGACCTTCGTTTCCACGGCGCCGGATATGATTTTCGCATCGCAGACGGCGGCCACATATTTCAAAGAGCGTTCTTCCACAAAAAATTATTTCAGCAAAAAAGTTGCAGTTACCACCGCGGTGATGGTTTTCTGGCGCGACGTCGTGTCGTTCTCGCCCTCGCCGCTGGTGTCCGTGCTGTGCTGCGGCGTGATTTGAAAAATGCCCTGATCGGCGTCGTGCAACTGCGCAATGCTCCGGCCTCCCTGCGTCGCGATCTGGTCCGCCCGCGCCCGTGCATCCTTGGCCGCGTCGGCCAGCATTTCAATTTTTGCCTCGCCAACACTCGTGTAAATGAACTGCGGCGCCTCGGTCGTAAAGAGCAGGCCCTGTTCGACCAGCGGGGTGGAATCCAGATGCTCAATGCGGTCCACATCGCCTGACTCAACCCGCACCGCCTGGCTGAGGCGATAACCGCTGGTGCGCTGCTGGGTCCAGCCCTCGGGGCTCTTTTGCGTGGCGACCTGCTCCTCGATGCCGATGGAAGCAAACGAATAATTCGTGACCCCCGCGCCCACGAGGAATTTTTCCACCAAGGCGCGGTCGCCAAGGATCTTATGTTGCGCGTCCAGCAGCGTTTCCGCTTGAACCGTGAAACTGCCGCGCCAGACGGCGAGATCCGATTCAATGCTTTTTCGGGCCGAGCCCTTGACCGTGATGAACTGGGAATTTTTAATCTTCACCCACGCGGCCGTGCCGAGCATGGAGGAGAACACAAGCCCGGCGGCGAGGAACAGGCCGGCCAGCATGCCAAATAATTGAGGACGTGACTCGTTCATGGCACTTGGATCTTTCCCGAATTGGTGGCCGCGAGGAGCGCCGGCGCATTGGTGGCCAGGCTGGGATCGGCGGGGATGTTCAGATAACTGGCGCAGCGCTCGGCGATTTCGCGAAACACCGGCCCGCAAACCTTGCCGCCATAATAACCTTCCTTCGGCTCATCCATCACCACCGAGATGCAGACTTCCGGATCGTCCGCTGGGAAAAACCCGATGAAAGAGGAAACGAATTTTCCGGAAACGTACACGCCGTTTTCCGCCTTTTGCGCGGTGCCGGTCTTGCCCGCCACCACATAATTTTTCATCGCCGCTTCCGCCGCGGTGCCGTCCTTGGTGGCCACGGTCTTCAACGCCTCAATCATCTGCTTGTCCGTGGCCTCGCTGATGACCTGGCGCACACGCTGCGGGGTATAACGTTCCACGACCTGCCCGTCATGTTCCTGCAGGCGGGACACAATCATCGGCTGCATGAGCCAGCCGCCGTTGGCAATCGCGCACATGGCGTCCAGCATCTGCAACCGCGTCACGGCCACCCCATGGCCCATGGGGATTTGCGCGATGGAAACCTTGCTCCAGTCCTTTACCGGGTACAATATCCCGCGCGCCTCGCCCGGCAGCGGGATGCCCGTGCGCTGGCCAAAGCCATAATTCAACGCATACTTGTAAAGGCTGTCCGCGCCGAGCTTGATGCCGATTTTGGCGGCGCCGATGTTGGACGATTTGGTGATGATGCCTTCGGTGGTGAGAATTCCGTACGGCTCATGATCGTGCAAAATTTTTCCGGCGAAGGCAAAATGACCGTGTTCACAGTCGAATTCATCGGTTAGTTTTACGACGTCGTTGTTGAGCGCGCCGGACACGACGACGATCTTGAAGGTCGAGCCCGGCTCAACCACATCGGTGATAACGCGGTTGCGTGCTTCCGGAGAAACGGTGTTCGGATGGTTCGGATCGTAATTCGGCAGCGAAACCATCGCCAGGATCTCTCCCGTGCGCGGACGCATGACTATGCCGGTGATGCTCTTGGGCGTGTGTTTCTGGAGCGCATCCGCCAGCGCCGTCTCCACAATGTGCTGCACCGCCGAATCAATCGTCAACACCACGTCCAACCCGTCACGCGCGGAAACATCCTCGTCACGCAATGCGACCATTTCATGCTGCGCCTTGTCGGTTTCGGTCACGCGCCAGCCGGCGACTCCGCTCAATTGTTTTTGCATCGCCAATTCGATGCCGTCGCGCCCGACGATCTTGGAAATGAAATGGCCGTCCAAGTTGGTTTCCTCAATGGCCGGAAACCCGATGACCTGGCCCGCCAGCGGACCGTTGGGATACACCCGCAACTGGTCTGATTCGGCAAAGATGGAATGCCACTGCAGGTTATGCAACGATTCGCGTTCCTTCAGCGAAAGTTTCCTTCCCTCCGTGCCAAAGGTGAAGTTGGTCAGCGCGGCATAAATACGCGCCCACGTGGGCTCGGGCACGTTCCTGGCCAACCGCACGTAATGCACTTCGTTGGTGACCATTTCGCCGTCACTGTTTTTGACGAGAAAGCTCCGGGGAGCGAGTTTCAGCGCAATCGCCGAGGTATCGAGTTGCAGCAGCGGGGCAATGACCTCCGCGACCGCCTGCGACTGGGCGCCGATGAGGGAGGGATCGGCACAAACCGTTTTCACCGGCACGCTCGTCGCGAGAATATTCCCGTTGGCGTCAAGAATGTCGCCGCGCCGGGGTGCCTGGCGGAATTCACGCTGCGTGTTCAGTTCCGCCTTGGCGCTCAACTCGTCGTGCCGGAGAATCTGCAAATCCACCAGCCGGTAGGCCAGGCCAGCATAGGCCGCACCCAGGAGCACCAGCAGCAGCGCCGCGCGACGGATTTGCAGTTTGTTGTTCATCCTAAAAAAAGGCCAGCCGCCCGTGGCGATCGGTTCCTCACCCGACGGCGTCACGAGCGGCGGCCAAAATACTTCATGGCGTCTCGCCAGCCACCGGCCGCTGGGCGAACTGACGCTGACTGTCCTGCTCCGGCGCGGGCGGCGCTTCCACGAGCCGCACCACTTGCAACGGCTGCGCCGGCACCAAACCGAGATTCAGTTCCTTGACGCGGTGGTCCAACATCACCGGCGAACGCAAAAAGGCGATTTGGTCCACCAGCAGCTTGTTGTCGCTCTTGGTCTGCTTCAACTTGATTTCACATTCGGAAATCTGCCGGCCCAGCCGGTCAATCTGGCTTTTCTGCCAAACGTATCCAATCGCCGAACCGCCAATCAACGAACATAACAACACGACCTTCAGCACCGGACCAAACCGGATTTCCGCCGCCTGATTTTTTCGATTCCTGGCCATCTCAAATTCTTTCCAGCACCCGCAACTGCGCGCTGCGGGCGCGCGGATTCGTCTTCACCTCGGCGTCGCCCGGCAAAATCGCCTTGCGCGACACCCATTTCAGTTCCGGCACACAGGGCCGGCGCAGTTCCGGCACATCCACCGTACCGCTAAACGTATAGTCCCGCGTGCGCTCCCGCCCAAATGCCTTGACCACACGGTCTTCGAGCGAATGAAACGTTATCACCGCGAGCCGCCCGCCGGGCTTCAAAATCTTCACCCCGGCGTCCAAGCCGCCGCGGAGCGATGCAATCTCGTCGTTCACCGCGATGCGCAGGGCCTGAAAAACCTTCGTGGCCGGATGCGCTTTCTTTCCGGCACGAGGAGCGAGGCGTTCAATCAACTCCGCCAGTTGCCGCGTGGTTTCAAATTTTCGCATCGCCCGGTCATGGACAATCGCCTTCGCAAACCGCCGCGACTCGCGTTCGTCGCCATATTCCCAAAATATTTTTGCGAGCGCCTCGGCGCTCTCGCCGTTCACCAGGTCGGCCGCGGTCAGCGGCTGCCGGTCATCCATCCGCATGTCCAGCGGGCCGTCCTGCTGGAAACTGAAACCGCGCGCGGCCGTGTCCAGTTGCGGCGAACTTACGCCCAGGTCCAAAAGCACGCCATCACAGCTTTTTTCCTCAATCCAGCCAGCCAGTTCCGCAAAATTTCCACGCCGCAAATCAAATCGCCCGGCGAATTTTTCCGCCAACCGTTTCTTGGCAATTTCAACCGCGCCGCCATCGCGATCGCACCCATATAACCATCCAGTCGGTGAACTCGCGGCCAGAATTAATGCTGCGTGACCAGCCCCACCGAGAGTCCCGTCGGCGTAACGGCCGCCCGGTTGGGGGTTCAGTGCGTTCAGCACCTCCGCCGCCATCACTGGTTTGTGAATGAATTCGGGCACTGCGCATCTTTAACTGGATTTCAAAAGGTTCTCTCCCAAATATTCCCACGCCTGCCGCGCCGGCGGTAGAACCGGCACTGGCGGGGCAACATGTGACTTCACCGGAACAATCTCCACATCCGCATCCGCCAGGTCATTGTGGACCACTTTCACCGAATCCAGCGAAAGCTCCGTTTGTTCCGCGATGGGCAGCGTGACCGGCTCCGGTGGCCGGAACGGATTCAACCGTGTTGTCCAGCCGGGCCGGGCCGCTTTGGGTGCGGGTTGAGACGCCGCGGGCTTCGCGGCGGTTTTGGCTGCTGGCGGAACATTCAGTTTAGTCATAGGTTTGAAAGCGTATGGTGGCGCCGACTTGTTCGCCTGGACTTTTTTGGCGATGGCGACGGCCTGGGCAATCGTCAGATTGGAAACCTTGGGGACTTCGTTTTCCGGTTTTGGGCTTTTCGCCGCAGCGGTCGCAATCGGCGCGGGTCCAACCGTGCTCCCGGCACCGGCTTCAGCCGGCCTGGGCGCAAAGGGGTTTCTGCCCTCATTGAATTTAGGCAGGGTGGCGCGCTTGTTCAGGCGGTACGCGGCCATGGGGTCGCTGCCAAAAAAACTTCTACCCATTCCAAGTAATTTTCCGAGGTTCATAATTTTTACATTAATTCAAACGCATTGGCCTGATGAACTCCATCAGCCGCCTCCACGTTTTTATAACGAGCCGGTTCCCAAATCTCAAACTGCTCCAGCATGCCGATCAACTGCGCTTCGTGCTTGAGACCGGCCGCGCGCGCCATTTCTTCCGGCAGACAGATGCGGCCGGCTTTGTCCAAAGTGACCTGTTCCGAATTGCCGCCCACCACGCGCCGCAGCACATCCTTGCGCGGGTCGCTGTTGGCCATCGCTTCAATTTCCGCCACGAGCTTTTCCAGCTTTTCCGGCGGCAAAACCCGCAGACACGTTCCGGCGTGATGCTTGGGCCATACAATCACCGTAAACTCCACCCCGTCTCCCTCCGGACGCCATTTTGCAGGAATCTGCAAACGCCGCTTCTCATCAATTCCATGCAAGTACCTGGAATTGAAATAGATCTTTTTGTTCGGCGCCACATTCACGGTTATTCACAACAATTCTTAAAATGACATTTAGATGTCCTTTTAACCCACAACGCTCCATTTCTACCCTCTTTGCCCCACCACCGTCAATAAAAAAAGAACCGTTCGAACCGGTTTTATTCAAAACTTATTCACAATTCCGTTTTGCTATCGTTAACTGTCCCTTTTCGTCTCGAACCGGTATCTTGCGCCGGTGCGAACCGCCGACTTTCATTTTCAATTGCCCCCGGAATTGATCGCCCAACAACCGGCCCCGCGCCGAGACCAGGCACGGCTGCTGGTTTTGCGACGCAACGAGCATCTCATTGAACACCGGCAATTTCAAGATTTTATTGAATTCCTCCGCGCTGGCGACGTCTTGGTGCTGAATAATTCGCGGGTGATTCCCGCCCGTTTGCACGGAAATAATGCGGCTTCGGGGGGCCG